>Ga0209755_10005616_pt1 | contig 14200 bp, 8 predicted proteins | sample TergutCo191P1_FD_187301 | JGI IMG/M metagenome (GOLD analysis project Ga0209755, IMG submission 187301) | Cornitermes sp. P1 segment gut microbial communities from Petit-Saut dam, French Guiana - Co191P1 (SPAdes) (version 2) | ecosystem: Host-associated > Arthropoda: Insects > Digestive system >... | reverse complement strand
TCGGGTGGATGATGGGATTCGAACCCACGACCCTCAGAACCACAATCTGATGCTCTAACCTACTGAGCTACAACCACCGTAATTTTAGGACTGCAAAGATACGAAAAAAATTTGTATTTGCAAAATAAATTTTAACGTACGCAACGCACCAAAAGTCCGAAACCCTTGCTATAACTGATATTTGGGCTAACGCAACCGCTCGATGTGAAATAAAAACGAACACCGCCTTCTGGTGAATCCGCAGACGACCAATAACTTCCATTCCACGCTTGACCGCGCAACGAACCGTTCGGATTGCAACGTCCGCCAAAAACACCGCCCCAAGTATTCAAGAAATTGTCCCTTACAAACGAACCAACAGATGTTTCGGTAAGTCCAGACGTTCGAATTGTTCCATCGCCACCCATCGCAAGGTCCAGATTCACAAAATCTTGTGCCGTCGGCACACGCCAAGGATACGGACAAAGTTGGTCTGCAAAACGATACACCGCACACCACGAAAATAAATCGCCCGGATAGCCCGGATTTGTGCGACAATCCGCATTAAAATTTCCTGCCAAACCACCGTCAAATGTGGCTTTTTGGCAAGCCGTCGCCGTCACCGCATTCGACCATTCTTGCCTAATGCCGTTACCTTCAATAATCCACACACTATCGGTGTAAAAAGAAACCACGCCCAAATTTTCGCCCCAACCCGGAACATTAGCGTTGCAAGCGTTTTGAGAAATCGCAACTTGAACCGCAAACAAAACAATAACTAAGAGAAAAAGTTTTTTCATTTTATTTTTTTATTGCAAAGATACAAAAAAATTATGAATTAGTAGTCGTCATTGCGAGCAACGCGAAGCAATCTGGATTGCTTCACTGCTACGCAGTTCGCAATGACGCTGACGCGTTTGTAATTTTCGTTTTTTTTCGTATCTTTGCAAAATGTTTTCTGTTTACTTAATTTTAGGCTCTAATTCTGAAAAATCCTTGGAAATGCTTGAAAAAGCAAGGGTTTTGGTTTCTGAACACATTGGCAGCATCTTGGAATTGTCGCCTGTTTATCGCTCCGAACCGTGGGGGTTTGATAGTGATGATTGGTTTCTTAATCAAGTGCTACGCTGTGAAACTTCGCTCTCTGCGGAGGAGGTTTTGAGTGAAATTCTTGATATTGAAAAAAATTTGGGGCGTGTGCGAAGCGCCGAAAACACTTATCAAGACAGAACCATCGACATCGACATCCTATATTTCAACAACGATATCATAAAAACAGAAAACCTCGAAATCCCGCATAAACACTTGCAAGAACGCCGTTTTGCATTGATGCCTCTCAATGATATTGCACCAAATTTGGTGCATCCAATTTTGAAAAAAACTACGTCGCAATTGTTGGATAGTTGCGAAGATGAACATATTGTTGAACTGTTTTTAGACCTTTCAAAACGCCCGAAATACCCGTATATTACGATTGAAGGCGTGATTGGCGTAGGCAAAACAACGCTTGCGGAAATGCTCGCCGAAACCTTTAATGCAAAATTGGTTTTGGAAAGTTTTGCAGAAAATCCGTTCTTGCCAAAGTTTTACGAGGACAAAGAAAAATATGCGTTTCCGGTCGAACTTTCCTTTATGGCCGAGCGTTTTCATCAGTTGCAAGAGCATTTGCCGGCGCCGGATTTGTTCCACGATATGGTGATTTCGGACTACATTACTGAAAAATCCTTGATTTTCGCTGGAAACACACTTCCAGAAGATGTTTTTAAGTTATATTCCAAACTTTTTCACATCATTTTTGCACAATTGCCCAAACCGGATTTGTTGGTTTATTTGTATGCATCGCCCGAAAAATTAAAGCAAAATATCGTCAAACGTGGCCGAGATTACGAGCAAAATATCGAATTAGATTATTTGTCCGACCTTCAAGACAGTTATTTGGAACACTTCAAAACTGTTGAAACACAACGCGTTTTGATTATAGATGTGAATAATCTTGATTTCGTCAGCAACCCAAAAGATTATTACAAAATTTTAGAATTGTTGCAGGAAAATTATCCGTTGGGGGTTTCTATTCGGAATTTGCAGATTAATGATGACATATAGAGACGTTACCGTCATTGCGAGGAGCAACGCGACGAAGCAATCTATTACCCTTCTGGATTGCTTCACTCCGTTCGCAATGACGAATAAAAAAGGGACGTATTGCAATACGCCCCTACATGTACAACATTGATTGTGTTGTAAATTACTTCGTAGATTCAACAGATTGCTTTCTGAATTCCTTGAACAATTTCGTCAATTCCAAAGTTGCCTTACGTGCGCGCGCACCAGCTGCTTTGTTACCTTTTTCTACGTGAGCTTCTACGTTCTCTTTGAATGCATCGATGTGAGTTTCGATTTGTTTTACTAAATTTTTCATTGTTTTTTATGTTTAATGATTAAATACATTGCAAAGATACAAAAGAAAAATGTTATTTGCAAATAATTTTTTTTAAGTTATCAACAAATGAACATCGCATTATAGTATATTTTTAAAAAAAATATATAATATATAATAATATTAGCGTTGTTAATATCTGAATAACTTTTTTGAAAAAATTTGCTTTTTTGAAAAGAAGTTATTTATACTTTTTTATGAACAGGTTATTAACCTGAAACATCTTTGTTTTTCAGTGTTTTGATGATTTTATGAACAATATGTTAATAACCGATTTTGTTGATAAAAAAGATATCAACAGCGCTATTTTTAATGTTGAAAACTACTGTAAAAATTCTGATAAATTCTGATAACTTTTCAATAAAAAAGTTATTAACAATACTGAAAAAAGTTATCAACAAACAATTCACTGTTGAAAAAAATTGTCAATTGTCAATTGTAAGTTGTCAATTTTTATGTAAATTTGTAGTTTGATAGTTAGTAGTTTTATTGTTCAACAGTTTAATAAATAATGAAAAAAATACCGATTGCATCCGACCACGCAGGCTTTGAAATGAAACAAAAATTGATTGAATTTTTCAGTCAAGAGTTTGAATTTGAGGATTTAGGAGCATATAGCGAAGACTCTGTGGATTATCCTGATTTTGCACATAAAGAAGCGAATCTCATTCAAAATAAAACCTTTGAAAAAGGCATTTTGCTTTGTGGAAGTGGAAACGGTATTGCGATTACGGCGAACAAACATCCGGGCATTCGTGCAGCGATTTGCTGGACAGCTGAAATTGCTGCATTGGCACGCCAACACAACGATGCAAATATCTTGGTTATTCCAGCACGTTTTATTGATTTTGAGGAGGCGAAAAAATGCGTTATCACGTTTTTTTCAACGGCATTTGAAGGCGGACGACATCAAAATCGTGTAAACAAAATTTGTTTGTAAATGACGCCACTATCAACATATTTAGACCTTGCAAAAAAAGGCATAGACGACAAAAATCACCGCTCGTATGCCGAAGGAATTTCGGAGCGCTACCAACGTGTTTTGGAAAAAGCAGACGACTATTTTAAGTTTCCAGAGTTGTTGAAAAAACGTGCTGCGTTTAGCAAATACAAGGCCATAAATGAGTTGGAAAAACATCTCGTCGAATTTGAATTTTTGTTTACACGCCGCGGTGGACGCATCATTTGGGCGTCGGATCACGAAGAAGCACAAAAAGAAATTACAAAATTGTTGCGTGAAAAAGGTATCAAAAAAGCGTCGAAAACAAACTCAAAAACAATCAATGAAATTCAGTTAAAAGATTCTTTACAAGCCGCAAATATCGACTGCTTGGAAACGGAATTTAATGCGTTTCACAACCAACAACGCAAAAATACCACACCAACAATTTCATTTCCTGTTTTGGATACAGATTTTGCACATATTTCGCAAAGCATTCAAAAAGTGCTGAATTTCAAAGAAAAAAATGTCGAACAAACGATAGATTATGTCAAAAAATATCTGATCAATCACTGTTCGCAGGTTCGTGTTGGCGTGACCGGTGTGAATTTTTTGGTGAGTGATATTGGCGGTTTGGTGATTTGTGAAAACCAAGGGAATATCGCGATGAATACAGCGTTTCCGGAGATTCACATTGCCGTTTGTGGTATCGAAAAAATGATTCCGAGTTTTGCAGATTTGGAAAAGTTTTTGAATCTTTTGGCCACACACACCTCGAACGAAATGTTGCCCTGGAACACGCAGGTTATCACGGGTCCACGCCAAGAAAACGAGGTTGATGGCCCGCGAGAATTATACTTGGTTTTGCTCGACAACAAACGCACCGAAGTGATGAAACAAGTGAAGCAACGCGAGATTTTTCATTGCATTCATTGCGGCGCTTGCACGAGTGTTTGTCCGGTTTACAGGTTGATTGGTAGCGAGCCGTATGGCGGTGTTTACGCGGGTCCTGTGGGCTCTGTGGTCAATCCGTTTATGCAAGATTTTTATTATGCAGCGCACCAATCTTATGCGTGCACGCTTTGCAAACGCTGCACGGAAGTGTGTCCGATGAACATTCCAATTCACGAATTAATTTTGCAAAACCGCAAAGAATCTGTTCAGCGTGAATTTTATGTAACCCTTGATAAATCGCGGATTAAGCAACTTCGCAAAATGATGATTAAGCGTGCAGCGATGGATTCTTGGGCGTCGAATTTTGCGATAAAAATGAAGTACAAAAAATTATTTGGCAGTCAAAAAATATTTCCAGATCTCTCGAAACGCAGTTTCAACGTGCGCTACAGAGAACAGAACGACATCAAATAGTTTTAAAACTACACGTTCAAATAATCGGCTAATTTCGCCGTTGGCAAACCCATCACGTTGTAAAAACAGCCTTCGATTTTTGAAATTCCGATTTGGCCAATCCACTCTTGAATCCCGTAAGCACCGGCCTTATCGAAGGGTTTGTAGGTTTCGATATAGTACCGAATTTGTTCGTCGGTGAGATGTTTGAAATGCACAAACGTTGTTTCGGAAAAAAGTTTTTTTTCAGTTTCGGTTTTTATGCAAACGCCAGTAATTACGGAGTGTTTGCGACCCGATAGTGTTTTCAACATTGCAAAAGCCTCATCAAAATTGGCTGCTTTTTCCAAAAGTTTGTTGTCGATAACAACGGTTGTGTCGCACGCAAGAAGCGTTGAATCCTTAGGCAATTCAGCGAAATCGAAAGCATCGGCTTTTTTTTCTGCTAAATATGTTGCAACATTTTCAACAGGCATATCACTCGGAAAACTTTCGTCCGTTGATTTGGCCATCACTTGAAAATCCAAGTCCATCGCTTGAAGCAGCGATTGTCGGCGTGGGGATTGAGATGCGAGAATAAGCATGGTGCAAAGATACAAAAAAAATATGAATTACGATCGTCATTGCGAACTGCGAAGCAGTGAAGCAATCCAGATTGCTTCGCGTTGCTCGCAATGACGCACTTGCAATTTTCGATTTTTTTTAGTATCTTTGTCATCTCAATACAATTAAAATTTTAAAACCGTGAATGTACAAACTACCAAATTGTGCCTTTTTGCACTGTTATTATTTATTGTTTCACCAATTACGATCAACGCAGCTGTTAGCGTAGCAACCTTACAAGACTTGCAAGCAGCAGTTGGTGCAGCGCCAACAACTGCGCCAGAAAACGAAACGCCAACAGAAATTGTAATTACTGCCAACATCGACAATATCGTTGGTACAGGAGCGGCGGTTACAATTCCCGCAGGAGCGAATATCGCCTTGACCACCAATCAACCACAAAGCGTTATAATTAGACGAACGGAGGGAACCGGACGGCATTTTGCAGTAAACGGTCGGCTTGTTCTTAATGATGGTATAACCATAACAAGCGTGATGCCTGAAAGTGGAAGTAGAGGTGGTGTGGCGATCAATGCTGGTGGAACTTTCGTAATGTACGGTGGCGAAATCAGGAGCAACCGAATGGCTGGTAACGGTGGAGGTGTTCTTGTAAATGGCGGACGTTTTTATATGTACGGCGGTCGGATTACAGAAAATAGAGCCAACGGTGGCGCTGGTGTGTTTGTGTTTACGAATGGAACATTTACCATGAGAGGCGGCACGATTAGTGAAAATGGATTAGTTGGTCCTTTAGGCGGCGGCGGCGTAAGACTCGATGGTGCCAACGGAGTTTTTACCATGACAGGCGGCAAAATTAGTGACAATTATGGTATTGCAGCTAACCATATCGGCGGCAGTGCGATAAGAGCGAACAACGCAGCGAATAGAGTTAACATTAGCGACACGGTGACGATCGCTGGAGAGCTTTATGGCGTCAATTCAGAGAATTTTACCATGCTGCCAAACAGTGTGCTTAGAATTCCAGCAAACGACACGTTGACCATGCAAGACGCAACAATTTTGACCAACAACGGAACCATTCTAAATAGCGGACGAATTATCAACCGTGATAACATAGAAGGCACGGGCATCATTAAAGCTAAACTCACAATTGAGGGCCGTGGCATTGGCACAACCGAATCGGGATTTCACGAAGAAGACACATTTATCGCACTTGAAGAAGGAGATTCTGTGGGTCATAATTTCGCCAGTTGGGTGTTTAGTTTAGACGATGACGAAGTAACGGTTTCGGACCAATACACGTTTGATATGCCGTATAACGCGCTGACTGTTACAGCAGAATGGGATATCATGACATTCATCGTAACATTCAACACGCAAGGCGGAAGTGTTGTTGCAGACCAAACTGTGAATCACGGCGCTCTTGCAGCACCTCCAGCAACACCATCACGTTTGGGCTATACATTTGTAGGCTGGTTTGCTGATGAAGCCGCAACCATTCCTTGGGTGTTTTTAACAGGGATTATTACTTCAGATACAACGATTTATGCAGGATGGAACATCCATAATCAAATACTAACCATTAATAATGTTGCTACAGAAGGCAATCCAACGCAAAGCGGAAATGTGCAAGTGGGTACATTGGTTGTGCTTGAAGAAGGTTTCAGAACAGGGTATGATTTCACGGGTTGGACCATCGGTTGGGGCAATATAGTTATTTCAGATACAAACACTTTCGTGATGCCAGCCCAAGAAGTAATGCTTATTGCAACTTGGGCAACAAGCACGCATTTGGTGACGTTCAATTTTCAAGATGGAAGAGACGATCAAGACACGATTGTTAACCATGGCACACGTTTGATAGAGCCCGTGCCACCAACGCGCGAGTACTACACGTTTGAAGGTTGGTACACCAGCGAAACCTTTGATATTGCTTGGAATTTCGATACAGATGTTGTGATTTTGGACATGACACTTTACGCCAGATGGAACATGATTGCACATCTCGTAACTTTCGATTCGCGAGGCGGAAGTTTGGTGAATGACACTGTCGTGAATTACGGCACGCTGATCACAGAACCGGCGCCACCAACGCTTATCGGTCACACATTTGAAGGTTGGTACACCAGCGAAACCTTTGATATTGCTTGGAATTTCAATACAGATGTTGTAACTTCGGATACCACGCTTTTCGCCAAATGGGAAATCATCACTCACGTTGTAACTTTCAATTCTCAAGGTGGAAGTTTGGTGAATGACACTGTCGTGAATTTTGGTACGCTTGTTACAGCACCGCCGCCACCAACGCGCGCTTTCTATATCTTTGGCGGTTGGTTTGCTGATGAAGCGACAACCATTCCTTGGACATTTGCAACAAGCCAAGTTGTTTCAGATACAACACTTTTTGCACGATGGAATCCGCACAATGAAATGCTAACCATCAGTAATCTTGCGATAGCAGGCGGTCCAACGCAAAGCGGAGCTGTACAAGTGGGCACATTGGTTGTGCTTGAAGAAGGCGAACGAACAGGATTTAATTTCGCCGGTTGGGCTGTTCTTTCAGGCGGCGTAACAATTTCAGATACAAACACTTTCGTGATGCCAGGCAATGCCGTTGTGCTTATGGCCAACTGGCAACCGGCAGGCACAAACATCGCAGAAATGCAATTCACCGCGTCTTTGCAGGTGTATCCAAATCCGGTGATGGATGAATTGCGAATTACAACCGACGAACTGCGAATTGGAGATATCGTTGAATTGTTTAATATGAACGGTCGACGCGTTTTTGCACAACCAGTTTGTCAATCGTCAATTGTTAGTCGTCAATTTACAATCGATATGTCGCGATTCCCATCCGGAATCTACATTCTACGCATTGGCGATCAAACGGTGCGAATTGTAAAGCAATAACGCTAAAAAATAGCAAAAAAAAATCCCGCAAACATGCGGGATTTTTTTGTTAAAACCAAAGATTTTTTTATCGTAAAATTTCGTGATAGCGTTCCAAATCGTGCAAAATTTCTATCGCTTTTTGTGTCACTCTATCGCCTCGCAAAGCGAACTCTGTGGCACCTCTCTGGAAAAAATAACGACCCATAATTTCTAAGCCCAAGATGGTTTTAATTTCGTGTTTATGCTTGACCAAATCGGCTTGTTTGCCAACCGCAAGTTTGCTTTTCACAAGCGCCAAACCTTCGCGTATGGCATCAAAATAATTTTCCTCTTTTGCTACGCGCGTCAACTCTTCCAAAAGAAATTCCGTTTGCGTTTGATATTCGATATCGCGTCCATCCAAAAAGGCTACAAATTCATTGAACAATTCGTCGGAAACCTCGAATTCGGAAGGGTTTGCGATGGTTGGATTTCGGTATTGAAACTGATTAACAAAGTCAAAAAAATGCAATCGAGCAAACAAAACAGCCGTGATAGTACTCATGATTTCGGGCTCTAATTCGATGTCCGGCTCTATGCCATCACCATCGTAAACGGTGCGTCCGCCTTGCGTTTGAAACGCTGTACGTAGCGAATCCGGCACACGTCTCGCAAAACCATCTTCGTCTCTATCCGCAAAATTAAAGGCTTGAATGCAACGCCCGCTCGGAATATGATAGCGTGCGGTTGTAATTTTCAATTGTGCGTTGTAATCCAACGGTAAAATGTTTTGTACCAAGCCTTTTCCGAAGGAACGCTGACCGATAATTACCGCTCTATCGTAATCTTGCAAAGCACCGGCCACAATTTCCGACGCCGATGCAGACCCACGATCAATCAGTACAACGATAGGAATTTCAAGGTCAATCGGCTCGTTTCGCGTGCGAAAAGTTTGGTTGCGATCTTCGATGCGTCCTCTCACATTAACCACTGGAAGGCCGCGTTCCACAAACAAACTCACGATATCTGCCGCTTCATTCATCAGTCCGCCGCCGTTTCCACGAAGGTCTAAAATCAGCGATGTTGCGCCTTCTTCACGAAGCCTCAAAAACGCCTCACGCACTTCATTGGCGGCGCCTTCCGTAAATCCATCGAGTTTGATATAGGCGATATTTTCTGCAAGAATCGCGGAATGCGAAACATTGTCAAAACGAATCGTGCTACGCATCAATGTTTTTTCGAACGGTTTGTGTTGGCCGTATCGCTGAATACGCAGTGTTAGCGGGGTATTCGTGCGACCTCTCAACAAAACACCAACTTCTGCACTCGTGCGATTACTTATATCAACATCGTTGATGGCAAGAATCTGATCACCGACCAAAAGTCCGCCCAAATGTGCAGGAAAACCTTCATAAATTTCGGAGATGAACGTGCCTCCATCCCTTGATAAGATTAGCATTCCGACCCCTTCGTAAGATCCGTGAGCAAAAAGCCGAAGGTCTTCGATTTGTGCTTCCGGAATGAAAACTGTGAATGGGTCTAAACTCTGCAACATCGCGTCAATTCCGACTTTCATGAGTTCGCCGGGTTGAATATCTTCGACATAATGCAAGTGCAAATGTTTGATAATCGTCGAAAAAATTTCTAAGTTTTTCATCACTTCAAACATCCGATCATTTTGCGAAAAAGCCGAAATGTTAAAATTTAGTGCAAAAACTAGTAGAAAAATGGACTTTTTTAGGTGTTTTTTCATTACAATTAAATTTTTCAGAACTACAAAGATACGAAAAATTTAGTTAAAAAATTTTAACTTTTAACACTTTTTAACTTAAAATTTTGAAATCAAGCCGTTTTTCTGCTTACCTTTGTGGCGAAAAAAAACCTAAAAACTTAGTTGTTATGAAAATTAAAAAAACATTTATTTTGGTCGCGCTTTTGTTTGCGCTGCACGGGCACGTTTTTTGCCAAAGCAATCACAGGTACATTGTTTATGGGCGTTCAACGGCGAGCGTTGGTGGAGTGACTTATTCGTATTCTGTGTTTCACTGGAACGAGCGTTATGGCCTTTCCAACGCACCGCTGTGGATGGAAAATATTGCGGGCGCAACTTTGGTAAGTCCGAATATACAAATAAATCGCCCTGAGCCGCCGCATTACGGGCCTTTGGAGATATGGCATGGCGTTGGCGCTGTCACAGGTTTTGGTATGTTTCATGTGGGAGTAATTTACCCGAACTATATGACTCCACTATACGACCATCGAAGATTTACGCTTGACGAATTAAGATTTTTGCAATATCCCGCCCATAATGCGCCTGCGATGTTTATGTCGGTTTGTCCAGACCATGGAGCATCTGTCAAACCGTTATCACAGAGCACATTTCTAACAAGCGATGTGGTTGTTTTGGAAGTTGATGGTAACCATTCGGGCTATGTGGAACAAGATTTTGTGTGGGAATACAGCCACAATGGCATAAATTTTCAAAACCTAACGGGCAATAATGCGTTTGGAAGGCGCATTTACGTAAGGCTTTCCGATATTCCAGGCGCACAAATCGGACGACCGATTTATTTTCGCTTGAAACACTGTGGCTATCTCAATTTGCCGGATAGACAAGACGGTTCTATGCCAGTGATAGTTACATTTATGGATGAATTGCCAGGATTTTCAACCCGTTCGAATATCGCCAATGTGCGTTGTCCGAACGAGCCGCCACAACCGCTATCTTTGGGATTTGTTCGCGAACTTCGACCGAACGAAATTATCACGCGAGCTTTTTTGTTTACGGATGTTATTGACGGTAGACCTCAAGATGTTATAAATTTGGAATTCGACACAGAAAAAACCCACATAACTGTAAATTTTGAAGATATTTTGCCGGATGGAACGTATTTTTTTATGATGGAAGGCACATTTAATGGGTTTCCTGCCGTGGCAGCATCAACATCCGTTCAGGTTACAAATCCTAAACCGCTGGATTATGAAATGAACGTGTTTCCATCGTCGGGAACGGAGTACCACGAAGGGATTGCGAGCATTGTTACAGATGGAAAATTTGATTTTTGGATTAAAAATTATTCCAACGATTTTTCGGTGTTTTTTGAGGGCAAAAAAATTGAGCACAATTATTTCAGAACGACCGTTTCAAACCTCGCTCCAAAAACATATTTGACACAAATTTCGTACAATTCAAACCAGTGTTCAGAAACTGTTCCGATAACGATTGAAAAACTAAATAAATCGCTAAATGTTAGCATTTCTGAAGGGATGCCTGTTTCGTGTGCGGGTCGCTCGGATGCCTCGTTAGAAGCGGTTGTTGAAGGTGTTCAAAATCCTGCTGGCGTGTCTTTTGTGTGGCGCAGAAGAAGAGACCCGCGACCCATTGGCACGGAACAATTTTTGGAATACTTGCCTGCTGGAAGCTATAGTGTTGTTGCGGAATTTGAAGGGTTGCAATCGTCGTTTTCGTTTGTTGTTGAAGAGCCTGCTCCGCTTCTTTCAGCGGTTAGGTCGGTCAATCATCCGTATTGCGGAAACTCGGACGGCCACATTCAGATTGTTGCAGGAGGCGGAACACAGCCGTATGCTTATTCGTGGAATACTGGACAAGATAGGTTTTTTATTGATAGATTAGATGGCGGAATTTACACGTATACGGTTCGCGATGCGCGCGGTTGTCAAACCTTTGGAGAGGTTGAATTGCTTTCGCCGAAACCGTTGGAAATAAAGGTTGCCAGAGCTGTTGAACAAACCTATTTTGGTGCGGAATTGGGCGTTATTGTTCCATCCAAAACCGATGGACGAATTCATGTTTCGGCCGAATTTGGCACACCGCCGTACAACTACAAATGGTCGAATGGCGCAACAAACAGCACGTTGATGAATCTTTCCTATGGCGAATTTCATCTCACGGTGAGTGATTATTATTCGTGCGAACAATCGCTGACTGTCCAGCTACCACAGCGTTTCCCGTTAGTTGCAACCATACAAAAACTTGCAGATATTTCTTGTTTTGAAAGTGATGATGCGGTTTTGCAAGCCACGGTTTCGGGCGGTGTCCCGCCGTATACGTATCGCTGGAAACATAGGGATGACACGGCTTTGCAACAAGTCGGACTTGGCGCTGGCACGTACGAATTTGAAGTGATTGATAGTCGTGGTGTGCGAAGTTTTGATACAATTCATATTTCTCAACCTGAACCTTTGCGTGTTGTTTTGTCAGCAGATTCGGTGAGCGGTTGGGGCGCGAGCGACGGTTTTGCGTTTGCCGTCGCGAGTGGCGGAACTCCTCCATACACGGTGGAGTGGGGGAGTTCGACGGCCACTTTTTTGTCGAATTTGTCAGCAGGAATGTATCACGTGCGTGTAACGGATGCAAACGGCTGCTGGCTGGAAGACAGCATTTCCGTAGGAAGTCCGGATTCGCTGACACTCGTTTCTGAAGTGTATCATTGCACATATTTTGGCGCAATGCAAGGTGTTTTGCCTGCTGAGCCCGACGATGGACGCATCAACACACACGTTGAAGGTGGCGTGAAACCCTACATTTATCAATGGTTTTACGAAACAGCAACCAACGAATGGACTGAACTTTTGTCGAAAAATTTGCCAAACATGGATGCGCTAACAGGCGGACGTTACGCGCTGCTTGTCACAGATGCCAAGGGTTACACAGTTTCCGACACATTCGAAATTGTGAAAAAAAATCCATTAGTAACAACTGTTTCTGCAACAGCACCGTTGTGTTTTGGACATTTTGACGGAAGGCTTGAAACGCTTGTAACTGGCGGAACTCCGCCATATTCGTACCGTTGGAATTTGGGCGATAGCACGCCAATTTTGCAACATTTAACCATCGGGCATTACGCCGTTGTTGTACAAGATTCGCTCGGCGTGCAATCAACTTTTGAATTAACACTCACACAACCCGAACCGTTGACGATGGATTATATCACAAATCCAATCACACAACACGGCGGAAAAACAGGCTCAATTTTCACGGCTGTAACAGGCGGAACTCCGCCATACGCCTATCTTTGGACAAATCCAGACACAATAGGATTTGAATCAAAAATTTCGAACATTGGCGCAGGAATTTATGTGCTTCAAGTGACAGATTTGAATGGTTGTGTGCTGTCCACATCGTTTGCAAAAAACGACCCCGATGCATTAGAAATTTCAGCACATATCAAGCCAACGAGCTACTTGGGAAGCGTGCAAGGCCGCGTTCCCGAACAACCTGCCGATGGCGAAATTTATTTGACGGTTTCCGGTGGTTTTCCGCCTTACGAATATCTTTGGTCGAACAACGCAAAAACACCTTATTTAACAGCGCTTTGGGAAGGTTCGTATGCTGTTAGGGTTGTCGATATCTACGGCAACGAGGCGTTTGGTGTGTTTGAAATTACGTCCACAGAACCGTTGATGTTGACTGTGAATCAAGATGTTTTGATTGCGTGTTATGGCGATTCTACAGCACAATTAACGGCACACGTTTTTGGCGGAAACCCGCCGTATTCCTACAGTTGGAGTACGACAGCGACAACACATGTCGTTGAAAATTTGCCTGCAGGATTGTACGATTTAGAAGTGACCGACAGTTTGGGTGTTACCGCAAATTTTTCGATGTTTGTGAACGAGCCAACACCGCTGAATGTCGCCACAGATGTGACACATCCGCAATGTCCAAATCCCGAAAACGGCGCCATTCGCTTGTTTGTTTCGGGCGGAATTCCGGCGTATCAGTATCTTTGGACGACTGGCGAACAAACGTCGCAACGCACGCGATTGAGCGAAGGCACTTATGACGTGATGGTTTCCGATGCAAACGGTTGCTCACAAAATCACACATTTATTTTGCAAACTCCGCTTACGGCACATATTGAGCAACACGATTTTATTCGCTGTTTTGGAGACTCAAATGTAACGCTCGAACTGGTGGTTTGTGGCGGCGTTTCTCCTTACGAAATACTTTGGAATACAAGCGATACAGCATTGGTTTTGCACAAACAGAAAAGCGGGTTTTACAGTGCGAAAATAACCGATGCGATAGGGAATGTTTA
>Ga0209755_10005615_pt1 | contig 14200 bp, 13 predicted proteins | sample TergutCo191P1_FD_187301 | JGI IMG/M metagenome (GOLD analysis project Ga0209755, IMG submission 187301) | Cornitermes sp. P1 segment gut microbial communities from Petit-Saut dam, French Guiana - Co191P1 (SPAdes) (version 2) | ecosystem: Host-associated > Arthropoda: Insects > Digestive system... | reverse complement strand
ACTTAACGTTCTAGGTAACTGACGTTTTGCCAGCCCGAATAAGGGCTTGCGCAGCAAGACCAGGGCTGGCAAAATGTGGGTGAGGGAGGCGTGGGAACGAGCGCAGCGACTGACCTAGCCGACCGAACCCCGAGGGCGCGAACAGCGCCCGTAGCAGTTACCGTTTGTTATGTGCTGGTTTGGCTTTTTTAACACTTGTTATATTCTTCTAATTCAATAAATGGATTCTTATACCTATTACGTTTTATAGTAACTTTTTTATAGTTTATTGCCTTTTTTGGGCACATATGTAAACATCCTAAACAAAATTGACAATCTCCATTTAACCATTTAGGTTTTGAATCCATTTGTATACATTTAACTGGACAAAGTTTAGCACAAATACCACAAGAATTACAATTGCTTCCAACAGAAAAATATTTACTTCTATCATTTACACTTTTTATGAAATTATTATATCCAAAAATAATTGGTCCAATATTTTCAACAAAACTTTTGTCAAAATATTTTTTGTTATTAAGAATAATTTCCGAAATAATATTTACTCTATTGTCCACATTTTCATGTATTGTTTTTTGTTTATCAACAGGCGGAACATCCCATGTCCAAATAATAAAATTATCAACACTTTTTATATAAAAAAATGAGTCTAATTTTACATTTTTGCTTGAAAAAATGTTTATTGCCTGTTGCCTACAACCGCCATTGCCTCCAGTTGCCCCATATACAGCAACAATAAACACATAAGAAGTATTTGACAAGTCAATTTTATTCATAAATTCCGTCACAATTTTTGGGAAACCGCAATAAAATACTGGAAATACAAAACCAACAATACCTGTCGGTTTCAACATATTTACATTGGAATTATTTTTTGCAATAGAAATAATATTACAATTTGATATTTTACTTCCTATATCTTTTGCAATTTTTAAAGAATTTCCTGTCCCTGTAAAATAAAATATAGAATTTTCCATTAATACTTCCTATATCTACATTACCATTTTCTTAAAATTTTGTCAATATTCTTTTTTACCAGTTAGCCAAACTTGCACATAACTCTTTATATACGAATTTAATATAATTATCAAATTATATTAAAAGAAGCAAATATAAGTGTCGCCTAACCTGCAAATAAAATATTTAATACAACACTAATCTATTCTTAAATTAAACAAATTTAACACTCACATTGAAAACTTTATTATCAAACCTTGCACCTTCATGTAAAAAAATCCAACTTTTCCCCATTTTCAGTCAAGCGCTACGCATCTGCAACCCATATATAGCTACAACTTTTTTTGAAGTTGTAGCTATAATTTGTGAGGTTACTATGAATCAGAATGTGAACAGAAAACACAAGGACAGTGTTTTCTCAGCCCTTTTCAGCACGCCGGAAATCCTGCGGGAACTCTACTCTGCTATTGAAGGAATCGATATCCCGCAAGACGCGATTGTCAATATTAACACTCTCTCGGACGCCCTTTATATGAAGCAGATCAACGATCTGTCTTTCACTATCAATGGGCGTCTTGTTGTATTGGTTGAACATCAGTCAACAATTAATGAGAATGTCCCGCTACGGTTATTGATGTACATCGGTCGCGTTTACGAGAAAATCATCAACAGGGATAAGCTGTATCAGAAAAAGATCGAACTTATCCCTACACCTGAATTTATTGTCTTGTATAATGGTAAAGACGATTTTCCTGAACGGAAAGAACTGCGTCTTTCAAATGCTTTTAAAGATATAACAGGCTTGAAGTTATCGGAAAGCGGTGAATTACCTTTGGAACTTATAGTCCAAGTTTATAATATAAATCATGGGCATAATACGGAAATACTTGAAAAGAGTAAAAACCTAAATGAATACAGCATATTGATGAGAAAAATAAACGAGTACAGCGAGAATTTACCGCTTGAAGAAGCAGTGACTTCCGCTGTAAAATACTGTGTAGAGTATGGTATATTAAAAGAGTTTTTGGAAGAACACGGTTCGGAGGTTATTAACATGTTGTTTGAAGATATAAGTATCGAAGAAATCGCAGCAATCCGTTATGCCGAAGGACATGAGGAAGGTCTGGAGAAAGGTAGTGAAAATGAAAAAAATATTATCGCGAAGAACTTGCTTTCAAAAGGTTCAACACCTGTTTTTGTAAGTGAAGTAACAGGACTTTCTCTGGAAGAAGTAAATAAACTTTATTAATTCATTCATCTCCACGGGGAATCGTCTTCCAGCCGTAAACTTCCTGTTTGCTCCTTTCAGACCGCCTGCGCGCTGCCCGGCACATCCTGTGTCGGCATTTTATTCTACAGCAAGGCTTTCGCCTTGTTTTTTTTACAGCAACGCTCCGGTTCAATTCCCCGAGCAGTTTAAATTTAATTTTGGTTTTATGCTTATTTAATTAGATTACAATTTTTTTATCTTTTCATCTCCGCGGGGAATCGTCTTCCAGCCGCAAACTTCCTGTTTGCTCCTTTCAGACCGCCTTCGCGCTGCCCGGCACATCCTGTGCCGGCATTTTATTACAGCAAGGTTTTCGCCTTGTGTTTTTTACAGCAGTGCTCCGGTTCGATTCCCCGAGTAGTTTAAAATTTAATTTTGGATTTAAGCTTATTTAAATTAGATTACAAATTTTTTATTTTTTCATCTCCGCGGGGAATCGTCTTCCAGTCGCAAACTTCCTGTTTGCTCCTTTCAGACCGCCTGTGCGCTGCCCGGCACATCCTGTGCGCTGCCCGGCACATCCTGTGCCGGCATTTTATTACAGCAAGGCTTTCGCCTTGTGTTTTTTACAACAGCGCTCCGGTTCGATTCCTCGAGTAGTTTAAAATAATTCATGGAAAAAAGTTCTTTGATAAAAATTACTAATTTATATCTTTTCATCTCCACGGGGAATCGAACCCCGGTTGCCGGGATGAAAACCCGGTGTCCTAACCGCTAGACGATGGAGACATCAAAATGTCTACTTTGGATAATTTATACAAGTAATCAAGAAATGTCAATATATTCATTAAAAATTTCTCTTGTTTACATCACTTGACAAAATGTGCGTTTTTATCTATATTATCATAAATATTGAATAGGAGAGTATAAGTGCCCTGCGGAAGAAAGCGCAAATTGCGGAAAATCGCGACCCACAAACGCAAGAAAAAATTGCGGAAAAACAGACATAAAAACAAATAAAAGATTGGTTCATACTAATTTCATTTTGATATTTTACCCGAACCTCAGGCAGACTGACATCTGGCAGATGTCTCTGGTTTGGGTTTAATAAATTTTTAAGGAGCATAATATGAGCATTTCTGCGTTACAGAAAGAACGTTATAACTATATCCCGAAACTGCCGGATAGCCTTTCCGGTTCAATTGATGATATTTCCATTAAAATCGGACCTTCTACCGAAGCAATCTCTGATAAAGAAGAACTTCGAGGGATTTTTAAAAATACTTACGGAAAACCCATTGTTTCATTCGCTAAAGGAGCATCAAATGGCGATATTAAACGTGAATTAAAGGTCGGAGTAATCCTTTCAGGCGGACAGGCGCCCGGCGGGCATAATGTTATCGCAGGTATTTTTGACGGGCTAAAAAAGGGCAACCCCAATTCCACCCTCTACGGTTTTAAAGGCGGACCCAGCGGTCTAATTGATAACAAAACTATCATTCTTACAAAAGAAATAATTGATGAGTTTCGCAATACAGGCGGTTTTGATATAATCGGCTCAGGGCGGACAAAAATTGAAACTCCTGCGCAGTTTGCCTCCTCTTTAGAAACAGTTAAAAAGTTAAGCCTTGACGCGGTTGTCGTAATCGGCGGGGATGATTCAAACACCAACGCCGCGCTGTTAGCCGAATATTTTCTTGAACACGGCTCTTCAACTCAAGTTATAGGCTGTCCTAAAACCATAGACGGTGATTTAAAAAACGAACACATTGAAACATCATTCGGTTTTGATACCGCCTGCAAAACTTATTCTGAACTTATCGGCAATCTATGCCGCGATACAAACAGCGCAAAAAAATATTGGCACTTTATAAAACTTATGGGACGTGCGGCAAGCCATATTGCTCTTGAGTGTGCATTTCAGACACAACCTAATATCTGCCTAATCTCCGAAGAAGTTGAAGAAAAAGCAATATCACTCGAAGTTATTATCGAACAAATTTGCGCGTCTATTGCAAAACGCGCGCAAAACGGCGACAATTTCGGTATTATTTTAATCCCAGAAGGATTGGTTGAATTTATCCCAGAGGTAAAAAAATTAATCAGCGAACTGAACGATATAATTGCACATAACGAAAAAACAATTTCATCTTTAAAGCACTTTTCAGATCAGCTTAAATGGATAGCAGGCAATATATCGGAAGTTTCAGGAAATATTTTAAAATCACTTCATGTTGATATTGCAAGGCAGTTTTTAATGGATCGCGACCCTCACGGCAATGTTCAGGTTTCACGAATAGAAACTGAAAAACTTTTAGTCGATATGGTTGAAAAAAAGTTAGACGAAATGAAAGCAAGCAAACAATACAGCGGCAAATTCAGTTATCAAACTCATTTCTTCGGTTACGAAGGACGATGCGCTTTCCCTTCAAATTTTGACGCTGATTATTGTTACAGTCTCGGTTTCAGCGCATTTGTACTTATCTCCTGCGGATTGACAGGCTATCTTTCCAGCGTAAAAAATCTTACCGCTCCAGCAAATCAATGGATCGCAGGAGGAGTTCCTCTTACTATGATGATGAATCTTGAACAGCGTCACGGATCAAAAAAACCTGTAATAAAAAAAGCGTTAGTTGACTTGGAAGGTAAACCATTTAAAATTTTTGCCTCAAATAGAGATACATGGGCTGAAAAAACCTGTTATCTTTTTCCCGGTGCAATTCAATATTTCGGACCTTCTGAAGTCTGCGATCAGCCGACTATGACGCTCAGGTATGAACATGAAAAATAAATTTTTAATAATTTTTTGCATCTTTATTTTTGCAGTCACAAACGGTGTTTGCAATCTTTGGGCGCAAGGTATACAGGATACATCACAGCAAACAGCGGCGCAACAAGCAGTTGCGGCTAACGCTTCTGACCTTCCTTTAAAAAAAGTTGTTATTCTTACATCGGGTCTTGCGTATTATGAGCATTCAGGTTCTGTAAACGGCTCTGTAAATATCAATCTGCCTTTTAAATTAAACGCTGTAAATGATGCGTTAAAAACTCTCATTATTAACGATCCGTCATCTGCAAATCCATCTGTTACTTATCAATCAGAAAACACGCTTATTCAAACATTACGGAGTTTAAGCATCGATCTTTCCGATTATCCTGATTTTGCAACTTTTCTTTTAAGGTTAAGAGGCGTTGAAGTTGAAATAACCACTTCTTCGGTTTTTAAAGGAAGAATACTTGGTATTGATTACAGAAGAGTTTCAGATAACGCTTTTTCAGGAACTTCGATAGAAACCTATTTACTTTTAAATTCAAACAACGGAATGATGAATCTTAATTTAAATGAAATTAGTTCAATCAAATTTACAGATAACGCAATAAATAATGATTTAAACCGCGCGCTTGATTTAATTGCATCTTCACGCAATCATTTTTCGCGCCGTCTCTCAATTAATTTAAACGGCAGCGGCAGAAGAAATGTTTCTGTAAGTTACGTTATCCCCTCCCCTGTTTGGAAAGTTTCTTACCGTTTGGATTTAAGCTCACAAAAACCTTTATTTCAAGGATGGGCAATAATTGATAATGACAGCGACACAGACTGGAACAATGTGGAACTTTCCCTTGTTGCAGGACGTCCTGCATCTTTTATTCAAGAATTATATCCTCCCTATTATGTATCACGCCCTGTAATGCCGCTTTCCATAGCGGGAACTGCGGAAGGTATCGCTCATGAACGCAGTGTACCTCAGCCTGTATATGGAATGTCCGCTCAAAGCAATACCGCAAAAGTTGAATTAGAGTCAGCAACTATGGCAGACAGTGCCTATATGGCAAGAGAAAGAACGGTTATGACAGGCGGAGCTGTACAAACAGCTGCAGGAAGTTCTGCCGGAGGGCAATTTGAATTTACAATTAAAAATCCTGTAAGTCTTAACCGCCAGATGAGCGCGATGTTTCCTTTGGTTGAAGCATCAATCGAAGGGGAAAAATTTCTTCTTTACAGCGGTTCAGGCAGACACCCCCGACTTGGAGCGGAAATAAAAAACACAAGCGGAATGAAGTTACCGGCAGGTCCCATCACAGTTTATGACGGGGTTTATGCAGGAGACGCACTAATCGAGTTCTGGAATGAAAATGAAAAAAGATTAATCTCTTTCGGCGAAGACCTTTCTGTTACATCTGCTGTAAGCGATACAAATACAAGAGCCGTAAGTTCTGTCAGAATAACAGCCGGCGTTATGAGCATTAACCGCAATATTACTTTTGTAAAAACTTATACCTTTTTAAATACAGATACATCTGCAAAAAAACTTTTAATTGAACATACAAAAACAACGCAGACAGAACTTGTTTCACCTAACGCTATTGAAACTACAGCTTCCGCTTACCGTTTTATTACAAATCTTCCTTCAAACAGGGAAACAACTTTTCAAGTTAGCGAACAGCGCCCGATTTCTGAAACCATCACACTTCTTCCGCTGCGAACGGAATCTTTAATAAGTTATACTTCTAATCAGGAGATTCCTTCCAATGTAAGGGCTGCCTTGCAAAGAGCGGTTGAATTAAAACGCGCAGTTGATGCGGCGGATATTGAAGTAAAAGAGATTGATTCTCAAAGAGAGCGTCTTATTGCAGATCAGGATAGAATACGCAGAAACCTTGAGGCGGCGGGAAATCAAACTCAGCAAGGGCAAGAATATTTAAGACGGCTTGTGGCTTTAGACAGCGAAATTGACAGCGCCCGTACCGGATTAAATGATGCAAACAACAAAGCAAGAGCCGCCCGCACTGCTTATGAAAATTATCTAAATACATTAAATATATAAAGCAGGAAAAAAATGTTCACAATTACAGTATACCCGCGTTTCGGAGATTTAGATGCACTGGGACACATCAACAATACAGTCCCTTCATTTTGGTTTGAATCAGGAAGAACACAAGTATTAAAAATGTTTGATCCGGATTTAAAAGTAGATAGAAAAACTTTTCCATTAATAATTGCACATCTTGATTATGATTTTATAGATCAGCTTTATTTAACGCATGAAGTACAAATAAAAACATGGATTTCCAAAATCGGAACAAAATCTTTTACAGTTTCACACGAGGCATGGCAGGACGGACGCCTTTGCGTAAAAGGAAACGCAATAATTGTTCATTTTGATTTTAATAAACAAGTAACAACCCCCATCCCGGATGACAAAAGAAAATTACTGGAAGAGCAATTAGTTTCAGGATAATTATTAAAAATAATCAGAGTGAGTTCCGGTGTAATAAAAAACTATTTTTTCGTCTGATTTACGGTAAATTAAAATCCAATCACCTTCTATATGACAATCAAAAAGCCCTTCATAATTACCGGAAAGTCCGTGTTCACGACAGTGCTCCGGTAAAGGTTCACCCCAAATAAGAAGAGTCATAATATCGTATATTTTATCCATATTCTTCTGACGCTTTTTCATAAGTTTGAGATCTTTTTTAAATTGATTTGTAAAAGCAAAGTCGAGCAAAAATTATTTTTCCAAATCTTCCCTTGCTTCTTCAAAAGAAGTATACCATTTAGCCGGCTTTTCACCTTTAAAAATAGCATCTCCTTCAGCAATCGCTGCAAGAACTTTTGCATTAAAAGGCGGATTCTCGGAATGCAGAGGGCAATCTCCATAAGAACAAACAGGGTTTGCACATTCAGTATGAGAGTCAGTTTCGGGTTTCAAAGTAACCATAGAAAACTCCTTAATGTTAAATATAACCATCTTTTAAAAATATAGCAAGAGTTCACTGTTCATTCTATTTATAAATTGATTTTTGTTTTTTTTATAGTCGTCTTTGCAATCTTAATTATTTCTTCGTATAAATCTTTGCATTAGAGGTTTAAAATTTTCCAGCAGTAATGAGCGTGCAAAAAAATCTGTTTCTGAAGGTAAATCGATTGTTATATCTAAATTCATAAAAGCAGGTTTCTCAAGCATTTTTGAAAGAAGCGTTTTTGCTATCCCTAAGCAGCGGTATTCTTCATTTACTTCCAGAATGTTTATATGCAAGGTGTTATCATTTTTTACCGCGTTTATTTTTCCCGCTGTTTCACCGTCTTGGGTTTGCGCGGTAATGCAAAGTGTTTCATTATCTTCTTTTTCTGTGAATAAAAAATCTTCCAATACAAGAGATGAATTATCTTCAGGTTCGCTTCCTATCGGCTCCAATCCCCATTGTTCACGTAATGAATTATACCAGGCGGTGACCTCTTCTTTCATTTCTTTTTCTTTATAGTTAAACCATTGTTTTTCAGTTTCAGGATATTGCGAAAGGACATCCCTGTAAGCGCGGAAAACACCTTTTTTTTTGTTAAGAGCGTCTGATAACTCTTGGCGTATGCATGGATTTTTTAAATTGACGGCAAATTTTTCCATAAGACGGTAGCCTTCGCTTGATCCCCATTCAGGCAGCGGAATAAAACGATCGGAGTCGTAATCACGTTCTTCATCAATCATTTCATCATTATAAATATTGATAACTTTCCGTTCTTGAGTGTCTAAAAGAAAATCACCGTCATGATTTTCCATATAAAAAATAATATCGTCAAGGAGAATATTATCAAGATCGAAACGCATAATCCGATTATAGATTAAATGTTTAAAAAAGTATATAATCGGTATTATGGAATCAATGAAAAGAACAACAAACTGCGGCGCATTAAGAAAAACTGATGCAGGAAAAACAGTTATTTTAAACGGTTGGGTTCACCGAAAACGCAATCACGGACGGGTATTTTTTATCAATCTAAGAGATCGTTACGGCATTACTCAAATTACAGTTGATACAGAAACTAATGCTTCACTTTCTTCAATCTGCGATGAACTTCGCAATGAATACTGCATCGCCGTAGAAGGCAAAGTGTGCGCGCGCCCTCTTGATATGATTAACTCTTCGATGGAAACAGGCGAGATAGAAATTATCGCTTCAAATATTTTGATATTAAATAAAAGCGAAGTGCTTCCTTTTCAAATTGATGAAGAAAGCAAGGCAAGCGAAGAATTGCGTTTAAAGTACCGCTATCTTGATCTCCGCTCAAATGCTATGCAGGAAAGAATTAAACTCAGAAGCAAAGTTACTTTTGCGGTCCGCGAATGGATGACACAAAACGGCTTTTACGAAATTGAAACGCCCACCTTTATTAAATCGACACCGGAAGGCGCGAGGGATTATCTTGTCCCCTCCCGTCTGTATCCCGGTAAATTTTACGCGCTTCCCCAATCGCCTCAGCTTTACAAGCAGATATTGATGGTGTCGGGTTTTGATAAATATTTTCAAATAGCCCGCTGCTACCGAGACGAAGATTCAAGGGGGGACAGGCAGCCTGAGTTTACGCAAATTGATGTTGAAATGTCTTTCGTTGGAAGGGATGATGTCCTTTCAATGACAGAGGGAATGATGCGCCATACATTCAAAAAAGTGATGAACATAGACCTTCCTTTAAATTTTAAAAGATTGACATGGGAAGAAGCGATGGAACTTTACGGCAGCGATAAACCCGATTTGCGTTTTGATATGCAATTAAAAGATTTCACTCCCTTTGTAGAGGCAAGCACTTTCCAAGCATTTAAAGACGCGCTTTCTTCAGGCGGAACTGTTAAAGCTTTAGTTGTAAAAGGAAAAGCAGATTATTCGCGCAAACAAATTGAAGAACTTGAAGCTCATGCAAAAATTTACAAAGCAAAAGGCATGGCGTGGATGAAAGTTAATTCAGAAAAAGCTCTTGAAGGAGGCGCATCAAAGTTTTTTGCGGATAATGTTCCTCAAATAATAAATTCTCTTTGTGCTGAAGCAGGCGATTTAATTTTAATGATAGCGGACTCTAACCGCAAAGTTGTAAATACTTCACTTGGAGCTGTTCGCACAAAATTAGGGCGCGATCTTGGTTTAAGCGATCCTAACCGTTTTGAATTTGCATGGATTATTGACTTCCCGATGTTTGAATACAACGAAGAAGAGCAAAAATGGGAAGCGGCTCATCATTTATTTACCTGGCCTCAGGAAAAATACCATGCAACAATGGAAAGCGATCCGGGAAGCGTTAAGGGCGATCTTTACGATCTTGTGCTTAACGGCTATGAATTAGCGTCAGGCTCTATCCGTATCCACGATTCAGAGATGCAAAAAAGAGTTTTTAAAATTGCAGGCATAGACCCAAGCGAAGCGGAAAAAAAATTCGGCTTTTTAACAGAGGCATTCAAATACGGAGCGCCCCCTCACGGCGGCATCGCGCCTGGATTAGACCGTCTTGTAATGATCATGGCAGGCGTTACTTCATTAAAAGATGTTATCGCTTTCCCGAAAAATTCCTTTGCGGTAAGCCCGATGGACGACTGCCCCTCAGAGGTGGATCAAAAACAGCTTGATGAATTGCGGATAGTTATTAAGAAATAATATATTATACGTTTTTATTTTACTTACTTTTTCTCAAGAAAATTATTTTACCATTCTTTGGGTTTATTATGCGGAGGAGTTATATTAAAAGTTTCCCCTGAAGGTTCTATTAGATAAAAACCATTATTTAATGCGTATTCTCTTTCGTCAGATTCAATTACAACACCTGCAACTGCTCCTAAAAAATGGCGTTTATCACCGCGTAAATCAGCAAACATACGCATTTTTTCCATACGTTTTATATGTTCATTTATATCACTAATAGTAAGCTTTGTTTTTATTTCAACAAGCATGGCGGTATCGCCGTTTTGTAAAAAAACATCAATTTGAAAGTGAATGTTATTTTTATGATCATTAACTTTAAAGTTTGAACTTACTGTTTGAAAATCCAAACCCATATCATAGAGTTTATCCTGTAGATTAGGAGCGATCATATATTCTACAACTTCACCAAAACGATTGGTAAAATCTCCAAAGCGTTTACCTATTTCTTTTATTTGCCTGTCTGTTTCTTTCTGTTGCTCTCTGGTTTCCATTAATGCCGCCCAGACTTGCTCAAAATCCAAACCTCTAGGGTAATCTGTCTTTGTTTGCATATCTCCCATAAATAACTCCATAATAAGCCGCGCGAGCGGCGATGTACAATAGAACGTCTTCGCAAAGCGGAGACGATAACTCCCGCTTATAATATAGCGCTTTTTAATGGTTTTTCATAGCGATCTTATACAAAAACGCTTATTTTTACATTGCTAAAAATACCAAAATACAGATATAATTTACAAATGGCAGAAAAAACCGCCCTTTCAAATAAAAAAAAAACTCATTATAAATTCATTTTCTATTTTCAAAAGGAATTAATGTTACATATTCATCAAATATTTTATCGACTGAATATTTTCCAATTAAAGTATATTTTTTTCCATATTTAACAAAATAGAATATTGGATATTTATATTTTTTTTGATTAATTATTACTTGATTTGTTTTTATTGTTTTATCTACAATTCCTTTTTTTGCTTCAAAATATAATTGTTCTCCATCTATATCTTCATATTTACCTGTTGCTCTAATTATTACTGCTAAGATTTTTTCTTCATTTCCTATCCAATTTATACCCTTCATTGGAGTACCATTTATTTTATAATCTTCCCCTGCCCAATTTTCAGAATTAGGTTTTTTTGAATTGATAATTAATTCAGAAATATTAGATATGGAATCTCCTTTTTTCATATTAAGTATATCCTTTGAAGTTATGCCAACTATTTCCTTTTGTCCAAGTAAATCTACTTTAAAATTATTTCTTTTTGGAGATTCTATTATAATATCTATTTCTTCCTCAGTTTCCGTTTTAATCTCGCTTACCACTTCATCTGTAACAAGTATTCCTCCCATGAGTTTACATGTTTTTTCTATATGTTCAAGATTATCCTGATCTATATCAAACCATTCTCCATTTAACCTTTTTTTATTTAGAATACTGTGGATTGTTTTTTCTGCATTTGTACAATCATCAAATTTATATGCAAAAAGAGTTTCAAACTTTCCAGGCATCTTTAATCCAAGACCATAATACCTATCGTCTACAGAGCCTCTTGTTATACCTATTTTATATGGGATTTTTTTTGTTTCTGGATCATTAATCCATTTATTAAAAACGACATATAATATACCTATATCCATTATATCCTCAAAAAATCTTTATTTATTTTCTATATTTTTACAATTTTCTAATTTTGTCAAGTCATTTTATTATAATTAAACGTTATTTTAATTATAAATTTTTATTTTAGCCCATATGTCGCCTAACTTAAATTAGACGAAGTTGCGTTTTTATCTATTATGATAAAACGATTATTTAATATCACAGATTTTTAAATAATTAATTGCTTCTAAAATACCAATATATGCCTCGGATATATTATCTTCATATGTTATATATTCATTATCGCTTAATAGGCCACTTTTAAATTTAGTGAAATTTTCATTTTTAATTATTAGAGTACTCAAACCTTTCTCTTTTGCCACTCCAATTTCTTGGTTAATCCAATCTGAAGTACCAGTTTTTGTTATAAGTATTACAAACATATTTATATCCATCTTCAGCTTATTAAAAACCTTTTCTGATATAGATCTAGGTTCAACTCCCAAACCTGAAATCATTTCGATTCCTAATAGTTTAAAGAATTTTTCTAGTTCAAAGGCAATTGATTTACTATGGTCATCAAATTTTAATGATAGATATATTCGATTAATCTCATTGTGATTTGGAAGCATTTTATCAATTTTTTTTCAATATTTATATTATTTGAATTAATTGATGGTAGCGAAGCAAAAGTATTTTTTTGTTCTTCATATGTTGCTTCTTCAAGAGATAATTTTTTCTCTAATTCTCCAACTATTTCTGTAAAATGTATACCTTAAAGTTATTATTATTCCTATTGTATTCATGTTTACAAATATTATTTAGAAATTAAATCATTTAAAAGATTCCTGTATTCAATATTAATTTTTCTCGCTGCTTCCCGAAATACACGATCTTCTGCTATCGTCTCATTAACATGCCCTTCACGCCAATTGATAGTGTACGGCAGCACTACCCTCCCGTTATTATCAAGAAGATTTGCAATAAGTTCAATGCGTACAAATTTATTTTGATTATTTACAAGAGAAAGAGGCGTTAAAGTTATATTTACATTAAGCAGATAGTCGAAATTATTATTGTCATTTTTAAATCCGGCATCGGAATAAATAGTTGTAAAAACATTCTGTATTATCCCGTCTCTGTCGGTATTTATTCTAATACCAATCGTACTTCCTTGTTTTACAGGCTGAGCATCAACAGATGCGATAATATCATTTAAGAGATTCCTGTATTCAGCATTTATTTTTAACACCGCGTCACGAAATGCGCGTTCTTCGGCTGTTGTATGATTGATATGCCCCTGACGAATACTAAAAGAATACGGAAGTAATATATTTCCATTTTTATCAAGAAGATCCGCATTTAGCTCAAGCCGTATATATTCCATACTTGGATTATTTGACATAGCAAGCGGTGTTATAATTATATTTACATTGAGCAGATAATCTGAATTATTACTGACATTTTTTAATCCGGTAGCAGAAAGTGCCGTTGTAAAAGCATTTTGTATCGTCCCGTTTCTATCGGTATTTACTCTAAAACTAAATGTGCTTTCCGCTAAAACATTTAGTACACACATAATACCAATTATCGATATAGCTATAATCTTTTTCATTTTTTCCTTTTATAAATTATATTGTATTACACACTATAAGTACTGGCGCTAGTTGATCCGCCGTGCCCTGTCCAATTTGTGTGAAAAAATTCCCCGCGCTTTTTGTCCAATCTTTCGTAAGTGTGCGCGCCGAAATAATCGCGCTGCGCTTGCAATAAGTTTGCAGGAAGCCTTTCGCTTCTGTATCCGTCAAAAAAAGCAAGAGCGCTTGCAAAGGCGGGAGCGGGAATACCGTTTTGCACGGCAGAGGACACTACCCTTCTCCATGAATCTTGAGCGTCTTCTATAATTTTTGTAAAGAAAGGATCGAGTAAGAGATTTTCAAGATCGGGTTTTCGATCAAAAGCTTCTT
>Ga0209755_10005614_pt1 | contig 14201 bp, 14 predicted proteins | sample TergutCo191P1_FD_187301 | JGI IMG/M metagenome (GOLD analysis project Ga0209755, IMG submission 187301) | Cornitermes sp. P1 segment gut microbial communities from Petit-Saut dam, French Guiana - Co191P1 (SPAdes) (version 2) | ecosystem: Host-associated > Arthropoda: Insects > Digestive system... | reverse complement strand
GGATCGTTTTTTCCGCCGACCAAAACCGGAATTAAAGTTTGAACACGCGGCGCGTCTTTGTAAACGGTAAGATACACTTTTAATCCGTTATCAAGAGTGTATATCCGGGCATTCAACGGATCATTCGGAACGGTTTCGTACTTGAATGTTTTTCCGCATGAAGACAAAATAATCGATCCAAACAGGATGATTAAACAAAGTAGAGAGATTTTTTTCATAAAGGCTCCTTTAATTTAATGTCTGCTTTTTTCTCTTTAGAAAAAATGTTTTAGTAAAATTCATTATAAATTAAAAATAGTTAATATGCTTTAAAAATCATATTAATTATCAAATTTTCTAATAAAATCCAAAATCTCAACCCATTGCGCGTCACATTCGCCCTTTTGAATCGATTCCATCACTTCCCGCGACTGAGCGTAACCGTGAACAGTCTCTTTTTTAAAAGTACCAACTGGTTGTTTGCCTGATTGTTTTGATGCTTCGCAGTCAAACACGTCAAACGGCTCTTCAGGCAGCGCTTCAATAACGATACCTGCTGTCTTTATCATCCTTGCCAATTCCGCGGCGGTCAGGGCAAAATCGGTCTTTGCGTGGGAGGCAGTATACTTCTGCGCAATGCCCGATACGAAGGAAACTGTCGTGATTGCTCCGTCCGCTTTGATTAACGCGGCAAATTGCTGCCGAAGGTTTTTTGCCGATGTCAGGTTTTCCTTTAAATCGGGGTAGAAGTTGTTGATAAAACGGGTTACACCCTCAGCATAACCGCTAATTACAGGCAGCTTCGCGCCTGATTTTTTGCGCGTCTGAACTTCATCGATAATCTCCGCGTTGACTACGTTAACTGTAACTGCCGCGTTATAAACTTTATCAAAACCCAATAATTTGATAGCGGCAACAAGCTGTCCAACGGACAGCGGCTGTCCGTTAGACGGTGACTTTCCTGTGGATAGCAGTTTACCGGTTGATACGAATCTTAACTCACTTTCCAGATACGGTATAATTTCATCTGAAACCTGCGCCGCTGTTTTGATGCCGCTGTCACCAAGAGCTTTCCACACTTCTTTGGTTTGGTCGTGTCCGTAAATCGCGCCAACGGGGCAGACCGAAGCGCAGCCGCCGCAGAAAACGCATTTAACGTCTTCAAGAGGCTGATTAAAAGCTGTGCAGATTTCGTATTCATGACCGCGGCGCGAAGTATTAATCGCGCCTATTTTCTGCGTCTCCTGACAGACTTCAACGCAGCGGTTGCATTTAACGCACTTGCTCATGTCGCGCACAAGGGTTTCACTCTCGACAACAGGTTGTATCTCATCAGGCTCATTTGTGAAAGATGAGGTAGTGATGCCGAATTGAGACGCTAATATTTGCAGCTCACATGATTTACTGCGTACACAGGAGAGGCAGTTCTGCGGATGATTAGCAAGGATCATCTCTATAATTGTTTTTCTGACGTAGAAGAGGCGTTCGTTTTTTGTCACGATGTTTACGCCTTCCCATACGTCGTTTCCGCAGGCGGTAATCAATTTGGGACGGCCGTCGAATTCAACAACGCAGATACGGCATAAAGCGCGCTTGCATAACTCAGGATGCTCGCAAAGAACAGGTATGTTGATATTTACTTTTTTTGCGGCTTCTAGAATTCTTGTTCCTTCAGGAACTGTTACCGGTATTCCGTCAATTGTTAAATTCACATTGATATTCGGATCGGGCTGGTGGCTGCTCATTCTTCCCTCCTCACATTAGCTTCGATCTCCGTTTTAAAAAGTTTCCATGCGCTGTTAAGCGCAACAGCGGCGCTCTGGCCAAGTCCGCAGAACGACGCGTCCGTCATGGTACGGATAAGACGCCGCATAACAGCAAGATCATCCGCTGTTGCGGCTCCGGGAACGGAAAGCTTGTTCAGTATTTTTAACAGCTGCCTGTTGCCTTCACGGCATGGTATACACTTGCCGCATGATTCGTGAATGAAAAATTCCGTAACGCCTTTCAGATATTCGATAATCGAAACGCTTTCGTCCATCACAACAATCGCGCCCGATCCGACCGACAATCCGGCTTTTCTTAAATCCGTGTAACTGTAAACTGTATCAAGCTGATCGATGCCCCCGATTGGGCCGCTCTGCCCTCCCAGATGAAAGAACTTTAATTTTTTGTTACCGGCGATTCCTCCGCCAAGTTCGCTGTCGTATATCGCGTCACGCAGGGTGATTTTGCCAAGAGGAATTTCAAACACGTTCCTGTTTTTGCAATGCCCTGAAAGGCAGATAAGTTTGCTTCCGCCGGAATCTGGATGCCCTGCCTGCAGATACACCTCTCCTCCCATGTTAATGATGACAGGAATGTTGGCGAATGACTCAACATTATTTACAAGCGTTGGATGCAAGAAAAGCCCCACCTCCGCAAGATGCGGAGGTTTGATTCGCGGTCTGCCTACTTTGCCCTCTGTCGAGTTAAGGAGCGCGGAATTTTCGCCGCAGACATAAGCGCCGGCGCCTGAGATAACGTGGATATCAAAATCCAGACCGGAGCCGGCGATGTTTTTTCCAAGGTAGCCTGCCGCGCGTGTATTTTCAATTGCAAGCAGAAGCCGCCTTTGCAACTTGCGGTATTCGCCGCGGACATAAATATGCCCTGAGTCAGCGCGAAAGACAAGCCCGGCGATGATAATCCCTTCCAGCAATTTCAAAGGCAGCAAATCCATGATCAGACGGTCTTTAAAAGTGCCGGGCTCCCCTTCATCGGCATTGCAGACAATGTACTTGGGCGTTTCCGGTATGTGAAGCAAATGCTCCCACTTGCTGCCGGCGGGATACGCCGCGCCGCCCCTTCCAAGGAGCTTTGCTTTTTTTATTTCGGCGATTATTTCTTCGGGAGCGCTTACCGCGGCTTTTTTCAAAGCGCAGAAGCCGCCGGTTTTTTCATATTCTGAAACTACATGAGAATAGGCGCGATCGGCATTTTCAGTCAGCATTTTAATTATTCTTGACATAGCTTTTTAAGCTCCTGTCTGTTGCCTTCACGGCAGAGTTGAACAAGCCTTTGAACTATTTCTTCGGTCAGATTGCCAAACACATCGTCGGCAATTTTAACCACAGGCCCGATATCGCAAGCGCCGATACAGCTCGTGTAATGAAGAGAAATTTTGCCGTCCGCAGTAGTTTCGCCCATTTTAATGCCCGCCGCTTCTTCAAACCACCGCACAACTTCCGGCGCTTTTGAAAAGAAGCAAGGAGTGCTTTTGCAAATTTCGATAACATACTGACCGCGCGGCTCCGTGCTAAACATAGCGTAAAATGTTATAACATCGTAGATTTTTGAAAGCGGTACTTTTAATACTTCCGAGGCAAGCTCAGCCCATTCCTTATCGATAAAATCCCTGCTCGACGCGGACTGAATATCCAGCAAAATAGCGATAAGCTGCTGAGGATCGTTGTTATATCGTTCCATTATTCTTAAAATTTGATTTTTGGACAGGTCCTGCATTGGTTAAGTTTATAAGATTTTGGTGGATGATTCAAGCGAGCGAAACTCGTGTATTTAAATGAATTTTAACTAATTACCGACATATATCACAGGCGAGTACTGAGACACAGCTTCATCTGAACTGAGCAATGTCAATCCTTCCGCCATTGCCTGCGCTATCAATATACAGTCGAAAGGATCTTTATGATGAGAGGGAAGATGGGAAACTAACAGCGAATGATAACTTGTCACCGATAATTCGTTATATCTATTATTTACAAGCCCGCAATAAAAATCGTTTGGGTTAATTTGAAAGTCAGGACGCTCCAATCCTCTTTTTATTACAATTTCCCAAATACTTGCTGAACTGAAAAATAACTCATTATCATCATTGGAAAAATAAGGAATTGCATCTTTAGGAAGCGTGTCATTCGCAGCCCATAAAAGAAGATGAGTATCAATTAAAAGCCTCATTAATTTCCCTCAAATGAATCGATAATATCGGTTTGTCCCATTTGATCAAAATCGGCTGGTACCTGTATCTGACCTTTTAAAAACCCTACCCGTTTAACGTCTTTCTGAGATGATATTGGAATTACTTTAACCATCGGTTTTCCGGCTTTGGCGATAATGAAGCTGCCTCCCAGAGCGGCTTTGTCCACTAAAGCGGAAAGTTGTGTTTTTGCTGTGTGAATATTGTATTGAAGCATTAATCCTCCATGAGTTAAACTTAGTTTATTAACTTAGTTTAATCAAGAGGATGGAGATATGTTAAACATATTTTTGATTCTCTCGTTCAAATTTCTTAAAACGATTAGTAATAACTTCTGAAAGGTCACTAAGTATCTTTTCCTGCAACTCTACAAGGGTTCCAGTCTCTTTAATGGGATATGATATGGTCGAAAATAAGGCGGGTGCGTCAATTTCTAGAGCGGCAGCTATTCTTTCGAGCATTTCGGGGGTTGGAAATCTTTTTTCGCTTTCTATCAGAGCAATATAATTTGTTGAGGTGTCTACTTTTTCAGCTAATTGCGCCTGTGTAAATTTTAAAATATGCCGTTGTTCCTTAATATTAAAGGCTAATAACGATCTTAAACTTGTCATAATCTAAATTTATGCTCAGTATTATTTTTATTTACAAATAGTTACTGGACAATTTACATATTGTGTGTTATATATATACATATAGTAAATGTTTTATATATTTCTTATCTGGTTTCCGTAAAGAAAATTTTATTTTTTAGTCCATATTTTAAAGAATACAAAGTTTTCTGTATTCACAATATGGTAAACATCTTAAAAAGGAGTGTTTTTATGAAAAATAATTCTAAAATGTTCAGAGTTATCGCTTTTTTAACGATAATCGGGTTTTCAATGGTAACATGTGATGATCCAGCAGATGAAATGCCTGCTCTTACCGGAATAGTAAACATTACCGGAATAGCTCAAGTGGGACAAACATTAACGGCAAATACAAATATTAGCGGCACCGGGGTCATTACATACCAATGGAAGCGGGAAACAATTAATATTGGCACTAATAGTAATACCTATATCGTGCAGGCTGCTGATGCAGGTTCAACTATCACTGTAACTGTAACCCGTACCGGAAATTCAGGCAGCGTTACCAGTAATCCGACAGGTACAATTATTGATCCGCTAACTCATGGAACGCTTGGTTTAGCTTTCGAGTTGATAAAAGGCAATACTGAATATTCTGTTTCCCTGGGCACAGCGCGCGCCTTAGGAGAAGTAATAATACCTACTATATACAACGGCCTTCCGGTAACCGTCATAGCAAACAATGCTTTTTCTTCTGCTGTGAATATGACTGACATTGTTATTCCCGGCGGTATAACGAATATTGGCAGCAGCGCATTCTCCGGTTGCGAGGGATTGACGAGTGTTAGAATACCCGGCAGCGTTACAAATATAGATAGTAATGCTTTTCATGGTTGTATAAGCCTTACCAGAGTAACCTTTATGGGTATTATTACTTCATTTTCATATACCAGTCCATTTCCTGGCGATTTACGGACGAAGTATCAAGCAAATGACGGAGGTATTGGGACTTATTCACGTACTATAGGAAGCAACACTTGGACAGGAGCGCCTGGAGGATTAACAGTATCAGAAGCTACTACAACCAGCGTTACAATTAGATGGAATTCCATATCAGCTGCTGACGGATATAAAATATACCGAAGCGCAAGCGCTGATATTACTTTCACAGAAGTAGGAACTTCAGAAACAATAACTTATACAGATACAGGGTTGACAGAAGGTACAAGATATTTTTATAGAGTAGCTGCTGCTTACAATGATGAAGCAAGTCCGCAATCAAATGCTATAAACACAACAACAGTGCCTGGTATACCTACCGGAGTAAGCGCAATAACAACATCTTTCAGTAGTATTACTATTAGCTGGAGTTCTGTAACCGGCGCTACCGGGTACAGAATTTATAGCAATACAAGTTCTACCGGTACTTTTACGGAGGTTGGAACCTCGACGACAACTTCATTTACAAATAGTGGGTTAACAGCAAGTACGACTTATTATTATAAGGTAGCTGCTTATAGTAGCGGAGGAACAGGTGAACAATCAAGTACAGTTAACACTGCAACTGCATCAGGTATTCCTACCGGAGTAAGCGCAACAGCAGCGTCTTTTAGCAGTATTACTGTTAGCTGGAATTCTGTAACCGGCGCTACCGGATATAGAATTTACCGCAGTACAAGTTCTACCGGTACTTTTACACAGATTGGAACATCAACAACAACATCATATACAAATACGGGATTAGACAACAGTACAACTTACTATTATAAAGTAACTGCTTATAACAACAGTGGAACAGGTGAACAATCAAGCGCTGTTAGCGCAACAACTCTCACCTTCACCCCCATCCAGCTTACCGCCAATGTATGGATTAACGGCACCATTTCTGCGTCAGCAAGCGAAATCTGGTATTCATTCCCTGTAACAAACGCAACGACTTATCGTGTATGGTGGAATGACGCTTATGGAAGTAATGGTACCAAAACTGGAGATATTGCTGTTAGCGCACGATATTCAGGATCAAGCAGTTGGATTTTTGGAGGAACAAATACAAGTGTTGACAGCGGTTGGAGTACAGCGCAATCGTTTACTGCCAATCAAACCGGTACAGTACAAATCAGAGTGATACCTTATGATCGTAGTGGCAGCTATTATGGTACTTACGGTATAGTTTACAGCACCGGTACTACAAGACCGGCGTTATGATATTTGTTAGTTGATGATATATGCAGTAATTAAATTTACTTCTCCCTTTAAAAAAAGGAAATCCTTACCCGTATGGGCAGGAAAATAATTATAATTATCTATAATCAAAGAACGGATAATTAGAAAAGGAGTGTTTTTATGAAAAACACATTCAAACTTGGGATTATTGTTTTGGTAGCAATAATCGGCCTCTCTTTCACCGCTTGCGACAGCGATGATGATGATGGCGCTCCCAAAACAGGCGGTAAATTAACAATTACCGGACTTGAGGCATACAACGGCAAATATATTTTCGCACAAGGAAACCTTGATGCCACAACAGTGCTTTACGCTGCTGAAAGACTTGATATTACCGGAAGAAACAATAAAGCCGGTCGTATTAACAACGGTTCTGCAGAATTAAAAGTTTGGGCTGTAACAGTATCAAATGATGATGATGATGATGCAAGGTATAGTCGAAGTAACAATATGGTTATTAGAAGTTATACGGGAAATGATACTGTACTATTTGTAAGTTACATTTTACATTCTAATTTTAATTCTAATTCTCCTCTTGGGAGTTCGAATACTGTTGATATTGGATATTTATCGCCTGGAGCATATATAACCTTCACTAACGGCAAAGCAAACGGGGTGTTTATGTCATCGTCAGGTTCAGGAGAATAACATAGGGTCAGAGAAAGCAGAGGTGACAGATAACCTTACCATGGTAACTGTCACCTTTTCAGATATTTATTCATTTTATACGAACGCACGAATTCAGGTAGTATGGATGTAATAAACCTTTTTTCGCACCGAAGAAATTTAAAACCTCGCACCAAATTGGGCTGCTTTTTGTTTCGCTTCAGGAGTTAATCTTCTTAGACTGCTGATTCTGTTCGGAGGCGATGGGTGTGTACTGAGAAACTCAGGGACTCTTCCCGCGCCGAATGAGTTCATGCGATGCCAGAAGACAGCACCTTCTTCGGGGTTATATCCGATAATTGCCCTCAGATGTAAACCGTATTCATCTGCTTCATATTCATGCTTCCGGCTAAAAGGCAGAGCGCCAGCCAGATTAGTACTGATACGGTATGCCGCAAGGATTAAAGCCTGAGCTTCGGTTATTTTTTCTTTTCCGATTTCTCATATTCCAAAAGTTTATTCATCTGTTCGAGGATGGAATCCTGAAAAAACGGATTTAATTGCTTCAAAATCTCCACAATTTCAACAATTCTGTAGTCCGAGGTAACACCCTTTTCAAACATTTCCCTGTACACATCCATTGTTCTTTAACGCCAAAGGCTCAGAAAAAAGTAAAACAACAAAGTCCTGTTTATTAGTATTTGGGGTAAAGAATCAAAGTTTTTGAAAAATAATATGCTTAATAAACACCATTATAAATATAATTTAAACATACTGGACGGTATAATGGTGACAGATACTTGGCGTTATTGTAAAAAAATATTGCATATTTTAAGTTGTTAAAATAAAATAATAGCAAAAGGAGAAATAAAATGTTAAAAAGCGAACTTGTTATTTCTGGTGATTTACATTTATTAAGAAACTATTTAGAGGTTTATATTAAGAGATTTCCTATGCAGTCATTATCCGATAAGAAAAAAATATCAAGAGAAGGGTATTATGAATTATTCTATAAATTATTACAATTATTTAAAACTAATCCGGAAGAATTTAGAAATAAGTTTGTTTTACGTTTACTCAAAGATAATAAAATTTTAACCATAATAGATTCGATTTTAATTAAAGAAAATAATTGGAAAGTATTTAATATTGATTCGATGTTATTCAAAAATACAAAAGAACAGATAATTATTTTAATTAAAATGATTGAAAATATTTGTTTAAAAACAACTGTTAATCAAAAAATGATCTTTCAATATTATTTTAATTCTTTACAGATGATTGTATACTTTAACAAAATAGATTCTAGTATATCTACAATAAAAAGAATAAATGAATTATTTCATAAGAATAATGTTTGTTGTGCTTTAAAATTCGTACATCCCGAAGAAATATCATTCACTATTACACAACAGAAAATGATAATAGATTTTATTGAAAAAATGATTTCTAGCTTGTTTGCTGATCATATGGAAATGATTACAGTTGAGTTCGATACTGGTTCACCAGTATTAGAAATATTGATTACAATATTAGAGGAATTAAATATAGATCTTACTACGATTGTATCTGAATTATTTTCGTTAATATTTAAATGCAGTATAGTTAAGGCAGTAGGTAAATATATTGAAATTATTGATATATTAAATAAAATTAAAAAGATAGAAATAAGAAAATTAACTGAAAATCAATGCAAAGAAATATTAACGAATTTATTACAATATACAAAACCATTAAGAAATATTATGGATGTATTTATTAATAATAAAAAATGTATTATTGAAGAGCCAGATGTTTCTTTGTCAAAGGAAAAAGAACCTGACAGTACAAAAAAGATAAATACCAAAAAAACAGGGAAGGGCGTAGTAGATGGAAATAAGAAAAAAGAAAAACCAGGGAAAAGATCAGGAAAAAATGGATTACAGGAGCTCTGAGGGCTTTAAAAATATTGTGAAAACCTACTTTAATAGCAGGCTCCCAGTACCTGTCACCAATTATTCATGGCATCATTTTTAAAGAATTCTTACTAAGGAAGACGCTTGAACCAAAAGTTCACGAGTTCTCAAAGGAGAGAGAAGAACATCAGTCAATAACTTCATCTTTGTAAAACCAAAGGTTCACTGTCTCCGTGTCTCTGCAAGAAATTCTTCTTTCGTTCTCCTGTTATGTCTTAGATCTTCCAACCTAGCAGCGAAAAACGATACACCACAGATAACAAATACTCTCATATCTCCCAAACCGGAATAGATACAACTTCCTTATACGATTTGGAATTGTATTCCAAATTATACATTATATAAAAACTAAGATCACGTTACCCTTATAGACAACTTTATAATACCGCCCTTCTCTTTTTTTCTTGTTCTGCTATAATAAAAGCCATGGATAAAGCAGTAACCGTTATTCATAAATCAGATAAAAGAAATTCCTGATTTTTATCCGGTACCATAGAAGAGCGGCTTTCCATGGTCTGGCCATTAACCTGCGAAGCGGTATCATTGAGTAAAAAATACGATGTTGAACAACCATTACAAAGACATATTATTAATTTTATCAGAAAAAAAGTTAAGTTCTGCTGGTTGGGGCATACGCCATGGCCGTTCATGGGTATCCTCGCTCTAACGTGGATATTGATTTATTTATAATGCCGGATCCGGAAAACGCTCCTTTAGTATTACAAGCGCTAAAAGATTTTGGAGCGCCAATTGCGGAAACATTGGAAGAAATGTAATAAAATCATTATCATCAGATAACCTGACATAATAATAAAATACAGTTGCTATGTTAACAGGCACCATGACCATTCTACATTCTTATTGATCGCTATTAATTTGTCATATATACTATAAGTTAGATATGTTACAACTAACCAATGACGAAAAATTAAAACTCATGGGGAATCTCAACTGGGATTACCTTGATACGCGCGAGGATATGCTTGCGGTAATCGAAGGCAGGCTTGAAACATCCGGAGCTTTTACGCGGGATAAACTTTTTGTAAGGTCATTGGAAAGACTTCCCTGGCACTATGTTACGGCTATTTGGGGAGTAGAAACGATAAAGGAACTGTACACGCCGGAGATAGCAAAACGTGTCTGGCCAAAAGAGAGGAGGTACCATTTTGATTTTGCCCTCGCAGTATTACGAAGAGAAACTCTACCCCCTTCAAGATGGGGTGATGTATATTTTACATCAAAGCGATTCAGATTTTTTTCTAACCGGGGGGACTGCGCTAAGCAGAGCGTATTATAATCACCGGTATTCAGATGATTTGGATTTTTTCTTAAGCCAGTCAAATACTTATGACGAGCAGTTGGATAAAGTATTAGCGTTGCTTAAAGAAGCGGGTTTTTCATGGAATACTAATAGCGATTACACAAGAGCAGAAAATTTTACTACAATAAAAGTTACAAAAGATAATAACATTTTTTTAAAACTTGATTTTGTTAACGATTTAGTACCTCATTACGGTGAAATAATTAAAACTAATTTATTTTACAGAACAGATTCAATTCATAATATGCTCTCTAATAAATTATCTGCCATCTTCCGTTATGCAGCTAAAGATATTGCGGACATAAGAGAATTTGCTTTACATGAAAACATAGATTGGCCTTTAATTATTAATGAAGCGCGTCAAAAAGAAGCCGGTTTGGAATTAACCTATATTTCCGAGATTCTGACTACCATGCCGCAAAGAGAATTTGAAACAATCGCATGGACAAAAAAACCTTCATGGGAAGAGTTCCGCGCTGATATCGACAAAATAATCTTTAACATGATGAGTTGTATTTAAATATAACTATAACCGCTATTTATGATATACTTCCCTCATGACAGATCAACAGTTAGAAAAACTGATTCTCCCGCGCTTTCTGAATTATGTCCGCTTCGACACTGAAAGCGACGGTAAAATTGAGCAAACCCCATCAACAGCGGGGCAATGGGATCTGGCGAAAGCTTTGCGTGATGAGCTTTCAGCCCTTGGACTAAAAGATGTGAAAATTACCGATCACTGTTATGTGATAGCCCGGCTGCCGCCAAGCCCCGGAAAGGAGGATGCGCCTTGTATCGGGTTTTTAGCTCATCTTGATACGGCTGACGATGTTTCCGGGAAAAATGTCAAACCTCAATTAAAAGAAAAATACAGCGGAGGCAGGATTGAACTTGCAAACGGTATTTTCCTCGACCCGGATAAGGAGCCGGATTTGGCGGCGCAAAAAGGGAAAACGATTGTACATAGCGACGGGACAACCCTCCTGGGAGCGGATAATAAAGCGGGCATTGCCGAAATTATGGCGGCTGTTGAGTACCTTACTGTCAATCCGCAGATTGAGCATGGCCCCGTAGAAATAATTTTTACCCCCGATGAAGAGACCGGCAAGGGGCTGCCGGAATTTCCACTTGAAGAGATAAAGTCCGTTTACTGTTACACAGTTGACGGAGGGCCTGCAGGCGAGATTGAGAGCGAGTGCTTCAACGCATGGAAAGCCAATGTCGAATTTTTAGGAAAAGCGATTCATGTCGGGCATGCCAGAGGGATACTGGCAAACGCGGCGCTTATGGCGTCAACCTTTGTAACACTGCTGCCTCGCAGTGAAAGCCCCGAAGCGACAGACGGGTATTACGGCTATTATTGTCCCATGGAAATTTCAGGCGACTTGGAAAAAGCGGTCATCGAAGTAATTCTCCGGGATTTTCATGCAGAGGGCATTGAGCGCCGTCTTGCCGCGCTTGACGCCTTCGCGAAAACAGTTGAAGCGCAGTTCCCGGGAGGCAGGGTTATTGTTAAAAAGCAGGCGCAATACTATAATATGAAAACAAAGATTGATGAAAAGCCTGAAGTACTGGAGAAGCTTATTCAGGCAGCACATAACGCGGGAATTGAGTGCCGGTTAATTCCAATCAGAGGCGGGACAGACGGTTCGCGGTTAACGGAACTTGGCATTCCAACTCCGAATATTTTTACCGGCGGCAGAAATTTTCACAGCCGGATGGAGTGGGTCAGCGTAAGCGAAATGTGCGCGGCATGCAGAGTAATCATTGAATTAATCAAACTTGCCTGACCCGGTGGCCGGGCGGAAAAATGGTCAGACAGGCACAGGAGAAAAAATGTTAGGAACATTAACTACAGTTTTTAAGGATCAGATTCAAAAAGTGATAAAGATATCAAAAGCGCCGACACGTATAACGGAAGAAAATGTTTTTCAGGAAGGAGACTCAAACGTCCTTGCGGTTCTGGATGAAATGGTAGAATATTTAACCCTTCCAGGAAGCAGCCTTGAAGGAGCGGATAACCTTAACGAACTTTTTGCGAAAGCCGAAGCAGGAAAATCATGCCTGCTGCTTGTAGAACATTACAGCAATTTGGATCTTTCTATTGTCTCCTATTTCGCGCAGAAGGCAGGCAGCCGCGGAAAAGATATTTGTAACTCAATCATTGCTATCGCCGGAATGAAATTAAACGAAGACAACCCCATCGTCGCGGCATTCACCGGAGCTTATTCAAAAATCGTAATTTGCCCAAGCCGCTCTCTACAGGAGCTTGATCCGGAAAAAAACAAAGAAGAACTCCTGCGGGGTAATGCCATCAACCGCGCGGCGATGAAGGCAATCATCAGGAATAAATACAAAGGCAAACTCATACTTGTTTTCCCGTCCGGAACCCGCTTCCGTCCATGGGATCCGAATACAAAAAAAGGGGTGCGTGACGTCGACTCATATATTCGTTCTTTTGATTATTTATGTTTTGCCGCTTTAAACGGCGAAGTTCTTCATGTGCAGAAAACAGATATGATGAACGATATGGTAAGCAAAGATATTGTCAGCGTCACAGTGGGACCTGTTATTCAATGTGAAGAATTCCGCGATAAAGTATTGGCAAATTTATCCGAAGAAGACGATAAGAAGCAGGCAGTCGCCGATCAAATTATGACAGAGCTTGAAAAATTACATATTGAAGCAGAAGAGAAAAGACAGAAGTTATTGAAGTAAAAACCCGCAGAACCGGTACGCTCAATTAATGATCGTTTATGTTTTTTTATCATCTCCGCCAAGGATACCTCCCAAAATACCTAATCCTATACCAATTGCGGCGCCAATACCAACTACCGCTACTCCCGTAGCGACATCATTAACCTGGTTTGAATAAGAAGCGCCTTGACTTTTTCGCGCAACATGCTCACAGTTATTTGTGATTAAATTATAATTACCTTCACCAATCATCGAACGCGCTCGTTTTACTGTTAAAGAAGGAGAAAGCCTTTCTTTATTATTATCAACATAATAAGGCTCCCCTTTACAGAATTCAGCCAAAGAAGTTTTATTTACAACACCCTCCATTGGGTTTAACGCAGATTTAGTAAAATGAATAACTTTTTCTTTCCCTTTCTTACTTATGTAATAGACTCCATAGTGTTTATAAATCCCTCTATTTACATAAATCACATCACCATGTTCTGCCATTGCTTGCCCCTTTTTTTTTACAAAGTATATAGCAACACCTTTTCGTTCTTTTCGAATTAAACAATTTGAGAAAAAATTTTGAAATTAGACACGGCGTATTTACAGACTCGCTGCAAATACGCCGTTCTCGAACCGGTATTACCAGTTACCGCCGCTTCCGCGCTCGCGGCGAGGTTTGTCCATCGCTTCGTTTACGCGCAGTTGGCGTCCTTCGAATTCGCGGCCGTTTGTGCCTGCGATTGCCGCGTTGGCTTCATCATCGCTACTCATTTCGATAAATCCGAACCCTTTTGAGTTGCCGGTTTCACGATCGAAAATGATCTTGGCTGAGGCGACACTGCCAAACTGTGAAAACAGATTGCGCAGACCATCTTCGTTGGTGT
>Ga0209755_10005613_pt1 | contig 14208 bp, 15 predicted proteins | sample TergutCo191P1_FD_187301 | JGI IMG/M metagenome (GOLD analysis project Ga0209755, IMG submission 187301) | Cornitermes sp. P1 segment gut microbial communities from Petit-Saut dam, French Guiana - Co191P1 (SPAdes) (version 2) | ecosystem: Host-associated > Arthropoda: Insects > Digestive system... | reverse complement strand
TGCAATAAACAGCAAACACCCTGCAATCAGTGCAAAGAGATAGGGTAAGAAGTTATCAGGTTTGTTTTGATTGCTTTCGTAAAGTTCACTCTGCATACGGCTCTCCGATTAAAATAAAATCCACAATCAGCATACTACCACAAAAAAGATTTTAACGCAAATATTGACAAAATACTAAAAAATACTTGACTGTGTCTGTGAAAGTGGAATAAAATATGTATCAACTGATTGTGATATAGTACCATCACAATCAATCACTATTTTAATTAAGGTGCGATGTTATGTGTAATAATAGAGCGCAAAAACGAGTTAATTTTGCTGTATGTGTTTTCATAGTACTGGTGCTGTCCTTGTCGCTTTCTCCACGGGCTATTGCCACTGAGCCCTACGATGTAATACTTGACCAAGACGGTGTGAGGATTACTTATATTGGCATGGAATACGATGGGATGAGAACTAAGTTTAATATGTCAATAGAGAACAACACCAACAATACAATATTTATTTCACACAGAGATTTGTCCGTGAACGATGTTACGATAATCGGGATCTTTGGCAAATCATTAGAGCCAAACACCATTGCTGAAAGAAGCCTATCTTTTTTTAATGATCGACTTGCGGAAAACGGAATAACCACAATAGAAAACATTCGCCTGAATATAACTGCACGCATAACCGAGCCTGAACGGCGGCCACTATTTGAAAGCGCCCCTATAACAATCACCCCAGCAGGCGCAATCGCTGCGCCCCCATATTCCCCTCCTCCGCCACTGCCTCCCCTGCCATCACCGCTTCCCCAGCCATCACCCATGCCATCACCCCCTCCCGAACCGTCACCCCCACCGGCTCCCCCTACTGAAATTGCCGTGATTCAAGTTATAGAACATTTTGGCACATGGACAGGTTCAGGCGCACGAACAGCAAGGCTATATGCAGACAGCACAACTTTTCAACGCCTTATGTTAGGCGGTAGTGAAGTTAGTTCGACCCTCTACACGGTAACATCGGGCAGTACGGTTATAACGCTCTCGGCAGGTTATATTTCAACCCTCACTAACGGCACTCACAATTTCCGTGCCGAGTTTTCAGGCGGTCATGCCTATCTGCCCTTAGTGATAAGCAGAGCCTTCGGAACGGTACCGCAAACAGGTGTACCCGACATTATTAATTATGCTGTAGTCATGGTTGTTTCTGCTTTGTTGGCAACTGCTCTTAGTGTTCGTTTATTTCTCCACGCAAAGACGTGGATTTTCCCAAAGCGTAAATAACCGCTTTTGATTTTGCAGCTAGTTTTTTCAAATTACAATATTGCAGTGGAAAGATGTTGACATTGATAAAAAAATGGTGTATATTACCAAGGCTAAGGAATCCGGCTCAACTAATACTAAAGGCTCAAAGTCGGAGAATGGGTTTAGAGTAGTGTCATACATTATGCACAAACCCTTAAAACTCAATACCTTGAAAATCAGATAGTCTAAAACAGACAAACCATTGCAACGCTTAAGATTTTTGTGCTGGTGTAGCTCAGTTGGTAGAGCAGCTGATTTGTAATCAGCAGGTCGGGGGTTCGAGTCCGTCCACCAGCTCCAATAATTTTAAGCGCGGGATACACAGCCCTTTAGGCTACAGTATCCGTGCTATTTTCCATGTGGGAGGTTACCCAAGTGGCCAAAGGGGGCAGACTGTAAATCTGTTGTCAGTGACTTCAGTGGTTCAAATCCACTACCTCCCACCAACCTTAGAACTGTAGCGGTTCTGAGGTTTTTTATTGCCTATTTCAAGCCATGTTTTCCTCTAATATTGGTGTTTGTACCACAGGTTGTACCACACTCAATACTACTCCGACAGATTTTATTGAGTCAATATAAGACTGCATTCTGCTTGCACTTTCACGCTCCATATCTTCATTTACATGACCGTAGCAATCCATTGTAAATGACGAGCTAAAATGACCGAGTTGACGCTGTACTTGCAATATTGAGACCCCATTCTGTAATAGCAATGTTGCCGCTGAGTGCCTTAAATCGTGCAATCGTATTTGTGGCAAGCCGTTTTCTGTAAGCATATTCTTGAATGAGCGTGAAATTGAATCACCACGTAAATGAGAGCCTATCGCATCAGTGAACACCAAATCATGCTCATCTTGCCATGCTTGACCTGCTTGCAAGCGTTCTTGTGCCTGTATGCTCCTGCGCTCCTTGAATGCTTCTATAACCGTCTCAGGCGGCGTAATCTTGCGTATTTTATCATTTTTAAGTGATGTTCTACTTGCCTTTGCTCCCCTAGTGCGAGCGGGCGAAATCTGTTTCCTGAGAGTTATAGATCCTCCCCGAAAGTCTACATCAGACCATGACAGACCGAGAGCCTCACCAACACGGCAGCCTGTGAATAGTAGTACAGTGAACAAATGCTCATGCTTATGGGTTTTTATTATTTCAAGAAACTTTGGTACATCTTGCAAAATGCTCATTTCTTGCTTTTCCTTGCGTGGTAGTTTTACATCAGCGGCAACATTGTTTTTAACATAACTCAATTTTTGAGCTTGTTTTAGTGCCATTTTTAAGACCATTAATGTAAACTCCACCGAGCGAGGCGATAACGGTTCTTTTGTGTATTTGCCTTTGCTCAAATCATTGGTGTATGTTTGCACTGTATCAGGTCGTAATGATTGAAGTTTGATTTTGCCAAGAGCAGGTATAAGCCTTGTATTGATGATTTTTTCATACTCACAGCGTGTACTTGTTTTGATATTCGGGGTGTACTCGCTACACCATGTCAGCAGCCACTGAGCGACCGTTAGTTTGTTTGTGCTTACATACTCACCCTTGCATAAATCGGCTTGTACTTGCCTCAGTTTTTCCCCTACTTCTTTTTGAGTTTTGCCATATACAGATTTTCGCACACCGCCGCCGATACTGTAGCGACCCTCCCATAGACCATCACGCTTTTTGTAAATGTTCTGCTGTTTACCCATTGTTCAAATCCTCCTTTTCTGTAATCTTGTCAAATAATAATACAGCGTTTTTGATATATCTTGCTTCACGAAAATGCTTTAGTATTTCAGCCGTGACTGGGTAATTTTCCCCAGTCAAATTAAATTGCGCTCTGTTGATGAAGTCTGTCACTGATTCTCTTTTTGAAGGAGCAACAGCAATTTCTATTTTTGCTATCTCCATTTCTGCTAACATTAATCGAAATGCTGTGATTTTTTCATTTTGGCTGTGTGTGAATTCAACAGGAGAGTCAATTTCAGTTGTGAGAAATTTATTCAACAGACTTTTGTTTTCAATGTTTGCAATTATCTGTTGTGCTTCACTTGTCAAGCCGAGTCGCTTTTCTATTTCCATAACATCGGGATTGCCTTTTTCGCAAGTTGTACGACAAAGAATGTAATCTGTTGAAATACCGAGAACGTCAGCCAAACACTCAAGATGCAGCAAACTCGGTAGACGAACCCCAGACTCATAAAAGTCAATTACTTGTCTTTTGCAGTCCACTATTGCCGCAAGCTCCTGTTGTGTTATCCCCTTGCGCTCTCTATGCCATGCGAGCCGCTCCCCTGTTGTACCGTCATACTTCGGCTTGACGGTAACTTTTTTTTGTTTTGTTGCATTACTCATTTCTTAAAGCTCCGTTTCCTTTTATTGTTGCATATTACTTTTTTGCAACAATTTTCATTTACAAACCCTTTTCTATGTGCTACGATAATTTTAGTTGCAATTATCATAAATGCAACGCAATTATATAACACAGGATAACGCCAAGTCAAGAAGTAACTTTAAGATTGGAGAAAAAGAATGGAAAAAGCGACAATGAATCCCAGAGAAGCGGCAGCGTATATCGGTTGCGGTATTAATCGGATATATGAGCTGTGCCGCCGTACCGACTTCCCCGCAATCAGGATATCCGAAAAGCGCATCATTATCCCAATTGACCACCTCAAGGAGTGGCTCACGAGGGAGACGGAAATAAAACACTAAGGGCGTAAAAAGCAATCAGAAGCTCCAACATTTAGAAAAAGGTGCGATTATGGCGAAGTCAAAGGACAGAAAAAGGTTGTTTCAGGCGTTTCAGGGCAGAAAGGAACATGATTTTTGCATCAGATTAACCGACGATATGATAAGTCATGTAAGCTTTAGAAAGCTCTCAGGAAACGCAATAAAACTGTACATCTTCATGCGGAATAACGTCGGCGAATTTGCCACCGAAACGACCTACTCAGCAGACTACTACTGTAAATATGTGTTTTGCAATCCGCAAACTTATTACAGATCCAGAGACGAGCTTATAAATGCAGGGCTTATCGAATGGATAAATAAACCCGAATCAAGCGCAAAACGCAATGCAGCCGCAATTTTTGAGTTTTCAAATGAATGGTACTCCAGAGAGCAACAGGAGCAGCACAGAAGGTTTGAAGAACACCAAACCCAAATCCGTGAGCAAGCCGCAAAAGATCTAGAGAGGAAAACCGTTGAGACGTACAGAGGCAAACGCCGACAAGAGAGACAAGTCGCAGAGCAAGCTGCACCGCCGCCGTAGTATTATATGGAGGAATATTATACTCTCTCTGAAAAGCAAACATTGAAAAACGGAGTATCAAACACAAAAAGCATTGCAAATACAACACTTTCAATTTTAACGCATAGCACAAAAAGGCTGTTCATACTACAGAAAACATACCGTTGGTAAAAAATCGTTCTCCGAAAAACGGAGTACTAAAACAAGCTACATGATACCACGTATCGAATCCGACACAGGGGGTCAATTAGACCCCAGTGGTGCAATTAGTCCCCTGTAGTAGTGTAGTAGTGTGGTAGCAATCAACAGGCAAATCAACACGCTGTACACATTGCAGCAGTAAAGCTAAACAGGAAACAGCAACACGCAAGTCAAGAAACAGCTAACAAACAAAACAAGCCTGAAAGTGGTGCAGAAAGTGGTAACTGCAAAACAGGCAACACTAAAACCCTTGCAAACAAAGAATAAAACAGAATTATGTCAGCAGATTGATAATTTGTTATGGCAGAAAAGAGGTGAAAAGATGGAATATATCGAGTCGAAATTATTAAGTGGCGCAGAAAACGCCATTGACCAGAAAACGCTCCTTAGTTTGACCGGATTCAAGAGCGTTCGAGAAATGCAAAAGCGAATCGAGTTTGAGAGGCGGCAGGGGGTTCTTATACTCTGCAATTTTTCTCCACAAGGGGGTTACTTCCTCCCCTGCCAAACGGATTCAGAACAGGCACAACACGAAATAAGCACGTTCTACGGCGTGTTACGTGCAAAAGTGTTATCTACTCTCTATACGCTAAAGCACGCCAGAGAAGCCCTGAACTTGCCACCGGACGAACAATTAAAGATTGATGATTGGGAGATGAGATGATGAACAAGCAAACGAACGCGAGAAAAGAATTATTTATGAAAGCACTGTTGCAGGGCATGACTATCAAGTCTGCGGCTGAGACCGTGGGTGTGAGTGAGCAAACAGCGCACACATATTTGAAAGACCCTGCTTTCAAAGCACAATACAGACAACTCAAATCGGATGCGCTACAGGAGGCAACCGACTACATTCAGACCACAACAAGGGCGGCCGCTCAAGTTCTATTTAAGGAAATGAATAATCGAAAAGCAAGCCCGAGAACAAAAATTGATGCGGCACAACGCTTGATTGAATTTGCATTACGAATACGCCAAGAAAATGAAGTGTTGCAACGAATTGAGACGTTGGAAGCAAAACTCGAAAAGACTCAAGAAAGCTCAAGGTGACGACATGCATAAACTACTAGCACGGCTCGAGAGCCTCGAGCGAGAATCGGCAGCGTTGCCTGAATATATACGCTATACCGATATACACGGAACGCAAAGGCGTGACCCGGCTGTTACTTTCCTCTATCACATTGACGCACAAATTGGAATTTTTGCCGATGTTTACGAAATCCTCAATGGTGAGAAAACTGACAACGCAGCTTACAGAATGGGTAGATATACATTTTCAAAAGATGAGGTTCATCGGCTTTACATGAAAACCGACAGTCCGCTACTGCACTTACCTCTGTCTCTGCTCAATTGTGGATTTTGTTGGAGTGGCGACAATGTTATTACATTTTTGGGCGAGTACCCAAAGGACGAATTTACCGAAAGTGTGAAATCAGAAATTTTCCAACTTCACCAACTAATAATTAACTTTGTTGATGCTTTAGAAGTGAACGGTACTAGTGCGGTGATCTTTATGCGAGAGACATCAGAGGAGACAGGTAATGAGTATATTGAGGCGTCTGAGTAAACTTGAGCAACATTTGCCGCTAAATCATGCGTGGCTAATCATGCAGATGGGTGAAGGTGGTGAAATTAGATTGATAAAGACGTTATTACCCTGCAAGCCTCCAGAAAGTCACGAACAGGATATGAAGGAACTTGCCGAGGTAATGAATAACCCGCAACCAGCGCACAAACTTTAAAATAATACATAGAAAGGAAGAGTGCAAATGCAGTTTAGCGAGTTTTCAAAAGTTGACAAGCGCAATACCCAAACAGCAGTGAGCATGGTGGGAACGCTCCTATCATATTTCAAGCATGAACTACCAAGCACATCTCATAACAACAGAATGAAACGTGAACTTTCGGGTTGGCAGCAGAGACACGAGCGTTATTTACAGTCTGACATGCCTGAGAGTGAGCCAGAATCGCACGAAGCCGAAAACAGCGGAAAAGCTACCCCACCTCAATAAACCGCAAAAGCGGACAAATTAAAGGAGAAAATAACATGAACCAATTTGAGCAAATTCAAAGCCGGGTGATGGCGGCACGAACGGAATTAACCGCAAGCGCAATAAAAAATGCCTCCAAAAAATTTGAAGGTTTAGACAAAAAAATGTTGCGAGCAGCAAAGAATTACACCAAGCAAGCCGCAGAAATTCAAGCGAACAAAGACTTGACACAGGCGGCAAAAAACGAGCGGACACAAAAAAAGCGTGATGAGATTTATGAGCCTGCGCGCCAAGCATATTTGTCGGCCGTGCAAGCCGCCGTGGAAATATTCGATGATGCAATTTCAGAAATTCAAGCCGCTGGAAAGCCGCAATCCAATACGGGAAGCGAGCGAGTCCTGAACGCTCTTTTGTGGAAAGATGAGCTTGAAGGCCTGAAATACGATGAATTTGAGGAGATGTATAAAAACTTCGCTGATGATGTAGATTTTCAGCGAGTTTGCAAATCTTTCGTAAAGCGCACACAGAGAGGCAAAGAAACGATGAGAGCCGAGACTGAGATATATAATCTAATTGCAAAGAGTTCTAAGAAATTACATGAAATGCGAAGTTTTGTAAACGCTTTTCAATCGTTGTATGTTTTTGGAGCCGATACCGAAATCTTGAAAAAGGGAAGCTTCGCTATCGGGAGTCAGTCAGGGCTATCATCGACAGCTTCATGGAAATGCATGGAAAATTACAACGTCCCAACTGCTATCATTCAATCAGTTGGCGAGTAATATGTTCGTCAGGGTTCGATTACAAGATTTATTCGATAGCGAAATCTTCGGTATGCGACTTCATGTATATCGAACCCTGCTACCCTTAAAACGCGGCGATTTGGTTAACGCCCCAACGCGCGACGGTGTTAGAATCGCAAAAGTGTACGAAGTGAATGTGCCTGAGTCGAAAGCATTTACACGGTACAAGATGAAGCACATAACCGAATTTTATAAACAGAAAGGTTGATAAGAATGTTGAGAGCAGCACTGCAATCCCTCTTATGCAAGAAATGTCTTAAACGTGTCGATAAGCACGAACAGAGCGCAGACAAAAAGAGACCGCTCAAATTGTGTACCCGGTGTGTCAGGGAAACAAATATTGCGATAAACGCGGCATGGCAAGCGAGAAATTGACAAACAAGCAAAACCATATATAGTAAAGTAAAATATAGAAAACAGAGCCGTGCAGAGCCGAACAACAATAGTTGAGCGGCTCTTTATATATCCCCTACTGATGGAGCCGCCAAAATCAGAAAGGGTATATTATGGGCTTAGAATTATTTAGCGTCTATGGAACTGTGACATTAGATGATAGCGAATTTTACACAGGCATCGGACGTGCTGAGAACAGGGGTAGAAGTTTCGCCTCTAAACTCGGTGGCGCGTTAGCTAAAAGCGCAGTTGCTATGAAAGCTGCGCTTGCAGGTATTGGTGCAGGGGCAATAGCGGTCGGTAACAAATACGACCAGAGCATGGCTACTATATCGGCTCGCACAGGCATGACAGAGCGCGATATAGAAAGCCTTGGCATGGTGTTCCGTGATATGAGTCTTGATGGTGTGTTCTCCGCTAACGAAATCGCAAAAGCTTACGGCTATGTAGCTGTAGCAGGTAACGACACCACTCACGCTATACTTCTCATGGAATCATCAATGAAGTTCGCACAAGCAACCGGAACGAGTTTAGCTAACTCGACAGAGTTATTGAATCTTGCATTGATGAAAAATCAAAAAGATGTGAGTTATGCAGAGTCGTACATGAACATATTTGCAAGCACCGCACAATTATCGGGAATGTCGGTAGGCAACCTCCAGAAAGCTGTCATTGCTCTTGCGCCAACGATGAGCCAAAGCGACGATTCAATGCAAGCTATGAACGGCACGTTGGCAACACTGTATCAGGGTGGATTATATGGTATAAGTGCAGCCAGAGGGCTTGAGCAAATTTTTAACAGCCTTGTGTCACCCACAAACGCCGCAGAGCAGGCTATGTATGATTTAGGCTTCTCTATGTTTGATATGGACGGCAATGTGAAATCATTGACAGACGCAATGCCTGAACTTATGTATAAGCTCGACGGAGTGACAGACGCACAAACAAGACTGAACTTGCAAAACGATTTGTTTTCCACTGTGTACGCGCGAGCGGTGTTTGATGAACTTTCTCGCAATCAATCGGCATGGCAGGAAAGCATGAAGTCTGTCTATGCAATGAGTGAGGCTACAGGGGAATATGGCATTGCAGCAGTGATGGCGGCTGAACGGACTTTATCGTTTAATCAAGCGTTGGGTATGATAAACCATAGCGGTCAAGATATGCTCAAAACTGTATGGAGGATTATCGAGGCACCGCTGGCTGGCGTCTTGGGTAAAGCGGCTGAGAAAGCGCAAGAGCTTGCGATACGATTACGACCCTACGGAGATTTGCACCCCATTGTGCAACAATTAGGCACTGCAATAGCTCGACTCGGCGAAACTATAGTTAATTTGGCTACAAGAGCGATTGAGCCTACTATACGAGTACTGACATTTTTCTCCCGGGGCTTAACGACCGCATTAGACATATTTACAAATTTCACGCCGTCTGTGCTTGCAGTGGTGGCGGCGTTCAAGCTATGGAAACCTGCACTTGCAATTCAAAGCACAATACAAAGAGTGTCCACGGCAATAACGAGCATGACAGGGGTCGTAAAAGCACACGCGGCGGCTCAGAATATATCAGCCGTAAGTGCCGCACACTTGGCTAACGCAGATAGAATGAGAAGGCAAGCGGCAGAGCAAACAGCAGTAGCAGACGCGGCGGCGGCTTCTGTGGCAAGAAACAGGCAAAAAGCAGAGTACCACTTGGCAATTGCAAAAAAAGGCGGCACAGGGGCTGATGCACACCGGGCAAAGGCGGCGGCACTATCAAAAAAAGCTGACATGGACTCAACTGCAGCAGGGGTGGCGAGAAAAAAAGCACTAAACGCTCAAACAGCGGCAACCAATCTTGACACAAAGGCGCAAGTAGCAAATACAGGCGCCTTAAAAGGCGGTGCTTTGGCTAAAGGCGTAGCTGCTGCCGCTATGGCGAAACTTAATGGCGTAATGAAAGCTAACCCGATAGGATTTGTTATAGCAGGGATTGCAGGGTTAGTTGCGATAACAACGGCGCTTGTCGGTTGGCTTAACCGTGAAACAGAAGCGTCAAAAGCTATCAGGCTGGAAACTGAAAGACTTGCTGCAGCAAGGGAAGAAAGCGCAAGGTCAGTCACCAATGTAACTGGTGCTGTCAGAGCGAGCGCAGAAGCGCATGAACGTAAAATCTCCAGTATAGAGGCAGAATCTACTCTAACAAGGACGTTGATAGCCGAGATAGAAGCACTCAGCTCTGTTGAGAATAGAAGTGAAGCTCAAAAGGCGCAACTCGCAAATGCAGTAGCGCGGCTTAATGAGCAAATGGGCGACACTGTATTTACTATCAACTCCGAAACAGGGGCTATAAACGAAAATACATCGGCTATCCGGGGAAGAATCGAAGCGGCAAGAGGTGAAGAACGTATCGCGGTAATGCGCCAGCGTCAGAACGAAGTCTATATGGAGCAAATTTCACTTGCTACCGAGCGAACAAGAGTACACGAAGAATGGGTGCAGCAGTCGCTGGAAAGAGCGGAGATTGATACGCGCATTGCGGAGATTGAAGCGCAGCGGTACAATAGATGGCGAAATAACTGGCGAGAAGAACAAGCTGCACTCCCAGCTTTACGCAATAAGCGCGATGAGCTAAACGATGCAATGCAGCAGAGCTATGAGGCTTATTACAAAATTGCCGGGCAAATGGATGGCTTAACGGCAGAATATGCGGCTTTTGCGGACCGACTCGAAGAAACGGCAGCGGCTGTACAAGGGTTTGGCGATGAAGTCAAACAAGTTTGCATAACAGCGGTCGAATATCTCCAAAACTTAGCCAAGATACAAGCGGAGGCTATGCAAAGTTTAGCTACTGAATTTGATACAGTGCGAGACCGAGCTTCAAATGCGTTTAGTGCAATGAACTACGACACAAGAAAAAACATTGACGAAATAAACTATGCTCTCGCAAATAATATCGAAGTTACAAGAAATTGGGGCAATTATTACGCCGGCACAATGGCGCGACTTCGGGGCTTGCTGGGCAGCGAATTTGAAGCAATGCAGGGCGATTTTTCCAATTGGGCGAATAAAGGCGCAGGTTACGCACGAATGCTTTACACCGCAACTGATGAGCAACTGCGAGACATGGCTGCGAATTTTGCGGAATTGACAAACGTGAGCGTTGAGAATGTTTCTACGAGGTTCAGTGTAGGCGAGGATATTGTTAGAGCGGCGGCTTATGCGCTTGGCGGCTCGATGGGAGAGGGATTATATAGTAGCATACAAGCAGCTAATTTTGACGGCATGGGCGCGTCTATCCCACAATCTATAGCCGATGGCGTTGGGTCGAAAGCGGACGTATTGACAGGAATGATAGGTGAACTGGGAGAAGAGACGGTAAACGCATTAAAAAGTATATGGGTGATGAACTCCCCATCGCAGGTATTTATCGACATTGGGCAAGGTGTGCCAAACTCAATTGCTGACGGTATATGGGACACCATGTCGGACGCCTTAAACGCTATGCGTAGCCTTGGCGATGAGCTTGTCAATAAAGCAAAGAACATACTCAGCTTCAACGTATTTGAGAACATCGGTTGGAACATGATAAACGGCTTAGTAAACGCAATCCATAACGGAACGCACATGGTTGTATCAGCCGTGACAAGCATGGCAAATGCGGCTGTACAGGCGGCACAATCGGCGTTACAAATAGGCTCACCCTCTCGCAAATTTGAATACATGGGCGATATGAGCATTGAGGGATATGTCAATTCAATATATCGGGGTATCGGAAAAGTTGAAAAGGCGTTGTCGGATACATTCAGTTTTGATCATCTTCCAAACGTCAAGGATTTACAATTTGCGGTCGATAGCTCAATGTTGCGCTCTACAGCGGCACAGCAACTAATAACCGTAAACCTTTATAACACATTTAACCTTGATGTTGATAGCGAAATTGACGTACATCGCTTATGTCAGACAGTGAGCAGAGAACTCGGACTCCAAGTTCAGAGCAATATGCGTGCGCGAGGTCTCCCCTCCCCGGCTTAAACAGCCAAGGAAGCACGACAACAAAGCGAGCTACCAATAGGCGGCTCGCTTTGTTGTTTGCCTGTTGTTTTGCTCGTTGTTTTGCCTGTTGATGTGGCGGTTTTACTTTGATATTGTTCCCAATTTGCAATGGTTACAACGCTGAATTTGCTTGTTGATTTGACTGTTATTTCGCCTGTTGATTTAAGTTTATCACAAAATTGTGAAAAAGTCCTTGACAATAAGTAACACCCATGATAGTATAACTGTGCAAGCAACGGCGGCGAGGTTGTTTCCCCATAAAGGGGGTGACTGCATGACTTTTTTAGAAGTAATTGCGCTTTTAATGTTAGTTATTGCGGTTATCAGATTAGTAAAAGATTTTACTGATACGGAATAACCGCCCACCATAGGCGAGCGGCGTTCCACAACTTTTGTGTTATGGGAGACGACCGCCACCACCAATGGCAGCCGTCCGATTGCTTGTAATTGTATCACAGGAATGAGGTGAAGTCAATACCCGATTCAGAAGCGAAGAAGAAATGGGATAAGGAAAACACAAGCTATATCCCACTAAGGCTTAACCATAACACCGATAAAGACATATTGCAAGCCTTAGACCCAAAAAGGCCAAAGCAGACCCAGATAAAAGAGTGGATACGAAAAGCACTCAAAACAGCGAAATAGCCGCTATCACTTTGACGGGCGAAGCGACTATTTCTAAACCCGACAGGGCAAGCCCCATCTTGGAAGTATTATAATCCAAATGGGAAGCCTCTGTCAAAAGAAATTTTATGGAGGTTAATCTATTATGTTAAACATTCAAACAGCAATCGAAATTTTCAAGGTAAAGCTACCAGAGGCAAAAGGCAAGTTCAGACCTAGAGTATCGGAACTCAATTCTAACATCGTTGAGTTTTACTCGGAGGACGGCTTTTATTGCACAATCAACATCAGAACAGAGGGGGTGAAAATCTAATGGCAGGTTTTGATAGAACAGAACTTTTCTCCTACATGAACGATTTGCATTTTGTCATATTGCATGCGAGCACTGTCAGTGATTCGTTGTATTACCCTCTAGTAAATAATCATGAGGGCGGCGCTTGTAAAGAATACGTACACGGCATGAGGTGCATTAACGACCTATATTGCGCCTACTTAAAAGAAGCGTTATGTGCCACTGAAAGCATTTTCGAGGAATATTTCAAACTCAAAAAAGAGTTTGAAGAAACTCCAAAAGCAGAGTGTCCACAATGTCAAAAAATTTAAGAATAGGAGGTATGAGCAAAATGTCAAAAAAGTTATCCGGTATGGACGCTGAAACAGGAGCAGAAGTTAGAGCATTGATAGACAAGTTGAGCGAAGAACAGAAAATCAATCTGCTTGACTATCTCCGAAGATTGCGAGATGGCGAAGAAGAGAAATACTATAGTAAAGAAAAGGCGGTCATTTTTGACCGCTTTTTCTTGATAGGAACTTTCGATGAAGAAATCCTGAAAACTCAAAATTGAGTTTTCAACGAAGAATTCGGACTGTGCAAAATTGCTCTGTCCTAAATATTCGACATACTGTCGAATATCACTTAGCTCAATTTTGAGCGAAAGTGTTGCTTTCGTGTTTCATTTGTGTTGTGGAAATATGGTAAAGTTCCAAGTTTGCAACGGCTAGAAGTGTTTCAAACGTGTTTCATTTGTGTTGCACAAAAAGCGAACGGTTTTTATAGAAACCCAAAAAAGCGACTGGATTTTGTACCACGCATTGTACCACAAAAAGTACCACACAGCCGATAACACGATATAAAGCGAAATAAAATAGAAAAGCAAAAAAGCGTGTTATTGCAGTATGTTTCAAGTGTGCAATAATGCGCTTTAATGCCTGATAATGTGTATCAATACAATCTGTAAATCTGTTGTCAGTGACTTCAGTGGTTCAAATCCACTACCTCCCACCAGAGTCTCAAAACACCTGCAATCACTACGGTTGCGGGTGTTTCAGTTTTTGACAGCAAATCTAAATCTATCCCTAGTTTCACCAATGTCTAACAAAATGTCTAACAAATTCCATTGGCAATTCATTTATTAACTAGCCACAACTCATGCATAGCGAATCTGAAAATTAACACATTTTAGTGGAAGCCCAGCCCAGACTGTGGTATACTGGGCGTGCTGAGGAATGTGGTATAGGATGTGTTAATTGGCACGAGTCGGGCAAGGAGGATTTCTATGGTACGCAAAATAGAAACACAAGAGATTATTACCAAACGAGCTGCAAGAGTCAAGTATAGAACTCAGTATTTTGTTATGATTGTAACAA
>Ga0209755_10005612_pt1 | contig 14209 bp, 7 predicted proteins | sample TergutCo191P1_FD_187301 | JGI IMG/M metagenome (GOLD analysis project Ga0209755, IMG submission 187301) | Cornitermes sp. P1 segment gut microbial communities from Petit-Saut dam, French Guiana - Co191P1 (SPAdes) (version 2) | ecosystem: Host-associated > Arthropoda: Insects > Digestive system >... | reverse complement strand
TCTTATATATGCCTGGTGTTCTTAATCCTGGTGCATCCTTTGTTGGTGGCATGTAGCTGGATATTTTCCTGGGTGGTATGGCGACGCTCTTGATATTATATTTGGCCAACATTCGGCTGAGTCTACTGAATGTAGTTTGGGTGTATGGTAGGTAGGCTGTAGACGTGGGTTTTTCCTCGGTCTTGTTGTTCCGTGTGGACTGTTTCATGGCTCGTAAGATTTCTAGTTTTTATGGCTGTGAGTATTGTGGCTTTGATCTTCTGGAGGGCAGCATTGTGTACTGTTACCAATAGACACTGTTCTGGAAGAATATGCTACCTCCATCTTCAGGACTGAAATATTACCTCTTCCTCTCCAATGGTGTGAATTACCTACCTTTTCTCTAACCTGGTCACATTTCGTCCCATGCTCTATTATGCCGATTATGGAAGGATTGCTCCTATGAAATGTTGCTTTCCACCTGCAATGTTCTATAATGTCACACCCAGATGACCAGAATAATGAATCTGTTTATGGCCTTGTGGGATGTAATGCTGTATAGCTTCTAATGGAAAATTCTTTCATTTCTAATTGGTTAATTTGACAAGGTAAATAGATGGTGTCTTACTGGGTGATACCTGTGTCACAAGGTGTGATGTCATTCAAAGTAATCCAAAACAGCATTCCTAATGGCTAATCATATCAAAACAGTTTGACCTAAAAACTTTTCTATTGTGTAATATGGACCTAGCATACAAAAACAGCCTGCAGCACTGTGGCCATTTGAAAGTGTCGTGTGCTTGTGCATGCAGGATTAGCCCTTATCTGCATGAACGCTTTGCATCGGCTTTTGATGCCCAGTCTGTCCGGCTGGTCTCGGTCAAGGGCAACCACTTTGTGCTGGTGAACAGCATGGCAATGGAAGGGGATGGCTGTTTTTTGTGCCGCCCAGCAGAGTTACAGCTGCAGAAAATCTCAAGTAAGTTCCCTACCTTAATTGAAGTTGAGCCAGTTGAGTGATGGACAGTTATGGACTGCACAGCTGGGGGTAGATCCGTCTTAAGGATTTCGGTATTTTTCTTTTCACCACATTGAGAATATCGCTTGACATTATAACCATCTGGCTCACCTTCTTCGCTCAGTCATTTTGCATGAGACCTACTTTACAGAGACCAAGGTGGTTTGAGTATTGTGAAATTAGTAAGGAAGAACTATTAAGACAATTTACGTTTAATTGATAATCTGGAGTATCTTTTTTTTGGGATAATATGAGTCAGTGGGTGCTAATTTGTTACATGTTCTGATGATATGCAATAAACATTGCGTGGGCCACTTTTTTACGTCGCATCTTCACTGTACATTAACATTTGTGAAATAACAAACATTTATGTGGTCCAAAATTTGGTAAAACCACTTAAATCTGATTTGATCACACATTTTAAAATTGTACCCCCCCATGTAGTAACACTTATTAATTTCTTTTTAGCTAATTTAGTCTGTATGTCTGTCCTAAATGAGGAGTGATGCAATCACATGTCCTTCCTCTGTGAAAACTGAAAAGCTTGTGCGTCATTTATTGCAATACGTGAAGCAAAGTTCGTTTCCTTGTTCGAAATACCCCTACTCTAATTTTACAAACTAGTCTGATTGGTCTCATATAAATTTAGCATTCTCATAATAGGCCCAAAACTTAAAAAAATTTTGTATCCTCTCTCCCCATTTGTTCCTAATGACTGATGCGTTATCACTTTAACATAATATATGTAAACCCTGTATGAGTCTTGTCTATTGGACAATTGTAATGGTATCCACCCTGTCTTGATTTACATCTCAGAAAAGTGTCAAACCCTTGAATTTTGACTGTCTAGAAAAGTTCAAAATCCCATTCAACTTGACGTTAACAAAAGACTAACAAACTAAAATCCCCATTGTAAATACATGCAGCCTCTTCTGTCCCATGCTAACCTGTACTTCTCTCACTCTCCAGCTGTCTGTCTGTCTGTCCTTCTTCACATGTGACTCCATCTCACGCTCTGCTCTTGTAACCTATCCTTCCCCTGCTATCATACAGACCTTTTGTTAAACTACCAGATGCTACTGACCTCCCTCATACATAAAAATTACGTATCACTACATTTCAGAAATTAATTTTGATCTTTCTAATTAAAGTAATTCTTTCCAGTGGTTATAACATTTTGGAGAAATTGTGTATGCATATTTTGTCCTTGAACCACTAAATGTATTTTGCTAAAATTGGCTAATAGGGAATGTACGTGAGAACTACCATGTCCTGTACTACTTATGATTTATGTAAAGTTTTTTAACTTTGGAAGCTTCTTTTTTTCTCATTTGCTTTTCTTTTTTTGGTGACCACTGTATGCTTTGTTATAGACATTTTTATCTGTTAGAGGGGAAGTTATGTGTACATTACACATAACACAATAAAACCCTGTGTATGCACCAGGACTGTCCACATACCAGAATTTTTCAACATGGATTTGCTTGTATGTTTTTGTGGTAGCTAAGGCTGCCTCATGAAATGTGAACATGATTTAGACTTGTCCAACTTGCAGTCTAATTTAGAGCTATCACACAGTTTCCAGTGCCCAGAAAAGTGTTGCCAGTAATCATCCATATCCTGATCCTAGACCTATATGGAACCTACAAGTAGGTGATGCCTGTAATAAAAGTGTCTTTTCCCAATTAAAATAGGCTAGGATAACATATTTAAGGGGGATCGTAAAAAGTGAGGAAGTTAAAAAATAAATGTGTAGTTTTGTGGGTCCAATAGGAAGATACATTTCAGTCATGCAACACTTATATTGGCATAATATAAAGTAACATACAAAATGAATGGCTGGATGTAAGGCAGAAAGTGAGTTTATGTGATGATGCGTAGATTACTTATTGAGTCTGTCATCCAGAAGGGCCCCCAGCCCTTTGGGGCCCTGATGCATTGCCGGGTATGCAGCCCCAGTCATTTTGTCCTTGAAGAAGCGACTGTTTCACTGTAGATATGTATGCTTAACAAATTAACTTCAGAGCCAATGAAATACACACACTAACCAAGGTCAAACATATTTTTAAAATATTTGGTCTTCATAGGTATCACCTATTCACTGTAAACAAGAGCATGCTGTAACATAATTGTCAGTTCTGTCATTACATTAATTGTTTTACAGGGAGGTTAAAGTGTACTAAGGGAGTAGGCAGGTGTGACCGAGGTATGGATCTCACTCAGTTCAGTCGTCCAATTTTATTACAGGTCTGTATTAGTTTCTCTTTTCAAAAGTGGGTTTGGTACATCAACTTTGAATATGCATTTAAATAAGTTGTTACTGTGCTATGAACTTCCTATAAAAATGGTTCCATAGTCTGATATTAAGTATCTTTTGTCAAGCATTTTATAACTTTCCTATAGTGACAATGTTATAGAATTTATGTTTTGTGTGAGTGTTTTGGGCTACAAATAATTGACTTGTATGTCTGCAGTTTGCCCACTTTATTTTAAATAACATATTATCACAGTGTCATTGACAGATGCCAGAAGAACCACTAATCAATCCTTACGTTTTGCGTAGAAGTACACTTGTGGTGGTGATAATGATGTTTGCCATGGGAATATATAGGTGCTCTGAGATACAACAGGGCTCTTGCCATTGTATTATGTTTTGTTTCACCCAGTGTAATACATACTAGAATGCAGTAATACAGGATTTTGTAACTTGATGGTTACTTCCAAATTATGTGTATGTTCTCAATGTGGTTTTCTTTGTGGCACTTTTGTAATTGTTGGAAAAACTATAAATATGAAATATAGGGGTGTAAACATGGAGGAAGCTCAGACAAGAGTGTAATAATAAAATGTTTGACAAAAAAACTGTGTTAACTTGAATCAGGTTTGGTTGGGTTCTTATCGGATTGGTGGTAGGAAGTTGCTATGGTACTTGTGAGGTAACAAGTGTGACAACTGTGAGTGCAGAACTCTTTGGAGGAGTTTTTTTTTTTTTTGAGAACTGTGTATCTGATGTATCTGAAATCCTTCTAATAGCATTTCCCAATGTACCGGGAGTCAGATGCTGAATGCAGTGGACCTGACCAAGCACCTGAGGATGAGAAGACACAGAAATTTCGTGAGCGTTGGGAGTGCCTGTCAAAAGAGTCCTCAGAACAGGTTTGTTCCTGTCTATAAGCACTGCATTTACATGGGAAAAAGGTTGACTGTACTTACATGCATATACAGGGTGTCCCAGGAGGAAAGGTCAATATTCTGGGAGACCATAGTATCGGTCATTCTAGGCAAAAATGTTTAAATGAACACGTGTCCTATTCTGAACGGTTTCCGAGATAGAGCTATTTGAATGTACAACCGCAAAATTGTTAATAAGAAAGATATATTACACGTATGTACTATTTCTGATACCGGTGTTTATTGTTCAAGTGACAGAGTTAGTACAGTTTATAATAAATGTTCGAAAATTCCACCATCAACATCAATGCACTTTGCAACTTGTGTGAAGACATGGTGTGTTGTTTGTCTGAGTGCATCTTGATGTTCCTTTATGCAGCCGATAACATCCAGTATGTTAACGAGCAGTTCGTCTCGTGTATCCACTTTTTTTTCTGTACACTTCATTCTTCATCAAACCCCATAAACAAAAATCTAACAGTGTTAAGTCTGGAGATCTTGGTGGCCAGTTAATGGTACTGCCACGACTGATCCACCTATTAGGGAAAGTGTCATTGAGGTGTTGCATCACATGTTGGGTATAATGAGAAGGGGCTCCGTCATGCTGAAAGTACATAGCAATCCGTGTAGCCAAAGGAGCATCCTCTAGTTGTTTTGGTAATTCATTTTGCAGAAATTCTAGGTAATTTTGTCCTGTCATACTATCGTCTAAAATAACGGGACCAATCAACATGTCGTCGATCATACCACACCACACATTGATAGAAAAACGACGTTCAAAATTTGTTTCCACAGTACCTTGTGGATTTTCATGAGACCATTGATGCGAATTATGTGTGTTGTTGATTCCATTATGGGTGAAAGTAGCTTCATCAGTGAATAGTATTAATGGAAGCAATTGGCAATTAGTATGTAACCATTGACAAAATTCTAGACACATGGCACTGTCCCCTTGGTGTAGATTTTGCACAGGCTGTGGGTGAGATAGGTACAAGCCGTCTTCATGCAATGTTTGCCATACATGTGTTTGTGAAGCACCGATATGTGCTGAAAGTCTTCGCATGCGTGTAGTAGGGCTGCGCTGTACCATATCAAGAATGTTTTCCTGTCCCTCCATGTTGTATTTACGTGCCCGTTCAGATGAAACATGAGCAATGGGAAGCGTACCACATTCACACTCTGTATTGAACACCTTGTAAAACACGCTACGATCCGGAATTCTGCACATAGGAAACTGTCAATGGTATTCTTCAACAGCAGCAGCAGTGGCACTACCATCACAGAAGCCATAAACATACATCATATCAGCATATTCGGCATTTGTGAAGATGTGCGGCATTTTTCACAACACTCCAACAATGTCACTATCAACAGTCACAACAGCCAACTGACACTTCACACAGATTCACATGCCTGAGACAGTGGCGCAGCACGGCGGGAGGCTAGGACAATACTGGGCGCCCAAGCCAAACCACTACAGTATACTATACAGTCAAATGCCACTATCTTGGAAACCATTCAGAATGATCAATGACATGTTGATTGGTCCCGTTATTTTATACGATCGTATGACAGGACAAAATTACCTAGAATTTCTGAAAAATGAATTACCAAAACAACTAGAGGATGTTCCATTGGCTACATGGATTGCTATGTACTTTCAGCATGACAGAACCCCTTCTCATTCTACCTGAAATGTGATGCAACTTCTGAATGACACTTTCTCTAATAGATGGATCGGTCGTGGCAGTACCATTAACTGGCCACCAAGATCTCCAGACTTAACCCTGTTAGATTTTTGTTTATGGGGTTTGATGAAGAATGAAGTGTACAAAAAAAAAAAGTGGATATGTGAGATGAACTGTTTGTTAACATACTAGATGTTACTGCCTGCATAAAGGAACATCAAGATGCACTCAGATGAACAACACTCCATGTCGTCACACAAGTTGCAAAGTGCATTGATGTTGATGGTGGAATTTTCGAACATTTGTTATAAACTGTACCAACTCTGTCACTTGAACAATAAATACCAGTATTAGAAACAGCACATACACGTAATATCTCTTTCTTATCAACAGTTTTGTGGTTGTACATTCAAATAGCTCTATCTTGGAAACTGTTCGGAATAGGACACATGTTCATGTAAACATTTTTGCTTAGATTGACCGATACTATGACCTCCCAGAATATTGACCTTTCCTCCTGGGACACCCTGTATATAAAATGCTTTTAGAATTTTGAATCACTTCACCAATCTTCCTGTTTGTACCATGCATAATTGTGCATAAGTTGGACAATAAAATCTTTACACTTCACCAATTTTTATGAAGTTTATTGTCATTTTATGGCATAGTAACTTTCATTTTTAATAACTTACTTTATTTATTTTTAAAAATGGTTTGATAACATATGCCTCAAAGGGGAGGGGGGCATAGGCACAGTGATGCAGAATGGCTAAATTGCTATGCTTATAATCTGGGGGTGCCTAGTTCAGATTTTGGGAAGTTGCACCAAATTTTTTTTATTGTTTTCCTGACTCTTGTCAGGCAGACACAGGGCTAAACCTTCAGCTATGCTATGACTACCACCTGCCACATCATTACCTATTAAGTGTTTATAACCATCTTCCCATTTAGTCTGATGACATATAATTCCTGTAGTTAGAACATTGTTGTTAAATAACCCAAGAATGATTCAGTTAACCAGATCACAGGATATCAATTTCTGTTTTTGTGTCACATGACTGTTGTGATTTGCAGCTGATGGATATGTTGAAACCTCGTCTTATTGTAACGGGTCATACACATCATGGGTGCCATCGTGTGCACAGAGAAGACATACATGAGTGGACACTCCCATCATTCAGTTGGAGAAATAAGGACAATCCTAGTTTTATGCTCGTAAGTACTGCTTCTAATAATTTAGCAGTTGCAAGCCTGCTGTAGCTTAAGTTACCTCTGCATGTCTTGCAGTGTGCAGAGGAAACGGTAGTCAATTCATGTTCATGTAAAGTTTGAGTGGGGACACCTTAATTTATAATATTGTTATTTTTATGCATTCTGTACATGAAGTGCATAAAATGAATGGTGATAAGAAGATTGTGTTCATCCACATTTAAACCCAGATAGTACTTCATCCACACTAATGAAATTTGATAATTGTGTGTCTGTGCTGAGGGTTGACAGAAAAATTTACTTCTTTGTGTCTGCCACATGTAATGCCAACTTTATGCAGATGTCAGTTTTTTGTGGTTGTGACTTGATTTTTTCATGTAGCTGACTTTCATTTGGGGTGTACTCAGTATTAATTATGATCTGGCTTTCAAGGTCGATGCTTTGTATAGTTTCATATACCTCCTGATTAATTATTCTGCATTGGTGTACTGTATGTAATTTGGTGTTAGATGGCCACAACATGTGGTACAGCATTAAGTAATGTTGTGTCCTACTGTGATGGGAATGGGTCACCTTATCTTCAAATTCCACTGCAACCTCCACTTATTATGGAGTAGCAGCTATTCCTGCATGCTCTGATTCTACTGGATACTAATCACCAAGCTGACACCACTGCCAAATGGGCACAAACTTGACTAAATCGTGCTTTTGGTTACATGACCCACAGTAGATAAGCCATGTAGTTAAGGCATCAGGTCACTGAAAATCAAAAATAGGTAAATACACTTAGTTGCTCTATAATGCGATATTTGCATTCTTGGAAAACTGTGTACTACATATTGGATCATATCAGGAAAAATTTGGCCCATCATTCAACCATATATTTTCATGCTGGTTGCTGAATTTGCATAACAGCCAACATGTGTATGCAGAAGTTTGCGTTATACAAACAACATTCACCTCTTCATCAGTTACATGTAGCCAGTTTGCATTAACAGAATGTGTGACAGCAGAACTGTGTGTACACAGGAAACATCAGTAACTCAAGCACTTCTTGCTGTTTACTAATAATTAGGTGGAATATCAATATAATGAGAATTTGCAAGTTTCATAAAAGTACTTACTCTAATGGGTACTCATCCACATATGGGTGGAATATGTAACAGAGTCTCTCTCCTAACTTCTTATTAATGTATGTTTAACACCACACAGAACAAGGGTTTAAAAATACTGTAGGTACAGCAATATTTCTTCTTTCTTGAATTGGTAATCACACATATGTGAAAATAATAAAGAATAATTCTGCATTCTGGATATAATTAGCATTGTCTGAACTGAGAAATTTATACTTTCTGATATCTACATAACCTCTTGTAATTGCAAGTTATGGCGAAGTAGCAGCCATCCTTTAAATTGTGAATTCTACTGACTATTTGCTGCATGTTCCCATGTCCTACCTGCAGTCTGCTCACACTTTATTGCATGTGTCTATGTGTGTGAGAATAAATACACTGACTTATACATGACACAAGTAACAGGCATAATGTGCGAAGAACTGGATGTCACAATCCCACTTATGCTTTGCAGTGACTGAATGCCTTCAAGTTTTTGATGTTGTGTATTAAGAGGTGACTGTGAATCAGTCATTTTGGTGATTGTGGAGCGTATGTTACACATTTGAGTTGAAAGTGAAGTATTTTGGAATATGACACCATGCGAGCTGGTAAGCAATTTTATCTGTAGGATCTATTTTGTTAACAGTTGTCGGTTATGGAAATGACCAAGCCATTCGCTGAAGGTGTGTCATTGTCCCCAAAAACTGCATACATTTGCCCTGTGATATTTGTGTATATGTAAATATGCATGGTTTGTGTGGTGTGTATATTCATATGAGTGCACATACATGTGTGTGTGCGTGTGTGCATTTGCATTTGTATGTGTGAACATAATTAAAGTGAACATGGATTCTGTGACTAACATTTGTCTTTGCAGGCAGTGTTTACTCCAAACAACTATGCCATTTCCAAGTGTCCAATGCCACGGGAATCTACTGTAATATTTTTGTACCTGCTTGGAGGGACCCTTATAATCTTCTGGATATCTGTCACTTATCGGCGGATATGCCGGCGTTCACGATGGTTCAAAATCAGTTAGAAATCCCCAAAAGTTGTCATCTGTAAACACTACCATTTACTATTGTGTTTGTATCATTCATACATGATTGTTAGAGAATAGTGTATTGATGTGTCTTGCAATGTACAAAATTGTCATGAGAGTAAAGCGTCATTACAGATTTCTGACAGTGGCAAAAGGGAAAGCAAAGGTTGTTGTCAGTCATAGAACTTGTTTGTGTTGTGCTGTGGACCAGATTAGGTTATTTATTGTGTAAGGGAAATTTATCTTGTAATAATACTTTGCTCAGAGGCATGGTTAGGACATAATGTAAGGTAATAAAGATCAAGGTGCTCAGTTCAGCTGATCTGATACATGAGAAAATTTGTTGAGCGTTTTGATATTTGGAATTGTCATAATTTGTCAAATTCATTTCAGCTGCTTTGTCATTTCTATATGGTTTATGCTTTATCTCAGCTGGTATGTGAGTAGAATTTGACAAGCATAGTCACGTTTTAAATTGCCATAATTTCTCCAGATCATCTCATGTGATACAGCTGTCAGGGATTTTAAACTCTGCAGGTACCGTACATGGTTTCTGCAAGAACTATCATATGTTGTTTTTAAAGTCAGGGATTTTAAACTTTGCAGGTACCATACATGGTTTCTGCAAGAACTATCATATGTTGTTTTTAAATAGGCATGAGGTCCCTGATGTGCATCTGAAGTTTGGGCACCCCTTGGAAATATGTGTCTGATTATAAGTTTTTCTGTTGCACGGTAGTCTGACTCAGTAATGTCTGGGGCTGGGTGTTTGTAGCTTGTGAATGCTTGTCAACAGAACACAGGTGGGGTGAATTGGATAATTTTGTACTACATTTCACACACACACACACACACACACACAAAATGCAGACAAAAAACTAGTCCTTTCTTGTTACTGAGTATATGGTGTATGTGAAGGTAATTTTTTAAATTGCACTAATTGGATCATGTTTAGAGCATGATGTGACTACTAACATGAAACCCAAAAGTGTGGCCAGTGATTTTCATTTATGCGGCAAAATGAGTAATGTAGATGACATGAACTATAACTGATAATTTTTATTTTATTCTCTCATTCATTGCGTATGAAGTGAATGAGTCTGAGCTTGACTGATATTATTTCTGACTTATATTTGGGAGGTGCTGATTTTTAATTTTGGCAAGGAAATGGACTACATTGATGAAATAGTTGTGGATATCTTTGGCCTCTTCAGGCCCATATTTGAGTAATTTTTCAAATAAGACCTTGAATACTTTATGTTAGGTCCTTACCAGTTCATTTTTTATTAATTTACTCTGAAGAAAAACCTCCACCATTCAAAAGTGGTTAATTTAAAGTACCATACAATTTCAAGCATGTGACATTATGCAGCTGTTTATTTAATGTGATTAATTTCAGTTATGGTTATTTTGTAATTTGAAACTGCATTACAGCCTTTTGATTACTGATGTTGAATAACATGAAATACATTAAAACTCCATCAATCTTGAATGTAATGCTCAGGCACTTCCGACAGTCTGGCGTAGAAAGTGGTGAGTGTTACTCATCACCATCTCATGTGATCTCAGGCTGATATTTTCTGTTGTTGTGATTTGAAGTGTTTATATTGTCTCCACTGTTATTGTCTTGTGTTTTGTATATTTGTACCCAACAGGGTGTAATGATGACATAAAAGGCAAATGAAGGTGCTAGTGGTAGTAAGGGTGTGAAAAACATTGTGTAACGTTGACAGTGACAAAGAAATTATGACATTTTAAAGAAGATGTTCCTGGTAGTCCATACTATTGGAAGTCTACTGTATTAGATTCTCTTGGCAGTTTGCATACAGATTCATCATTTCTAAAGACTGGGCACCCCTGGAACAAAGGTCGGTTGAGTCTTACTGTAAGAAACAGTTGAGATTAAAGTTTGACAAGTGTGAGTTATTGTTTGCTGGCGTGCATTTTGATGTAAATTGTATTAATTTACATAGTATGTGTTTACAAATAACACAGGATGGGAATCATCTTTGTAATGAAGTAAGTTAAAAAATCACAGCTTACAACATACAACACTTGGACTTCAGCTGACCATTTAACAAGCAAGTGTGCATTGAAAAAATTGGGTAGTTTGAAATGGCATAGTTGGAAGCCTGATTTTTCAGTCCTGAGTACTTCAAATTAATAAGGTTTTACTATATATATTCATTACTGTTTGGATTGATGAATAAACCATAAGTAAACAGCCGTTTAAGCATTGTTTCAATGACTTGTTCACTGTGTTTGGTGGTAAATTCAAAAGTTCCTGGACAGAGTCAGTGACAATATATGTGCTTTCTGGGGTTACTGGTTGTTGTAGCCCCTTCAATGTAGTGCATGTCTAAGTTGATGAGTTGAGTTGAGAGTCTGGTATTTCTGCCATAGGTGGATGTCTCAGTGAAAGTGACATTTTTAATCACTTGTAGGACAATCGGCAATTATTCCTGAATTTCAGGGACATCATGGAAATGACGCTCTTTTAGCTGTGATTTCATTCATGGAAACTGATTAATGAGGGTAGAGGATCATGGCCTTGTATTTAGTGACTTGAAATTGCTGGACTCTCAAAGTTGTGCCTGTTCATTGTCATGATGAGTCAGCTATTCATGGTTCTGCCATCCCAGACGTTTTTGGTTTACTTGCTCCCTCAGACATTGCATACCTAGTTGTAGTGCATGTTAATTGTTTGGCCTGGGGGAGCAAATTCCCGGTGAACAATTGCCTTCATTGTCAAAGTTACAAACATGGTCTTGATGCTAGATCTGACTTGCCTTGCTTTCTTCAGTCACAGAGAGGATGGGTTTTTCCAGTGAGAAGACTGCTGATTGGTTTCTAAGTTGTAACATTAAACCCAGGTTTCATATTCTGTATTTGTGATGCAGTTTTTTCTGAGTATGAGGTGAAATTTAATGCAGATGCATTTTCCTTCAAGTCAGGGATTAGAGTATCATGTCTTGCTCAGTACGTAAACAGTTACCACCTGATGAGAAGCACTGCAGAGGATTGTGGCTGCAAAACTGACTAGACTGACTTCGAAAATAGGGCCACTATGGCACTAGTGATTGCCACTGTTGGTCCAAAAGGTGAGTTCAGGAACTGCTGTATATGGCCTTTGTATGAGTGAGCACATTGGTTTGAGTGGTAACACATTTGACTTGTATTTAGTTGGTGCATAGATAAAATCTCAGCCAAGGCCGTGACTTTCTTGACAGGTTTGTCATGTTTTTCTTTAATCTGTATGGGTAGGTCCTGGAATGATACCTCGAATTAGACCATGGTCACATTGTACCTCATCCTGTAAAATTTGTTGTATACCCTGACCATTCACTTGATCCTTCTATTCTGAATAATTTGGTTCTGTTATTTTGTGGGACCAGTTATTCCCACTGAGATTACCAGCTTCTGTTGGTGAGATGTATGTCAGAAGAAGGAAGAAACTGTGATGCTGTAATTCTCTGATGAGAGGAAGATTGAATGGGACCAGGAAATTGCAGCAAGTTGTGTTAGTACATCTTTTTGGCTTGAGGACAGTGCAAGAACAAGTATGGAGTGGCAAGGTAGATTGTGTGATTGTGTTGGTAACCCTTCCTGAAAAGAATACTACACAGACCTCAGTGCCTGAGTGTGTTATGTCAAGTCAGCCTTACTTACAGTGGTCACATTTCAAAAAATACCTTGGAATTTTTATTAAGCTGTAGCTGTATTTGGAAATCGACAGTTAGCCAGTTGGAGTAATTTTACTTATTCAGGTCATGAAATTGAGGAAGTGGATGAATAATTTCTTTAAATGGTAGGTTATGAGGGCATACGGAATGTTTGAAGACCTGAGAGGGAAGTTAGTTTCTGCATTTCGGACAATTTCATTGTCGACAATCAATTGTGAAGGAAGTGTCAGTGGAATGGATTAATGTATGAAATCACCTTAATGTGCTTCACACCTTCTGAATTATAAATCCAGTTCTGTGGAATGTACTGTATAAAGGCAGACGGCATACTGAATATAAAGCCTAATAGGAAAAGGAGGAAACGGTGGAGGAACATTTCATTGACATTTCACTGTGGGGCATTTTTTGGGTTATCAGGTTAATACGCCGACTATTAAGATTACTGAGTACGTTTGATGGGAGCTGATCTCCGACAGTTGCCCTGTAGCGTGAACGTGATTTTTGTAAAATGCAGCAGAGTATTTAGGCTTGCTATTTGCTGTCATTTTGAAATAATCAGTTTCTCAGGTTGCTCGCGGATTTGAGCGATGGCCACCTTTCGTAAACCTGTGTTGTAACAGTTCCCTTTATAGTGTGTTCGTCATTCTCCAGGCTTTTCAGTGGTATGTGAGCACCTACCAATTCTCAGAAACCATTTCTGTCCCCTGGTCTGTTACTGGAAGACAGACGAAGTTACGAACTTTTCGGAACTGATCCGTGTAAGGTGGTTTCGAAGTACGTTGTAGTGAGCCACAATGTTTAGTCCCAAGTAACCACTTTGCTTCTTGCTACAAAGGCCAATGGATTAATAATATTTAGGGGCAAAGCCGTTTATTCTGAGACCCAAACGTGACTCGTGCACTGTGGGGTTAATTGTGATATAAGGGAAGTCGGAACAGGTGACCAACTTATGTGACTGTTGCTGTAAAGATTTCGTACCCGAAGAAATTAGCTCCGTTAGGATTAATTTGTGATCTTAGGCAGGTGGTGTTTATGAATGTGATGAAATGCCGATTTAAGAGGACGTGATTTGTGCGAAGGAAGTACAGTTTATGGGATTTGGGAGACAGGGATACCTTAGACTATTTTGTTGCGAAAATCACATTTGAAGCTCCCACTTTGTAGACAGATGCAGAGGGAAAGAAGTTAAAATTCAAGAAAATACCGACAGATTCACTGTATTAAAATATGAAGTTTTTAACGATTAAGCACTAGAATTCTTGACATGTTTCAACTTTGCGTGAGTCATCCTCAGGAATTATAAA
>Ga0209755_10005611_pt1 | contig 14210 bp, 9 predicted proteins | sample TergutCo191P1_FD_187301 | JGI IMG/M metagenome (GOLD analysis project Ga0209755, IMG submission 187301) | Cornitermes sp. P1 segment gut microbial communities from Petit-Saut dam, French Guiana - Co191P1 (SPAdes) (version 2) | ecosystem: Host-associated > Arthropoda: Insects > Digestive system >... | reverse complement strand
TGGCACCGCTTTTGAAATACCAGGATCCGCAAAGCGGCCTTTGGTACCAGGTACTCGACCGTGGGCACGAGGCTGGCAACTACACGGAAAGCTCGGCATCGTCGATGTTCGCGTATTTTTTGTTAAAGATGTTGCGCCTTGGCCTGGTTCCCGGGGACGAGGCCGAGCGTGTAAGGGCCGCCGCCGACAAAGCCTACGATGGGCTCTTGGGGCAAAAGCTGCGTGAAGACCCTGCAGGAACTTCCGCCCAGGCCGGCGATCTGCACCTTAGCGACATCTGCGCCGTTGCCGGCCTTGGGGGGAACCCCTACCGTGACGGCTCCTACGGGTACTATGTCGGCGAGCCGGTGGCCATCGACGACTTCAAGGGGGTAGGCCCCTTTATCCTGGCAAGCATGGAGAGGGAAGGCCTGTTTTAGCGAACACGACAGTAATAACGGGCTAATGTCTGAAAAATACTAATACCTGTCTGTTACGGCCTATGGGCCCCTCGTATCTTGGAGTTTGAGGCTTTCTCGCCAGGGGAGCCGCTTTTAGGAATGCCCGTTGGGCGATCCATCATTAAGAAAAAAATTGAGGAGTGCCTTTTATGAGGGAAAAAACACGAATCTACGGGTTGGGGCTAATTGTCGCTGGTTTGACGCTGGCGTTGACCCTGACAGGCTGTCCCAATAACAACAGGGAAACTAACCAGGATGTTCCCCTGACGGGTCTTACCCTTGATGTGACTGGGACGATTAATCTTAACCATGAGGCCTCTCGAACCCTCACGGTGACGGCTACGCCGGCTCTTGCCGATACGGATGATTCCATAGTGTGGGTCAGCGACGCGGAAGAATATGTAAGCGTTACCCCGGCGGCAAACGGTTTGACGGCGGTGATTGAAGGCTTGCAATTGACGGGTACTACCCCTGTAAGGATTACGGCACGGTCTCGCCTTAACTCCAGCGTCGAGGCTTTTGTTATGGTCAACGTGGTTGCTCCCGTATATCTGCAAAGTGTTGAGATAACCAATGCCGATGCGGTCCCGAATCCGATGACCATTGGCGCGACGTTTACATTAACTATAGAAACGGATCCCCCCGATGCAAACAATATCGAGTGGTTAAGCTCCGACCCGAGCAGGGTAAGCGTTACCCAGGCAGGCGTGATTACCGCATTGGCAGGAACGACCGACGGCGAACCTGTAAGGATTACGGTGCGGTCGGACGCGGATGCGACGATTAGCGATTATGTTGATGTCACGGTGGCGCGCGCCGCTACGAACAGAAACTTTACGTGGTGGTTTAACCATGAACAGCCGATTGCGGCCTGGACCGACAATTTCGGCGAAACCCCCGTTAGCGAGGCTAACCCTGGGGAAAGAACAGATGTTGCACACGTTAACAACATGACCATATTTGGGAGCCACACGACCAACGGCATACGCTTTGGATCCACGGCGACGGCGGGAACTCGTGTCGAAGGCTCGACGGTGGGCAGGATACAGGTAAGCAACCTTCGCCGCAATGCGACTGGGGCGACCGGAGAGGAACCGCCTTACTTCCTGGAAATCGCCGACGTACAGGGGCCTTTTAGCCTTACCGTTAACTACAGCGATACCGGCGGCAGCAATGGCGGTCGCCATGTCACCTTCTTTGTAAACGGGGAGGCGGTAACGGGTGATTTCTATACGCCCCCAACCGGTCTAAACCAGGACTCCCTCGTCGGTCGTTTCAACTTCAGGGGAACCGAGACGGTTACCGTCCAGGTCGGTCTTAACCAGGCCCTTAGAATCTACGAGGTGATACTTTCCGAGGATTTCGCGTACATACCCGAGATAGTGCAGGTTACCGGCGTTACCATAGACGGGGCCGAAAGCTTCAACCTTATCGTGGGCAGCAGAAGGGATCTTACCGCAAGGGTACAGCCCGACAATGCCAGCCAGGCGGTAACCTGGGCCAGTAGCAACGATGAGGCGGCGACTGTTAGCCCCGCCGGTATGGTAGTGGCAGTTGCCGTGGGAACAGCCACCATTACGGCAACATCGGTGTCGGACGATACCAGATCCGCCAGCGTAACGGTGACGGTGGTAGCGCCACCGGAAGGCCACAGGGCATGGCTGTTCAACAGTGCAACCGCGACCGCGGCGGGACTTACGGCTGGTGCGGACGGTTTCTTCGCCATCCCTGCCGAGAATGCGGATTGGGGAAATGGCCTGACCCTGATACAGGGCGGCATTACGGCAAGGGCGATTCGGCCCGAGCAGGCTTCCGGCGGTATTGTCGGGGCTTTCCAGGCAGCCCATGGTGCGGCGGCCGCTCCGGAGATAGCAAGGATAGAAGGTATAACCGGAATGGTCGCCATCGAGGTTTCGTTTAGCGGCACGGGCGGCGGCGACCTGGATCGCTTCATATCAATCAGGCTAGGGGAAGATGGAACGCCGGTACGGTTCCCAATCTACACCATTGGTACCACCCTTAGAACCCACACCATGCCCATTCAAGGAAACGGTAGCCCAATCTACCTGCTCCAGAACAATGCGCTCCGCATCTACCGTATAGCTGTTACCCCGATAGATGCAAGGCCGATTACCGGCATCGCCATAGAGGGTATCGCAACTGGAGGCACGTTTAACCTCCAGAAAGAAGGTACAAGGACGCTCGTTCCGGCGTTTACCCCTGCCGACACCACCGACATTGGCGTAACATGGACTTCGAGTGCCCCTGCCATAGCAACGGTTGGTGCCACGGGTATTGTAACGGCGGTTAGCGTTGGGCAGGCCAACATTACCGTTACCTCGACGGCAAATACGACAGTGAATGCCGCGGTAACTGTTAACGTAACGCCCATACCGGTTGCCACCGTTACGATAAATGAAGGGCCTGTTTCCATTGCCCTTACAGGTGAACGCGACAGAACGTTTACTGCGACGGTACTTCCGGCAAATGCCACCAACAGGACTGTAACCTGGGCGAGTAGCAATGCCGCAGTGGCATCTGTTGTTCCAGCAACTGGCGTGGTAACGGCTCTTACGGCAGGGTACACCGACATTAGGGCCACGGCAGGCGGAGAGACAAGTACTCCGGTGCGTGTGACGGTAACAACGGGGGAAATAGCCGTTACTGGAGTTACGATAACTCCGGCAGGGCCTTTCGACATTCTTGTAGGCGATACGATAACAACTTTTGATGTAACGGTAGCTCCCGACACTGCAACTGGGGATCTTGCGCCGACTTGGGCAAGTAGCAATACCGCCGTGGCAACGATTGATGCTGCCACTGGTCATTTACTAGCCGTTGGCCAAGGGACCACCAACATTACTGCGACAGTCCGCGGCGTTACAAGTGCCGTTCCTGTAGTGGTAAATGTAACACAGCCTGTAACTGCAACCTGGCTATTCGGTTACGACCAGGCACGTTGGGCAGGGCTGGTACAAAATATTCCTGGTACAGGGGAGCACGCTGACCCTGCCAGCTTCTTTCCTGTAACTAGTTCCGTATACTGGGGAAATGGCCTTACAATAGTGGAGCAACATGCAACCAACAGGAATATTCGCCCATTCCAGGTGCCTGCAGATGTACCTGAAGGTGTTATCGGGTCTTTGCAGATCGGCGGTACTCCCTTAGAATTTGCAAGAATTGATGGGGCAAATGGACAAGTTAGAATTGACATTGCGTTCAGTAACACTGGTGGTAGTAATACTGCACGATGGCCATCAGTCAGGGTCGGCGATGGAGTGCCACAGCGATTTTATGGCAATGTGGACACCGTAGCTCCTCCTAATGCTACCAATTTGTCGCGCGATCATGTGGTTGTTGACGTATCTGGGGGTGCTCCAATCTTCCTGTCTGTTAGTGCTGCTCTTCGAATTTTCGAGATCCGCATAACTCCCATTGGTACGGCTACTTTCAATCCACCGAATAGGCCGCTTACAAGCATTTCGATAGCTGGTACAGGTGTAGATGCTGGGAACCTCACGTTGGAAGAAGGTGCTTCAGCTAGGCAACTCAGCGTGACGTTCAATCCTGCGGATCACACCAACAGCGGTGCGATAACGTGGTCTTCGAGTAATGCCAATGTAGCAGCGGTTAATGAGCGCACTGGCTTGGTAACACCTGTTGCTGCAGGTGGTCCCGTTACCATTACTGCTACCTCGCCAGTAACAGGTGTGCCTGCTGCCACTGTGCAGGTAACGGTAACTCTTCCTCCACGTGTGACGGGAATAAATTTTACGGGTGCTTCAGTCGTTCCGCCTAACCATGAATTTACCATTACCGCACACGTGCAACCGTCGAATGCATACAACAGGGATGTTACATGGGGAACCGTTGTAGGAGCAACGGTAATAACCTATGACGAAACCAGCATAACCCTGGAAAGTGCTGGTTCAGGTACTATTACCGTACCAGCTACTTCCGTGGGCCGAAATGCAGAGAATCAACAAGTCATTGCAACGCATACGGTAACGATTGACGGTGGCGCTCCTGTACATCAACTTGCAAGCGTAAGTGTTGGTGCCACCAACAATGTTGCTACTACGAGTTTTGGCGCTGGTAGGCTAACAGTCAGTGGGGACGGTACATGGACCAACTCCCCCACTGCGAATGCAGGTAGTCCAGTGGATATGCACCTTGTGTATCTCCGTACCCCTATTCCTGCGGCTCATTTCAGGGTGAACGCAACCTTCCATCCATACTATAGCTCGATAACAGCAAGCGGCAACAACTCAAGAATTGGCCTTATCATTCTTGGACGCGACCCGGCATTGTACCCAGTTAATAGAACACCGTTTTACAGTATGGCCTATAGGAACACAACCTTTCAACAAACGAGGGTAACTAGGGTTGCGGTTGATGGTGCACTAAGCAGCTCCCAAAATAATGATAACCAAGGTGCTGTTGAAACCCAAGTGCTATCAATGACGAGGGCTGCTGCTAATGCTGGTGTTGCCCACTTCATTGACGGTACAGCTTTTGGCACTACCATTGGCAATGCTTTCTTTACAGACGAAAATGGGCCAGAATATGTTTGGATAGGTGTTTTTGCAAGTTCGGCTGGAATTGCTGCCAGCAGTGCCGTTCTTAGCAACTTGGAGGTTATCGTTGGTTACGGGACTCCTGAGGCGCAGACTATTGTGGTTGATTTGAGCCAGCAGATAATTACTGGCACAACACCTGCACCGTAACACACACAACCTGGCGCACCTTTTCGGGTGTGTCGGTTGCGGCGTTGCCTGGCACCTAAGTTTTAGGTACCAGGCTTTCACCCTCCCAATCCATCGCCTGAACTTTTAGGCACCTGGTTGGGAGGGCTTTTTTTGCATTGCCACAAAACTGCAACCCTTGGGCTACCTCTTCTTAGTTTAGTGTTCAAGAACTGCGGCAACACCCATAAAGCCCTCGACCTTCGGCATTGGAAACCAGGCAACATCCATCAATCCGGTGCCTAGAGGCACCGGTCCTCCGAGGTGTCCCGCACTCATCGAGGGGCATTTATTCCATGACCCGAGGGGAGTGCGGGACACCTCGGAGGGTGGAAACACAGGCCCTTTTGCGCATCCTGCCAAGTTCCCCCCAAAGGCTATTGTCGATTTCGAACAGGCGGCGTTTACTCCACCATCGGAACAAACCTTACCGGAAACAAATCATCCTCAACAACCATCCCACCCTTTTTCGTGACAAGCTTTAACTCCTGCGACGAATGGACCTTTTCCACGGGTATAATCATTCTGCCCCCTTCTTTTAACTGTTCCACTTAGCTGTCTTTCAATCATTTCGTTGCAGGCCGTTTTAGGATTCTGTGCCATAGGAGTGCCCCGGTGCCTTAGTTGCGGTAAAAATACCCTATCGGCATAATGTACAAGGGCGTTTCATTTGCCGGAAGCCCAAGTATCTGGCTTACCCTGGTGTCTATGAACGCGCCGATGGCCACGGTACCCAAGCCAAGGGCCTCCGCCTGTAGGTAAACGTTTTGGGCGGAATGGCCCAGTTCGATGTAGACATACCTAATGCCGCGTTCGCCATACCTTCCCGTTGACCTGCTGAACACGGCGCTGTAAAACACGGATACCGGCGCAGCGCCGACCATTCTCTGGCCCAATGCGGCTATCATAAGCTCATGCCTTACATCCCTGTCAACAATCCTGACTATTTTATGCCCGTCGGGAATATACCTGTAGACCCCCGGCTCTATCCCTTCCACGTTTCCGACTATCGCGAAAACCTCAAGGGGGAACAATGCCCCTGCGGAAGGGGTCGTGCGGAATCCGCCCCTTAATTGCGGCATTGCGCTCGGCAGGGTTATCCCATAGGCGGCCCACAGGATTTGCGACAGTTGCTCCGCAGATATTGCCCTGTCCTGAAAATTCCTTTGCGAACGCCGATTCGCCAATGCCGTTTCCACGCTTACGGTACCGTCGGTTTGGGGAGCGGGCAGGATGTAAGTCAGTTGCGGTCCGTCTATTATGTTAAGAACACTGGCATTTATCGCATGAAATTCGACCATGGTTTCGATGTTGGCTTCGTTGTCATACAATCCGTTGCTGTCAAAGCAAGCGGAAAGCACGATAGCCAAGATCGGCAAAAACAGGCAAATCCTAAATTGTACGATTGTTTTCACTTTTGCTGCCTCTCTTTCATCCTACGAATGCGTAAGCCCTGCCGAAGGCTTGCGTCCATATTCTGCATACTCTTTCGTCAATCGCCCCGAAACCTCATCCGCCTTTATGGCCCTGATGGCGGTCACGGTATTTTCCACCGCCATGTTGAAAATCATTTCCCCAAGTTCGGGCGTGGCTGGGGAAGGGTCGCCGGCGAAATGCGAGGGAAAATTGGCATACCAGTTGAAGCCGGTAAACAGCCCAGCCCCTCCAATTCCAGGCAGCCTGTTTAGGCTTTCGCCTTCCGCCGGATCCTGCTCGTCCATGTGCACCAAATGCGGTCGAAGGTGCATCATCATGGCCGTTTCCACCAGTCCGGCGTGGAATCCAAGATCGTCGGTGCCTGCGGCGGCCACGATTTTCTTGCGCTGGTCGTCCGTGGTGTTTCCCACATAGGTCGTGTACACGCTATAGTCCCTGTCCAGGCGAGGCATCTCTTGGGCGAAAAACGGCAGGAAGTTGGCATTTCCACCGTGTCCGCTCATAATCAAAATCTTTTTCAACCCGTTGCGGCTAATCTCGTCGCACATTTCAAGCAGGCTGTCCATTATCAGCCTGTGGGACGCGGCTATGGTGCCGGGATAATGCCGGGCCTCCGCAATCTGTCCCAGGAAATAGTAGGGGAACACAATTGCCGGCTCCACCTTTGCGGCAGCCGCACATACCGCCGTCACCGCATACATATCCGTCCCCAAGGGCAGATGGTTGCCGTGCTTTTCCAGCACCCCTATAGGCAGCACGCAAACGCCGCCGCAGTCCTTTGCCGCCTGTTCAAACTTTTTCGCTGTCAGTTCTTCCCATAACATGCCATACTCCTTCTTTGCATTGTATAGCAAAACCGACAGAAAGCAACACAATCAGTGTGCTTTCGTATCGATTGCCCCCTGCTTACGGAAGAACAGCTTGCCGAATTCCGCGCAGTGAACTTTGACAGCATGGAGGAACGGGCACGGTACATGGCGTATTCGCAAGATTCTATCGGATATTGCGATCACTGTTGACGAGTACAACGATATGTGATTGCTCTACCTTGGATACAAAACCTTCCCCACCCGATCGATGTGGGTCCTTAAGTCTTCGTTCGACAAATCCTTGTAAACCAAAACATCGACCATGTACGGAATGTCGGAATCGTCGAAATCCCCGGCAACACGCAGCAAGTCCGTTCGTGTAAAAGTGTCGTCGGTCATAAGGGCAAGATCAATGTCGGAACCATTGCGGTAATTCCCCTTCGCCCGACTGCCGTAGAGAACGACCTGTTCGATACCTGGATATTTCCCAAAAATCGAATCAAGCGTATCGAGGGTTCTATCGGGTAATCCGTACTTCATGGTTATTCCAGGCCGTCCATTTTTTTCGCAAACGTGTTTAGCTGACAATAATAATTGGTAAATTCAAACCCCTGTATCATCCCCTGTTTTTCCAGATCGGTCAATTCACGGGATGCCGCAAGTTCCACGGCGTTTTTCATAGTTGTAAGTGCCTTTTTATAGTTTTGAAAACGTGCGACATATCGCGCTCCCATATGTAGTTATATCACTAAACCACGAGGTTATTAAAGGTTACGACAGACATAAGTTCCCAAGTTGGAAACCAGGGCTATCCTCGTACGTATTGTGCCGGGATACCGCAGGTGCTATACTTGTATTAAAAGTTGTGCTCATTGGCGAGCCAAGGAGGCTTAATATGGCGAACATTGTCATGCTTCCCCAGATCGGCATTTCTGAGGAAAGCGCAGTGCTCACCAAGTGGTATGTGCAAAAAGGCGATACCGTCAAAGCCGGAGACATCCTGTTTTCCCTGGAAACTGGCAAATCGTCGTTTGACGTGGAGTCCGAATATTCGGGGTGTGTGTTGGTTTTGCTGGTCGATGAAGGGGACGAGATTGCCGTAAAGTCGCCTGTTTGCGTGATAGGGCAACTGGGGGAGGAATTTGTCGTGGACATTGCCCAACAAAAAACGGAAAGCAAAAAGGCAACGGCTACGGGGGAAGTGAAAGCCGCCACGGCACAGCCGCAAATGGCTGGGGAGCAACTGGCAGATACTCGAGTGAGCGGCGTTTCCCCCCGTGCAAAACGATTGGCAACCAAAAACGACATTGATCCAAAACTGGCCGTACCTTCGGGGCCTGGAAACCGTGTGATAGAGAAGGACGTTCGCGCGTTACTTGATGGAGGGGCAGCTACCTTGTGCTTGCAGGCAGGGGAAAGTGCCGTCGTTCAACCAGCCGCATTGGCAGAGTACGAGGACAAACCGCTTTCCACCATCCGCAGGACGATTGCCAAAAACATGATGGAATCGTTGCAAAACTCGGCTCAGGTGACCCACACGTCTTCTTTTGACGCTTCCGATATACTGAATTACCGCAAGCTGCTCAAACAAAACGCAAACCTAGCCGGGATCACTCTGGGGGACATGGTTCTCTTTGCCGTGTCTCGCACGCTTCCAGGTTTCCCCGAGTTAAACGCCTGGTTCCTGGGCGACAAGATGCGTTTCTTTGGCGGAGTGAATTTGGCCTGTGCGGTGGACACCGAAAAAGGGCTGATGGTGCCTGTTATTTTCGGCGCATCGAAAAAGTCTCTGCTTGAAATTTCAAGCGAGATGAAGGTTCTCGCCGAAAGTTGCCGAAACGGAGGGATATCCCCCAAGCTGTTAAGCGGAGGAAGCTTTACGGTTTCCAACCTTGGGCATTTGGGCATAGAGAGCTTCACGCCCATTCTTAACCCACCGCAGACGGGGATTCTTGGTGTTAATACCATTATCACCAGGGTTAGGGAAGTGGGCGGCGAGCTTTGCGCCTACCCATGTATGGCACTTTCGTTGACTTATGATCACAGGGCACTTGACGGCGCACCTGCATCCAGGTTCTTGCAGACATTGTGCAAAAATCTGGAAAGCTTTACGACCGTACTGGCGAAGTAGAAGTAAAGGAAGGCAAACGATATGCACGATTTAATTATCTTAGGGGGGGGGCCAGCCGGATACCACGCCGCCGAACTTGCGGCTCGTGGCGGCCTTAAACCCCTGCTGTTCGAAAAGCGAAACCTTGGCGGCGTGTGCCTTAACGAAGGGTGTATTCCTTCCAAGGCGTTGCTCTATTCCGCAAAGCTATACGATTACGCAAAAGGCGAAGGGCAAAAATACGGCGTAAGCTGCAAGGATCCGATTCTGGACTACGCCGCCGCCGTTAAGCGCAAGGACAAGGTCGTAAAAACCCTGGTCGCTGGGATTGAGGCCACGTTGAAAAAGGCCGGGGTCGAGATCATCCGAGAGCTGGGCGTTATAAAGGGCAAGGTCGCCGATGGGTTTGAGGTTGAAGCAGAAGGGAAAGCATATCGGGCACGGCACTTGCTGATTTGCACTGGGTCGGAATCCCTTGTGCCGCCAATCAAGGGTATCGAAAGCGCAATGACCAACCGGGAGATTCTTGCTTTAACCACGATTCCGCAAACGCTCGCGGTCATAGGCGGCGGTGTGATCGGGCTGGAAATGGCAAGCCTTTTCAACTCGGCTGGCAGCAAGGTAACGGTCCACGAAATGATGGATAAGATTGCAGGGCCATTCGACCGGGAGATTTCGCAGGAACTGCAAAAGATGTATGAAAAAAAAGGCGTTGCCTTCAAGCTGGGTGCGACGGTAAAGGATGTCGCCGAACTTGGCGCCGAAAAAACGTTGGTCTGCGTGGGCAGAAAACCGGTGATTGCAGGGGTCGGCCTGGAAAACTTGGGCGTGCCTGTCAAAGACGGAATGTTGCTGACGGACGAATTCATGAAGACGGGAGTGCCCAACGTATATGCGGCAGGGGACGTAAACGGCAAGTACATGCTGGCCCACACCGCTTACCGGGAGGCCGAGGTTGCCGTCAACAACATCCTTGGGGTGCGTGACATAATGGAATACAACGCAATCCCCTCGGTGATCTACACGAACCCCGAGGCGGCTGGAATAGGCGAAACACTTGAAAGCGCAAAGGCACAGGGGATGGATGCCGTAGAGACCAAATTGCCGATGCAGTACTCTGGACGTTTCCTTGCCGAAAACGAAGGGGGGGGAGGGGTCTGCAAGCTTGTGTGGAGCGGTGGACGGCTTATCGGTGGACATATGTTGGGTAACCCTTCCTCGGAGATTGTCACAATCCTTTCCACTTTGCTGTTTCGGGAAATGAGCCTGGATCAAATCAAGAAAATCATTTTCCCCCACCCGACGGTGGCGGAGATAATCAAGGAGATATCATTCCATGCCTAAGAATCAATTTATCGATCCTGCCCAGGTGCGGGCCAAGGGCGAGCTTAAATTCGGGAGCATTCCGCTTAACGTTTATCAGAAATCTTTCGAGCAATCGGCTAAGGGTTATTCCAAGGATGATCTACTGGGCATTTTCCACGACATGCAGGTTATCCGTGAATTCGAGGGGATGCTCTACTCGGTGCGTACCACCAAGCAGTACAACGGTGTGGAGTATGTCTATGTCGGCCCTGCCCACTTGTACACCGGGCAGGAGGCCGCCGCCGTCGGAATGGCCTACACCCTTGACGGGGAGGACATAATCTTTGGTTCCCATCGTAGTCATGGTGAGGTGCTGGCAAAAGGCTATGCCGCCATCAAAAAACTTGGGGACGATGCGCTTTACAACATTATGAGAAACTTTATGGAAGGCGCACTCCTTGGCCCCATCGAAGAGTGCAACAAGACGGGCAACGTAAAGGATCTGGCCTCCGACTTTTTGCTCTATGGTTTTATGGCGGAGCTTTTTGGTCGTGCGAATGGCTTTACCCGTGGCCTTGGCAATTCGATGCACGTTTTCTTTACACCCTTCGGCATCTATCCCAACAATGCCATCGTGGGCGGCTCGGCTGGGATTGCGGCAGGGGCGGCCCTTTACAAACGGGTGAACGCAAAACCCGGGATGGTGGTCTGCAACATCGGGGACGCTTCCCTTGGCTGCGGCCCCGTCTGGGAAGCACTGAACTTTGCGGCACAGGATCAGTTTACAAGCCTGTGGGACGAGACCCACAACGGCGGCCTGCCGATTATCTTTAATTTCCTTAACAACCAGTACGGCATGGGTGGGCAGACCTGCGGCGAAACCATGGCATACGGCGTACTGGCCCGGGTTGGGGCCGGCATCTCCCCGACGCAACTGCACGCCGAACGGGTGGACGGCTACAATCCCTTTGCCGTCATCGACGCATTTGAGCGCAAACGAAAGGTGATCGAGGATCGCAAAGGCCCAGTTCTTATGGACACGCTCACCTACCGCTTCGCAGGACACTCGGCCACCGACGCTTCCACCTACCGCACCAAGGAGGAAATCGAGGCATGGCATAATGTGGACTCGATCAAGGCTTTCAGGGAAGGGCTTGTTTCCGCCAAAATCGCCACGCAGGACGAAATTATCGCCATCGAGGAGGGAATCAAGGCGAGAATCACCGCCATCATGCGCTTTGCAATAGACGAGAGCATTTCCCCTCGCATGGACTTGGAAAAAGATCCGGATGCCGTCCGTAAATTTATGTTCTCTAACAAAAAAATCGTACGGATGGAAGATCGCAACCCAGACGTTACCACTGCAAAAGAGGAAAACAGCAGACTGCAAAAACTGAAAGGCAAGTCCCGTTCGGCATTTGGTGCGGACGGCAAGGAAGTTTCCAAGCTTAAGCAGATCAACATCCGAGACGCATTGTTTGAAGCTATCATTGACAAGTTTTACGACGATCCAACCCTTATCGCCTTTGGCGAGGACAACCGTGACTGGGGCGGTGCGTTCGGCGTTTACGGTGGGCTTACCGAGTCCATTCCGTATCATCGTTTTTTCAACAGTCCTATTTCGGAGGGAACAATTGTCGCGGCAGCAGTAGGATACGGCCTATGTGGCGGTCGTGCGCTGCCGGAGCTTATGTACTGCGACTTCCTTGGCCGTGCCGGGGACGAAGTGTTCAACCAGCTTTCAAAATGGCAGGCCATGAGCGCAGGGGCATTAACCATGCCAGTAGTACTGCGCGTGTCGGTGGGTTCCAAATACGGGGCGCAACACGCACAGGACTGGACTTCCCTAACCGCACATATCCCGGGGCTGAAAGTGGTTTTCCCTGCCACACCCTACGACGCAAAAGGGCTGATGAACGCCGCCCTTGCCGGTTCCGACCCCGTGGTCTTCTTCGAATCGCAGAAACTCTACGACACGGGCGAGCTTTTCCACGAATGCGGTGTTCCCGAAGGGTACTACGAAATCCCCATTGGCGAGCCGGATATAAAACGCCGTGGCAAGGACATAACAATCCTAACCGTGGGTGCTTCCCTCTACGTGGCTCTGGAGGCCGCCAAGCAGCTTAGCGAGAAGTTCAGCATGAGTGCCGAGGTCATTGACGCTCGCAGCCTTGTGCCCTTTAATTACGAGAAGGTGATCGAGTCGGTCAAGAAAACAGGGCGTATAATTCTTGTCAGCGATGCATGCGAACGTGGGGCCCATGTTAATGACTTTGCCAGAAACATCACGGAGCTATGCTTTGATTACCTGGATGGCCCACCCGTAGTGGTTGCCGCGCCAAACGTCATTTGCCCTTGCCCGGAACTTGAGGAATACTATTATCCGCAACCTGGATGGATACTGGATGCGATACACGAAAAGATCCTCCCCCTCCCTGGGCATAGGGCGAGGATGAATTTCACAAACATTGAAAAAATCCGTAGGGAAATGGAGGGAATATGAAAACTACCGCTGTTCGCCTTTACGGACAGGGTGATCTGCGCCTGGAAACCTTCGAACTTCCGGCTATCGGCGATGATGAAATTCTCGCAAAGATCGTTTCCGATGCCATCTGTATGTCATCCTACAAGGCGGCCAAGCAGGGCGCAGACCACAAGCGTGTCCCTAACGACGTGGCGCAAAACCCGGTTATTATTGGGCATGAGTTCTGCGGCGAGCTTGTCGAGGTTGGGTCGAAATGGAGCGGACAGTTCAAAACCGGTGACAAGTTTTCGATTCAGCCGGCGTTGAACCTTCCTGAAAACGTCTATGCCGCACCTGGCTACAGCTTTCGATACATTGGCGGAAGCGCAACTTATATTGTGATTCCGGCGGCGGTTATGGAGCGAGGCTGCCTGTTGCCGTATAGCGGCGAAGCTTTTTACCATGGTTCACTGGCCGAACCGATGAGCTGTATTGTTGGCGGTTTTAATGTCAATTATCACACCAAGCCTGGTAGCTATGTTCACGAGATCGGCATTGTGCAGGGCGGCAAGATGGCGTTGCTTGCCGGGGCTGGGCCTATGGGGTTGGGGGCTATAGATTACGCAATTCATTGTAATCGCCGCCCCTCGCTCCTGGTTGTCACGGACATTGACGATGACAGGCTTGCCAGGGCTGTCAAGCTATACACGCCCAAGGAAGCTGCCCAAAACGGTGTCGAGCTTGTTTATTGCAATTCGCCGGACACCGCCAAACTGATGGAGCTTTCGGGGGGAGGCGGCTACAACGACGTTTTTGTCTATGCGCCTGTTGCGCCGTTGGTTGAACAGGGCGACTCTATCCTTGCCTATGACGGCTGTCTTAACTTTTTCGCCGGGCCAA
>Ga0209755_10005610_pt1 | contig 14211 bp, 8 predicted proteins | sample TergutCo191P1_FD_187301 | JGI IMG/M metagenome (GOLD analysis project Ga0209755, IMG submission 187301) | Cornitermes sp. P1 segment gut microbial communities from Petit-Saut dam, French Guiana - Co191P1 (SPAdes) (version 2) | ecosystem: Host-associated > Arthropoda: Insects > Digestive system >... | reverse complement strand
TTTTGCATGAAAAGTATAAGTTATGGAAGATATAATTAATATATTTCAGAGCTACCTCCACTACCACATATTAGAGAGTCAAAACACGGTAGTGTCAATGAACGACCCATGCGTCTTACAAGAAGAAGAAAAATGCTGCAGCCTAAGAAAAGTTCACATCAACAGCCAGCAGTTGCCAGACGGAGAGGACGTTCACGCCGTAATATACCACGTCCTCCTCCCAGTTCTGAAGAGGACAGTGATGATGAAGTGAAAGAAGAGAAGATAGATGAAGATGGTGATGAGGAGGATCCTGAGGAATTGGAGAAAATTGACCCCGATGAGATTGATGAACTTAATGTGTTTAAAGGTAACAGAGGGAAGGTTGGAAGTGTAGAGGTCATTTGGAAAGTTAAATTTCTCTTGCAAGTCCTTAAATGCTGGAACCATGAAGATCTTCATCCCTGTTATGGTAAAGGCAATTTTAGGATGATCTTGGTTTCAAATATCTATATGTGATTTAAATGGATGTAATATACATATAGGTAATTTTGTCACAAGTACTAAGGGAATTGGCTTGTTTCGGTGTGATATTCAGTGCTCTTCCACTTGGTCAGGAGGCAGGAAAGGAAGAGGTGTGTGTGTAAGGACTGGAAGTCTTGACAGGCTGTACACAGAAGAAAAAGAAAGGCTTAGGACAAACAAAAGTGACAAATATCTTCAGCAGTATACATTTTTAATATGATAAACAAGAAAGGCACAGACAGCAAATGTACAGCTATGCAGGAACGGTTTTACTGAAGCCCATTATGTAGCTCGAATGGAGGTGAATACCAAGGTCATCATCATTATTCTCAGTGACTATGACCACTATGTTGTCTTCATGTCTTGCGAAAATAATTGCATGTATGCGTTCAGTTCTTGTAGTAAGCCACATTACAACCTGATGTTTTCCTTATGCAGCCAGGTAAGGAATACAAGCCCACCATTTTCTACAGGTTTGATCCAAAAGTAATGCAACCCACATGAAACATGTTTATTTTTAACTGCACTTCTCCTGATCTCTGTAATTACAGACTTGACATCTGTGGATGGATTCTTCTTCCTCATGCATGAGGTAATGCACATCACCTTCAGAAGCTGATGTTCTTATTTAGTGGTGAGTGAAATGTCAAAGAAGAAGAAGAAGCTTTATTGCCATGACCACATTTCTATTTGGGCAACATCATCCTGTTGTGCTTGTTAACTAGCACATTTGTATTGTTGAGCATAATTTTATATCTGAATTGTAGCCCCATCAGCTTTAAATTAGGAACATATTTCTTGAAACATCAAAGTCCAGTATTTCCATTTTTACTCCTCTGTTGAAATGCTTTTGGGTGACAAGCATACTGCCTACCTCCAGTGCATTAAACATAAATGTCTACAGCTGACGGTAAAGTTTAAAATATTCTCCAGAGAAGTCCCTGAAAAACCTCTGCCATAAGTTAATGATTGAAATGTGAAAATGTTTATGCCTGCAATGTCCTAACAGTATAAGAGCTGACAGAATCTGGTATCAGGTCTTTGCTGTTACCAGTGGTTCATAAATTTGTTCAAAATGATGTAGTCATACTGAATATTGTTATTAAGGTGAACTTTCACTTTTCATAAAAAGTATAGCAAATGAATTATTGAGAATGAATACATCATCCACAGTTTATTCTGTTACAGCTGGGTGTGATGTGTAATATCCCACAATACCTACTTAAACGAATGACTGTTACAGAAATGAACAGTACGAAAACATATCAAAAACAGTAATTTAATGGTTCCTATTGCTTCTTGTGTGGGCCGGGTAGCTCAGTCGGTATAGCGACTGACTACGAGCTGGACGGTCCAGGATTGAATCCTGGTGGGGACAAGATTTTCTGCCCATCCAGACCGGCCCTGGGGCCCACCCAGCCTCCTGTAAAATGGGTACCGGGTCTTTCCTGGGGGTAAAGTGCGGCCAGGGGGTGCTGCTGACCACTCGCCCCCTTCTAGTGCCATGGTCATGGAAGAGTAGAGCTATACCTCTACACACCCTCTGGGCCACACCGGGCCTGTAACAGGATCACTATACCTTTACCTTATTGCTTCTTGTACAGGATGGTACAATTCATTTCTATCATGTGTATTGTGATTTTGAGAGGTGTCCATAATAATCACCAAATATCACTCCATTGACTCTTTCTGTACAATTTCTGGAAACAAAATTTGCAATAACAGCCCGTACACTGTGTATCATTTGGAATGTAAAAAAACTGGCAAGGAACCACTGTGCATCAGAGACATGGAAAATTGGAAAGATGTATGCTGCCATGTAGAAATTCTACATTATCAGCTTATTTTGTGAACGGTATTTTGTTCAGGGCTGAAATGTTGCCATACAATTTATGTGGGTTGTAAAACTTTTAGATCACCATTTGTATTCCTACTACTTTTGCTTTACATGATTTTGATATATTTTATCTGCAATTGAACACATTGCCTCAATCCTAGGTACTGTTACCTTAATTGCTTCAGATTATGGTTACACTACATAAATCATGCAGTGTTCAGCATTCTTACTGACCTGTATTTCATATAAAATGTGGCATAGAACAGAATACAAAAGGGCACACACAGAGTGATCCATGCACTTGGACCATGATTGATCTCTTGTGCAGCCCTTGATCCCATTAAAAAGTGGCATACATTGCTTGCCTTCTCTTATTTGTAATTGGCAATTGAATATTAACCCTTTATATCCAAACGGGAGACCTCTGTCCCAGGAATTAAATTCCCTTCAGTGGCTGAATGGGAAAACATTGTTCTGCAATGCCATATCCTGGTTTAAATTTTCTGCATTTATAATTACACATCCTTTTTTTCGCAGCATTTGTCTACAAGGCTTGTAAAGGGGTAAAACATTGTGTAGTCAAAATTATAGTAAATAAAGTTTAAGTTTTCTTACTAACAATCTTAAGATTTTTCCAGAATTCGCGAATTATTTACAGACATCTCCAGGCATTGTTTCCTATTTTTTCCTTATATTGGTGAAGTGAAGCGTATACCTCACATATAGGTTCCTCTGACAAGTCTCTCTTCCTTCATAAGCCCCTTCTGTAAAATGCAAACGCCATTCATCCCCATTATTTAATCAAGAAGACACTACTGAAAAATATCATTTCACCCATTTCAGTGTTAGTATTTACTGACATTTGTGTGTTCCACTCTTCCATTTTAGTGTCAGCTGATCCTCAGAAATGCAGTTCAGTATGATATATCTCAAAACATGGTGTGGCAAACATCCTTATGTTGCATTCTTGACACTTAAATTTCATTCTTGTTCCTTTGTTTTTGGCAGAACACACACACACACACAGAGCACCAAATTCTCTTACATTGCATAAGTGTGTGTCATGTTTGGTGTCAAGTCTTTTTAGTAGTTCATGGATAGAACTTGTCTTCCTTGTCTTATGGTCAAAACGCTAAGTGGGGAAGAGCCTTTATTGATGTGGGGTGGCTCTGTTTGTCGTAACACAATGGGCCATCTGTAAACTTGCGGACTACAGGTACAGTAGGTCGACAGTTTGCACCGTTAGTCCACTGTGTGATGTTTGTGCCAGTAATGTCATCTGTGTCATTGTCAGTGTCACTGTCATGTTGATGCAATTCAGCATAGAACAAACCCAACACCTTCTGATTCTGTTGTGATTCAAGTGTCAGCAGTACCTGACCTGTCCCATGTTATTGCTCTGAGAGGGAACAGACTAAGTGTTCAATTCAAGACAGAAAATAAGTATGAACTTACAGTTCAAAAAAGTCATGAAGAAATCCTTACAGCAGAATGAAGGACATTGGCCTGTGGTCCCAAATTGCACTAAATGTAGCAATAAACATCTGTATTCATTCCTTTCCTCTTCCACTGATTGCATAGGAACTCATTGTCCACAGCAGCCAGATAAGCCAGCACCAATATGATATCTAAACATTGTTATGTCTGAAACTTAAACAACAGCTGAGGCAATACAATGATGTGTATTCAGCTCCAGATTTTATAGCACAGTCTGAAGACTGTAGAAGCTGTTTGCAAGAAGTAAATCTAGAAAATGAAAATTAGAGTGAAAAATAGGCAAAATAAAAATTACCTTCAACTAAGCTTCATAAAAGTAGTGGATTTTCTTTAAAATTGTGGAACGGGTAGATGGGTTCATTCTTAAGCATGTAATTTTACTTTGAAGTAATTAACTTTAAAAATATATGAAATACAGCATATAATATCAGCAAGTGCAAAAATGACCATTTAAAGCGAAAAGTACCCTGGCTGTCAGTGGCTACTTTGGGATTTAAATCTCTTGTACGTTAAAGGTTAAACTGAACCAACAAATAGCCATTTTGCTGTTATAGGTCTCAGGGATGAAGAGGAAGAAGAAGAGGATGAAGAAATTGATGATGAAGCAGATAAAAATGCAAAAGAAGAATGGAAAACACATTGGGGTATTAAGTGTAATCAGTGTGAACAGATTTTTCCATTCAAGTCACAGTTTGACAGGCATTACCGTAGCCTCTATGAGAGGAAACCCATCTACACATGCTCTTACTGCAATAAGACTATGGAGAAGTATTCCACTTTCAGGTCTCACTGTTACCGCCATGTCACTGAAGGCAGATACAGGTGATTCATTTATATATTAAAACTGCATACTTAATCTTACCAAGCCTGAACATAAGCGGATTTCTATTTAGCAAGGGATATATCATAGTGTTTGTGTGGGAGTGCTGTGTAACCAGAAACTTGGTCTGTTATAGTCATATAACTGTCTCTTTTGTAGATATTGTAGTGGGTAGAAGAAAAAGACTGCACAGTTGGTAAATTTCTTTCTTCCTACACTAAAATAGCGTGAAAAAATATTTTAAGTTCATATCATGATTATATTTATAAAGACACAAGTTATCTTAATAAGATTTTTTTTTTTGCTTCATTTCCACTTCATTCAGGTGCTGGAAAATTTCATAATTGACATCACCGTGAAAGACTGTTAATACATAAATGAATGGTTGATTGTTTACCTGGATAAGTAGGACAAGACAAAGATACTAACATAAAACTGTGAATACCTTTGTGTACAAAGTAACAGTAATTAAAAACTATCTGCTCATATTACAGCACACAACACTGCCTCTTGTACAGTTCCATTTAAGTGTGGGCATTAATTTTGTATATTCTCAATTACAGGATTTCACTTCATACTGTCAGTCTAAGTCAGCCATTCTTTAGGCTAAACCATTGTAGCTCATATTTTACAGCATACCTGCTCTTTTATAAGAGGTTTACCTGTCACATGTGACATCACAAACAAAGTGATAAATTTTTGTTTTACTAGAATTCTGTACAAATTAAAAGCACTGGAACCAATTTTGGACCATAAAAGAATTTTAAAATCAGAAGGTGTTTTAACTTTGGGACTACTGTACATTTCCACCACACATTTACATCACTGAACCTCAAGTTCAGACATTTATTTATTTACAGCCATCTTAGTAATGTGCATATGTGTGTGCACACAATAGATGAAAAGTTGTTGAATATGGATGTGAAGACTGCTGTTAATTTTACTAGTATAGAGTCCTTTAATAGCAAGATCTTGTTGTGTGCAGAATATAGATGAATGCTTTTGAACTATTGAAAATATGTATATTATAATATTACACATGCGTGCACACCGCGCGCGCACACACACACACACAAAGCTGTTAGGTTACTTTCAACTTTTTTAGGTAGAGGAATGGACGTATAGCTCCTCGTGCTTGATCTCAGCACTAGATGGAGGTGGATGAGTGGTCAGCTTTGTAGCCTGTCCACTTAACCCCATGGGGAAAGAGCCCCTATTCTTCATTGATTAGGAGTCTTAGGTGGGCCCTAGAGCTGATCTGGACATTTGGGACTATAGATAAATCTCTTGCCCCTGCTGGGAATTGAACCAGCCCACAGACTAGTCTTTATAGTGACTACACTATCCTGGCCCCTGTTTATGAATGGGGTGCAATTTAATTGGGGAAGGGAAAAGTTTTAACATTTAGCTGGAAGAAATGGAGAATACCAAGGAAAGACAATCCTGTCCATATATATATATATATATACTTCTCTGTACATATGAGACCAACATTTTAGGTGGCAAGTTGCTGCTCTTTATTATAAGGAAGTCGTGTATAAAGACACGTGAAATGGAAATAAATATTCTGGTAAAGTTAATGATGGAACACACTGTAGGGTAACTACATAGAAATCAAATTTGTATGATGTATTAGAAGATGTTGATCTGTCTACAGATGTGAGTACTGTCAGAAGGGCTTCAGTTTACGAAGCATGCTTCATGTACATATCCTAGCAAAACATACAACAGTGAAACCCTTCATTTGTGAAGAGTGTGGTAAGGGTTTTGTGACCCGACCTGGACTGAATATTCACCTCAAGAAACATAAGACTGATGAAAAGCTGGAGTACCCATGTGGAGACTGTGGCAAAGTGTAAGTACATTTACAACACAGACATCTTTCTTTGTGAATGCGGAACAGTGACAAGTGTTGTTTGATATGCAATGTGAAAATCTGAGATAGAAGGGATAATACTTGCCTAATGGGGCAAAATATTGGTTTAATGTGCATGATGGTGCAAAATATCATTTTTGTTTTTAATTTATTAATTAATGTACACAGTTTTTGTTTCTTCTGCTTTAGACAGCAAATTCAAATGAGGTCAAATTCTGCGGATTTACCATTGATTTATATTTACTGTACTTTTTTAAAATGTCCATATGCTTCTGCTGTTATGAGGCTTATTCAGAAAGTAAGTACCGTTTTGCTGTAAAAAAAATCAAGTAAGGTTTCGTATAAAATTTTATTATTATGAGATTCTACATTCTTCAAACTATTTTTCCACATATTCACCGCCATTATTGAGTTTCTTATCGTAGTAGGGAACAAGTTTTTGTATACCCTTCTCATAGAATGCAGCCTCCTGCGATGTTTGCCACTACTGACAATGTCATAGAGTAGAGTCCTTGAAATCTGAGGAAAGTGCAGGGACAGATCAGAAATTGTGAAACGTCTGTCGTCATGCACTCTTTCGTTGACCTTACACACCAAATCATCATTCACCAAAGATGGACGCCCACTTTGCACCTCATAGTGCACGTTCTCTTGTCCTTCATTGAACATCTGAACCCATTTCGTAACCATGCCATCAGTCATCACATTGTAACCACACACTTGACAGATCTGGTGATGAATCTCACTTGGTAGCACATTCCTAGCATTCAAAAAACGAATTACAGACTGTATTTCACAGTCGGCGGCCCCTTCAATTCTCTTAAACATGTTTAATGCACAGGAACAAACATAAACATAACACATATTTCACAAAATGGCGTGTGTGGCTTTTGAACTGAGGAAGTCAATGCACATGCGCAAAGTGACAGTCTCGAGGATGCACGAGAGATATGTGCAGACGGAACTTACTTTTCGAATAACCTACGTATTTGCGCCAAATATTAACAGTTTATATGTTATTACAGATATTCTTATAATAAATATTTTACCCAAGCATCTGATTTTATAAACCTGTTAACTTATCACCATTAATAACACCTGAATTGTCTCTAAAGGAAGGAAGACATCTCACAGTCCTTTGAGGAAATAAATTTGTGAGTCATTATTTTGCACAGAAACATGGATCTGTTTTATGTGATCCCTCTAGATGGTGACAGCGTGACTAAACATTACAACCTCTGAAAATATTCGGCACTAAGGAAGCCACCACGGCAAATACTCACATATCAATGACAGTGTGAAACTTGGCTTTGGGTTTCAGAATTTTACTGTAGAAAATTGAATGTTAGTTGATCCAAACAATGATGGTGCTCATTGATTCCAAATATTAAGCTCACTCTCACTGTAGTATAACGACAACTCTATCAAAAAATTCTGTAGGTCCAAAAACATGTAATTATTTTTCCAGTCTTCATACAAGAGGAGGTCTTACAGCACACCAGAATGTACACAAACTGGGTCGCCGATTCATGTGTGATGTGTGCGGAAAGACATTTACGCAAAAAGTGAACATGCAACAGCATGTGAAGCATCACACAGGTGAACGTCCCTTTGCCTGTGAGAAGTGTGGTAAATGGTAAGTCAAGGAAACTAAGCTTTAACACACCAAATAAAAGTGACAAAATGAGCATGACCACATCTAGGTAGAAAGTTATATAAATTCATACTGGTAATTCATTCACAGTGTCATGTAATTTGTATACAGTTAAATGATTATGTATGGTTCCAGCTTTGCAGAGAAGTCACATTTAAACCGTCACTACAGTTTCCACAGTGAAAAACGTCCATTCCAGTGCACAATATGTCTCAAGATGTATAAAACAGAACGTTGTCTAAAAGTACATGCCATGGTTCATGCTGAGGCACGGCCATATGTCTGCACGTATTGTAATAAGGGCTTCCTCAGTACCACAAAACTCAAGGTATTTTGTGACACGATAGCTAAAATTTTATCACTTATCACGTAGAAGTGTTAATTACATGTCTTCTAACACACAACCCATTATTTTAGTGTTTATTGTTGTATGCACATTTTACTCTATGAACTGTTGTGACTCAGAAATGACCATGACATAGTTACTGCCTACACATGCTGAGGTAATATCTGTGCTCAGAGACAATGTCTACTTCTGTAGTATCAAGATGAATAAATATTAAGGTAATATTTATGCGGACATGTTCTGTACTCATAATATGTGGTAAAATGTTATGTAATAGTATCGAGTATGATCTTGTTGACTGATCATTTAGTATCAACACAATCTTTTAAAACTAAGGTATTACACATATGGGGGGGATCAGAGGTTACATCCCTTTAAGATAGGCTGCTACAGTATGTGCACACTTGTGCCACTAATGTTGCCAGTGCTTCTTATACTCCATTACTGGAATCATTAAAAGCCTTTCCTTTGCATTATGTTTACTTGTTTCCAATTTGAGTCTTTTGCAGTGCGAGACATTTTTAATTCAGAAAACTTAAAGACGGGGGGCACAAAAACCATATTTGCTGAGTGGAGCAGATGTTGCATGTGTGAAGTACTGTGTTTCACTAAAATCACTGACCAGGTTGAGGTGACTGGGTAGGTGCATTATTATGGTGAATTTGCCACACATTGGTTTCCTGTATTTCCAGCAATTTATGACTGCATCATGGAGATGAATTAACACCTGTAAATAAAGATTCTGGTTAACTGTATGACCTTACAGAGCAACTAAGTGATTCACTTCCACACTGTTCTACTAGTAATAATAACATTCACTATCACTTTGGATTTGCTCTGGACTTGGTGTGTTCTTGAGTATGGTTACCTTACTTCTTCCTGAAATGCAAGCTAGTGATTACTTTTGAGTTGTTTCTACAGTAAAAGCATTAGCTATGTGACCTTCAGTTTTTTAAATTTCTGTTTGGATCAGTATAGTGTACGTGTAATCAAGAAGAAATGCAATGTTTGAATGTTCTACACATGCAAAACATCCCACTGTGCAGAATGTGGCATGTCATAGAAGAGGTCTAATTAGATGCAGTATATGCATATTATTGGTGAACTTCATCCCTTAAATGCCCTGTTTTTGCAGCAACATTACAACATCCACACAGGAGAACGCCCATACGCTTGTAAGTTTTGTGAACGGACTTTTACGAACTACCCAAACTGGCTTAAACACACAAGGAGAAGGCACAAAACTGATCCTCGTGGTGGTGGAACTGGCACAACTCGGGTAGTTGTACATAGTCAGGAAGAACAACATCAAGGGTTAATTCCATTACAACAGCTAGAGGAAGTTCCACAAGAAGATGAAAGAGGAAGTGTTAGCTGTCACACACCACAGTCACAGCAACCATCTGGTCAAGTGATTCCTGTGGCCTGTCTGACAAACAATGCGAACCCTAACACAGGTTCTGGTATGAGCTTAATGACATCATATCCCCACCAGTCCCAGCAGCCACACCCGGCTCACCAAACCCACCATCAGTCCATGACCTCTGACTCAAGAATGCACAATTCTATACCTCTCACTCAAGTCCAGGTGTATCCTGAACACATGATGGCCATTCCTATAACACACCATCACCACATGCTTCCCCTGTGATGGTGTGATGGAAATCCCTAAAATAATTTTACACCAAACATTACATACAAACTGAAGGTAACATGCAGCTTAAAAAATAAACTGTGTTGTATACCACTACTGCAGGGAGTTAGTGTTCAGTGTAAATAAGAAATATGTACAACAATGAGCTTGTTTTTTATAGACTATAGATTAGCTTTATTACACCAACATGACTCATTGTATATAAATGGCAGTGATATTTCACAGCTGACTGAAAGACCTTTTTAATGACTGCACGAATTCAGTACACCAGTGTGGTGATGCCGAACACATGACATATGTTTAATTTTACAGTGTTTTTATACAATTTTGCACTATAGTGTGAATGTGGGTACTGTTAAATTTTGATGGTTGCATGAAAACAAGGCTGTCAAACTGAATCACTGAGTGAACCAGTTGGATCTCTTCTCAAAGCAAGACTGTAAATATTTATGTGATACAGTATTTAGTAGTACTAGATTTAGGTGCATTTGCTTCATTTCAGGTATTGTTGCTGTATTATGACACTGACGTTGGTATCATTTATTTTACTTTGAGTAAATGTGAGGACAGAATGGAAGAGTGGAATGTAAGAAACTAAAAATACAGAACTAAATGAATCAAAATTTATGCACACTGCCCTTTTTAGTATTATACATTACTCTGTAGAGAGGAGTTAGTCTGCCCTAACCATAATCTTGTTTAGTATGTTAACCAGTTGGCTTATTTTGATGAAAATTACTATGTACTGCAATGTAACATCTACAGGGCAATTCCTAATTACATTCAGTAAATACAAACATTGTATTCTACTACTAAAATGAGTTCTGATAAACATGTGGTATATACTGCTTTATTAGCAAGAAGGGAGGTTTTAGGAAATCAAATGAGATCATGTATTTTATTACATTCATTTATTAAATTTATGACATTTCTTGTACACTGAAAAATTCCAAGCACATCATAGTGTCACAGCTGCTGCAATCAACTGTTAAAGCTCATCCTGCATATTGACTCCTTGTGAGTAAACTATTTCTCACAGGCAGAAATCAGCAGGACTGAGATCTGGCAATTGCACAGTCTACAGGACTGGAGTGATTCATCCTATCCATGAAACATAAAGTGTGTTATGTCACAGGCAAAATGAGCAAGAGCACCATCATGCATACACTAGATAGCTTGTCATGTTGCCAGTGGTATCTTCGCCAACGAGGAAGACGATTCTTCCATTTTCATATCTTGCTAACCAAGCAGTTCCAACTACACGTATAAGAACATGTTCACCTGATTTTAGGAATGTAACAGGATCTTTATTATAAGTAATTAAGATAGCCCTCTGTAATCACACAGCCATCCTCCAAGAAATAAGTTAAGGACAAATTTCATTACTCATTAAACATTTATCTCTTCTTGGGGTAAAACAGCTGGGCAGTGAAGCTGATGCACTCATTCCCATCTAATACCATGGTTAAGAGACAGTGTGCAGCTTCATCTCTGTACCTGCATACATATTCACAGCACTGTGCTTAAAAGCAGAGAAAGCTTGAGAATTTTCATAGTCATATATGTTCTACATTTAGGATTACTTCGTTTCTGGAATTGTTCATCTGGTGCTCCACTACCAGATGATGGCCACAAACGAAGTAAATCCTATGTGTAACATAATATCCTGTTTAACCTTAAAGAACTGACTTGTACTACATTATTTGTTACAGTTACTTCATAATTTACATTGCACTGCTTTAGAACTGCTGTCAAAAGGCCACCATGTACAGTACTTCACTGCCATTCTATTATATTGTTTCCTTTGTTAATAAATTTCCTAAATTATAATACTAGAATACATTTTCCAAATGTGTACCTTGTGACATTACATATTTCATTGGCTTGTATGTTTATTTATTGCTGAGACAAATATATGTTCCTTATCCAGACACATACTCTAGAAAGTGAACTTATTAGCCAGTGAAAAGTAACAGTAACCGAACTTCCTTCAGGTTGCAACAGTGACCAGTCAATATGTATAATTATTACTGCAAAGACATTTTTGTTATATTACATAACTTTGCTTTCAAATGTGCATACCTCAGAGGCCACAATATTCATTATTTCTGACATAACTCTCTTACTTCACATATAGATATATTTTCTCACCAAAATGACAGTGCTGAACTGTACATGGAATAATGTATTTGTTCCATATCTATGCATTAAATGGATATTTCAATTCACACAATAAAACCACCAAATGCACATGTGTGAAATGAGTATATCACACATTATTCATTACCGATATGTTCCAGTCGCCGTTACGACCTTCCTCAGGGTAACTGACAAGATTACAAGGAGCGCTGAGAAAGGTCATGATGACAACTGAAGCACGTCGTTAATGAATAACATGTGATAAACACATTTTACATATGTGCATTTGTTGGTTCTGGTGTGTGTACTTCAACACCTGAGGTGACTGAATTAAATTAGTAACAGAATGCATGTCAGGTTTCAACAGTGACCAACAATGTTGCAAAGCTACTGTATACAGCAAACTTATTTTTCTTTGCATTTTGTCATATCAAAATATGTTTGAAATAAAAGCTGTGTTTGAGCTCTTTATTTTGTGGCATGTACCCATTATTTTTATGATGTTTTGAAGACAGCTGTCATTCATTAAAGCTATTTGTATTGTGGGGGCTATATCAGACCCATACAAATCAACATTAATACACACGCAGAAACCCAAAAGACCACCACCACCTGATAAATAACTGTTGCTTAAAACCTGAAAACTTACACTGTGTCATCAGGACTATTTACCTAAAACAGTGTAATGTCCAACCAGACTTGAATCAGCAGCAACACTACTGCAAGAACCTCATATGCATATGATCTGGGCTTACAGCAGCTTTTATAAATATTAGCACATACCAAATATTTTGGGTCAATATATTATTGATGTATTCACTTTCCTTTTTAATTTCTCAGGTGATGGTGGCAAGGTATCATTTACTTACAGATTTGAAAACTTTCACCAACAACAGTTTTTCAATCTTTTGCATAACATATTCTGTCATGAACTTTATAAACACGTAAGAATTAAAATTTGTTCCCAGTACCTTTGTACAGAATGGGCCAGGATAGCATAGTTGGTGTAGCAACTCACTATGGGCTGAATGACCTGTGCAGTGAATCCTCGTAGGGGGTGTAATTTTCCGCATCTGTACAGACGGGACCTTGGACCAACCCAGCCTCCTGTACATTGGATACCAAATCTTTTTCCCAAGAGTAAAGTGGCCAGGGCATGGTCTTGACCACCCACTCCCATCTAGAGTAGAGCTACACCTCACCTCTTCCTCTGGACCTTTGTGTCCTGTTCTAGGTTCACCGTTACTTAACCTTTATCGTACGAATGCACCCGATCCTTTTAAATCGGCATCTTACGAACGCACCAAATGGGTGCACTGCAGCCATTTAAATCCTCCGCACAGTCCTGTACAGGCTTAGAATTATAGCCCCACACGTTATCTCAACATTACATAATTTTCCGTGATCAGATTCACGCTCCGGCCACTTTACCCAATTATATACACATGCACGTCATGAATAGCAGTTTATAGGCACCCTGTAATTTTTGAAACCTCGTCTGTTTGTTTTTACGCTAAGCAACATGACTCATTTCCTTCTAGAGAAATGTTTTGCACTGGATCTTATTCCGCTCACCCAGCACAGACCACACATACATTTCACTGTAAGCCTCATTCACTCTGCCAAGTGTTGCTGTTACAAGAAGTCTCTTCCTGAAGGCGTGCTTCGTATAAGAATTTTCTTGTTGTGTATCCCGCTCCTTACAAAACAAACGCATTCATTGAGTGATATACTTTACAGTTCATGATACTGTAGCCATAACACACACACAACTTTATTTTGACCGTCGCAGGATATATTATTGCTAAAGGGGACTAAGTACCACCTGTCTGTATATGATAAAATACAAATGCTAAATTTTCTCAAATGCCAGTGTTACATTTC
>Ga0209755_10005609_pt1 | contig 14220 bp, 7 predicted proteins | sample TergutCo191P1_FD_187301 | JGI IMG/M metagenome (GOLD analysis project Ga0209755, IMG submission 187301) | Cornitermes sp. P1 segment gut microbial communities from Petit-Saut dam, French Guiana - Co191P1 (SPAdes) (version 2) | ecosystem: Host-associated > Arthropoda: Insects > Digestive system >... | reverse complement strand
GGGAAGCTGTGATTCTATCAAACACCAAAGGCAGAATTAGGACAGAAACTTGGAAAGTTTGACTGATACTGAACCACAAGTCTCAGGCTACTGGTGTTTACAAACATAATGTATCTTACTTGTATACAATGTCAGAAGCAGCAAACCAAACTCCTGAATATAACAGTAACAACATCTGAAGAACATTACACCATACACATTCCTAAAACATTTCTCACAAGTAACTTACATGGACATACTTTATGGACACCCTACAACACAAAGTAAATAAAAAGATTAAACACCAAGCAAGAAACCCAACTACTTTCCAGCCATGGGAAAATAACAGCTCATGATAAATATAACTTTAAAAGTGTATAACAAAGGTATTACTTCCTGACATTATTTTGGTCTCTGGTGTAACACCTTACATGAAAGAAGCTCTATCTACACGAGTATGGACAAATGGTAAATCATGTAACGTGCACATTTATTTCCTTACTCTGTTCTTGACTGCCCTCACAGTTGGGCAGCCATTTCCATCAACACCAATATAGAAGGCTGGACGTGCTCTGCGGAGGCCCTGGTAGCCATGCTCCAGTTCAGTATAGGACATGGCAACACTGCACACACACTGAATGATGTACCACACACCAACATCACAGCCACCTCACTGTCTCCTTATAGATGAAACTACAAACAATCAACACAACAATTAAAACTAAATTCTTTTGTGCCACCATTTCTAATTTTACTAAAACTCTGCAACACACAATATTTTCTTTCGCACTTTGGCTTGGTTTCTAACAAATCCAAATTTCTCAACAGGTTACATTACACAAAATTTAATAATTTTTCTTTACATTACACGTGTGGTATAACAAGTGGGTTCATGATAAAAGAGATGCAAATACTCTACACAGTCACAGTCTTTGAAGGTTTATTTCACACCTTCCTGTGTTTTTCACAACAGATTTCTGGTTGGCAGAGCTAATGAGTAATTTATGCAACTCACTAGAATAAACAGTTCCTCAGCTAGTCCCAAGATTCCATGCCTTTTGATGTGGTACAATTAACTACAATGTTCACAATGACCCATTAATGGGTCATTCAATGGATCCAATCCTTACTTCATGAAGACTAACAGTATAATTATCTTCCTGTCTGCACCTGAACTTCCACATCAGTCTCATCCCTGCCTACATTATGATTCATGTCCTGATGCTTGTTGCATGCCTTGCCCATCAAATATCTATGATCAATATGTGGTGTTCATAAACTGAATTCAATCCCCAGAGTTCTTGAAGTTACCTTAGTGTCCAGTCCGTCACTTTTAATTTCCTTTACATATCACTTTAAACATTACATGTTTCAGCGATTACATTCATTTTCAATAACTACCTTCATGGTCTGTTTGATTTTTCCATGTTACAATACGAACGCCAGTGCAAATTAAATATCGTGACTTCTGATCCACTCAACCCCTGTACTTGAGATACGAGTTCAAAATTCACAGAAACTTAAAGAACAGTTGTTTTCTATATCCGAAAATGGCAAATGTGGGAGGGTATTGTGTTATGGACACAATCACTCAAACTCAGCAATTTGGTGGAAATAAATGGTCAGATTTACACCACGGTCATTTTACCTCAGTGGCCCATTCAGTCAATGACAGGGAAGATGGGTGGGGCACAGTGCCGATCTGGAGGTTTCAGAGAAGACAAAAAGTGAAAAAATTAACCTAAAAATATGGAGTGGTCAGTACTAATTAACTTTTGTAGTCAAAGAGTAAATCTTTTCTTCTTAAAATATGTGTATCAATGACTGTGCATAAAAAAAGCAAAAATATCGCATTCCCCCGAGCACATTAAAAACACAAATATCTGAACGTGTTTCACTTACGAATATTTTAACTTTCCGCCTGATGACAGAACAAGTATACAAATTAATACTACCAGACTAAATGCTATCACACAAGACCTCATCGATTGCCGCCATTTCCCTTTGCCACGCAAAAACGCACGGAATTTTGGCAACAGATACTAGCTCATTCGACTACAACAACGGGATCAGGAGTAAACTTCGTGCACAGCTGTATGGCATGGGGTTAAACCTTGACTAGATGATCTGTGTTGATTAGGGACATTAGTGTTTGTGCTCACAGCAACACCGACGAAATTCTGGCGTATTCCAATTCTTACAACAGGTTTCGGTTGGTGGTCGTACGATTCAATGAAAACAGGACTGTGCTAACCGTGGACAGATAATCGATTGGACAGAGGTATAAACCAGAGTCTGTCGTATATTGGTGCAGGGAACCAAACGTCCGGACGTACGGATATATACCGGCATCTATAATTAGCAGAAGCGTTGCTGATATAGAAATGTCTCTGTATGTGGGCGCATGGTCGTGTATTTCCTTCTACCACAAATCATAACTCTTTGGCCTTGGAATGATTAATGCCACATATATTTATGCTCTTTGACGCGGTTCCGTGCTGTATGGTAACCTCCACAGATTATACACATGAACCCATCCTAATGTATGAAGAATGGTGGTAACCTTGTGTGGTTAGGATAACCTGGAAGTAAGGATTCGTAATTAGGTACGTTTGTGTGTAACATGTTCTCATATCTGTGTGAAACGCATAGTGTATTATGTGTTATGCTTGAAATGTATGACGAAGAGTTACGTGATTTTGTTTGAGTTGTTTCATATATACTCAAGTTCAGTGTTTGCATGTGGCTAACCACGTGCTTACAGCAACTAGTATATTTCACAGAGTTTAATTTTGTGTAAATATGTTTGAAGGAATGAGGAGTTTACCTTTTTAAGTTAAAATGTTGGTATATAAAATTCCAGTCCTTATTACATGGGCTAGCAGAATTTACAGACGTGAACGTAGAGGTCGTACGTCTTCCGTATTGCGGATTTGGCCATGTATAGTTCTTTGCACACTAACATATGTAAATGCTCATGTTTCGCAAACAAAAGCAACATTTATGACACGATGACAGTATAATATTTGCTTGTGCTTTGCGTCTAACAGAATTACACTATATTGTTTCAGGTTCGATAGTGTATCCTCACAGAAACCTAAGTCAAGTTTCCATCACATAAAAGGATACACTAATTCTAGGGGCTGTGGCTTTGTGTTTTCATATTAGTGGCAAACACTTCATGATTACCAAGGTTAGGCATTGAGAGGAGCTGGAAAAGCATAGAATGACTGGTCTGCGGACAGGACAAACAAGGAATCGTGGTTTGATTTCTGGCATGGGCAAAAGATTTTTCTTTTTTCCAAAACGTGCATACCTCATCTGTGGCTCATCCTGTTCATTGGGCAGCAGATGTTATTTACCCAGGAGTAAAGTGGCCTTGTTATGAAACCCACATACGTCTTTTGCTGAGGCTAATGAGCTGTGCATCTTCTCTTACATATGTCTTTGTGGTGTGCAGAAGAACCATCATACTGTTTATGTTAGGTTGTGGGGTGAGGGCATGGTTGTCATCACTCCTAAATATTAGGCTTTGTGGTTTTATTGCAGTTACAAAAGTGTGGGTGATATATGCCAGTATGCATAAAGTTGTGGTGTGAATTTTGATGACAGAATCTCAAGTCAATTTTATTAACACGTGTAAGTTAGGCTTTAAGGTTGCATTTTGTTAACAAACTAAAGTCATAATTGCCATGTAGTGAAGGTATAAAAGAAGAGTGATCTACCCACATTAAGCATTCAGTTTTCATATTTGATGGAAATTAAATCTGTATTCACAACTGTCACTTTGTTTACTGTTCCACACTGATTATAGTCGCTGTTATTTCTGCCATTAACTCAGCAACAAAGATATCAGTGTACATAATCTGACTACATGACAGTGTTGCTTCTGTTAAGAAAATCTGAGTGTTTTGAAATGCTGGTGAATGAAAAATTGTAAACACGTCATGTATCACAGTGAATATTAGCTGTTCCTGTTCCATGTGCTTGTCTCAATAATTTGTGCTCGCTAGCTTCTTGGGAGGTTGTGAGCTGGAGAGAGCTGTCTTCACTGTGTTTTTTCATATTTCTATTTGGCCCCTTTATGCCAATATTAGGATAATATTTTTGTGGATAGTACAAGAGATATGTTCCATGTCTCCCATTGTAAATGGCTTATGAGACCATGATACCCAATTGCTTACAATTGACAGTATGTAAGAGGCTCTCACAGTAGTATTACTGAGGATTTACATTTTCTGGGATGTGAAGCTGTTTCTCTGGCTGTAAACTCACCCAGCAACACAATATTCAATCCATGAATACTTGTGTCTCCAGCTTGTGTATTTTTTCAGCAAGGAAATGTAACGGTGCCTACTGGAAACTATTCTGTGTGTCACAGAGTGATTATGATGACAATAATTAGCAGGGAATTGTGGCCTCATTTAAGGGGTGTGAACCCATGTTATTTTACTTGTAGAGCATGTTAAAGTATGAATTGTACAGTAATAGTCCCCACACTGAAAAGATGATCTGAAAGAAAATACTGGAATAGTGTTTGTGGTTTTTCCAGCACATAACCTGAGACTCTTATGTTGTCTGGTACAATGTAAACAAGCGTACATGTCAAGATCATAAAACATGATGGTAGAAAATCTTCCATCTAAATATTACTCAGGATTTCATGACTATACTTCTTTAGGCAATGAACATTCAAAAAACTGAAACATACAAGTAATGAGATGCATTAAAAAAAATTCAACACTGCTTTATCTACTTCAGAAACTTGTTGTGATACATGTGAAATATCAACCAGGCTGCAGTGGCAACCAGTGCATATATTACTTCTGTTTTAATACATTTATACGTATAAATATAACACAGTCTTCATCTGCTTGATTTCAGACTTCCACTGTGAAGTATATGAGAACTGTGCTCTTCAAGGTTATTACACATCAAGTAGTGGTAATTCCTTTCTGATGTTTCAGGACAGCCTATTGGTCCCATCTTCAGGGGTCAGTCTTGCATCCTTGTCCCTTGAAGATGGGATGGTGGATCCTTGACTCTGAAGATGGTACCGATAGGTTTGTCCTGAATTGTCAGTAAGGAATTACCACTACTTGCTATATAATAGCACAAAATAGCACAGTTCTTATCCCCTTCATCTCTTTTTAAGGAATTCAAATATATTATCATAATCTTATGTGTACCATATAGCTTCTTTTAACCACACACAAATTTTACAAATATTTTTCAGTTTTTATTGTGAAATAAAATTAATTCGTAAAAGCACAAACTTATACTGCATTTTTATGTGGTTTTAATGATTATGTATTATGACCCAATGTTGGTTGATCTCTAGACTGAAATTTGTAGTTTTTTTTATATAAAAAAACACAGTTGTGTGAGACTGACCATTTAATGTTGTTTTGAATTTACAATACACAACGGGGTGAATTCTGTCAAGTCTCTGCTTTTTGTTTTTATACATCACTGCTTTTTACAACTTCTCTACTTCCAGATAAAAGAAGGGCAGGTTAATTATAGCTATGGTGGTTGATAATACGGCAGAGGAGTTAGCTTCAGCAGGGTGAGTATTGTTGTGACAAAATTTTATAAATGTTATTGTTGTATTATAAAATTATACTGATTGAAACATTTTTTCCCTCTGTGTTAGAGCTCACACAAAATCTAAGAAATCTCTAAAGAGGGAGGCAAAAGATGCTGCTAAAGCTGCCAAGAAGGAAGGAAGAGAGGCACCCAATGTATGTTTGTATCTTAGCATATAAATCATAATAATGTTACAGTGTGGAAGTAAATAATATCTGGTTTTTGAGATATAATTCTAAATGTAGCATGTTGTGCATATATTTCATAATAACAAAGTTTTGGTTAATGATCACATTACTTTTTAAAATACATCTTTGTTGGTTATATAATCACTACTATCAGATTAATCCCATATGTTTCCTAATTTTTGTTCTTCCCTCCACACTATGTTTGCTGTGTCTTGTATGAGTGACCAGTTGCCTAATCATTGTGTGTTGGTACAATTTGTCACTTTGTTAAAGGTGTTTGCTGACATATGTTTGTAGTTGCATAGGAAAAGGAGTATTTCTGTTTTAGCAACAAGTAACATGTAGTGACAGTTTCTTTTATGTCATGCTGTGTTTCACTTAATTTGGTTAAATTTAGTTTGTATTGACTGTATCAACCAATGAATGCACTCAATAAAATATACTAAATACAAATGACTGCATTCAATAAAATACAGTATATTTTTATTGAGTGCATTTATTGGTTGATATAGTGAATGTAAGAATATGTACAGTATGAGTAACATAAAATTAAGTTATATTGCTTAATGCATTAATGTAGTAAGCACAAAGTGTTTTCAAAAATTTTATGTGAGGTCATGAATAATGTAACATTGTTCTCCCATAAACCATTATAAAAACAGAGCAGAGGTGTAATTTTTGTGTACACAGGCCAGTCAGCAGCATGATGCAGGCATTAGTGATGACTACTCTGCAGGAAAGTATGGACTTCTTCCTATGATACAGAGTGCGGAAGTCATCAGACGAGCATTTGTTCATGTCAAACAGCTGGACCTGAGTCTGTCAGAGACAACAGTATGGGTGCGTGGTCGGCTTCACACCAGTAGAGCTAAAGGTGCTTTCCTATTCTGTGGCTTGGTGACATACTTTACCCATCTTCCATTCTATTCATTAAGATGTGTTAGCCTATTTGGTAAAGTCACTTGCTTTTAAATAGTTTGTTATGATTGAATTCTGGGCAGGAATATTGTCAAATTTTTATTGTCATTTTAAGGATGACTTGTAAGGCTGTTCATCTTCTTGTCCACATTGTGCACCAAGCAGATTACTTGAAACAATAAGCCATCCTTGTTTCTGAAAGTATACCATCAATCTCATTGAGTCTTTGTTGAAATGAATGTATCTGTGGTCAGGCTAAGGGATTCTGAACATTGTGTTCAAGATGTCAGGTACTGAACACAGACCTTCCAAAAGAAGTCGTGCTAATTCATAGTCATTGAAAGCAAGTGGTATACATTATGAATCAAACTCTCTTCAAAATTTTGTTTTTTTTTTTCAAATAAAATTCTTTGTTTACAGGCACATTTGAACACACAAACTTTAAGATCAGAATGCCATTGACCACAATTTAATAAAAATAACAACTATCTGCTTTCCTTGTAGTTGTAGCCATGACAATGCTGTATCAGTAATATTTGAAACTTGTGGTTGAATAATATATCTGGACAGGTTCAATGATAGTCTACCTGTGCGAATAAAATGTAGGAAGAGAAAGGCCATTTTGACACCACACATGGATCATCATACATATCATACACATATTTGATTTGTTGTGTCAATTCTAGGCAGCATATTAGCCTACCAGTGAGTATGGATTTCTAAATGAACTGTAATGATCACCTGTGTTTTGCCATGGACATATCTTGGAAAAGTCTTTAACATTAATCCACATTTTTCTCCAACTTAGGCAGACATCTTGATTTCTTTGCTTAAGAGATATCTGACATTAATAATTGCATTTAAAGGCAGGTAGAGAAGAGCCACATCTGAATGAATATAAGTGATTTCTGAATGATTGGAATTATGATGTCTGTTGTACACGTTACATCGCTTCGGGCTTGGAAAATTTTATGTGCTTGGTTGTTGTTTCTCAGAGTGTACAGATGAGGCAACTGGCCCATCAATCAAAACCCAGGCCTGTTTGTAAAGTTGTTTTGTAGTAGTTTTTAGTTTGTTGTGGAATATTGGCTAGTGTCTCTTCAGTTACTAATCAGAACTGTCCGTCTATGTAATCACTTGCTTAGATTTTTGCATTGTTTCCCCACAGGTAAGCAGTGTTTCATTGTGCTCCGCCAGCAGCAGTACACTGTGCAGTGCCTTGTTGCTGTCAGTGATGTGGTGAGCAAGCTGATGGTCAAGTTTGCGTCCAAGTACGTAGGTGCATTGCTTAGCTTAGTGATGACAAATATTTTTGCATTTGTATTATCATGAGCTGTACCTATTAACAAAAGTACAAAAATACTGGGAAACTCAGTTTTGTACTGTGGCACATAATATTTGTGAAGAAGTTGCTTCCTGTAACCCTGATGGTATTAGAATTTTGAGATGGCTCCTAGTTTTCTAGAAATCTTGTGTACCAATGCATGTCAGTTTGCATTGAGATTTGGCTGTCATATTTTTGTCTTTTCAGTATCCTCTATGAATAATTGTAAGGCTACACTAATGGTAGAAGTAGTTGTACTGATTGAGCATTTTTCTAATGTGAGCAACTTTAACCACTTGTTCACATTTAAAGACAGTTGAGTGGAATTACATTCCTGAATATCACATTCCTGTTCTCATTAAATGATTATGAGTCATTTCTGTAATTAATATAGTGACATTTTTCTTTAATTTGCTGTGAATTACTTGTACACCTACTCTAGATATTAAAAGATATTAACACCATATTAGTGCTTCAGGTTGTTATATCTCTCCTTGTAGAGAATGTCAGATTACATTTTATAATTTTGTTAATGGGCTGTTGAGAAATATGTCTTCAAAAATCATAGATATGTTTTCTGTGTTATCTTTGTATTGGTGATTCAGGTGTAGGAAAATATAGTCTGAAGGAGAATGGCCCAGAATAGAGATTGTTAGGCTATTTTGCTCACAACCCAAAACTGTAAACCACATTGGCACTGGGACACAAATAGTACCTTTACCTGCTCAGAACCCCAACAAAACGTCACATATTTATATTGTAATATTAAATATCATTTATGGTAACATTCAGTGATTTATTTTATCCTGAATTAAGTTCAATTTTGGATACTGAATGCTGCAAGCATGATAATTTTGGGAGGGAGCTGTTGGAAAACAAAGACACACATTGGAAGACTTAATTGAGATGGATCTAACAAAAGCTAGTTTTAATTACATAGATAAACTTGAGCTGATGAAGAATAACACTGGTGTCAGTCCTTTGATGAAATAAATATCACTCAAGCCACTCTGGGGAGTGGAAGAGTTCGTGCCTTAGTCCCGCTTATTGAATGATATGAATACTTACAGTATCACCAAGGAGTCCGTTGTGGATATAGAAGCGGTAGTTCATAAAGTGGACTCAAAAATTGAAAGCTGTAGTCAAAAGAATGTTGAGCTCCATGTGACGCAGCTGTTCACTGTGTCTCCTGCCAAGGGTCAGTTGCCTCTGCTCATTGAAGACGCAGCTCGTCCTGTCAAGGAAGATGAGGTGAAGCCATTTTAAGAGACGGAGATTTAAAAACCTGGCATGCAGAAAACCTAATCAAATTGTAAATGAACGCTGGGTGGGTGTGACAAACCTTTGTGATGTTTAAATGTAAAATCAAGTTGAAGTTGTCTAAACAAATGAATATCGACAGACACATGGTCAGTGGAAGATTAATGCAGGCCCAAAGGAAGAATTGAGTGTAGTTTAGTGATATGATTCTTAAAAACTTACCTCTTTACAGTTCTTGATACACGTAAATGTTTGGTCTTCAATATAATAGGGGAATGTTGATAAAATCTGTGAGATTTGATTGCATTCTAAGTTGTGTTAGGTGTTAAACAGAAAAGTAAAGACAGATAATGGATATGTTTTATTTTAGTCAATGTTTTCACTACAGTATTTCAGGGACTAGGGAAGAGAATTAATCCATAACCTACTCTGCTACAACAGTAATGTTACAACATGTTACTTGTGAGTTTATTATAAATATGTTTTTAGTAAGATACAAGTGCTGTGCAATCACAGATGGGGCCTAAAAACATAAGCAGTGTAACAGATATTTTAAAATTGCATTATAGGTAGCTTCATGATTTATATTCTTACATAAATTTCATTTAGGTGATTAAATCAAGAAGGTTGAGATTCACTGAGCATGTTGTATGGAGGAATGCCCACAATAAATTGGTCAGAAAATGGAAGGGATTAACCTGCTTGAGAAATCCACGCTTATAGTGAAATGATAATATTAGGATTTATCTTAACCCTTTGGTATCGGGATTTAAATGGTGACGGTCCGCCTTCACATACGACCCTCTTTTTGTGGGCCATTTAAATTTTTGTGCAAGGTTTACAAAAACTGTTAATATTTCGTGAACCAAATCACTGCTAAATAATAAAAAAAGTGGCATTTTGTGGGAAATAAGAGATATTTCTGTGTGTCTTAGAAAATTCAGTAATTGTGTTAGTTCCTAAATACCTGTAAATTTGCAGCAGATGCAATCATTTCGGTTTGTTCTACTGATATTTCGGCTTGAGGCCCTGATTTTGATTAGGGAGGTCACATGCGATGTATTCCTATGCAGTTTTATGTGCAATAACGCTCTGTCTTTGTCAAGCCATACGTTTGTCCTTTTTCTCGGTAAAGAAGTGGACTTCAATGCAAGGCAGTGCTAATCCATCCGTGTGGCAATAAAATATTATCTTTTTTGGGAATGAAAAGGAAGAGTCAGAAAAAGCACAAAAGAAATAATTGAAGAAGAGATTTCTGGTCAAGAAATTTGAGACATATAACATCTAAAAATAATAAAAAAGCATTTTCCTTTGTTTTTTTATCGGAATGAAGTTAGTTTGAGTTAGACATTGTACCTCCAACCTTCCAGCTGTGTTGCAGGGTGATGTGTGTACAAAGAACAATACCCAGAAAAGAACACTGATATCTAGTAACTCAAGCCTTCCTTCAGTTAGTCTAAACACTACAAGCTCATAATAAACAGTTTTTCATGAGCTTCCCACACCACTTACTTATAGTGATTCAAAATTAACTATACCTACTGTGGACAATGAGCTTATTCAGTTGTTTTATAATAAAATACATTTTTCATATTTCCTATATTTACACAAATGTTAGAAAGAGCCACCCACGTGCTTGTTCAGATGCATATACGTGCTTGATCTTTTTAAAAAAAACACACTTAACAATTCAGTCTGAGTGATATTCCTGACGAATGCCTTACAGGTGAGAAGTGACTTTTGGTCCCTTCTGTATATGAGTAAAACCCTGTCTTTGAAATGGAAGCTACATCCCGATGAATTGCATTCCACTTTTTATCACCGGAATGGATACTTAGAAACCCTGTCAGATTTTGCCAACACACTCAGCACATCTGCTGGCAGTAGAACACATGCCAGAATATACTGACCATTGAGCAGTAAAGAACATCATCCAAACTCATACAGAATTATTCATTGGTTTCTTTCCTGGGAGTAAAGTGGCCGGAGCGTAAAGCTGGTCAAAATTATATTTATTACGTTGTTAAAGAATGAGTAAAGATATACTTCATTCCTATTTATGTTTTCATGATGCCAAGAGAAAATATTTACATGGCAGGGGCTCTGGCTGTCCTATGCATAGGATGCACAAGTTAGGCGAGGTTCGAAATGCCTTTAGATGCCGTCCTATGTGTAGGACGCGCGGACTCTAAAGGTTAATGGAAGTAAGATTTTTAAGGCTTATCTGGTTAAGGGTACAGTCCAGGGATGGCCTCAAGAATGAGGCGTAATATTGAGATGTACAAGGTGCTTGTTTCTGAAAAAGGACTCTGCTCCCAGAAGCACATGTTGTAAGGAGAATTGATGTGAATTTAAGTTCAGTGAGCTACTGCTAGCAGTTGCTATTTAACATCAGTGTTCTGGCTTATGAGTTTCCCAGGCAAGGACCAGTGAAATGATTGTGATATTTCTTGAAGGTATGTAGGTACGTTTTCTTCAAGTAGATGCTTATTGAGTCTGTGCAAACTGAAGACAAAATAACTGATATTTGAATACTTTCAGTCTTCACGTGCAGTATTTCTGTCTTCACATACAGTATTAAAATTAGCCATGCTGCACATCTGTTCCAAAGTCTGAGTTTGTTATTGTTAGGTAGCAGGTTATCCATGTATACAATGCAACAGCTTTAGTTTGGTTATTGATGTTGCATATAACTTTGCTGGTAACTGTGGTGTATAGCTTTCCATCTTCACAGTAAACATGGAGATAATTCCCTTGTTCACTATATTTCATTGCTGCAGGATCCAGAGGGTTTGAACATCCGTGTCAACCAGGATACACGACTGGACAACCGCGTATTGGATCTGAGAACTCCAGCCAACCAGGCAATCTTCCGCCTTGAGGCCGGTGTTTGCAGGTTGTTCCGGGACGTTCTCACTGACAAGGTAGGCTGTTTTGTCTCCCAACATGTGCTTCATACTTATTACCATTGTTCCCCTCATACCTGCTCATTGCATGTGCTGTCAGTTATTATGTTTTATTCTTTCAGTACTGTGCTCCCACTGTTTCTTATCCAGTAAACATGTGTCAGAAGACTGTTTGATGAGGCAGTAGAATGTTTTATTAAAATTTGCCACAGGAAGTGGGGGTTGTCTTAAAGTATGGTAAGAATTGTGCTTATACACCTAAAAAATGTGTGTATACTATTTGTTGGTGTTAAATTATAGCTTTTATTACCAGTGTTTGGGATTACACAGATGCAGTAGTAAGTGATGTATAGGTAAATGTTTTAATTAATTAATCATTGTATTAGTTTATTTATTTGACAGTGCTGTTAGGTAACTAGTAGTGTGTTGTGTGGTAGTATGTTCAGTAAATAATGAATTTGGAGTCAGTTTGGTCATGGAATGACTGGAGGTATTATCTGACTCTTTGCCTGAGGGGCAGGAATATCTGGGAGAACCTGAATCCATGAGGTTCTCTTTGGAATAGCTTTGACTGAACGTGAAGCGTTACTGTTTCAGCCAGTTTCTTCAGCATATGGTATACATTTCTGTTTATTTATTCATATATTCTTGGATTATATGATAATATCAGTACCCCTATATACAGCAAAAAAAAAACTAGAGGATGACCTATGAATAAAAAATTAAAAAGTATATGCAAGTGGTTATGGCCTAAACAGGAGCTGTTGTAACATTTACCTGGTGGGACTGAGGAACCATGAAGTTTGTCAGTTATGATACTAGTCGCTCAGCCAAAATGTGAAACTTTGACCTTCCAACTGTGAATCAGAAGTGCTGTCCACTTGACTGCAACATTTGGTAATTACATTTTAGATGCAATGTAGTGTTGTATGTTTGAGGATTAAACAGTCAAGGTAACTTTGTGTCTGTGCATGCCATGAAGGCACATGTGGGAGTGCAGGCATGTTGTCATCACTCATTCTTAACATTTTCACTAGATAGAGTTGCATGACACCATTATCCTAGCTACTTTATCCCTGGTATCCATTGAGTAGGAGGCTGGGTAGGTCCAGAACTGATCTTGGTGCTTTTGGGAAGAGAACAATCTTATCGCCTGTCAGGAATTGAACTGTGATTCGTCAGTCTAGCTCATAGTGCAGTCACTATGCTGACTGTGCTGTTCCACCTCCTTTCGAGAAAGAATTAATGAAGAAATTTATTGCATTTCTGCAAGTATGTGAAGGTGGTTTGTATTTGACTAGCAAGTTTGGAATCCATCTTGAGCTCACTTTTAAAAAGGAAAGTGCATACAAAAAATGGTGTCTGCACTAGCAACACTGATGTAATTTGTCAAGCCACATTTCATATTTCTCTTTTCCTCCTCGCTACCAGTAATATGCTCTGTTGCATTGAGTCTGTCATGAGATTTGAGTAAGTGATGATTTGATTGATGTGCCACAGGGTTTTGTGGAGATTCACACCCCAAAGATTATTTCAGCAGCAAGTGAAGGTGGGGCCAATGTGTTCACAGTATCGTACTTCAAGGGCTCTGCATATCTTGCCCAAAGTCCACAGTTGTACAAACAGATGGCAATAGCAGCTGACTTTGATAAGGTGTTCACCATTGGAGCTGGTAACTATCATTTGAGATCAAAGTCTGTAATAACATTTTATTCTAAATCAGATATTAAAATCTTGGATAACAGTACTTGAAACTGACAGGGAAATGTCTTTCTCCACCTCCTTCCCCTCGATTTGAATGAATATGGAGTATTTGTCGAGTAATTACTGACGGGGAAAACCGAGGTAGAGCACGTTTGAAACGTGATGACACACGCGCAGAAACCAGATTTGGTCTTTCAGCGAAACGGACGAGTCCATTTAAATTGGCAGGGGGGGATTCAGTCGACTACTAGCAGCCGAGGTGTGTGCATCGGCGGTAGTAATAGTAGTATTGCTGGATGCACCATGTTCTGAGGTACAGTGCAAGACTACTGGCTACCCACTCCACTCGCAT
>Ga0209755_10005608_pt1 | contig 14221 bp, 9 predicted proteins | sample TergutCo191P1_FD_187301 | JGI IMG/M metagenome (GOLD analysis project Ga0209755, IMG submission 187301) | Cornitermes sp. P1 segment gut microbial communities from Petit-Saut dam, French Guiana - Co191P1 (SPAdes) (version 2) | ecosystem: Host-associated > Arthropoda: Insects > Digestive system >... | reverse complement strand
GAGCGCAATACAACGATCCCGACTAAGAAAAACCAAGTTTTCTCAACGGCGGCGGACAATCAGACCTCGGTAGAAGTCAATGTGCTTCAAGGCGAGCGTGAAATGGCTCAGTACAACAAATCCCTCGGCAGATTCCATCTCGATGGAATAGCGCCGGCACGCAGGGGCGTACCGCAGATAGATGTTACATTTGATATTGATGCAAATGGTATAGTGAGCGTATCCGCTAAAGACCTCGGTACAGGAAGAGAACAAAACATCACAATCACAGCGTCCGCAAATATTTCAAAAGATGATATAGAAAAAGCCGTCAAGGAAGCCGAACAGTATGCAGCGGAAGATGCGGCGCGCAAAGAAGAGGCAGACACACGCAATCATGCAGATCAGATGGTTTACCAATGTGAGAAAACGCTTGACGACATGAGCGATAAAATCGAAGCAGGCGATAAACAAAATATTGAAGAAGCAATAGCCAAGGTAAAAACCGCAATTTCCGGCACTGACACACAGGCTATAAAAGATGCGGTATCGGAGCTTGAAAAGACATTTTACGCAGTAAGCGAGAAGCTCTATGCACAGGCTGGTCCGCAAGAGGGTGCGCCACACGGTCATGAAGGATACTCAGACCCATCGGGAGGTCCGGGCGGAGCCACGGGTGATGTATATGACGCCGACTATGAAATAGTTGACGATGAGCCAAAAGACGAGTAATTAAATATGCCTGAAAAACGTGATTATTATGAGGCACTGGGTGTAGCCAAGGGCGCCTCGGATGACGAAATAAAAAAAGCGTATCGCCAACTGGCCAAAAAGTTTCATCCCGATATTAATCCCGGAAACAAAAGGGCGGAAGAACGCTTCAAAGAGATAAATGAGGCTTATGAGATTCTCTCCGATTCCGATAAAAAAGCCAAGTATGACAACTTTGGACATGCCGGTGTTGATCCTAATTTCAACGCCGGCGGCGGCGACCCTTTCGGTGGATTTGGTGGATTCGGCGGCTTCGGCGGAGACATGGGAGTAGATCTTGGAGATATTCTGGGCTCTATTTTCGGCGGCGGAGGCGGAGCCGGTACGAGCCGCTCCCGCACCGGACCGAGAAAAGGCGAACGAGTCCGGGCCGAGGTATCCATAACACTCGAAGAGGCAGATAAAGGCTGCGAGAAGGAAGTCAACGTGATGCGCACAGAGACTTGTGACGGTTGCAATGGCTCCGGCTGCAAGCCGGGCACGACTGCGGAAAAATGCGACAACTGCAACGGCAGCGGCACGGTCACGTCTCAACAGAGAACGCCTTTTGGCATAATGCAAAACACTGTTTCATGTCCAAAATGTTCGGGCAAGGGAAAAATCATCCACCAGCCATGTGAAAAATGCCGCGGTCTTGGATTAGTCCGCCGCAGCAGGAGCATTAAGGTAAGTATACCGGCGGGAATTGAGAACGGACAAACAATATCGGTTCGCGCGCAAGGCAATGCAGGAGTCAACGGAGGTGAAACCGGAGACTTGTATGTAACGGTTGTGGTACTTTCGCATAAGATTTTTGAGCGCGAAGGAAATGCAATCATGATGACGTTGCCCATCACCTTTGTTCAAGCGACACTCGGAGCGGAGCTGGAAGTTCCAACGCTGGACGGAAAAGTAAAATACACAGTACCGGCGGGAACGCAAACCGGAACGACATTCCGATTGCGCGGCAAGGGAGTCAAGAATCTTCACAAAACCGGCCGCGGAGACCAGTATATTACAGTCAAGGTAACAGTGCCGACACAACTAAGCAAAGAGCAAACAGAACTGCTCGAAAAATTTGCGCAGGCCAGCGGCGAAGACTATGACAAGAACGCGAAGAAAAAACGCAAGAAATAAATGCGTAATACTATGCATAAACAGCATTAGCCAATTGAGCTTGTGCTGTTTTCGCATATTTTCTCCATGTTCTTGTTAGGTTGATACTTTTATGATACACTGCGGTTGTATGATTTGATTCGTGGCTTATCCCTGTTCAACAAATCAGTAAGTCGCCCACCTCTATAGGTGGCGGGTCGTGCCATCGACCAAAATCAGCGGGAGCACAAACTCCAACTGATTTGTGAAAACATCACGCGAAGCGGGATGCAAACGCTGCGCGTTTGGCGACAAGGCGAATTCATTTCGCCGCCCCGTCGCTATATTTGATTCAGGGTGGCAGTTTTAGTTGGTCATTTACTTTGGAAATGGAGCGCTAAGTGAAAAAAAGATACCGTATGTTAGCTGCAATACTGCTTATGGGGATATTAATCAGCAGTTGCAGCTCTTTTGGAAACAGAGAAAATATGGCAAATAGCCCGGCCGGACAGGCACTGTCTGAAGAAAGCGTACAGGCAGCTCCGCAGCCGTGGCGTCCGGGTGACAATGAAATAAACTCATTTGGGATCACCGGCATGGGTGGAAATGAGTTTCGTGCGGTATGGGTTGCAACGGTATTAAACCTTGATTTTCCATCACAAACAAACCTTTCCGCCGAGTCGCTGAAAGATGAAATAGACCGTATGGTGGCAAGAGTTGATGAGTTGGGACTAAATGCCATAATATTCCAAGTGCGTCCAACTGGGGATGCATTTCATGAGTCTGATATTTTTCCGTGGAGTCAGTGGCTATCGGGAGAGCAGGGGGTTGGTATTGAAAATTTTGACCCATTGGCATATTGGATTCAAGCGAGCCATGCAAAGGGCATTGAATTACACGCATGGATAAACCCATATAGAATTATCCACACAGTTTCCAACAGTTCAGACCCGGCTACATTGGCGCCGAATCATCCTGTGCGCCTGCGTCCGGAACTGGCGGTTGCATGGACAGATACAAATGGGCGTGAGGGGCTTTTCCTTGACCCCGGATTGCCTGAAGCAAGACAACTCATCTTAGATGGAATTGAAGAAATCATAAGAAACTATAATATTGACGGAATTCACTTCGACGACTATTTTTATCCGGGCACTAATTTTGACGACACGGCGTCATTTTACCGCTACGGCAATGACATGGACTTGCATGATTGGCGCAGAGAGAATGTAAACACATTGATAAGGGAAATCCAAACAACAATCCGCGGGCTCAATGCCGAACTTGGCAGGGGTGTGCGATGGGGAATTTCTCCGACCGCAATATGGAAAAATCAGTCAAGTGATCCGCTGGGAGTTCCAACGACAAGGGGTATGGAATCATATCACGCACTTTATGCGGATACCCGTCTGTGGGTTATGGAAGAATGGGTGGATTATATAAATCCTCAAATATATTGGTACATAGGATTTGAGATAGCTGATTTTGAAGCGGTTTTTAATTGGTGGACTGAGTTGTGCGAGGGGAGAAATGTTGCACTATACATCGGTCACGCGGCTTGGCGGGAAGAGCTTGATGAACAGTCGCCTAACTGGCGAGGAGAAATACTGCGGCAGCTCGCAATGGTAGAGCAGTCAAGCATTGCCAACGGAAATGTGTTTTTCAGAATGGAGCATCTTTTCGGCACGGTCGGAAACACAATCAGAGATTTTTACCGGGAGCTGGATGTACAGCCGCAAGCGAGAAGACCTGTAATGATTCTGGATACCTTGAGCATCGGAACGCCGAATCGGGACGTCACAATCGCAGCCTCGCCAACCGCACAGGTCGGTCATAACATAACCGGAACAAGCGATCCGAATATAGCTTTGTATATCAACGGCACAGAAGTTACAAACCGTACCATTGAGGGATTTTTCTTCATTCATGTTTCGCTTGAGCCGGGAGAAAATGTATTTACACTCACTCAGGACGGTCAGCGGAGTGTGAGTCGGACGATTACCAGAAATAGCCCGTCAGCGCCTTCAACAGACTCTTCACCACCACCGGAAATTACACAAATCGAGACTCCAAGGTATGCCGTGGTAACATCTGACGAAGCATGGGCTTTTCCGAGAAACACAAGTAGCGGTGGCTCGGACTGGATGCTCAGCCGGGGACAGCTCGACAGGGTGGTTGCTGAGGCAAGCAACGGATTTGTTCGCTTATCGAGCGGTATTTGGGTCCGCAGAGAAAATGTATCTATCACTGACGAAGATGCGTTTACATCAGATGTACTCTCAAACGGAGAGTATCGCGTGGGAACTGAGTATGATATGATTGTATGGGAGACAAATGTTTTTTCCGCAGTCAATACAAGTTTTGACGGACAGATTTTGACCGTGAGCTTCGGGATGCATTCGCAGCCGCCTCCACTCTCGTTACCTGAGGATTTGTCCGATACTATGATTGAGAGCGCAGAGCACGGCTTAAGCGGAGAAACACCGTATTATGCTTTTGTAATAAATCCCGATTCGAGATTTGAAGGTCAGTTTGTCACATATGAAGACGGCGAGCTGCGGTTGCATTTAAAAAGAAGAAAAACTCTGCAAGACAGCGACAGACCGCTTACAGGAATTTCTATTGTATTAGATGCGGGACATGGCGGCAGTGAATATGGTGCAATAGGCCCGTTGGGCAATGAGGCGCCTGAAAAGGACATCGTGCTTGTAAACGCGCGCAAACTCGCTCAACGTCTGACAGCGCAGGGTGCGACAGTCTTTTTAACAAGAAATGAAGATATTTCCGTACCGCTGCAAGACAGAGTTGATTTGAGCAGGCGCGTGAGACCCGATTTGTTCATTTCGCTGCATATCAATAGCGTTGATGCAACGACCAACGCCGAGAATATAAGAGGTTTTACTGTTTGGTATCGAAATGCGGGCAGTAGGGAGTTTGCCCAAACAGTTTTAGACATTATGTATGATATCAATCCTGAGACAACAAGGCATAGGAACATAAACCAGGCAAACTTCTTTGTTTGCCGTCCGCAATGGTCGCCGCATGTAATATTGGAAGCGAGCTTTATTGTCAACATTGATGATTTTGTATGGCTAATAGACCCCAATGAGCAAAACAGAATGGCGGACGCAACAGTTGAGGCAATTATGGAGTATTTTCAATAGGCGGGTTAGTGTGCATGAGTCGGAGAATGTGCACGACAAATGACGAAGTGTGCAAAATATTCAACTGTTACTTGGAGTTTTAACGAAAGGAACGGTCATTAAAATGAACAATGAGATTGGGTTTTATATCACCGGAAAATTGATGATTAACAAAAACGGAGAGAGACAGGCGGCAGACGACGCAGAAATAAGGTTTTTTTATGACGGAAAACTTATGGCAATGACCGCGACTGATTTAAGCGGCAAATTCAAACTCGCAGGGCTCAATAACGGCAAATATATACTTGATTGTGTAATTGACGACCGTAGTTCGATAAGATGCGAAGCGGTAATTGAGCAATGCAATGTAGACTTGGGCACGCTTGTATTTGGATAGTATTGCAGAAAAAGGCAAATCTCGCAAAAGACATGCCTGAGAATGATTTAAAACACCTGCGTGTTGGAAACTGTGCTAGCTACGCACACGCCGATGCAGGGGTTACCCTGCTGCGGCATGTGCTCCAGATGGTTTAGAAGACGCAGATTCGCCTCAGCCCTCATACCCTTGCGGATTTTTATTTTGCCAGCGCCATGTGTCGGAGCAAGCATCGGAAAGGGTTTTCTTTGTTTCCCAGCCAAGCATGAGCTTGGCTTTATTTGTACAGGCATAGCATGACGACACATCTCCGGGACGCCTTGGAGCAATCTTTTTCGGTATGCTCACGCCGGACGCGCTTTCAAAGGCGGAAACAAGCTCAAGCACGCTGACGCCTTTCCCCGTGCCAAGATTAAACACGGTAACACCGGGATTTGCGTCAAGATACTTTATTGCCGCAACATGCCCCGCCGCCAGGTCGACGACATGTATATAGTCTCGCACGCCTGTGCCGTCAGGAGTCTCGTAATCATCTCCGTAAACACTTAAAAACTCAAGCCTGCCAATTGCCGTCTGCGCGATATAGGGCATAAGATTATTTGGAATGCCGCGGGGGTCCTCGCCAATATCGCCGCTTTTATGTGCGCCTATCGGATTAAAATAGCGCAGCAAAGCCACAGACAAATCCGCGTTTGCTTTTGCGGCGTCGCTTAATATTTGTTCGCACATGAATTTTGTCCACCCATAGGGATTGGTACAACTGCCGACGCGCGACTGTTCGGTAAGCGGCATAGTATTATCTTCACTGTACACCGTAGCGCTTGAAGAGAAAACAAACTTTCGTACATCGCATATTTTCATTGCGTTTAGTATTTCAATAGTAGAATCAATATTATTTGCGTAGTACTCAAGCGGCATAAGGACGGATTCCCCAACGGCCTTTAGCCCCGCTAAGTGAATTACGGACTCGACATTATGAGCGCTGAAAATCTCCGTAAGACCATTCTTGTCTCTTACGTCCATTTCATAAAAAGGAAAATCCACGCCGGATAGCCGACGGACACGAGAGATTGCCTCGGGCTTACTGTTTACAAAGCTATCCGCTGAAACAACATCATATCCTTGCTCAAGAAGCTCCAAAATCACATGTGTGCCAATATATCCCGCCCCGCCCGAAACAAAAATAGCCATTATTATATCCTCCAATACAGAATGAATGTGAAGTTACACATTGGACGCCCGACTTAGGACATTCTAAAACGCAGTATGCAATATCCCTATCCTTAAAAATATACTATGTGTTCGGCAATAGGATTTTTTTGCCGCCGTCACAAATGATTATTTACAGCCCCATAATATACTTGATCCAAAAACGAACTAACGGACTGCGATATTCATATACCTTAGCCGCGAATCCGGTAGCGTATGAAGTGATTTCCATGCGCTCGTCCCCGGATATTTTATGGTTACTATAGCGAGCTTTTAACGCAATATCCTCAATGCTTTCGGGAATCTTCTCCCATTTTCTATAATAACTCAGTCTTTGCAAATATCGCCATACAAAAATCACGGCAACATTCGTATCATCGCTCAAAAAGCGTCTGGTCCTGATTTTTACAGCAATAAGGCGATGCACAAAGGGGGCGGGAACCAAGAGCAAGATAAGCAACCAGACGAAAAAGGGGAGACCTAGCACAAGAAAATTGCTTTCTTGAGAAGTAGTGACATGCGTAAAAGAATAAACAGCCGGGTCGGTTCCCGCCTCGAACTCATCAAACCAGTCGGGGAAAAACGGACCCTCATCCATTATGGACTCCGGAGGTTCAAAAAAGCTCTGCCCACCGCCGGGTCTTCCATCGCCGAGACCGAAGCCTGTAGCCGGTGGAGTTACTTCGAGCGGAAGCCAGCCGAAGCCATCAAAGAAAACCTCAGCCCAGGCATGAGCGTTTCTATCGGTCACTTTTATTGGCTCACCAACGAAATTAGGCGCAGCGATAACGACAAAGCCGCTGGTAAAACGCGCTGGAACGTCCAGCGCCCGCAGCATCATAGTTGCGGCAGTGGCATAATGTATGCAAAAGCCCTGCCTGGAGTTTTCAAGAAAATACATAACGAAATCTTCATCGCTTGGAATTATAAAAGGAGATAATGTATATCGTCCGAAAGATGTAAAGAAATCCGCAACCTGAGCGGCAATCTCCTCGCGGGAGGCGTTTGCGTTGATACCGCGCTCGGCGGCAAATTCTCTAAGGCGCTGTGCCGTATCGTCGCTTATTTGCAAGTAAGTGTCGGAGCTGTTAATAAGTATGTTAATGGCATAAAAATCTGCCGCAGTACGTATCATATCCGGAGGCAGCGCTTCGTAGATATTCAATAAGCTGCCGTCAATATCAAAAAAATCGAAGGCATAAGTAGACGCGAAGTTACCATAAAGAATATTGTGCGGTACGCTGAAATAAGGGGTATATATAATATTTCTGGAAGCGTCCCCCGTGACGTCGATAGTCATATGTGCGGGTACAAAGGCGTCAGAGGGGTTAAACATATTGTGAATTTCAGGCACTATAGCAGGATGGGCTCTCGTTAAAAGCTCCAGAGAGTACGGCAACACTGCGGTACTGTTTACTGTCCATGCGCGACCGTCAAAGTATTGCATAGAATAGCCCCTAAGGTAGAAAACTCCCGGAGTATCAACAATGACTTCAAGGACTTCAATATCATGGATAACTCGCGTACCGGCGTCGGAGATTCCGACATTCTCAGTGTCAAATGCCCAGATATCATTTGCTGCGGCAGGCCATCCAACCCCTGTTTTTATCCGCATAATGTCGAGTCTGGAAGCTAGCTCTCTGATCTGATGGTCAATTGAACGGATAATGGCGCCACGTTCATGATCGCCTGGCGGCGCAAGGATTAACGCGGTAATCATAATCAAGGCGGAGAATAAAAAAGCGGGAAAAACTGCCATATTTCTACGGGAAAAACTATCAGGATACAAGCTGCTGCTAAAAAGCATTGTCAGATATACCGCAAGCAGCCCCAACAGATAGCCAATCTCCGGTTGGAAAAAAATGAGCACGAAGGTGATCGACACAAAAGGCAATGTAAATAAAACGGTCAGAAGTGTGCTGCGTCTTAAGCATATCGCAGCTCCGAGGGCAATTGATATTGCTGTTCCCAGCGCGGTGAAAAGAATTGTTAGCTGATTTATCTCAAGCTCTGCATCGGGAAAAAGCACCGGCACAAAAAGCCATTGGTTAAATTCTGATGTAATATGATTAATTACCCATCTGGCGCCGCCTATTATGTCGGAAAACCACCATATAAACAGTGCAAGAGCAGGAACAAGCAGGATTAACAGACCTTTTACGCGAAAAAAACTAAGGCATAATGAGATTACCAGTGCGGCTGCCGCCCAGATAAAAATCATAGTCGGACTATCAACGTGAAAGGAAAACGCGCTTATAAGAGCGCCCATAGTACAAGTAGAGGCAACTAAAATAAGTATGAAGTCCCCGAATGGGCACAGAATTTTTTTCATCGTGCTATTCATAGTTTCTTCCAATCATCACTATACGCTTGCATCCACTCTGAAAACCCATCCGAAACGAACCGGTACAGCCGCTTGATAGGGGAGCTGCTCCGGTGTGCCGCCAAGTACAAAGTAAAGATAGGTTAGCAAATCGTCATTATTGCTAATCTCAGCGATTGGACCGTCCTCACCGAGCCTGATAAAATATGCAAGTTCCCATTTTAGCAAATAATCCGATATCCATCGCAGACGCCCCAAAATCAAATCGCGCTCCTGTGCATTGCTCCATTGAGCGGCATGAAGCAACCGGCTATGCGGCGGAGGGATAAGAGGCTCACGGATAATCAGGGAATCATATTTTGCCGAGACTTTCCAATGAACGCTTTTAATTGGGTCGCCCAATCGATATTGCCTTAGGTCATAGTCTTCTGAAAAACCGCCGCCCGGTTTCGGTCTAAGTATGATACCTTTAGGCAAGGTCAAAGTAAAAGGCGGCTTTTCCGGAGGCGGCAAAACGAGCACAAAAGACTTGAGCGGATTTTTGGTAGGCAGACAGAATAGTCCGACTGCACTGATCGTCCAAAAACGAGAAACTTGAAAAATCGTAAGTCCTGTGCGGGAACTGTCAATCAAGATTTCATACCGGCTGCCGCTATCAGCGCCGAATGTAAAACGTCGGGTTGCAATAAAATCATCGCCGGAAACCATGACTTTTACTTTGACGCATCTTGCCGGATAATGTTTCTTTTGATGTGTTATCAGCACAGCAACGCCATTTGCGCCGCGCTCTAAAATCTGCGGAGAACTAAGCGTAAGATGTCTGGTCAGCATTCCCGGCAGACTGATTAAGAAATCAAAAGGCAGAATAAGCAAAACTATAAGGAAAAGATACCATGCAAACCAAAAAGGATACAGCGTATAGAAAAAAGCTGTACCTGCCAGTATGATAATATAAGCAAACCGCCGTACTCCCATAAGACTTCTATATACGCGGAGCGGGGACAGATTTTAATATGCCATCCAAAATCTTCTCCGCGGATATGTTCTCATTTTCGGCTCCCGGTCTTAGGATAAGACGGTGGGCAAGAGTATCGACAAATAATGGGGAGATATCCTTTGGAACGACATAGTCCCGCCCTTGCAAATATGCCAACGCCTTTGAAATGCCGGTCAGTGCGATAGAAGCGCGCGGACTCGCCCCAACAAGCAAATCGGGATGCCGTCTTGTTGTACTGATAAGAGTAACGATATAGTTTAAGAGTAATGGATCCACATGAATCTGATCAACTTGCTCACGCATATTTTCAAGTTCCGTGCTCGTAAGAATAGGCTCTACCTGGTCAAGCAGAGCTTTACCCTGCTTGCGCTTAAGCAGATTGAGCTCATCATCATGCGCCGGGTAGCCCAGCGAAAGGCGTATCATAAAGCGATCCATTTGTGAATCGGGTAGAAGCTGTGTGCCCGCCGCACCAACGGGGTTCTGTGTCGCAATGACCATAAAAGGCTGCGGAACCGGATAGCTCATCCCGTCCACAGTGACCTGACCTTCTTCCATAGCTTCCAGAAGAGCGGATTGAGTGCGGCTGGTTGCGCGATTAAGTTCATCGGCAAGAAAAAGATTGCACAAAACAGCGCCTGGCGTATACTCCATTTTTCCGGTATCTTTGTCGATAATAGAAAAACCGGTGAGGTCAGAAGGAAGAACATCGGGGGTAAACTGTACGCGGTTATAATCCAGTGTAAGTGCTTTAGAAAAAGCAATAGCAAGTGTAGTCTTGCCAACGCCCGGAATGTCCTCAATGAGTATATGCCCTCTTGCCAAAATTGCTAGAAAAACTCTTAGAATCGCACTATCTTTGCCTATTATGGCATTTGCCACACTGCTCAGTACACGACGACCGGCTAAATTATTCTTACTTTTTAGTTCCATTATTTACCTTTCTTACTTTACCAAATCGTTATACCACTTGACGGCGGTGATATATGAATCGTTTACATAGGTGGAATCTAAGTAGTTTTCTGCGACATATGATGAAACAGCTTCCCAGTTTGCATATTCGTAATTTTCAAAAAACGAAATCATATCTGAATAAATACCGCTTTTGGTAAGAAGTGACTCTCTGATATCAAAAGATACGGGCATTTCTTCCAAAAGCTGCTCTTTTGATTTCTCAAGCGCAATATGCAAAAGTGATAGCATCCCAACCATGAAGACTTGCTGAGGGTTACGCTTTATTCTGTAATGAGGCGCCAATAACTCGCCAAAGCGGGCTCTTATAAGCGATAATCTAACGAGTTCAAGGGGCTTATCCTCTCCAACTCCGCGCAATGCAAGAACAGCAATCCACTTTTTAAGACTTTCTTCACCCATGTAAGTAACCGCACTGGAAATTGAAGAAACATTGCGCAGACCGACAGCGGCGGAATTCAAAATACGAAGCAGCTTATATGACAGGGCTACATCGGAGGAAATGATTGAAGAAATCTCGCGAAAATCCATGTAGTCATTAGTGCTGGAGAGCTTCAATAAGCGGAAATAATTGACCTTCAAAGGGCTGAGTTCTTTTGTCTTTTGGCTTGCAGGGGGCTGATTGAAATAATATCCTTGGAATAGCTGGAATCCGGAGTCCTTTGCATCTTGGAAATCAATGAGCGTATCTATGTTATTTGCGATAAACCTGATACGCGGATTTAGCGAGATGATTTTTTTGTGCATATGCGTGTCTTTGTCGGCGGGAATAAACTTAACATAGTCGGCAAGATTTAAAAGGTCTTGCGTATAACTGCTGCAATTTAAGCCGCTCAGGCAAAGCTTATAGCCATGATTACGGAGCTCTATATATGTCTTCAAACTCACTTTCAGGTCGGCTTTTGACATTTTCGGAGACAGTTTAAGCTGCACTATAAACTTATCTTTTGGCAGATTCTTGAGTACTGCCGGGTTAAGCAGTTGTTTTGAGTAAGAAATAAAATAATGGAACTTGCTTTCGATGTCATGAAGTCCCAGCGCGTCAAGAGTGCGGTTAAACTCTTTGAGCATAACGGTCTTTTCGTCATCTTCGTTTTCCTTTGAGCTGTCGATAAGCTCATAGCCAAAAGTCCTTCCAACGCCAAGCAGAACAGGCTGGATATTAATATACATATCCTTAAACTTCTGCGCAGAATCATATCGATCCTCAAAGAAAGCGACACGGTTTCGACCGGCTTCTTTTGCTTGATACAAAGCTATATCGGCTTTTCTTAAAACTTCAGAAAGATTTCCCCCATTCTTCGGGAAAATTGAAACACCGATACTGAGCGTACAGGTTAAGTCTATATTGGGCAGCGTATAGTCGCGAAGCGCAATGGATAATAAGTCATTATAATGCTCTGTGATTTCCTCATTACTCTGGAATCTGTTGGCGCTGTCATAATAAAACAGAACAAACTCATCCCCGCCCAATCTATACAAATGCCCTGAAAAAAGCGCGTCATTTTCAAGATGCTCGGCAAGTCTTGTTAGTACCAGATCGCCGGTATTATGACCATATGTGTCGTTGACGAGTTTGAAATGGTCAATATCAAACAGCGCAATTACCCCGGTAAGCTCTTCCGCAAGAATCTTGGGCTCAATAGCACTAAAATCAGATTTTAGCATTTGCCGATTTGGTACGCCTGTAAGCTGGTCAATATATGCAAGCGCGTATAGTTTGTCTTTTGTTTCAATATCAGTCGTAATATCACGCAGCGTGAAAATAGTTGCGGGCTTGCCGTCAATCCAGTTGATGGCATTGGAGCGTGCGGAATATGTTCTTTTGTCAATACTTTCAATCTCAAAAGCTTCAGCGCCCTCTTCCAAAGCAACTCCGCTATAGGGACAATTAGAGCAAAGTCCGGGAAATTGTTTTGCAAAAGTGTTTTTGCACTTTGTGGTGTGGTTATTGTCGATATATGAGCGCGCATCAGCTTTGCTATTGGCAAAAAGCACATCGCAGCCTTTCCCGCGCACTATAAAAACTTCAGAGTCCTGTGCATCAAATATACCGCTTAAATCTCCAAGCAGAACCTTGAGGTCAGTTTTTCTGGAGAAGCTGCTCTTAATATTATCAACAAACTCTTTAATACCCATGCAAGTATCCTCCTTACGGAAAGTATACCCCATTAGCGCAAATTCTGCCACAGAAATGTAAACAAAATGTATCGGGCGCGATGGGAAAGATATATAATTGAAACTAATAAAAAATATATAAAACTACATTAAACTATCTAATTCTTTGTTCTGCCTAAAATATTTGTAACAAGCATACCGACAATTATTATTACGCCGCCTATAAATGTCAGCAATGAAAAAGTCTCGCCAAGCCACACGAAAGCGAGCAAGGACGCAGAAAAAGGGATCAAGTATAAGAAAACGGCAATATGCGTGGTCTTCTCGGTTTTTTCCAGCGCAAGACCCCAACATAGATAGCCAAGCGCGGCGGGAACAATTCCTAGGTATGTAACTACAATGTTGACGGAAGCGGGCTTACCGGGGATTTCACTCAGCATTCCGGGTATAAACACAAGCATAAATATAGTAGCGCCAACAATTGAATAAGTAGTAGCCTCAAGAGCCGAATACTTTAGCAAAAAACCGCGTTGAAGTATATTGTGCACAGATGATGACAAGGCGGCGCCAAGAATCAAAATAACACCGACGTTAAAAACAAAGCCGGTGAGTTGACTAAGCATAATGATAATTAAGCCGCAAAAGCTAACGCCAACGCCGACCCAGCAGATTGGCTTGATGATTTCCTTTAGAAAAATCCGCGATAGGATGAGTGTGTAAATCGGAACCGAGGCAACGATAAAACTGCCAACGCCGGCGACAACTGTAACTGCTCCGAGATTGAAAAAAAACATATACAAGAATATGCCCACAAAACCGCCGAGCAGAAATTTGAGTATATCCTTTTTTTCAGGCAGCCTGATCTTCTTAATAAAGCCGATAACAATCAGTGTGGCGGACGCCAGCAGAAATCTCATGAGCATAAGCGTCATTGGGCTGTAGTACTGCAGTGCATATCTTGAAGCGGCAAAGGCAGATGACCAAATCAATACTGACAAAGCCGCCATAGTATATGCGAGCGTTTTGTTTGAATTTCGCACATCGGGGATATCCATTTTTATTGGCAACTCCTCAGAAAACAACATTTCGGTGTACTGTATAAAGTATTTCTCGCCCGCGCAGCTACTGCCGCGAGTAACATAATCAGCGGATGCTAAAAGCCAATATACCACAGAAATACTCAAATAACAATAAAAACTGCTCTTTGGAATATATCCCGGTCAGTCGCCAAGTTTAATGAAAACTTTGTATTGGCATGCAAA
>Ga0209755_10005607_pt1 | contig 14221 bp, 13 predicted proteins | sample TergutCo191P1_FD_187301 | JGI IMG/M metagenome (GOLD analysis project Ga0209755, IMG submission 187301) | Cornitermes sp. P1 segment gut microbial communities from Petit-Saut dam, French Guiana - Co191P1 (SPAdes) (version 2) | ecosystem: Host-associated > Arthropoda: Insects > Digestive system... | reverse complement strand
ATGCGACTGAGGCGGAGGCTCGCCCAGGCGAACCGAAAACAGACGGGGGCGCGGACATAGCTTCGGTAACATTTTCTAAGTGAGGCATCCAGAGCTTTCGGTAACATTTTGAAATGAGGCATCACGGCGGTCGCGTTGCCTCACCAGCAATTCTAAATTTGAGCGAAACATGTAAAACTAAGCGTCATGGAGAGGGAAAACTACTGCACCACGAAAGCTAAACCCGTGGATACAAATGCCGCAGTCTGATCCTTGCGTCCGCCGTGGTGAACCGCCATCGCACCGTGGCTTTCTCTGCGTTCCGCTGCGCCACCCATGACCGTACCTCCGCAGCCATCCCCTCCATCGACGGGATGCGTCGGTCGAGGCACTGGCGGCTCAAGGCGCTTATCTCGATCTCCGCCATGTTCAGCCATGAGCCGTGCTTGGGCGTGTGATGAATCTCGAACCGCCCGCAAAGACGGCGCGCCTCCGAGGGCTCGAACGCCGCATACAGCGAGCACAGCGAATGGGTGTTAAGGTTGTCCATCACAAGCACGATCTTCTCCGCGTCCGGATAATGGGCGTCGGACAGGTCGCGCAGGCAGTGGGCGAAGTCCACCGCGGTGCGCCGCTCGGTCACCTTCACCTCACGCCGCTGGCCGAGAGGCTCGAACATCGTGAACAGGTTGGCCACGCCGTTGCGCGCGTACTCGTAGTCGTACAGGGCCGGCTGCCCAGGCCGGACGGGGCGGGGCTCGCGCTTCTCCCCGATCAGCTGGCGGTTTGTCTCGTCAAGGCAGACCACGGGGCGCTTTTCGTCGTAGGGGCGCGTGTAGACCTCAAGGACGTCCTCCATTTTCTGGACGTACTCCGCGGACGGTTCGGCTACGCACCACCGCTTCTGTAGCCATGGCTTAATCGCGTTTTTTTTAAGAGCTCCCCTATCCCGTGGTCAGAGACGCTGTCCAGTATCCCAAGCTCCACAGTCTTCTGGGCAAGAAGCTTCAGCGTCCATCTGCTCCTGCCCTCAGGAGGCTGGCTGCACGTCAGGGCGATTATCCGCGCCTCCGCCTCCCCGTCTATCTTGATCCATGGCGGGGTCTCCCGCTTCTTCCGCTCCGGCGCCGCGTCGAAGCCCTGCTCCACGAAACGTTTGCGCAGTTTTCCCACGGCCTGCTCGCGGCAGCCGTAGGCCGCGCCTATCCTTGCGTCCGTCCAGTGTTCGTTTTCGGGTGTCTCGTTCAGGGCCAGCAGTATCTGGGCACGGCGTATCCTGTGGCCGGCCGTGTTGCCTTTCTTGACCAGCCGCTGCAGAAACTCGCGCTCCTCTTCGGTCAGCGTCACCTTGTACTTGATGTTGGGTTTGAGCATGTGCCCCTCCTGCCTTTGATTATGGCGGGAAGTCCAGAAATATTCAACGCTTTTGGATTTCATGGTGCACTAGGAACCCTGGTGGATTGCCTGAGCGCCGCGGTGGACAGGCTGCCCGAACGGCCCGAACATTCGGCCAGCCGATACACGAACCGCGACGCGGTGAACGGCGCGTTCGGGGCGTTTTTCCTCCAGTTCCCGTCGTTGCTTAGATATATGCGCGAGATGAGGGACAAGGAAAAACGGGACAACGCGCAAAGCCTGTTCGACGTGAAGGGGATACCGAGCGACAATCAAATACGTAACATCGTGGACGTGATAGACCCATCGGCGATAGACAGCGTGTTCAACGACACGCTGACGGCGACGCGGCAATCCGGGCTGACGGACGAATACCGCGTATTGGACAAGGGGGTGCTTCTGGCGCTGGACGGGCTGTGGTATTTCAGCTCCGAGAAGATCGGCTGCCCCCATTGCCTGACCCGCACGGCGAAGGACGGGAAAGGGAACGAGCGCACAACGCATTACCACGCGGCTTTGGCCGGCGCGATAGTGAAACCCGGCGGCGCCAGGGTTTTGCCTGTCGCGCCGGAGACAATCAGGAACGCGGACGGGGAAAAGAAGCAGGACTGCGAGCTCGAGGCCGGGAAACGGTGGCTCGAGGCGCACGCGGCCGAGTACGCCTGGCTGAAACCGACGCTGCTCGGGGACGATCCATACTCGAACCGACCGTTCTGCGAGCTTGTGGCGGAGAAAGGGTGGGGTTTCATCTTCACCTGCAAGGACGGGTCGCACAAGTGGCTTGCGCAGACGGTGGCCAACTCGAAGTTGAGCGAGGTGCGGGAAGTGAAATGGGACGCGCGCAGGAAAAAGCGAGTGGTCCGCACGTGGAGATACGTCAACGATGTGCCCATCCGGTACGACGAGAGGGAGCCGTTCATGGTGAACCATTTCAGCTTGGACATACGCGTCGAGGGGGCTAAGAAGCCGACCTACTTCAACAGCTGGGTGACGGACAAGGCGATAACCGACGCGAACGTCGCGCACCTTGCCGAATGCGGGCGCGCTCGGTGGAAGATCGAGAACGAGCACCACAACGTGCTGAAGAACCGCGGGTACAATCTCGAACACAATTTCGGGCACGGGAACAGGCACGCGGCGGACGTGTTTTTCCTGCCGAACCTCCTGGCCCTACAGTTCCACACGATACTCGAATACTGCGATCTTGAATACCGGCTGACGTATTCCGTTTTTCCTGCAAGGGTGGCGTTTTTCGAGGCCCTGCGGGTACTGATACGGCGCAGGTATTTTTCCCGCTGGGACGAATTCCTTCGGTATGTCAGGGGGAAGGATGAGTGACATTTACTGGAAAGGGGCAAATTTAGAATTGCTGTTGCCTCACTGAAAATGTTACCGAAAGGAGGTCGTGCCTCAAATAGAAAATGTTACCCAAATTAGACTAAGGGCGCCGGCAGGAGGGCGTCCGAATGGGGTTGAACATGAAAGAGAGGCAGGCCGTAACGAGGGAATACAGGCCCCGTTACCAGAAGGCGACAAGGAAAGAGAAAAAGGCTGTGTTGGACGAGTTCACGAGGCTGACCGGCTACCACAGGAAATCGGCCGTCAGGCTGCTGGGGGCGAAACCGGCAAGACAGGCCACGGTACATGCGAACGGCCATGCGGTAAAGCTCAAGCCTGGAAAAAGGCGGCCCGGCAACCGGAAGGGAAGGCCTGTCTACGGCGACGAGGTCATCGGCAGCCTCCGCAAGGTCTGGGCGTTCTTCTGGTACAAGTGCGGGAAGATACTCGCCCCTTTGCTGCGGCAGCAGATTGCCTGCATCGCGTCGTGGCCTGCCTTCGACATAACGCCGGGGATTGCGGCGAAGCTGGCGGGGATAAGCCCCGCGACCATCGACCGGAGGCTGAAGAAAGACCGCGCGGCCCTCGCGCTGAGGGGAAAAAGCCTCACGAAACCGGGGGATTCGCTCAAAAGCCGCATCCCGATACGCACGTTCTACACGCCGGAGGAGCGCAGGAAGCCCGGTTTCTGGCAGATAGACACCGTCCACCACTGCGGGCAGGCCACCAATGGTCAATACCTGCATACCCTGACTGCCACAGACGTGTTCTCGGGCTGGGTGGAGCCTCGCGCAACGCTGAACAACGCCCATAAGTGGGTTTTTCAGGAGCTTTCGGGCATCAAGGCCTCCGTCCCGCTCCCCGTTTCCGAGTTCCACAGCGACAACGGCTCGGAATTCATCAACCACGCGACCGAGGCGTGGTGCGCAAGGGAGGGCGTCGTCTTTACAAGGAGCCGCAGCCGAAACAAGAACGACAACTGCTTCGTCGAGCAGAAGAACGGCGCGGTGGTCCGCGAGTACGTCGGCTACGACCGCTTGGAGGGGGTCGAGGAGCTGGCCCTCCTATCCGAGGTCTACGCGCATCTGGCCCCGCTGCTTAATTTCTTTATGCCCACCCGGAGGCTGGAAAGCAAGACCAGAATTGGCTCGAGGGAGGTCAAGGTCTACGACGAGCCGCGGACCCCGTTCCAAAGGCTCATGGAATCCGCGGAGGTCCCGCTGGAAACGAAAGACGCGCTGTCGGCGCGGATCGCCCTTTACAGCCCCGTGGAACTCCAGGATAATGTCAACAAAGCTGTCATTCGACTGAGGCGGAGGCTCGCCCAGGCGAACCGAAAACAGACGGGGGCGCGGACATAGCTTCGGTAACATTTTGAAATGAGGCATCACGGGGCCTCGTTGAAGCATCAGAGGACTGCCGATAAAGCCTGTATTTTGCACGTATTAATTATAGCCGAAAGATTCTGCTGATATACACGCTGCAAGTTTCTTACATAAGAGGCACTTACCTTATGAAGACCGTTGTCTATATGCACCTCAAAGCATAGAGTACCGCCGGTTGAGGCATGATAGAATCTGGCTGAATAAGGCCCTACGCCACGACTCTTCCACGGATCCCCTGGCTTTATAAATCCGATACCAATAAGCCCATTAATCACGCAATCAGCGTCCAGAAAAACTATCACGCCGCCTTTTCCATGTACTCGACCGAAGTGTGTTCAAACATCAGGGAGACAACCTCGCTCGTCGTTTCTTCTACCAACGAAATGATGTCATCCGCTATTTCCTCGGCTTTGCGATCAATGGCTTTTTTGATCCTGTCATCGAGCAAATCGTGGATTGTTTTCCTTACCTGGCCATCAAAATAATGGCTAAGGTCCCTGCTGGTTTCGGCAAGCTCAAATTCAATACCCCTGTATTCACCCCACAGGTCATAAAACGGGTTTTTCCGAACCAATTCCTGCAACTCCCCAAAGCCGTTGCCTTCATTTACAACGGAGAAGAAGTAGGAGGAAGATAGTTTCGCGAGGCCCTCGGCGGCGGCCCTACCCGATTCCCCGATAGAAACCAGGCCAAATTCCAGGTTGATCGCCTCGTAGGTCGTTTCATCGCACTTGCTTACAATGAAGTGCAGATTGGGAATGTTCCATGCTTCCTCGGGCGTGCTGTAAAAAATTTTCCCGATACCAATGAAATCCCTTTTTTCTTCCTGTATGTGTTCCATGCCGTACCCTCGCCTTAGCCGTCACAATGCGATTCTTCGGACTCAAAAAGCTAAAACAAGGGCTCCCCCATGATAGTTACGCCCCCATACAGGGGCAGCTTAGTTATGCTAGCCAGGTAAACAACCTTTAAACTCGGCTATAAGGGCCAGCAGTATCCATGTTCTCAGTCTAACAGTTTGGACATAATCATGCAACATGGGCATGAGCAAAGCCGTTGCCGCCCTTGATGCGATTGTCTGGTGAATTCAGCAGCCTGGCTGTTCGGGGGCTTTCCTTAGCTCGTTCAGCCTGCTGGTTATCAGCTTTTCGATGTCGGCAAGGATGACTTCCTTCCATTCACTCTGTTCCTTATGCAAGGTAGGCATTGCGAATAAATCAAGCGTGTCTTTCTCCAATGCCGAGGCAAGCCGTGCCATCATTTCCGGGGAAGGAAAATTCTTGCAGCCTTCAATCATGGCAATATAACGTGTGGCGGTGTTTGCCCGTTCGGCAAGCTTGGACTGGGTTAGCCCCAACTCCTTTCTGAAGGACTTTATGTTTGCCGCCAAAAGTTTCCGTATATCCGTCATATGTACTTACAGGTCATTTTCCGCCAATTTTAGTTACCCAACAGGTCTTGACAACGAACCAATATGTCATTATTATGATGACTTGACAGGTCATTTCATGAGAATCTACGGAATCTTGAAGCACCAACCATGGAAATCTGCAAAACATAGACGATGCCCCTGCCCGTAGGGTGGGTATAGCCTGTTGCTGCCCGTCAATGGCGGCGGGTGGCACGACAAAGGGAGTGCTTTCTGTATGAGAAAATTGCTGATTGTTGCCGTGTTGTTTTTGGGTTTCGGTTCCCTTGCTTTTTCGCAGGCAAGACCGGTGCTGGGAATATTGCCGTTTACCGGCGGCACGGGTGGGGACGGCGAGACCATAGCCACCCTCATTTCGATGGAACCCGCGATTATGGGGGCCTTTACCGTGGTGCCGCGTACCGCCGCGCTCAACGCCATCTTTGCCGAGCATTACTTCCAGCTTGCTGGCCTTACCGACTCGGACACCATCGCCGGCATAGGCCGAATGCTAAACGCCGACTACGTGCTGTCCGGCAACATACGCAGGCTGGGGGACAGGAACCTCGTTATCGCCACCATCGTCAACGTGGAAACCTTCGAGCAGGTGGCCGGATATTACCGCACGTACCTTACCATAGAGGAAGTCCGGGACTTCCTGCCCTCGATGGCAAGAAGCATGATCGACAACACCTTGGGGCGTGGCACCGCGGATCTCCCCAGCCTGGCGATGCTTCCGTTCACCACCGCCCCGGGGATAGACGCGCAGGACGCGGAAACCTTGTCGATGATCCTTGCCATAGAAGTCCTTAACACCGGGAGCTATGTGGTGTTGCCCCGAACGTCCACCATACAGGCGGCGTTGGAGGAAATGGATTTCCAGATGCTGGGGTACACCGACGACGAGGGAATGGTCGCACTGGGACGGGCCGTCAACGCCGACTTCGTGCTTTCCGGCGGCGTGCACAGGCTTGGCGTGTTGAACCTGTTCACGGCGCAGGTGCTTCGCGTCAGGGACGGCAGCATGTTTGCCGGGGCCGCCAGGGACTACCGGGTTATCGCCGACGGCGTTGACCTGATGGCGGAGCTTGCCATACTCCTGACCGACCCCGAGGGTGGCGAGGCTCGTATCGCCGCGCTTCATAATGTACCAGCTATCCACATACCCAGGCCCTCGCCTTTTGCGGACCCGGCAAGGTTCTGGAGCTTGGGTGCCTCCGTTGGTTCCTCCTTCGCCGAACCCATGGTGATGGTAACGCTGCAGGCGACCCTGGCGCCGCTTCGCCACTGGTTTCTTAGGGTCGGCTGCGACCTGGGCTTTATAAGCAACATGGATGACATAGAATATTTTTCGATATCCCCGTTTGCCCACTTAGCCCTCTTCCTGCCTTTCGGCGCAAGGGGCGGTTGGTACATAGGTGCCGGCGGCAGCGTTACGATGGCGGAATATCGCTTCGACGATTATGTCGTACCCAGGACAATGACCGCCCTCGATTTGACTACGGGTTTCAACATAGGGAACGTCTTTGACATTTCCTACACCCTGCGAACCACCTTTTCCACGGTCGTTCACAGGGCTTCGGCCGGCTTTACATGGCGTTTTCACTCTATAGGGAGGTAGGAAAATGAAAAACAATTGTCGATTGCCGCGAAATCGCGCGGTTATTGTTGCCCTTGTCGCCGGTGCTGTGTTTTTTGTGTCCTGCGATACCATGGACTGGCCTTCGTACACGGTTGCCTTTAGCGCCAACGGCGGCACCGGAACCGTGCCTTCGCAGACGGTGGACGCGCGTTCCAGTATAACTATTCCCGGCGGTGGTGGGCTTTCAAAAACAGGGTATGTTTTCGTGGGATGGAATACGAATTCTGCCGGCACCGGAACGGATTTCAACGTGGGGGGTGCATTTACACCGACTGGGAATACAACACTGTTTGCCAGGTGGGCGGTCGCCTTCACCGTTACCTTTGATGCAAACGGCGGTAGTGGAACCTCGCCTGCCCCACAGACAGTGGCGGTAGGTTTCGCGATAACGCTTCCCGGTAGCGACGGGCTTTCAAGGGACGAGCATTCCTTCCTGGGATGGAACAAAAATGCCTATGGCACTGGGGCGAATTTCAACGCGGGGGACATATTTACACCGACTAGCAACATTACCCTTTATGCCAGGTGGGAAATGGGAAGGCATGTCCCAGGTGCTACCCTTGCCGACCAATTGGCTTGGCTAAGGACCCACTCGCAGAGCGGCAGTTCGTACATTGTTGAGCTTAGCGACAACGCAACTCTTATATACGGGGCCGCGTTACCCACCAGCAGGGCCAATCTTGTTATAACCCTTCGCGGTGTTGGGTCAGTGCGTACCATCACCCGTTCCACCAATGGGATGCTTTTTTCCATAGGCACTGGTGTTACGCTTGTGCTTGACAAAAACGTCACGTTACAAGGCATGGTTGGCAACAACAACCATCTTGTTCGCGTAAACAGCGGCGGCATCTTGGTTATGAACGCTGGGTCAAGGGTTACGGGGAATACCAATGCTGAAAACAGGTCGTGGTTTTCTGAAAGCTTTGGCGGCGGTGTTCGTGTGAATAGCGGAGGCACATTTGCCATGCGTGGTGGGGAAATATCGAACAATTCCACCGCCGGTTCCTCGACGGGTGGCGGCGTGCATGTTGCCAGCGGCGGTACTTTCCGCATGAGTGACGGGGTTATTCACGGTAGTGATGCGGAACTGGGGCTTAGAAACACGGCTACCGGTATCTATAGCAGTGCGGCGTTGTTCGGTACGGCCCAGCATGGCACGTTCAATGCCGCCGGTGTTTTTACTTCATTAGGCAATTTATTCTTTACCGACAACACCATCAGGTTGGCAAACGGTCTTGGGCAACCGACTGGGGTTACAGTAAGCCCATCAACTGCCAGCGTCGCAGTTGGCGGATCGAGGGAGTTTGCCGCCACGGTTGTGGGGTTTGCCGCTCCGCAGGGCGTTACTTGGTCAATCGTCGAGACGGGTGCACATGCGCAAACCGTAATTGATGCAAACGGCGTTCTCACTATAGCCGACAACGAAAGCCTTTCAACGATTACGGTTCGTGCCACATCGACGGTTGACACCTCCCTAAGTGGAACGGCAACCGTGACCGTGTTTGTCCCGAGCATAAGCGAAGTTACGGTAAGCCCATCAACTGCCAGCGTCGCAAGAGGTGGAATGCAGGACTTTACCGCCGAGGTTTCGGGAACCAACGAGCCCCAACAAACAGTTACTTGGTCAATCATCGAGACGGGTGCACATGCGCAAACCGTAATTGATGCAAACGGCGTTCTCACTATAGCCGACAACGAAAGTCTTTCAACGATTACGGTTCGTGCCACATCGACGGTTGATACCTCCGTAAGCGGAACGGCGACCGTTAACGTTTTACAAGCGGATCAGGATGGCAACGCAATAGTGCCCGGAACCGATTTTGCCAACCGACTTGATTGGGTACGGAACAACGCGCAAAGTGACGGCAGGTATCTTATCGAGATAAGCGGCAATGAAGTTTTGGGCCCACAGACGTTGCCTGCTGGCAGAACTAATCTTACCATCACCCTTCGTGGTATTGGAGATATGCGTACCGTCAGCCTTTTGACTGGTACAGCCAATAACGGAAGTCTCTTTGCGGTAGGTTCTGGCGTTACCTTGGTGATTGATAATAACATTACCCTGCAAGGCAGGACTGGTAACAACAGAGCTCTGGTGGTGGTAAATAGTGGGGGAACCCTGGTTATGAACACTGGATCAAGGGTCATAGGTAACACCAATCCTTTGCCTGGCGACACCGAAGGCGGAGGGGTTAGCGTGAACAGTGGCGGTACCTTCCACCTACGCGGAGGGGAAATTGCTGGTAATAATGGTTGTTGCGGTGGCGGTGTGCATAACCGGGGTACCTTCCTCATGAGCGACGGGGTTGTCCATGGCAGTGGTGCATCGGCGGAGCTTAGAAACACGGCCACTGGTAGCGGCGGAGGTGCGGCGTTATTCAACGCTGGTATAGCCCAGCGCGGCACATTCAGCAACGGTAGTTTTGCCTCGTTGGGTACTTTAAACACTACCAATGGCACAATCAGGTTGGCAAACGGCCTTGGGCAACCAACAGGGGTTACGGTAAGCCCATCAACTGCCAGCGTCTCAATCGGTGGATCAATGGAGTTTTCCGCCACGGTTTTGGGAACCAACAATCCCCCTCAAACAGTTACATGGTTAATTGTCGAGACGGGTGTACACGCACAAACCGTAATTAGTGCAAACGGCGCTCTCACGATAGCCGACGACGAAAGCCTTTCAACGATTACGGTACGTGCCACATCGACGGTTGACACCTCCGTAAGTGGGACGGCAACCGTCACCATGCTTATCCCAGTCGTAACCGGGGTTACAGTAAGCCCATCAACTGTAAGTGTCGCAAGAGGCAGAACGCAGGATTTTACCGCCGAGGTTTTGGGAACCAATGATCCTCCGCAGACGATTACATGGTCAATTGTCGAGACGGGTGTACATGAGCAAACTGTAATTGGTGCAAACGGCGCTCTCACTATAGCCGACAACGAAAGCCTTTCAACGATTACGGTACGTGCCACATCGACATTTGATACCTCCGTAAGCGGAACGGCGACCGTTAACGTTTTGCAAACGGATCAAGATGGCAATGTAATAGTGCCTGGAACCAATCTTGCCAACCGGCTTGATTGGGTACGGGACAACGCCCAAGATGGCGGTAGGTATCTTATCGAGATAAGCGGCCACGAAATTTTAGGCCCCCATGTGTTGCCAACTGGCAGAAATCTGACAATTACCCTGCGGGGTATCGGGGCAATGCGTACTGTCAACCTTACCGCCAGTGGAAGCATTTTTGCTGTGGGTTCAGGCGTTACGCTGGTGCTATGCTATAACGTTACGTTGGAAGGGCGTAATAGTGCCGCCCACGGTTTCAACAACAACAATCATTTGATCCGAGTGAACGACGGCGGTACCCTGGTTATGAACGCTGGGTCAAGGCTTACGGGGAATAATAATACTATTCCACCATCAGCCTGGCAAAATAATAATGAGGCATTCTACGGCGGCGGCGTTCGTGTGAATAGCGGCGGCGTGTTTTACATGCATGGCGGGGAAATATCTGGCAATTCTACCACTGGCAACAGCACAAGCGGCGGTGTGGATGTTCGCGCCGGTGGTATGTTTTACATGCATGGTGGGGAAATATCTGGCAATAATGCTTCCGGTAGTAGTACAAGCGGCGGCGTACGTAATGCCGGTACCTTCCGCATGAGCGGTGGGGTTATCTATGGCAATGAGTTGGAGGTACCGGCTGGGCTTAGAAACACGGCTCCAAACGGCTGGGCGGCACTATTCAACGCCGGTATAGCCCAGCGTGGTACGTTCAGCGTGGTCGGCGGTTTTGTCTCGGAGGGTCTTTTAAGCTCGACCAACAACACCATAGAGTTCTAAACGGCTCGGGGCAACCACCGGGGTACGGCAAGCCCAGTGGTTGCCGCCGTACCCCCCCTTAATTTGCTTTCGGTTTGTCGTACGACAAATCAAAGACCCGCCCCTGTTGACGGGTCCAAACATCACGGAAGGAGACATTGTATGAAAGGAACATCAGTAATTCTGGTATTGGCCGTGTCGATGGCTTTTTTTGCCACATCGTGCGGCTCGGCGCCTGCCGCCCCCCCGGTTCAGGCCGATCCCGTCAGCGACTTCATCAGGGAAACGAGAAGGAACGCCCCCGAGGACGCTTTGCTGGGCATCGGAACCTCGACCCATTCGAACAGGGCCATGGCCAGGACCACAGCGGAAACCAGGGCCAGGGCGGAGATTGTCCGCCAGCTCGATGTCGTGGTCAGGAGCATGATCACCGACTACATGGCCGGCTCCGAAGCCGAGCCGGAGGCCCTGCTTTCGTTCCAGGAGAGCGTAACGCAGACGCTTGCCGCATCTCAGCTTCGCGGAGCCGTCATCCGGGACGAGCTAAACATTGGCGGCGAGCAGGTAACGATAGTCATGCTTTCCGGTTCGAACGTCGCCAACGAAATCATGTCCGCCAGCGAGTCCGCCGCCGCGATTGCCCCTCACATGGGTGCCGCTACGTGGGCGCTCGATCGCATGGACAGGGCTTTGTCGGAGCAGAACATGGCTCCCCTTGTAATCAGGAATTACGACTAAAGGCCTACGGTAGCCGCTGACCAATCAGCGGTTACCCAGGACGTGGCGAAACGCCGACTGCACATCACCCCTGTTTTTTTCCAAAACGTGCCAGGATGCAAGGCGTTTTTTTGCATCCGTAATGACTGGGGATTTTGAACCCTATACATCCAAGTATGTTACGGATGAAATCAAGGACTATGACAATGTGGAACACCAGCAGGAAATATGGAGAAAGTCGACTACATGAACGATCCCAGAATGGATGACATGAAGGATGCACCGTTCCCATTGCGGCAGGTCTATGCATGGCGGCTTTCGGTACAGGATAAAAAGCAGGGAATGACACCAGAGCAAAGGAAAGCCTATTACGAGGATTCACAGAAACGGGTAGATGCCTTCTTCTGCGCGGAGCACGGCATCAAGCTTAAATATGCGGAATCTGCCGTTACGGTGTGATCCGCTGTGATATACCATACATCGTAACGAAGGTTTGGCCTTTACCCACCTCTATCTCTTTCTGGCAGTGAGGGCAGATGAAGTTGTCCGTGACCGCTACGTGCCCCGTAGTCTCTTTGGTGGTCATTGTTATCCTCTCGCTTGCAAGGCTACTGTTCGACGGCCCCGTGCGCAAGATAGTCGTCTAGTGAGATGAATTCCTCGGGGTGCTCCTTTCGCAGTAGCCGACCCTCCATTATGTCCGCCTTCTCCTCTGCCGTCAAATCGGTTTCGATGATCAAAGGCTCGTCCGCAAAGTGGGCCAGCAACGGCTCCACTACCGAAAGCCCATATTCGGGCATTGCGTCAATGTAGTCGTGAAGACGCCGCCTTGTTGTCAGATGAGATGTCATGGTCAACCCCCCTTGTATGCGTCCCCTCTTGGGGCTATCTTGTAAACATAAATGCGCACGCCTTGGTGACAGACACAACATCATCAACCGGACGTGGCGAAACGCCGACTGCACATCATCCCCTGTTTTTTTTCCGGCTGGAGTCCTCATATTTTCCCGGTTGGGATTGTCATATTTTCCAGGTTGAAACGTTTACTTTTTTCCGGTTGTGGGCTATCCTTTTAGGTAGGATGAGTGCGTATCTTGGGCGTTTTGCCGATATCACCCTGCAAAAGCGGCTTCGTGATGCCGGCGCGGTTTTGATACAGGGTGCCAAGGGGTGCGGAAAGACGGAAACCGCCAGTCAGGCCGCCAAAAGCGTCACTCGGCTTGACGTTGCCGACGAGGCACGGGTTCGCATGGAGCTTGATCCCAGGTCGGTGCTGGATGGGCCGGTTCCCAGGCTTCTCGACGAATGGCAGGAATATCCGCAGATATGGAACTATGTCCGGCGCGAGGTAGACAACCGCAAGAAAAAGGGTCAGTTCATCCTTACCGGTTCGGCAAACCCCGAGGAACGGGCCAGGCTCCATTCCGGTGCCGGGCGTTTTTCCGTCATAAAAATGCGCCCAATGTCGCTGCACGAAAGGGGTTGGTCAACCGGGGAGGTCGCTCTTTCTGCCTTGGTCAAAGGCAGGATCCCCAAATCCGCACCGGTGGACTTTAGCCTCGATGCCTTTGTCGAAAAACTTACCCTCGGAGGCTGGCCCGGTCTTTTGGGGGCCGGCGGACGCGAGGCGCTGCGCTTCATGCAGGACTATATCATGCTTTTAGCGGAAATAGACATAAGCCGGGTTGCCGACAAAAAAAGGGACCCTCGCAAGGTCACGAGACTTTTGCAGTCCCTGGCAAGGAACGTATCAACGGAAGCGTCCGTAACGACGCTCGCAAAGGACACCGCCGGTTCGGGGGCAAGGATAAGCGACGAAACCATAGCCGAGTATCTTGACGCGCTTGAACGCCTTATGGCCCTGGAACAGCTTCCGGCGTGGACCACCCACATCCGTTCGTCCGATACCCTTCGCAAATCACCGAAGCATCATTTCGTGGATCCTTCCCTTGCCATAGGCGCATTGGGCCTTTCCCCGGACAAACTGCTCGCGGATCTCAACTACGTGGGCTTTCTCTTCGAGTCCCTTGTAATCCGGGACCTGCGGATCTATGCCGAGGTGAACGACGGCAGGGTTTTCCATTACCGCGATTCCCGGAACATGGAAATCGATGCCGTGATAGAATATCCGGACAATACATGGGCGGCCTTTGAGGTAAAAATGGGGTTCAGCGCCCAGGACGAGGCCGCGGCGAATTTGGCTAAGTTCGCCGACAAGATAGACCAGGAAAAGGTGGGTGCCCCGGCGGCCCTTACCGTGATTACCGCCAACGGTTTTGGCTGCCGCCGGAAGGACGGGATCAACATCGTTCCGTTGTCGGTTTTAACGGCATGAGCTAAGTCTGAGTTAGCGGTTACTGATCGGTGGTTAGTATGGCGAAACTTCTAGCCACTAACGACTAATCCGTATTGCCTCAAGTAAAAATCAAACCCTAGGAGCCAATGCCTCAAGTCAAAAAATCAAACCATACGAACCGAAAAGCAAAGGTTTGAGCCCCCTTTTCCGGACGAACTCAGGGACAGGATCGGCC
>Ga0209755_10005606_pt1 | contig 14222 bp, 4 predicted proteins | sample TergutCo191P1_FD_187301 | JGI IMG/M metagenome (GOLD analysis project Ga0209755, IMG submission 187301) | Cornitermes sp. P1 segment gut microbial communities from Petit-Saut dam, French Guiana - Co191P1 (SPAdes) (version 2) | ecosystem: Host-associated > Arthropoda: Insects > Digestive system >... | reverse complement strand
CCCCCCCCATATACCATTTGTTAATGTCAGCAAAGACATCATTAATACAATTTGAAAGTGGTCACTGTTGGAATAATATGCAGGTAGCCCTTGTTTTATGTCATTGTGCTTTATTGCCTCTTGCTAATTTACACCCCTTTTTAATTTATGCCCTCTCATTTTTGGTTTAATGGCCTTTGGCTGGCCCTGCACTGGAATGCTGCAACATGTGAAACTCACAGCATAGAACATGTCTGGTTGGCAGTGTGCTCACTGTAAACTCTCAGTCACTGTGTGCTTGCTGTTTAGGTTTGTATTTTGTGGTGTGTTTGTTTTCTTTAAGTTATTGTGCAACCTGAATTTAAAAAAAGCAACAAAGGGCAATATGTTTCAAAGAGAAATTAGACATAATAAATTGCATTTTAAAAAGTGAACACACTGCTAATATCTGTCACTTTACTCTTGCTTGGCTTGGCCAAGAACCCTGTACATACAATTTGTGATAATGATGAAAAAATTAATTAAAGTGCTGTCATAAACTTGCTCTCCTTTAACACAGCCTACCTTAATTATCATTTGACCAAGCTTCCTCAAGCCAGCTCATCCACAAATTAATGTAAGTGTATGCAAGTTGTTCACAATTCATTTCTGGATTTAATAGGCTAAAGTTAATATTGTTTATTTCTATATTAACATAAGTAACACAATATTATAATAAATGCGTGTGTCTGTCATCAATGAAGAGACTGTCAGTGGTATGATTGCCCCCAGTCCCTTCCTGTTCTGTTATTTCTTATGGGAATACATGTTTTGTTTATGCCAGTTTTGATTTACTCCCCATTTCACGAACACATTTGGTGTGTAAAACAAGGGATATGTGTATAATGGCATGATTAGTATGAGCAAGTAATGTACAGGTGGTGGTAGATCATTTATGTAAATTAGAAAAAACAGGTGACCAGTGTGGAAACCTTCCTCTGTTGATCATGAAGTTATTGTTATTAAGTTTATGGATTGTGTTTAGTGTGTAAGAGGAGGTGGTGGGAATAAAATTGTCTTAAGCTCTTTTACTTTAATTTACTTTTCAATGGTCCAATACAAGGTTTTTAAACCATATGGACATAGAAATGGTTACATAATATATACACATTTCTTTAACATGTGACAGAATGAGCCAACAACTGGTGACATAACAATATGAATATATTTTACTTTAAACTTTATTTTGATTTCCTGTATGAATTTATAAATTCACTTGAATTATATTCGTTTTGGTAATAATTTAAAAGTTATGCAGACCTTCTGGAAATGCTCAATTACCTTGTTTTGTATATGCATTTGTAAATAGAGATACATCCATATTGGGCCTGGGACCCACCCAGCCTCATGTTCAATGGGTGCCAGGCTTCTTTAGGGGATTAAAGTGGTTGGGCTATATCCTACTTCCATCTAGCATGGAGGTAAAGAATGGGAAGAGCAATACCTCTTTTCTCCCTCTATGCCTTTATGGCATGGACAGGGACAAGTTTACTTATTTATAAACATGTCACAGCTTTGTTAATTGGTTGATTGTCCAGTAACTGTTGTCATTATTCTGGATTTGTTGCAAGCACATTCTTTTTATGCAGAGATCTGATGTGACTTACTTTATAGACAGAATTTTATTAAAACAATTTGTTTTATAATGATCAGTCTATGCTGAATTTGTGATGAGAGCAATGGAGTGCTGGAACAGGTTTTGTTTTCTCCCATAACATTTCCACTTCATTTTATAATCACGCATTATAAATCGTATTTGTCGCTGCTTACATATCATCACTGTAGTGCTGGAGTGTGCCATGTCCATCAACACCAGCTGTCAGGAAGCTGTATTTGAAATTAGGAAATTACATGAAATCATTTTGTATGCACCTTTGTGTTTTCAACATTTTTTATTTGTTGAATGTTATTCTTTCAAGTATAAGTATAATGTGTGAGTACATTGAAGAGAAGCAATACAAATGAACATAGATGTAAAATACTTTTTTATGTTACTCTTCAGTATTGTTTTGGTCCATAACCACACACATCCTTTTAACAAGGTACTTTCACTACTACTGTTTTATATACTTGGTTACAGTTACATAAAATGATCACAGAAGTACATGATTGAATTATCATGATAAGGTATTAAGATTATCTGGTGGAGGATTTAAAAAATAATTTTATCATAAAACCACTTATAACTTGGCTGTGTAATTGTGTTTGTGAAGTGGTGCATTGTTTTCCTTCAAACATAATTATGTTGAGGGAGGCCATAATTGGGCCTGCGTTATACATGGTGCTTTTAACACCAGACTGAGCACTTCAGAGCAAAGAGTGTCTTCTGCTGTAAAATGTGCATTCCCACATTCAAGAACTTATGCATTACCACAAACAATATGCTATCCATCCTTGGAAGTGTGAAGAATAGACCTATGTTGAAGGTAGGGATACTTTATTATCAGTAGGCCAGGATATTATTACTATGCATTAGGAGATATGGGAACACTTAACTTGATTTATTTGGTTAGGTTAGGTTAGGTTAGAAGGTAAAGTTTAGTGTACTTAGCAGGAAGTGCTTTTGTGGAAGACCTGCTGTCTTGTATCTTTTGTCATGTTAATGGCACTTAGTAATTCAACTTTCAGCAAAAGTTTGAAGTGTTAAACACAGGAAATGTATAGCATGGGCACACAGCATGGACATTTTGGAGGGGTGCGGTGTTGTGTTGTTCCACATTCTAGTAATGTGTAACACTGTGGCAGCATATTGACTGTTGGGTGTAGAACACTGCAGTATGCAGCCAGTTACAGTATAAGTGCCACTTCAACAACATAATTCTGATATATCACTTCTTGTGAGTAAGGTAAATTTGTGGAAGAATGTGGAGATAGTATGGATCACAACAGAGAATCAAACAAGCATCTTATCTCATTTTCTACCAAAAGTGGAAATAGAACACTCCTGCACTCAGGGGTGATATGTATTCAGTTGTGTCATTGTAGATTTGTGTTTGTTATTCATGTATTATTTGTCCTTTGAATGCGTAAGATATTGTTACTGATGTGTGATGAAATCTGTGAACCACATTCTGTCTCACTTCTGTCACCAATGGATATTTCGAGTTTGATAGCAGTTATTTGGGACATAACATGTTTTCTGGTATGCCTTTTCCCACAGTCCTTTGTCATTTCAGATTATTATGAAGTTTTAATGTGACTCATGTTTTTGCCATTTTACCAATGTGTGTGTTCAAATTTTCATGTCATGTTTATCAAGTGCAGTAGATAGAAACACTACACTGAGGAAAACTTTACTTGAAGGAAACACACCACTGATATAATTTGACTGTACCTGTAGAAATTGATCATTAAAAGAAGAGTTAAGACAGAAAAGCAAGGAATGCACCAAACAGTACCTGGGTCCTGCTGTGATTTGGATCACACTTGAATCTGCAAGTTCCATCAACTTGCCATGATCGTCACCTGTACCATTATTCTTTCCTTACCAAGTTGGTAGAACCTTGATGGTCATGGACAGTAGAGGCATGTTTCACAAAAATAACATCTTGAATGTTAAGGTTTAGAATTATACCTCTGATCATTACTGATGAATAATTTGTATCTGTAACATTATCACTGCAGGTATGGAAACACCTTACTTGGAAAAAAGAATATTTCGTGGAGGTGGGATATTACCCAGAAGTGCTGTTATAGTTCTGATTTACCACCGCACATAAAAGTAGCGCTCCCAGCATTGTCACCAACTATGGAGGCAGGCTCTATTGTAAGTTGGGAGAAAAAGGAAGGCAAGTACGTTGTGCAATACAAATCAGTGTTCTTGATTTGCTCTTGACTACTGTTGGTTGATCACAACCTTCAGAACTTTTAAGGACTTACAGAATTTAATTTTTGAGTTAAAGTTGGCATTTTGATGGAAATAGTTCTGTTTCTGACTTATTAAGGAGTGCGTTGTGAGTGAGCAGGTGGGTGGACCTTAATGACAGGGAAAAGTGTGTTGAAAGAGTGAAAAAAAAATCAACATTGCCTTAAGATAATTGATATCTTGCATCCATAATTCAGTTTTCTTTTTTTCAGTGAGACAGCTTGTGGCTTGATGTACATATCCAAGACATGCTTGTGGTATTGAATAGTGCCAGTACTACAAGCATGTCACGGAATATTATCATGGTTTTCATCGCCACCATCACTACCATAATCACAACAGCAACAGTAACAACAGTTTGTTGTTCTTTCAGTTTGTGTACATTTATTAATTCTTACTTGGCATAGGCTGTTTGTTGTTAGCAAACAAGTGCATCATTGTTGTTATTGGTACCATTATTATTTCAGGAGACAAGTTGAATGAAGGAGATTTGTTAGCAGAAATTGAAACAGATAAAGCCACAATGGGTTTTGAAACACCAGAGGAAGGCTATTTAGCAAAGATTCTTGTTCCAGCAGGCACTAAAGATGTGAAAGTGGGCAAGGTAAATTAGATGGATGGTTTTTACTATCTGAGTGTCTTCTTTGTACCCATGCTTTGTTGTTTTTGTTAAATTATTGGAGTTTTGTTAGGGCATGAAGAGAATAACCAGCTACTTGCATAATTATTAACCTTTGGCACCAGAATTAAGTGTCTGGTGTACTCTACAAAATACCAGATATTTAAATGGCCACCCATTACTTCCCATGTTCTTGGCTGACAACTTTAGGTGATGTTTGGTTTTCTCAGCATCACACTGCATGTCAACTGAAGTACTATTTTGACACCAAGTGGTTAAGGAATTTCCTTGGACTTACAGCTTGTCTGCATCATTACGGCAAATCAGTCAGATGTGGAAGCATTTGCAGGCTTCAAAGATGATACGCCTGCTGCTCCAACAGCAGCTCCTGCAGAACTGGCAGCACCAGTGGTAACACCAGCTGCACCAGTGGTAGCTTCAGCACCAGCTGCACCAGTAGTAGTGCCACCTGCTGCACCTGTACCATCAGCTGCTACTGCACGGTCAGGTGGAGAAAGGGTGTTTGCTAGTCCCCTTGCTAGAAGAGTGGCAGCAGAGAAAGGACTTGATTTGGCAGTATGAAATTATAATTTTTTGTGACCCTAGTAGGATTGTAGTATACTAGAAGTGTTTTATCATGTTATTTCCATAAGCTGGAACAAGGAGTTTGTTGTAACAACCCTGCAAATAACATTACGTTTGTATTATTTTGGGAGGTGTAATATTTAATTTCAAAATCATATTACTATTTCAGCTAAACAGGAAGCATGGTTTTCATTTATGAGTGTATATTTATTTATTCTTTGCGTAATGTTGGTTAAAATGTGTCTTTTAGGCTGTGGGTTCAGGTTCTGGAATATATGGATCTGTAACAAGTGCTGACCTGGGAAAAGCACCTGTTGCTGCTCCAACTGTAGCTGCTTATCCAGCTGCTGTCCCAGCAGCAACATTCACAGACTTGCCAGTTTCGAACATTCGGGCAGTTATTGCAAAACGGCTCCAGCAGTCAAAACAGGTATAATTTCTGATTGATTTAGTTCCATGATAACTCCATGTAAGGTTGGTAATAGACAAGACTTGAATAACTGTGAGTTCAAACTGAGAAAACAGTACGTAGGAATATTGTGTGTGGTGACTAGACAGGACCATGAATTCCAAACCTAAAACTGAGTAACTCCAAATCATATGGCAAGAATCATTTATTCCTGTAATGAGCTAACAGCAGTACCTTTAATCTTAAAGAATTTATGCTTTTTAGCACTTAAGCGATGTTTATAAATGATATTTGGTTCTGTATTTCAATACAACATATGTGAGTATTCATGTTTCATCACTGTATCAATATCATTATTTTTTATTATACTAAAAATATTATTGAATTTAAATTACAAACTTCCATTTCTCATTAATAGTGCAACATATACATCTAAGGATTCTGTGAGAATATATGCCACATTTGATAGATCTGACTGTCTTATGTCTGAACACTGCCTTCAAGCGCACGGTTTTAACAAGATAAAGTACTTTTTATATGTGGTATATAGCCACATTCCCAACCCGTGCTTTGTGTGTGTGTGTACTGTGCTTATAATGTTTTATATTTGATATTAGGAGTATTTTGTAACAAGGTTGACATCTTGAAGTTTAGTGAATATTAATTGCAATTGTAAAGTATCATCTTTCTTTGTTCACATTCACAGCTTGATGATGGTGTATTGAAAGCTGAAGTGTTTCCATATAGCTGGGTTTTATACCACTGAAAGTACAAATTGTGTTCAACAGATACAGTAGTTGGTAGTATTTTGAGGGTTGTTTGACTGTGCATCTTCATTGTGAAATAAAGTGAAATGCCAGCTTGATGCAACAAGGTAATTTTATTGATGTTTTCTTAGCTCAACATGTTTCGGGTACATACGCCCATCATCAGGATCATTAGATGTTGAGTTGCAGCATATGGTTTTCTGCACCGAGTTTTTGGAAGGGTGGTGGTGTTGAGAGTCACTGCATAGGTTGTGTGTACGGTGCGGATGGTGCCGTCACATGGCACCACCTGCAGCGACAGCACCATCCGCACCGTACACACGACCTACGCAGCGGCTCTCAAGACCACCACCCTTCCTAAAACTCGGTGCAGAAAACCATATGCTGCAACTCAGCATCTAATGATCCTGATGATGGGCGTGCGTACCTGAAAAATGTCGAACTAAGAAAACGTCAATAAAATTACCTAGTTGCATCAAGTTGGCATTTCACTTTATTTCAGTTGCTAGTATTGTTTATTCTCCATTCAGAGGACCATCATTAGATTTAATACAGTGTTAAGTATTTCTTGCAGACGGTGCCACATTTCTATTTGTCAGCGGACATAAATGTGGATCAGCTTTTGTTTCTGAGACAGAAGCTCAATAAGTTACTGGAAAAGGATTCCCTCAAACTTAGTATCAATGACTTTATCATAAAAGCGACATCACTGGCATGTGTAAAAGTTCCTGAAGCAAATTCAGCATGGATGGACACAGTAATTAGAGAGTGAGTGTTTTAACTGAATTAGCTCTTTTAAGAACATTTTTACTTCCACAGTGTGAGTTATTTCTGTTTTGTTTAATATTATTTGCACAATATTTTAAACATAGTGCACATTGTATATTCAGGAACATGCTCAGTGCATATTTATAATATTGTTGTGAAAGGTGACATTTCTCCCTAAATATAGCCTAAAGCACTGCTTCTCCTTATAAACATGAAGCAAATACAAGCTTGAATCATTCTTACCTGGGTGCTGGTAAGTCCTTAGCCTAACCAGGAAGGAAATAAGCTCGGAAGCATGTCAGGGAGCGGACACACGTGATTTCAACAAAATCGAGACACAAGCTGTCATCAAGTTTCTTTTCCTGCAAGGCAAGGTGCCGAAGGCCATTCACGCCCTTCTAAGAGAAACATGAGCTTGTTTCCTTCCTGGTCAGGCTAAGGATTTATCAGCACCCCTTTATGTACCAAAGATATTACGCCTTATTGCTTTTGGTCACACACGCATAACATGTTGTAATTGATCCTACAGACACACTGTAATTCAAAGAAATGTTATGTCCATTGTCATTAATTTCTTACTGTACTTCACTATATTGCCTTCATTTTGTGATGTCTTCTCTACTCAGGTTCAATTCTGTGGACATCAGTGTTGCAGTAAGCACAGACAAGGGGTTGATAACACCTATTGTGTTTGGAACTGAAAGGAAGGGGTTGACTGCAATTAGTAGGGAAGTTAAATCTCTAGCAGCAAGAGCACGAGAAGGCAAGCTTCAGCCACATGAGTTCCAGGTTTGATTTTGTTATGTTAAATAATGTGGATGCTGTACTATATAAAATGGTGTCTTAATGGGTTAAAAGCTGTTAGGAGGGAAATGTGATCCTGTTTTTCACCTGCAAACAAAATACAGTATTGTGACTGTGTGGTTAGCACTCTTCCAGTGTGTATTTGGGAGATGCTAGGTTTGGTGGCTTAAAAGTCTCTCTGTACATGGCTTGTTCATGGACAAGTTGAGCCCCATCAGGCAAATTGCTCAATTTTCAGTTGAATATTCAGTGATAATGTTGATATTCTAGAAATTTTGAGTTTGGAGAGCAGCTGCTTTTCTTTCTTTCTTTCTTTCTTTCTTTCTTTCTTTCTTTCTTTCTTTCTTCCTTCCTTCCCTCATTACGTCCAGGCAAATGCAGGAATAGTAGTCATGATTGCTGCCTCTCTTTTGCAGTTCATTATTCATGATTTTCATATCTTTTGACACTAAAACCTCTGCATTCAAAATGTCAAAATGTGTTATTCATACTCTCTCCATGGAGTAGGGTCTTTCTTGAGAAGCTAACTGGTTCTGAGCTGGTCAAGAACCCGAAGATTCATTACTTCATTCACACTTGCCCTCCACCTGTCCCTGTTGTATTATTCATAGACCCATGAATTAGTCTAGAGGAATCATGGTACAGTATCTTAAAAGAGACAATAAATGTGTCCCTGCTGATAGGCAAAATTGTATCAAATATTGTTTGAGATTTGTAGTACAGAACATTTTGTTCTTTGAGATGCTTTAAATTTGTTCTTGTTTACAAGGGAAATCTTACTAGATAATATGACAGAGGAGGCAATTTGTAGTAACATAACTAATCTGACTGATAACTTAGATTATGAAAATTTTGTGCAATTATGGTGAATAACTTTGTTTCTAAGTGTGAGCACCACTCAGTAAAACAGCCATATTAGTAATATGGATTGTGGACTGAATCACAGTCTCTGTTTCAGGAAGCTGAAATCATTAAAAGTGCCATATGAATGGAACATACATTCTTAATTTGGAATTCAGGACTTAAATAATTTTGTGTAAGATATAACAAGAAAGTTGATATGTACAGACCGTGTACTATTGTTAGGGTTGTAAAATTTTGTTTGCTACAAGGGACTGGGTATAAAACTAGAACTAGAATGGGGAGTATTGAGGATTTTATATAAAATTTTTGTGATAAAACATCTTAGAAATACTCAAAGAAGAAGATGGGAGGTGTATGCAGTTAGGATTGTGCCTAGTCGCAAGTTTTGCTAATAATGATGTTTAACATTCATGTTCACTTATAGCTGTCTTAGCATAATGTCAACCAATTGTCCGAAGACCAGAGTACAACCAACTGCTGAAACATCATATCAAAGTGTATCAAATCTTCCTTGTTATAAACACATATAGCAGTCATACATCAGAAGTTTGGCCTATTGTGCTCGGGTGTCTAACTGATGTTCCCTCTTTTTTTTTTTTTTAGGGCGGAACATTTACCATTTCTAATTTGGGCATGTTCGGTGTGAAGAACTTCTCAGCTATCATTAATCCTCCACAGGCCTGTATCCTGGCTGTAGGAACAAGTGAGAAGAGACTTGTACCAGATAAAGACTCAGAAGCAGGGTAAGTATTAAATATTCTGCATACAAGTAATATGTCAGTTCTGTTACATTCTTACAGTGGTATATTATAAAAAAGACTTGTTTCTAAACTTTGTCCCTTGTCTAATGTTCGAAAGAGCATGAAGTCTTGAATTCAGGTATGTGTGAATATAAATAATACTTGTCAGAAAGTAAGGAACACGTGCCAGTAGAAGGTCTCTTATGTGTAATCTATGATTGTAGTGCAGAAGACCAAGTGCAGTGTTTCTGTTTTTTATATGGGATTTTCATATAGAAAAATGACAAGGGCAGGCATTGTTCGAGTACTTTATTTTGCCTTAGCTCTAGATCATTACCTATTGAATTTTGTTGCCCTAGCAGTGTGTGTCCTCAAATATTGTGTGTAGATATGTGTGACTGTATTGTAAATTATCACCAGAAACCTGTCTTAATTTCCCTCCGGCGAGGATTTAAACTTTAAAATCCACCCTGCCAGATCATTTTAAGGGCACAAAAAAAAATTGAAAAGTATAGTATTTCCTGTTATATTAATACGAAATTTTTACACACCATACCAGATGTTCTTCTGTATCTCATGCATAAAAAATGGACTACTTATGTGTATTTGGAGTCTGACACCGCAAGTGGAAATTTTAAGGTCGGAATCATGAAATTTATAGTCACTACACATCCACAACAGTTTACACACGGCACAGAGATAAAGTTTTTGCAGAACCACCTCTAAAAATCAAGTGTTACTTTTACTCCCAGTAATTCAGTTTTGTGTGGTACACTTCAAAGCACTGCCCTTTAGAAAGTCCTTCATCGCATTTTCTTCAGTATGTTGTAGCACATTTCTTTACAGTTTTCCCTGTCTGGCGCCTGCTGTCTCTGCACACACGTGACATGAGTGCTGAGAAGTTTTCTCCTTAGCATGTGTCACTAGAATCCTATATAAAAAATGGTCTCTCCCTACAAGTCTTCCAGCTGGACTGCTGGTCTGACCTTGCACTTGTATATCAGTACCGGCACTAGTGAGCGATCCTTCAGTGACTTTTTCATAGAAAATTTCCAGCAACATTTTTTCTTGCTTGTTTTGTTATGCAAGATGTATGCATTGACCACTACCAGGTCAAGTAAATGAAAGAAAAGTTTTTTCCACCATCTATTGTCTTCCTTTCAAATGAATAATAGGCCAGCATCTGGTCTGATCTGTCCACACTAGTTTTATGCTTGTAGTCCAACACTGCAGCTGCGATATCAACAAATGCATGCATTGAGTCAAATGTCAAAACAGCTTGTTGTGCAAGCATTCCCTCGCATGAATCCAGCATACGCAATTACATGGCTTGCAGGAAGCTAACAGAATCACTGAAACTACAAACATGGGAGAGTCTAATGGTACAAACCTGAAGCTAATACCTCCAATACTTTTTTTTAACTAGCTTATGAAAATCGCAAAGTACTAATACTCCATCCAGACAGCTGGCGTGAGAGGTTGCAGAATATTGCGTGGACAGGATGCGTTAAATAGTATGGGTAAAAAGCTAATAGTTTAAGAGTTATTAAATTAAGCGTTTATTTTGTTTTGGGGCTTTGGCACTGTGTAGAATTTGTTCATGTTGCCAGTGTTTTGATGGAGCATGTGGCCACCATCTTGAGTGTTGCAGTGTGCAGGGTGTCACTGTATTGTGACATAGATCTGGTCCATCCAGATTCATGGGAGGGGAGGGAGTTAGTGCTGGATCTGAGTTTGGTGTATGCACATGGTGCCATAACCCTAAAACACACCTATAAGAATGAATCATCATGAAACTCTAAAATCAGGTTTTAAATTCTGACAATCTGAAAATGTAACACTCCCTGTAACTCTTAAAGTAAGAACTGGCTACTTTTAGAATTTCTTCATAGCATCTTATGGTAACCAAGAAAGGGAAATATAACACTATAAAAGTGGGATAAGGATGTGTGTGTGTGTGTGTGTGTGTGTGTGCACATGCGTGTGTTGTGTGTGTGTGTGTGTGTGTGTGCACATGCATGTGTTTTGTGTGTGTGTGTGTGTGTGTGTGTGCACATGCGTGTGTTATGTGTGTGTGGGGGGGAGTCAGGCATTCTTACAGTCCATCCTCGCATTTGATTGTGGCTGGAAATTGAACATTAAATTACATTTTGTAAAACAGACTTCCTGTGACTGCATGTGTGAATATTCCGTAATATTGTGGAAATCTGGTGCTTCAGATAGTTTGTGTTCTCCGTGTGTCATACCAACAGCATTACATTCTAGCATGATATAAACTGCACATTGAATGTAGTACTGTTTGTAGGACATGGGGAAACCACAAACTCTATGGAATGCTAGACTTATACAGGAGTGAATGTGCCATAATTGTAAAGCTATGAATATGTTTGCTTGTTTTATACTATCACATTCTGGGAGCTGTGCTGCCAGTGGCTATAAATACAGAATTTCATGTATGACATTCTTTGTTCCCATGTTAGGGAATATTAAGATGCATGTTCTGGAGTGTGACATTGTGTAATTTTGTCCATATGTACCAACATTTTGGAGGAATCTGCTGATGAAGGTAAGAGGTATGTCCAAAACATTCATACCTGTCTGTGACACTACACACAATGGTCTACCATACTGTACATAATTTCTTGACCAGCTCAGTATTTGTTGGTCAGGTAAAATCTAAACTACTGTGTTAATTAAAGATGAGTGAATCTATATAGGAGCTGTAAGATTGCTGATAGGCTCTTTAATACTTGTGTTTCAGGTTTAAAGAGGCAGAATTCATGTCTGTGACACTCAGTTGTGATCACCGTGTTGTGGATGGGGCAGTGGGTGCACAGTGGTTAGCCAAGTTCAAACAATTGCTTGAGAAACCATACACCATGCTGCTGTAATATGTGCAATCCAAGTTCATCAATATCTAGTCTGTGAAGTTAATTAATGTCATATGCCTTGCCATGATACATGACATCAGGTGTGTATATGCCTGGTTTTTGTTGGGATAGCTGCAAGCTTGCTGTTACTGATGATCTTTGTCTTGGGTGGTGAAGCCAAGTCTGCTGGAGTAATACACTGGCAAGTTACAATAGTGCACTGAATTTGTACTGCTGCTGTATAGGATTTTGTTTTCCCTTTATGACAGAATGTTTTAAGCACTATATAATTAATGTTTGAAGAGGAATTGAAACATAAAGTTTTAGAAATGGTGCAAACATACTTAATTTTATGTTGAAGAGGTGGCATTTTTCTGTACTGTACAGGTGGATGCTTATCCTTCGAAGTACAAACCAAAATAAATAATTCTTGAATAGTCGGTATGTTCCTTTTTTTTATGTATATATATATATATTTAGCTCAGGTGAACTGTATGAGTGTTCATAATTAATAAAGGGCCATAAGAGAATATGCAGAATGTTTGTAACATAATCAGATGTATATAATATATTTAAACTGTGTGTACAGTACATACATTTCAAACAGAATTTATTGTTTTGTAGAGATTGTTGAGATTGTTACCTGAAACATAAATTTAATATTACAAGTCAACTGCAATCTTTATACAGATTCTGATACTGTTACATGAGACATGTAATCCTTGGAGTTTCCTCCTAGTCGCTAAAAGACGGTAGGCTGGCGTTCAAAAGAGGCTTCAGTTTTATCAGAAGACTTACCAGCCACAAACCATGACATATTTTACTTACAGTCCTGGCAGCTTGAAAATTATAAATTGTGAATGTTTCAGTTGCAGCTTTTCTTAGGAACTAGTTAGTGGAAAAACTTTGCATTGGTTATTGATGCTAGTATAACTGGCAAGTACATGATAACAATTTTTTTCTACAGTATACATTGTTAGATATTTATTATTAGGTGTGAAGAATTGAAATATAAAAGTTTGGCTCTTTCCAGGGACACATCATAGTTCTCTGTCATCCTTGCGTGGTATTACTGTATTATATTAACATGTATCTTACATTATATGGTACCAAGTACTTTTGTTCCAGTTGCTTATGCCCTTGTAAGAAAAAGGAATGAGTAAATTGATCATATTCAATTTTAGTAACAGAAATTTGTATTGTTTGCCCAAATTTCCCTGTTGTTTAATGCATGAATATATAAATGCCAAAGGCCTATTCAAAGTTTTCTCTTCATAGTTTTTGTTAGATTTTGAGTTTGGACTTCGTTATGGCAGTGTGTTGTGTGTGTGCATAATATACAGACATACTCACACTCCACAGACGAAAAAATTGATGTGTGACATCTGTTGCCCACAGCTTAACAAAATTTTGGCCCCTCTCTCTCCCCCACCGGCTTTAAATTAATGGCAATTGAGAAATGTCTGAGCTGGGAAACTTAATCATCTGTAGCCAACAGTAGAAGGGAGAGGCACGCCAATGAAAAAGCAAGTACGCTAATCAGTGTAAGTCAGCAGGGCACAGAACTGCAGGTGTAAACAAGACAGGTCAAACAGGTTGCAAGTTGGTATATTTTCATTACTAAAATGCATTTTAATCTTCCCTTGTACTATACTCCCCTTTTAGGAAATCCTACCGCATACTATTAAAGCAAACTATTTATATGGCTTAGACATTTAAGTTCTTCATCAAATTTTTTTCCATATCTATACTTAAAGAATATTTATAACAATCCATGCATAGTTGGAGATGATGTAAGTAGAATGTGTGGATAAGAAAAACCAACTAGATGTCACTTTTTGTATTCTTTATTTCTCTTCTAATTGTTGCTCAACATGTTTCGGGCAACCATGTGCCCATCATCAGGAGCTGAT
>Ga0209755_10005605_pt1 | contig 14222 bp, 9 predicted proteins | sample TergutCo191P1_FD_187301 | JGI IMG/M metagenome (GOLD analysis project Ga0209755, IMG submission 187301) | Cornitermes sp. P1 segment gut microbial communities from Petit-Saut dam, French Guiana - Co191P1 (SPAdes) (version 2) | ecosystem: Host-associated > Arthropoda: Insects > Digestive system >... | reverse complement strand
AACAATTTTTATAAATGCACGTTTCTGCCTTGTAAGTGAACCCAGACACACACCCACCATTTCACAATAACTGTACACATCCAGAAGAAGCTGCTCCCTTATCTTCTCATCATCACCCACTCCTCTTGCTTCATTACTTGAAGTTGCAGCAGAACGATCTCGGATCTTTTTCAAACGACGTAAACTTTCTTCAGTCTTCTGGACTGATGTGAGTACATCATCTACACAACTAAACAACCTGGCAAAAGTCAAAATGTAAGGTAAACTTGGTTCAATATTTGACATTCAATGTAAAGATAACTATATTAAAAACTGGAACATAATTTCAAAAAGTGTTCTTTTTTATTTCTGTGCTCGTGCACAGTATTCCCAGACATGTTTCAGCCTTAAATGATTCATTTGGGAAAGTGCTTGACAATTATATCTGATGTCATTATGTCTGATGAAAGTGATGTCACTTTTAGGCGCATTCACACAGTCACGAAAAGTATTGATTAGCTATGCTATGTCTGTCTGTCCACATATATCAGTGTGGCTCCCACTGGATGGACTCCCCTTAAATTTAATAGGGGTGACTTCATGAAAATCTGTTGAAAAAATCCAAATTTTGTTAAAACTGGGCCAAAATATCAGGCACCTTACGTAAATGCCTAAGTAACAATGCAAAAGTCTTCCAGCACAACTGCAGTAACATTCACATGGAAATCTCTGTATAAGGCAGTGTTGCCTCTAATGACATTAACTTATAAAAGTGGGATTCAGATCCTGATGAACTATTCCAGACAGAAAACGAAATAAAACAACACCTGTATGGATCATTTTAAAACCAATTATATACCATAAATTGTGTGGATTATGTTAAGATATGAAATAAATAACTGCCCTGTATAATAAAATAATATTTAGATTTTTACAGTATTTGCAGAAAGAAACTTACTGTTGTGTTATTGCTGAGAATGTGAGTGTCAACCATTGTTCCAGCAGGTCTGATTTCACTACAGATTTTTGAGCATTATGGAATGCCAACGGCACAGCCACAACTTGCGACATATATGAACATGGTTTAGTTGGCATCTCTCTGTTGGTACGTCTGAACAGTCTAGGAATGTCACTCACTTGTCGCAAGTGTGGCAAGCTCTGGCTGCTTATTTCACCAAGAATGAACTGAGTTATAAGGGGAAGTCTAGTCAACAACTGTTGTTCTGACTCCTTAAGACAACCTGTTTGGACAAATCAATGTTACGTAACACAGACAGGCACTGTCAATAAAATTAAAGTAACGAGTTGTAGTACAACAGGGAACAGGATGGAATTAATTAACTTCTAACTTAACAGTCAACTGGCATATAAATTGATGAAAATGTTTATATTATTTTGGTCCCCCTTCAATTATTATAGTGTTTCCTACTCATTCAGCACTGGGGGACCCTTTCCATGATAGCAAAGCACATGAAGCCATCACTCACTTTCATTCAATGCTCAGATTAAGCGTGAGTACAATTACACCTCCACTTCCACCATATGAACATGACTTGCACAGATACAACCGTACCTTTCACTTTACCTTTATAGTAAATATATGTTCAGACTAGGAGTTCAAAGGTTCAAAACTTTGGCATTTAGTGAACTCAAAACACTGAAAAAGTAAAAGTACATTAGCTGATGTACTGTTAACTGAAGAAAAATACACCACACGGCTGTACAGTAGACAGTACCGCCTTACTATCATGATTTGGATGTCAGCACAATAATCCACTGCTGCAAATATCTTATTTTCTACATGTAAAACTCATTCTATGTATACAATACTAATAAACTTATGGAACACCACATACTACATTTGACAGAATGGTTATATTCGTAACTTACAGTATGCTTTCCATGAGGTGAAACCAATTTTTCCACAACGATTAGAGCAATACAAAATTAATCAACACTTTTACTCACTCTTGAACAACTCCTGCCCTTGCTGAGACAGGCTGCCCAGCCTCACTGTGACAATGTCCAGTAAGTCTGGCAACCTTGCAACTAGTTTCTCTACATCAGAATACAAGAGCACTAGAAACTGAAGTCTTGCTGAACAAGCTGTATTGGTGCTAACTGCATCAGGAGCCGCACTCTCAGGAAGCCACTTCCGTTCCAGAACTTCACCAACCCAGGTATAGTACCTAGCTAAAATCTGCAGATTCAGCTTCCAAAACCTGGAATACGTTAATGAGCACAATTCTGTTGCATCAGAGCTACAGTATTCATCACATATTCACCACATCTATTAGATACAACTTGAACATTACAGCGATAAATTACGATTAACGCTTCACTATTTTATTCTGACAGCAATGCTTTCTCCTATTGTTCTAATTTCCATGACTCTAAATTCTCTACACTAGCAAAATCAGAAAATGTTAGATATATATAAGATTTTTAAACACCACTCACTCAAAGGAGTTAGAAACTGTCAAAATAGTATCAGTTCTCCTAGAGTACAAGCCTTATGAGAGTTCTTCCTCTGAAAGAAATATTATGGCAAAAACAGACAGAAGTTGAAGTAAATATATCAAGACAAAATATTAGACCAAAAATAATGTGTCTTCCACATCACACATAATTTTACACCAAAAACATTTACAAAGTGTTAAGAATCTTTTCACCTGCAACCTCAAGGACACTCCTTGCTTACACGGTACACTGACATGTGATATCAGGTATGTTCATTTTCAGTTTGTTCAAACACACCAATTCTGTGATTTACAAAATGCAATCCTAGCAAGAAGTTCACTGATCTATTAGATAACTCAAGAAAATCCCACTGATGCAAGTCATGTGACAAGTCAAATGTTTCATATAAGGAGAATGAAAGGTTTGAATCATGCAACTCTGAATACACTGCTCCAAGTATGTCACCAAAAATTAAGTTCACAGAACAGGAGCGTGATGGCTGAATGAGTGAGTGACTGACCAGTTAACTATCTCTTTGCTATTAGAAACCAAAATTTTACCAACTGACATACAAGCTAATCAGATTATTCTACACTGAGTCAGTTTAACTGCCATTCCAGAAATATGAACTTAAAATCTGTGTTAATATTTTCCTCTTATCTCTGTCTCAGTCTTCCATGGGGTTTCCCACCAAGTTACTACTGACAAATATATTCAGTGAGAGGTGTGACATGACTGTAGCAACCTGGTTTGAAAGGATACACAACAAAAAATGCGGTAGTAGGAATAAAAATATTGCAGTATTTCTGAAAGTGACTCTAGTGACAGACATGAGAACGTAACAATGTCGGAAATTGTTGGGCTAAATTACAACTGCACTACAGTTAAAACGAGGATATTCAGGAAAAATGTTGCATTCTAGAAGATATCTCTCTCAAATGATGAAATGAGAAAAGACAGATCCACAAATACCTGTGTGTCAGCTGGTGGAGAAACACTCCACTGGCCCAGCAGCGCAAAAGGCAATCCCAAGCAGTAGCAGTTGTTTTCAACTGAAAGTCCCCTGGTACTGGAAGAACACCAGAATCACCTTCACTCATAGTAGTCTCCAGTACACCAGCAATCTCTTGGAACCTTAACAAAGAATATGATCAGTGTGGATAATACATTAACTCCCTTATCTTGGATTACATTTACTCCAAATATGCTGACAGTAAAGATAATGAGCAACAGAAGACACCGACATCTTAAACCACAAGACAAGTGAGATACAAGATCGTGACAAACATGACTGTACAGAACTACACATACAGATGAGTAATGCAAGTAAATAGCTTTCGATATGGATTTTAAACATTACATACCACATGTGGTTTGAGATCTCAAACTAGTTCCAATTCTAAGTACAGGCTTTGATCACACAGTAATTTGGTACAGGAAGTGCTGAACGAACACAAGGAAATCATACTGTGCGCTACATTTCAAACATTCATGACACTGTGCTACCTGTTCTAGTACAGAACCTTTAATTGTATTGCAAAAAATGTCTTACCTAATCTGGAAATAAACAGGAAGATTCCAGCGCTGAAGAAAGGCCACATACTTAGGGTGAGCATGTAGCCTCTTCACTCCAACTTGAGTACCACAACACCTCTCCAACTTTTCCAAAAACTCCTGCGTTTCACAGTACCTCTACAGACAGGTGGAATAAAAGTTTACTGGCACTAAGTTCATTTTATGAAATCAGTGGATAACACATGTATATACAGAGTGACTTAATGTAAAAGACTAACTCACAGACATAAAAAAATTACATTTCATATGTAGATCATGCTACTACCAAGACAGAGGTTATGTTAGTTTAACTTTACTCTGCGTTTTAACCTGAAATGATTGTGCTGCAGATAATGCCAACAGCTACTGTCTTATTTAATGACTGTGATGCAAATAATGCCAACAGTTACAGTCTTATTTAATGATTGTGCTGCAGATAATGTCAACAGTTACAGTCTATTAATCTTCATGGCAGTGGTGAAAAAACTCCACTACTGAAGTGGGGAAACCTATTATAGACAGACTTCACCAGCCCCAGTGATGGGTAGAATGATGGCCAGCAACAGGACATCAGCTCCATGTGGACTTCAAACCATGACATGGATGTGGTAACCCCCACATTCATAAATGTTATATTTCTCCCATATAAAAGTAGGTAAAGTGCACTGCATGCCACCGGTCTCAAACATGAGACCTTAGACACAAAAATCAAACACATAACCACCAAAAATAGCAGGTACTCTGTTTTCAACAGTCTGTTGAATTGATCACAAAAAACCAATTTAAATAAAAGTGTATCAATAATCCAAATGTACATTCTGCATTTAATGATTCACACACAAAATCAGCTATTTCCTTTAAGTGTCTGGTGTCAAAAGATGGCTTCAGTTCACACACAGTGTTTTGCTGAGAAAAACAAATGTCACCTAAAGTTGTCAACCAATATGCAAAGTAAAGGGCAGCCATTTAAATCCTGGGTCTTTTACAGAGCACACTGAGCACTTAATTCCAGTGTCAAAGGGTGAATGAAATGTGTCCCAGTTTGCAGTATTACATGTCTGTTCCCCTGTATTCTTAGTTCTTTATGCTAATAATATAATTCTACTTTCACTTGGCTGAAATTATGAAGAAATGCTCACCTGTAGTATTCTGCAAATATCAGACTACCATTTCATTTTGTAGAATATTATGACACCAATGATATAATAGATTTAGATGTCATTATATTCACCATACAGTATCACACTATTATGATGGTGTGATTTAAGCCCAACATCCCAGTTCTGAGAACAAATGAGTATCCTCTCTTCACATACCTGATAGAACATGTCTGGATTCCCTGGGGCATATATTAAAGGCAAATCTAATTCCAACCTTTGTTCTACTTCAGGCCAGAAGCTATTGACAAGGAAGTCAAATCCTTTTACGGTGGGCATTCTAGGAAAGAAAACAATATGACACATTCTGCGCACTGTTAACTACAAAGTCAAAGTTTAAAAAAGAAAATATTTAAACACAGGAAAATATTTCCAGCACAAATGTTTCCAAATTTGATGCTGAACTGCACATGCCAGGGAAGTGACCCACTGAGGCACAAAACCATTCATCACATTTTTGTCAGGTTTTACAGTCTCCTAGTTCAGAAGTAATCATGGCTATAATAATAGGTATTTCTCTGTCAAACATACAAGTTCACTGTTCAGGAAATACTGTAAATTTCTACAGTCTGAACTGAAGCAAATGCCAGTGGAATGGTAATGTACAATGTTGTGATGGGTTCACTGCAAGACCAATAATGCACAATACCCTTACGTTACATTAATATAAAGAGTTCGATAATGACTAATAAAACAAAAGGCTTCATGAGACATGATAAATTCAAACTGATGTGTTAAGCTAGCATATTTACTCATATAACTATAGCACACACAGTCTGATCTACTGCGACAACATGTAGGAAATTCACCCTCCATCTATGAATCTATGACTGTATGAACTGAACCAATCTGCTGTAGTGTAATATAGCAATGAATCAGTCCATAAGACAGAGTTCCAGGATCAGGATAGAGCAAAATGTTGTGCAACATGGATCTGACTTGTTAAAAGGGACATGAGGGATATGGCTGAACTAAATAATTTCAATGGGGAGAAAGGTTTCAATTTAGCCTCACATGGCTCCACCACCAGATGTTGATAGATCAGGAAAATAGGTTAGGTAACAATAATGAATAAGAGCTCTGGGATGGTCAGCTTAAACAATGGGATACAGAAACTAATTAAAATTAATCAAAATAATAGACAGTGTACTGGTCAGCAGATGATTATCAAGCATGCCATAAAACTATTTCTAGACAAGTAGTTAAACAATTTTTAATAATTTGTTTATCAGGTGTCAAGCATGCCTGCAACTTGAACAAGGACAGTTCAGACACCTACTATAACATCCAATAAGTCACATTACATAATACATATTGTTAACATATATAACATTAAGGGGTTCTGCATTCAGCTGGACACCTGTATACACACAGCATATTAGGCACATAACAGTAATTCTCCACGTATAACCCTGATGATGGGCGCAGCAGATCCCTAAAACAATGGTACTTAACCCAACTTTAATGCAGCTAATTGCATGTAGTGCATCACTGGTAAATTTACAACAAAGCATGAAACCTGAAGTCCAACCAAAAAAAAAAACAGCTAATCCTGGAAATTTCTCAGTAAGCAATACTAGACCCACTGACAGTTAAAACAGACACATTCAAGTTACAGCTATGGCTTCTGTTTGTACAAAATGAGAATTTTGTCCCACAATTTTATGATTTACCTGAATACCAAAGTTTTGTGTTTGTAGAACAAACACCACAAATGTCATAAAATCAGTATGTTCATGTAGCTAAGTAGTAAGTAACCCAAGAAACACTATCAATAAATAGTGCACAAGTTGCCGTCACTGTATATCATGACATCAGTACAACAGCTGATCATATGCTATCAGTGTTCTACTGGAATCATTCAGGCATGGCATCCATCCACTTCAATAAAACTTTCAACCACTACTCATTACTGGCTCAAAAGAGATATATTTAACTGATTCTACTAGTTTTTTAGCTACAAAAATGAATTTAATTTAGAGTTTCTGAATGACAGAAAAAATACTGCAGTGCAGGGACCCAGTGGTATTTAAACTTTGCCTTCAATAACAGAAACTAAGCTTCTAAATACCAGCCTAAGAAGTTAAAATTGCACAACAGGTATGTACTATTAAATATAATTTTAAAATTAAAGTAATCTCACTGTACTCCTCTTCCTGTAAGCTTCAACAGCTGCTCCATGTCTGTGTCAACAAAAGATAATATTCTTGAGTAGACACCCTGAAGGCCTCTAGGATCAGACTGCAAAGAACTTTCACTGACAACATCACGCAAAGCAGGTGATATGACCTCTCTTCTGAATAAAGCCTCCACATCAGCAATTTTGTCTAGGGTAATGTAGATTCTCAAACAACGAACCATCCCTTCACTGTCTCTCTCTTGTAAGCTTTCAAGGAACATTCCATCAAGACTTGAGGTAAGAAGCTCACGAATCTGCTCTGCACGCTACACAAAAAACACAGCATGACAGCAAACAATAACAAAGCTGGTTACAAAACTGTGATTTGGACACTGTCATAATTTCACACAACTTTACTGTAATTAGACTTTACATAATGTATTCTATACTAAAACTGATATAAGTCAAACATCAAAAGGACTGATACCTCATTTAAATGTTACATTATTAGCCTGTTAATCAAAAAAATTAAGCCTAAAAACACACATGCTCAAAATGTATTACATTCAGATAAAAAATGGGCACCTTTTGAAAGCCATAATAATGAATGCCTAATATACATTCTGTCCAGTGTAAGGTATTCTTTTGCAAAAAGCAACCTTATGAAACGGGATAACATTTCTGCTGCAAGTGAAGTCACACAAAAATTCCTCATGCCCACTGTCTTCATTTAATTTACTTTCAATACACCAGATGTGGCCTGATATATTGCCTAATTGTGGTCTCTTTCTTAGCTTAAAAAAAAAGACACAACAATACCATACACAAAAGCTTCACAACAAAAGCATGCATAGTCAACCTTCGAAAACAATCAACCTTCCAATGATGCTGATGCTGCTGATGATAATCACGACGACGATAATGATCATGATCATGCCGATGACAACAACAACAACAACAGCAGCAGCAGAAGCAGCAGTAGTAGTAGTAGTAGTAGTAATAATAATAATAATAATACTTCTGTAAACAATTTGATGATACAGTGGAAAAACATCATATCAGCATGCCCAATATTGGCAAAAGAACAATACATAAAGAGATATGATAGTGTGTATGTGTTCAACTACACTTTAACATATGCCAGGAAGTTGGGTTAAAATTAGATAACAATAATAATAATAATAACAGTGACTACAATGACAACAAGAACTGGGTTCTCATCACTATCCAAATCCATGTATCATGGGAGACACAACCAACTGACTAATATAATTCACCAATAGATCACCATAAAGTATAAGCTACTCTGTAGAAATACTCTGCTGTACTACACATTCAAGCCAGAACCGGTGCTGACATCAGCTAACAGGACTTTATATTGGGACAGGTCTATCATACCTTATCAAATGACATATTTTAACACAGCTGCCATAGTGCTCATTGACAGAGAAAATAAAACAACACTTGTATAGACAGTGCAGTTCCCTTAACCCATAAATTTCCCAAAAATGAGACAGAGAAAATTATGAAATATGAAAATTTTGCCCTGGAAATCAATAATGTCTGGAAACTTAACAACATGTCTATATGCACCTTAGTTACCTCACTGGAAGGAGTGGTCACCACAAACTTCCTACAATATCTAGAGAACACAGGTTTAACCAAAAACATCCTAAGAGTGAGGCAAAAAGCAGTACTATTACAAATGTGCCTAATCCCACCGACAAGCTCGGGTAGGTGGAAGTTGCCCAGCACGCAGATGATGAGACGTGGGATTAAGTCATCGTCATCGTCAACAACGATGACGATGTCAATGGTGGCCACATAAACGGTTTACTTATGATAGTAACACTTATGATTCATTTTTATCTAATAAACGATACTTATTAATGAAGTACACTTTTTTCTGTAAATACTTTTCTACCACATATGTTTAGACCCATGTCAGTATTCCTGAACTTAAGGATTGCCATATGGAGCTCTGATTGCAAAACTGTACAATAATAAATGTGCGTGCAGACAATGGCAAAGATGATGACAGACAACTAAAAATTATATATTCTGCTTCACTTCTCAAAGTTCAGATCCAAGTTAATGTTAAACTGCAACTTAACTGTCACAAAGTGACATATGCTACCTTGGGAAACTACACTAACATCCCACACTTGACCTACTTTTGCTAGTGGACACACAATTCAGTTCTGGTTCTAATCTTACATGCTGTATTGATTTAAGGTCTTGTATTTAAAATATGTTTGTTTACAAAGGGTATGTGGGTATGGCATGGGTAATTCCTATTACCTGCTTGTGACTCTCTGTTAAGTCATTTTCACATTTTGAAATGCAGAACTGAAGCTGATTAAATTCAGAAGCTGCTCGCTCCACAAGACCTGGGTCTAGATGCAGCCTTTCCTGCTTTCTTTCTGCTTCTTTTTCTTCTCCTCCTCTGCTGCCATCTTCACTCAAGTGCAGAAGTATACTCCACTTTGTCAAAGAACTCTGTACACGAGCCAAACTCTGAAGGCTTCGTTTCCTTGCACGAATCTGCCGACGCTGATCAAGGTTAAATGACAAATTCTCCATTGCTTCATCTAAGTTCAATTTCACTTGCTAAAGGAAAGGAGAAATGTAGTGTTAAGTTTCTTACTAAAACTGAGACTTCCACTATCAAATGTCTTTCACATCAACAGTACAAACATAAATTCAGCAGTAACATCTAAAGTACTGCTGTGAATTTTCCTGCAAAATCCTATTTGTATTCATATCAATTTGCACATGTTTTACAATTAATTGTGGTACAAACGCAAAGTATATTTAGGACTAACTCAATTAATATGATTTGCATTGGCCAAATATATTATACTTTATTCATGTTACTTAAATGCACTGAAGCCTGAAATTCACTTTGTCATTCAGAGATAAACAGGCATGCTGGTACTTTCAAATTAAAAAAAAAATGCAACAATGGTAACAGGAAAGACATTTTAAAAATGCAGGTTCTTCAACATCAAAGTAAAAAACTGAATCTTAGAAATATCCAATAAATAACAAGATTTAAAAAATTATTGGCTAATGTATTCTAATCTTTTACCAACACTAGCCAATAAACAATTCAATTAAGTGTTTATCTAATTCCATTCAAGACACTTCTAAATCCCATTATTTTTACCAAAAATGGTATTAAAATCAGTTTTGAACTTCGATAAAGTACCAGATCTCACCAGTTAATATTGTTGTAAGTACCCTAGTTCAGATTTTATTACGAAATCTTGCTTTAACACCTAAATTAAAATAAATGCCACTTCAGAACATGTTTACACATTTGTTCTTTGATTTTTTACATCTCCATACATACAGCCACAACACTGACAGTGCAACTATACTGTCCACAATGCAAGGTAACCTTAGCTGGCACTCTCTTAGTCCAGCGGTGAACAAATTCATAAATGGTCTCAAGAGTGCTCATTTCCTCTAGTTCATAATGTGCCTGGAAAGATGGTGCTTTTGATTTTATAGCTGCAAGTTAAGCTCAGCAAATTCCAAGTTTTATGAAAAAATGGTGAACCTAATTTTAAACCAAATGATTGATAGACTAAAATGAAGTCTGTTGGTAACTAATGTTCACACTAAATGCCATAGTTCATCAACATCTGTTGCAGTTAAATATTACAAAGCAAAATTTCCAAAATAAAAGGCTTATAACAGGTCACTGGTTTAGATGAAACACAATGTGGAGTAGTTACACCAATGCAGTTCCTTTCTTGAAATACTATAACCAGTAACACACTGTTATTATGTTGTATTTCTCATTCTGAATATGATTTAAGGTAGTGGCATAAAATCTTCTTATCAAACATAATACATAAACAAAAAAATGTAAACTTCCAACATACCAACACTTCTTCCTTCAGCTGGCCAAGTGGTATTTGTATACCATTTATGGCTTTATCTAAACCAATTAAGTTGCTTGACAAATTAACAAAATCTGCATAATCTTTGTTTATTAAATCTATCATTGCTGAACGGAGAACTTTCAAATATACTCCCAAATCATCTCGCAGAGTTTCAAGGTTTGCCTTCTTACGATGGTTCTGAAGAAACTGGTCAACTGAAAAAGACTTCTGAAAACAAGACAATTAACAAAATCACTTTTACCTCCATGTGCTGGGCACTGGGACGGTTTCATCGTAATGTGCAATGGATACTTGGCCAAACTGTCCTTTCACAGTCACCAACAGAGCCACCTAACTCACTATTAATTAAACGTGAAATGTCTAAATTTAAATCCGTCCCAATCTTTCGTACGACAAACCGGAATTGTGACATGTCAGCGTTAGAACTGTGTTACCATAAACCAAAACATGACAGTGAAATCAGTAGAAACACATTTATTCCTCTCTAAAATTTTAATATCAATATACCCATCCGTGCAACAAACTTCATAAGTCAAAAGATTAAACCTTAATTTTCTGAGTAACTTCTTCATTCTAACCTCACACACATGATACTCCCTCGTACAAAAAATGTTCAAGGTACAAATTAAAATCATGATTCAATTCTTAATACCTTAATAATTTCATTTTTATCAAAACACACGTCATTTGGTTCGGTGGGGAGAGGATATGTATCACTATCCTTAGACATTCTCTTCCACTTATCACTAATTCCAACACTCCATAACTCGAACCACGGGTCAACTGCTATGTTTCTTCTGTGTATTTAACTGCACTTGTCAGAATCATGGATTACAAAGATGGAATCAGCGATCAAACTGTTACGATCAAGTTCTAGGGTCCACGAACCCGTCGTTCACTTTGTTCGTATTGTGTATCGGTCAACTCCGATCCGTGGTCTCGGTCGTTCATCGTATTTTTGTTCTCCTACGGTAAGCACGGGTCCTGTACCACTTAGTTAATGTCTCGTACAACTAGATGTCTGTACTCGGTACCACAGATTATCCTCGGTACTATCTTACAAACACCTGTTTTCAAGCGGGACGTACGTGCGAAAAACACCGATATTAATCCGTTATTTGTATTTAGCCAACAAGAAAGTGAATTGCACCTTTAAGACATTGTACATAAACCGTTTTATTATCCACGAAATCCCGTTTATTTCTTAAGTTTATCTTTTGGTGTCCAAATAATAAGCGTGTCGTAAACCACGTCCCACAAAATATGAAGGCTAACTATACTGACTAGCAGTGTAGAAGGTAAACTTGTCCCTGTACACGCCCTCAAGGCATGTGGGGTGTGTAAATGTGTGGCTCCACTCATTCTTAAGCTCAACGCTGGATGGAGATGATTAGTCAACTTAGCACCTTAGCCATTTTAATCCTGGCAGTAGGCCTATAAATTAGGCACAGATACTACTAAATTCATTTGTCTGTACAAGCATATTCCACAACCACTGCACTACATAATTACATTTATCTTAATGTATTTTATTTTTGTGGGAAATTACTAAAAAATTAAACTACAATACCTGTTGTAAGTTATGTGGTTTTCACATGTTGTTTAAGTGAGAACAGATGTATTACATCTGTATTACAAATATGAAACACTGGTAACTAAAGCCAGAAGGCCACAATATGGAAACAGTATTTATTCTCAACATTCAAGTACGTAAATTTCCAGTTTTAAAGTGTCAGTCTTATAGCAATTTATAAATATGAATGTGCTCTTAAACTTTGAACATACATAATTTCCTCTTAAAATAATGACTTTATGCTCTGAACTTCATTACCCAACTGAACAAGTAGAGCATTTTTTTTTTATTCCTGGCAATTTCTTACCAAAAAGACACATTTGATATATCATGTACATTATACACTCTAACACACAGACCCAAATCTATACAAGGAAGCTGCCCATGCAGTTATATTTGTAACAAAAGACACCATTACAATTATGATGCACATAAGAATTCTGAAACAAAATTCTTCACTTTCACGAAATTAACTGGAACTGGCTGTTTGTACAAAGCACACAATGAATAGGATTCAGCAGGAACTATGTTATACAGCTGAATAATAATTCACAAAACATATGCTATTATATTTATTAAAAAACAAATAACATTCACATTTTGGTCCATTAATATTAGTCTTCCAGTCAGTCAATCACTCACTCACTCCCTAGGCACAGGATATGATATGTTCAAGTTACATAGCAGGAAATTTAACAACAAAAACTGTTCAATTTTCCCACAGGTAATTCTCCAAGGTCAGTTCCCCCCATAAATACCAATAAAATGGAACTGATATTCTCAGTACTTTTAAGACCATTTCCAACGTTACTTTCAAAAGATACTTATACCAGTATTTCCATGTAAGAAGAAAACAGATTTCACTCTTGTGAAGCAAACTCATGTTCTAGAAACTCAATGATGGTCCAACAATAATTCCCTTGTGGAAAATACAGCATTTAACAATACTCAACACACACTCATATATCAAACCGAGGAAACCTCTTCAATGACTTCATGACACAAGTATATACTCTTATTGTATTTTCTGTCACAACAAAGATTTCTGTTTGTAGGATAATGTCAGTCAGTCATGAAAGTTATGATGGTATTATATAAATTCCAGAGTCAGCCAAATATACAAACAGAAATTCACAAGATATAAGCAAAAAGCATGGTCATCATCTCGGCATTTTGAACAGTAAAACTTATAAGAAACATCAGCAACAGCAATTCAGTTTCATGGTAATTCTCCCTCACTGTCCCAGTCCTTGTCAAGGAAGAGAACAGTGATGGAGTAATATTTTAACATACGTGTTTTTATGAACACTTCAGCTAAATTTGAAATCCTAACAACAGTGGTGTTGGTACCTACCAAACTCTGTCACACCCCAAAAGAAAGTATTAATTTACATTTCAATATAATCATTATGACACTGATGACAGCAGTAACTTAAAAAAAAAAAATAAAATTGAAATTTCAACCA
>Ga0209755_10005604_pt1 | contig 14223 bp, 11 predicted proteins | sample TergutCo191P1_FD_187301 | JGI IMG/M metagenome (GOLD analysis project Ga0209755, IMG submission 187301) | Cornitermes sp. P1 segment gut microbial communities from Petit-Saut dam, French Guiana - Co191P1 (SPAdes) (version 2) | ecosystem: Host-associated > Arthropoda: Insects > Digestive system... | reverse complement strand
ACGGGTACCTGTACGATCTCGCCGTCAAGATTATAGAGAAGGGAAACGCCTACGTCGATGACCTGACCGAGGCCGAGATGCGCGAGTACCGGGGAACGGCGGTTCCCGACAGGCACAACGTAACCGTCACGCCCCCCGGTCGAAACAGCCCTTGGCGCGACCGCCCGGTGGGGGAAAACCTTGACCTGTTCGCCCGGATGCGGGCCGGGGAGTTCCCGGACGGGGCGAAAACCCTGCGGGCCAAAATCGACATGGCCCATCCCAACCTGGTCATGCGCGACCCGGTTATCTATCGCATCCGCCGCGAGACCCATTACCGCACCGGCAACGACTGGTGCATCTACCCGATGTACGACTTCCAGCACCCCCTGTCCGACGCAAAGGAGGGCATCACCCATTCGCTCTGCTCCCTGGAGTACGAAATCCACCGGCCACTGTACGATTGGTTTATCCAACAGGCGGAGGTTTTCCCCAGCCGGCAGATCGAGTTCGCCCGGCTGAACCTTAGCCACACGGTTATGAGCAAACGCTGGCTGCTAAAGCTGGTGCAGGACAAGCTGGTCTCCGGCTGGGACGATCCCCGGATGCCCACGATCGCCGGCCTGCGTCGCCGGGGCTACACCCCGGAAGCGATCCGCAACTTCGTTTCCCGGATAGGCATTTCCAAGACGGACAGCATGGTGGACATCGCCTTTCTGGAGTTCTGCCTGCGCGAGGATCTTAACAAGCGGGCCACCCGGGTAATGGCCGTCCTTACCCCCCTGAAGCTGATTATCGAAAACTGGGAGGAGGGCAGGCTCGAGGAGCTGGAAGCCGTGAACAACCCGGAGGACCCTGCCGCCGGAACCCGGACAATCACCTTTTCCCGGGAACTCTGGATCGAGCGGAGCGACTTCGAGGAGGTGCCGCCGCCAAAGTACTTCCGGCTGTTTCTGGGCAACGCCGTGCGTCTGCGTTACGGGTACGTCGTCACCTGCACCGGCTTCGAGAAGGACGAGGCCGGGAACGTCACGGCGGTGCGCTGCATCTACGACCCCGGAACCAAAAGCGGAAGCCCGGGCACCGTTCCCACCCAGGCCCCGGAGGGCCGCAAGGTGAAGGGCACGATCCACTGGGTTTCCGCCGCCGGTGCCGTTTCGCTGGAAGCCCGGCTATACGGGCACCTGTTCGACGTGGAAAGGCCCATGGAGGTCGCCCCCCGGCCCGACGGAACTCCCGGGGAATTCACCGACAACCTCAGCCCCAACTCGCTGGACGTAATCCCCAACGCTTGGGGCGAACCCTGTCTCGCCGACGCAAAGCCCGGGGAATACTTCCAGTTCGAAAGGCTGGGCTACTTTACCAGGGATCCCGACACCGGGGAAGGCGGGCGGCCGGTCTTCAACAAGACCGTGGGCCTGCGGGATACCTGGGCGAAGATCGCGAACAAGGGAAACAAAGGATGTATTCCTAAGTAACCCCAGCCTTGCGAAAGGCAATAGAGGCGCAAGCGAGCATGACAAGGCCAAAGCAGGGTATACACCCCCGCCCTGCGCCCTTGGTTTCCGTAGAACCGCACAAAGCTGGAGCCAAATCTGTCATAGCCCAGGAAGGGGGTTCCCTTATTTTAACATTGCTGTCAATATTTTTGGCGGTGAGATGGTTGTTCCAAAATGCCAGCCCACTTATTTGGACAACATGCGCCTCCAACAAAAACGCGCGACGAAGGATAGGCACTCCCCGTTCGCTTGATGCAGGCAACGTTGTCGGCTCTTCGAAACGGGCCGCGGAACTCAGGAACGCAACCCGAAAGCCAAGATGGAAACCCAACCGATCCAGCGGCAGCCCCAACTCTCCCAACTCTCCTTTACTCCGGGAGAGAAGCGCGGTATAATGGCAATCGGCACGTTAGGCGAGGTTTTATGATCGAAAACACGACCACCGAATTCAACCAGAAGGTGGTCAACACGATGTTGGCGTTTTTGAACACCGAAGGGGGCACGCTCTACCTTGGTTTGTCCGACGACGGGAGCGTTTTCGGCATCGAGGGGAATATCGACCAAGAAGCAAGACATGAAAGAGCAGGGGTTGTTAAATGCCCGAAAAGAAGGGCGAAGATGGCTCTATAACGCACATGGGAACGCATGACCGTTTGGATACAGGCGGCGACGCAATCCGCCTTGCCCAAACGCGGCTATAGCCGCCTAAGCATCGTAAGGTAGTCCGACCCCCTGACCCTGTCGTAGGGCATAAAGTTTCTTCCGTCCGGCAGGAACATGAACTGCGACTCCACGCTGCCCAGGATCGAATCGATGAACGGTGAGCGGACGTAGATATCCGGGATTGGGCTGCGGGCGTTGGGCATGGTGGCCAGGCGCGAGGAGTACTGGGTCAGAAGCGCGCGATTCGCGCGGTTTTCCGCGTGAAGGTGCCAGAGAAACCAGGCCGCGCCGGAACGAAGCACCACCTCGGTGGGGGCCGGCCTTGAGCCGGGCAACTCCGTTATGGCCGTGTCCTGGGTGCGCGGGATAAACGCCCGGTCCAAAAGCTGGTTAAAGAGCGTGTCCACCGGCCAGTCCCGGCCCGCGGTAAGAAACCTAAGAAGGTCGGTCTCGCTCCGCGTAACCTCGATCAGATCCCTCCAGGTAATCTCGTCCTGCATTACTATGTCCACGGTGCGTCCGGCCGCGCCGGGGGCCATGTCCCTAAGCTCCCAGGCCCTGTCGCGGAAAACCCTGTAGGCGCCCTCGTAAAAAGGCCGCTCCGCCAGAAGCACGAAGGCCGCGTCGAAGGCCGCCACGGATTCGGGGAAACGGTTCAGGTCGAAAAGCGTCCGGCCGCGCTCGACAAGAAGCTCGCCCCTGGAGCCCTCGATTTCCAGGCTCCGGTCTATCATCGAAAGCCGCGCCTCGGGGTTGCCTTCCAGCCGAAACGACAGTACCTGGGATTGCAGGTTGTAGGGCGAAAGCGACCGCGATCTTTGCAGCTCGCGCCTGGCGTCGGAGGTTCTTCCCTCCAAAAGGAAAAGCCTGCCGGACAGGGCGGCAAGAACGGCCTCGAAAACCGGATCGGCGACGGTTCCCTCCAGGGCCGCCGCCTGCTGCCTTACCCGGGCAAGCTCCTGCCGGCTCGCGCCCGCGCCGTCCAGCCGCACGATGCTCTCCTCCAGTTCCAAAAGACTGGCGTGGGCCGCGTCGTCCGCGATTGCCCGGACTATGTCCCGCTGGATTGTCTGGCACCCCGAAAGAACAAGGCAGACAGCCGCCAGCGAAAAAAACGCTTTCGCCCCGCATTTTTTCATCGTTCGCCCCCTACCTGAATTGCCACATGTGAAGCCGGTTGTCCATTCCCACCCCGGCGACCTCCGTTTCCCTGCCGCCAAGAATGTCCCCGATAACCGGCCTTCCCCACACAGGCAACGGAAAGCCGTACAGGGAACTGAAATTCAGCGAGTGGCCGTGCAGCGCGTTCCCCTCGCCGGTAAAGAAAACCCTGTCGCCGACGACCGTGATAAAGCCCTCCTCCCGAACCGAAAGGCGCGGAATGTGCTGAGAGAAGACCTCGCCGTCCAGGCTAATCCGGAACAGGGTTCCCCCCGACTCGATTACCCAAAGGCTTTCCCCGTCGAAAACCGGCTGCAGGAAAAAGACCCCGTCAAGCTCCAGCGGAAAGCCAGGGAGCATTTCGGCGGCCTCCGTGTAGACCGCCAGATCCCCGGCCTGGGTAATAAAGGCCGCGAAAAGGCGCGGCGGCCGCCCGGCGGTGAAAAGCAGCGGCGAGCCGAAGGCGATCCCCGGAACGGAAACCGGCCAGCCGGGCAGGGGAACGCCGGCCCCGTCCATGACGAACATCTCGCCGAAGATTATGTCCCTGGGATAGACGGCGACGAAGGTTCTGTTGTTAAAGTCCAGGAAAGATGGCGCGGCGCGAAGGGCCGAAGAGAAGGCGCCCCACCTGGCAACCTGGGCCTCGGCGTCCACCGTGTAAACCGCGCCGTCCTCGCTGCCAAGGAAAAGCCTTCCCCCCCAGGCCTCCGGAGGGGCGGACAGGCGTATACCGGTGCTGATTGGGAAACCCCTAAGGCTTTCCAGGTTCCCATCCACCAGGCTAACGTTGCCCAGGGAATCGACCAGCCAGGCCCCCCCGGGGGGCGTCTGCGGTATCGCGTGGACGACCGCGTGCGGCGAGCCAAAGTCCCTTAGCTCTATGATCCCGCGATCGACGGGGTTGATTGCCAGCACGTCGCGGCCCCTGGTAACCAAGAGCTCGCCGGACGAAATCCCGAAGAGGCGGTTCCCAGCACGGCCAGGGCCGAGTTCCACCGGGAAACCCGCGACCGGGACTATGCCCCTGCCCGTCCCCGGAATCACCGAAAGGAAAAGCCTGAGCACGCCGTCCTCAAGGGAAAGCTGCGCGAGTCCCTGGCGGTAAAGCCTTAGGATCGCGGTAAGCTCGTTGTTGCCCCGAAGGAAGAACGGCATGGAACGATCCAGCGAATAGAACAGGCTGATCGACGCGGGGCCGGTGTCCCCCCGGGAAAGCGTGCGCCACAGTTCCTGCCTGGGCAGGACCTCGTTTCGCCTTACCGCGTTTACCGCCGCAAGAAGGGTCTCGGCGGATTCGGACAGAAGAAGGTGGTTGTTGTGCACCGTGTAGAACGGGGATGGAACGTCCACGCCCAGGAACCCCAGAAACGAATTGAGGAAGCCCGGTATCTGTATCCTGGGGATGCGGTTCCCGTCCAGGGTCAGCCGAAGATCCTCCGCCAGGAAAATCGTCCCAAAGGCCCTGTCGAAAACCTCCCTGCGCCTGGCCTCGTCCCTTATCTCTATGGCGAACACCGGGTGCGGCCTGCCCTCCAGCCCGTAAACCGCGAACTGGGTGCCCGTCCAGGAAAAAAGCAGCTCGTCCAGGCTCATGCGGAGGGTCATCTTGGCCGCGCTGTCCGCCCTCCGGATGTTGTCGTCGAATTCCGCGCCGGTCGAGGCGCCCCAGGCAATCGCGGAAACCCCGTCCAAAAGCTCCCGCAGGCTGCCGGCGGACAGCATGGTCATGTACTGGGCCTCCTGGGGAATCATCGCCAGAAGCGGCGTCGCCCTGGAGTTTCTTTCTATAATAGTCCGCAGCGCCTCGTTGCCCGTCCCCAAGGGGGTCACGACGTTAAGGTTTAGCTGGTTGGGCATAATCGAGAGGCTGGCCTCCACCATGCCGGGGAACTCCAGCAGATCCAGCGCGGAAAGCATCTGGGGATCCGCCGCGCCGCTTCCAAGGATGTTCGTAAGGGCCTGGGGCGAAAGCAGGAAGGCGATGTCGTGGCGCCTGGAGGATATGGCCCTGGCGTCGGAGCCGATCGCGTACCCGTCCCGCGAGGTGCCGTCCAGCACGGATTCAAAAAGCGACTCGTCGCTGGAAACGAAAAGCAGGTTCCGGCGGTGGCCTATAAAGAAAACCGTCCCGTCGTCCAGGCGGTACTCGAAACGGTAGTTTCCGCCCGAACGCACGTAAAAAAGACCGGGAACGTTGATCCCCCTGGCCAGGGCGGGAAGAAACCGCAGCAGCGGCCAGAGAATACCCGCGTCCCAGACGGCAAGAACCCGCTCCCCAGGCAGCAAGGCCGCGCTGAGCCTTCCCCCGGCGACCAGGCGAACCAGCCTGTTTTCCGCGACCCCCGCGTTCCTTGCCTGGTTAAACACGGGCATAAGCGGCGAAAGTTCCGCCAAATCCATAATGTCGGGCAGGGCCTCGTGGCCAAGAACCCTTCCAACCAGCCGCCCGGTGTCCGGGACGCTGACGTACAGGTCGAACGAATCGGGAACTACCGAGGTCGGCGCGATTCTTCCGATAAACGAAATCCCCACCACGGCAAGGGGGAGGCCGATTACAACAACAAGCAGAATGCAGACGGCTACGAGCACCCTGCGCTTTTTTCCGCCACTCATAACGGATCCAGTTTTACCCATAGGGGCCAAAAAAGCAAGAAGCCGCCCGGACAATTTCCCCGGGCTAAACCTTTAGGCACAAACCCTAGTCGTATAGTGCACGCGCAAGAACCCCGCAATTCATGACAAAGCACTTGCTCGCATACCCAGTAGTGTCAAGGTCGTGGGTCACCATCAAAACGGCCGTTCCCTCGTCGGCCACCTTTTTAAAAATCGCCATGATTTCTTTGGTCGTTTGGGCATCCAAATCCCCCGTCGGCTCGTCGGCAAGCAACAGGCCGGGCTTGTTCATCATCGCCCTGGCAATGGCGACGCGCTTGAGCTGCCCGCCCGAAAGGCGCTTTGGCATTCTGCCGGCCAGCTTCTCAATGCCGACCGACGCGAGAAGCCTGCGAGCCTCCCCCTCCGAATCGCCTTCGCGCTTTGCCAGGTGAAACGGGAGCCGCACGTTGTCCAATACGGTCAGGTTGGACAGCACACTGTACTGCTGCGGCACACAGCCTATTTTGGCGTTCCTGTACATCGAAATCCCCTCGTCCGGAAGGGCGAAAATGTCCTGCCCGTCCAAGAGAACGCTCCCCGAAGTAGGGACAGTAAGCCCCGCCATGATGTTCATCAGCGTGCTTTTTCCGCTCCCGGAACGCCCCGTTATGCTGAAAAATGCGCCACTCGATATGGAAAAACTGACGTTGCTTAGGGCCTTAATTGTCTGGTCGCCCTGGGTATACTCTTTCACCAGGTTTTTCACTTCCAGTTTCAAGATTATTCACCCTCCCGCATCGTTGCGTAAGTTTCCGCTCGGCTGATTTTGTAGGCGGAGTACGCGGACGACAGTGGCCCCACCGCAATGGAAAAAAACAAGGCGAACGCGAGAAGCGCAAGCGAATCAAAGGCTCCCGGCAGCAGAAGCGGCATACCCATCTGCATTCCGATATGCCGCCCGAAGGGAAACACCACGAGTGCGGCAAGCAGGCTCCCCGTTATCGCCCCGCATAGGCTAAGATCGAAGGCTTCGGTTAGCACGATGCCCGCAAGTTTCCTGCGTGTCGCACCCAAAATGCGAAGGATGGCGAACTCTTTTTTTCTTGAGCCCGCAATAAGCGAGAACAGCACCGCCAAAATCAGCACGGCAATAATGCCCAATACGATTGTGATTGTGTTAATCATCCCAGTGAAAAAGCGCAAGTTAGTCGCTATGCTTGAATAAATGCCATAGCTTGCCACAAGACCCACGTTTGGTACGTTCTCTCGGATGCGGGCAAGCACGTTCGAAATGTCATAGTTCGGATCAACGTTCACCAAAATCGTGGAAGCGGCGTTTTCGATGTCCACGTTGGCCGGAATGAACCCCCCGGCCTGCGCTGCCCTCGCAAGCTGGCGGGCGGTATTCATGCTGACAAAAACGGTGTGATCCATGCCCGTTGCCGTCCGCTCAAGTCTTGCGGCCACGGGCAACACGGAATTGAAAAATGTTACGGTGTTGTCGCCGCTAATGCCAACGTTGCTGCCAACAATTACCTCCCCGTCGCCAATTTGCCGGTGCAGAAAATGAGCGATCCAAGGCATAACCACAAAGTCCGTGTCATAGTCTATGCCAATAATCTGAGTCACCACGGTGCAGCATTCGGCATCCGCAATCGTCGCCAGGTAAAACTGCGTGGTAACCTGCCCGACACCCTCAACGGCGGCGACTTGCCACTCCAGACCCCTGTCAAAGTAAAAGCTGACGGGCGCGCCGGCGAGAATGATGCTTTCATAGGCAGCCTCGCTACCGGGTGGCACCACCGCAATGTCCGCGCCCAGACGCGCCTCAAGACTTCTTATTCCGTTGTCCAGGCTCCGGGACAGAACCGCGCCGCCGAAAAAAGCAAATGCCATAATTGCCACCACTATCACCAGAGCCGCCGCCCTACCAGGTTTTCCACACAGGTTGTTGTACGCCACCCTGGCCGTCGTCAGCGGCTTCTTTGCCGCCAGCTTACCCGTCGATTTCTTCTTGCTCATCGTCTTCCTCCTCTTCTTTTCTGTTCAACACAAACGCATTGACAAGGGACATAATCAGCGTAAGCGCGCCCGTCAACTGGATAAAAGGCTTGAACGGTCTGACGTTGCATATCATGTCCTGCTCTACGCAGGTGTTGGTTAAAAACGTTATGACAATAGCCAAAGCCCCCAGCAAACCAAGCGAGGTACTCAGCCCCTTGTGAAAAATTTTCGAGCGGCCAAACAAAATCATAAGCCCCCCGGCAAAAACAATTATCGCCGCGATGCCGTAGATATGCGCGGCCACGTCAAAGCATCGCATAAGCATGGGCTTATAGTTCAGGCTAGCCGGGGCCGGTTCAAAACAGGGCGGGACAAAGGTAAACAACCCAATCAGGATGAAAGCGCCCATGGCGATGAAACCAATCCCCATGTTCCTCGGGGAAGGCTTTACCGGCAACGCCGCGGCGTTCGCGAAAAATGCGTAAATGGCGGATATAATCGCGAGAATGATACCCATTGACGCAACGAAAGGGACAAATGGCCCTTCATTGCAATCAAAGTTTGTCCATACGACGTAAATGTTTTCGTCCGTTTCCAGCAAGCCATGATGGACTCGCATGTTCGCCTGATACGGGGCTTCACTAATCGCCAGATTATGGGCCCGTATGTTGCACGTATCCGTTACCACCGCCGCATTGAAACTAAGCAAGATGCCCAGAAGAAAAACCATGACGGTCAACGCCTTGACCCATTCGCACGAGCGGCGGAACGCAACCACAAGAGCGCCGAGGGCTATAACCACCACCGCAAAGCCGCGCTGAATCAAACCCAAAGAGTAGCACCGTGCTACCGTGCCGGCGAGAATGCGCGTGCAAGGAATTGCGAAAGTCATAAGCCCGATAAAAGTCAGCAGACCCAGCGCAATGAACAAAACTCCAACAACCAAGGGGATTGCCGCATTGTTGCTTGTTTTCATAAATACAACCTCCAAAAAGATTTGATTGATTGCGGTAGCCGCTTTAGCAGCAATCGCCCCAGCAGACTATGCCGAGTTGACTGGCGCCGCAATATCCCCACACCCAAAACGTGCCGCCCGTTTTAACGGCCGCAGTATGACTCCTACCGGCGGAAACCGATGCCCAATCTTCATCCGTCCAAACCCTAACCGGGGAGTTGCGCGTAATCCTGGTGCCGTCGCCAAGCTGTCCCTGCCCGTTAAATCCCCAGGCCCAAAGCGAACCGTCCCTTCTAAGAGCCACGGTATGCGACTCGCCAGCAGCCACGGACGCCCAGTCAGTAGCCGTTCCTATTTGAACCGGGGCGGTGCGGGTGGTTCTGGTGCCGTCGCCAAGCTGCCCGTTCTGGTTGTTTCCCCAAGCCCAGAGCGTGCCGTCCGTTTTTACGGCCACGGTGTGATACCTACCGGCGGCAACGTGCGCCCAGTCTCTGTCCGCCCCTATTCGGGTAGGAGTGCTACGGTTAGTCGCCGTGCCGTCGCCAAGCTGCCTATTCCGGTTGCTTCCCCAAGTCCACAGCGTACCATCCGTCCTTACGGCCGCGGTGTGATACCTGCCAGTGGCAACATTCGCCCAGTTCCTGTCCGTCCCTATTTGAGCCGGCGCGTCACGGTCGGTACCCCTGCCAGTGAGCCGGCCAACCGCCCCGTCGCCAAGCTGGCCATACCTGTTGCTTCCCCAAGTCCATAGCGAGCCGTCCGTTCCGATGGCGGCGGTGTGCCGCGCCGTCAAGTTGCCAGCCGAAACGGATACCCAGTTTGTTTCTTCCCCTACCTGAACGGGAGCGGTGCGCAAGGCTCCATCGCCGAATTCTCCCCATGTCCAGGACGTGCCGTTCGTCCTGACTACCACGGTGGGTTCGCTGCCTGAGGAAACATACGCCCAACTCGTTTCCGCCCATATTTCGACGGGAAGGAACCCCGCCAAAAATAGTGCCAAAGCCGTTTTTTTCATGGCTATCCTCCTAATCGGCCAGGTCCGCCGGCCAAGTGAAGCACAAAGCCGGCGGCCTGGATATTGTCAAAAAGCCTACTGGATTGGAATGTCCGCCCACCCAACGTTGATTTGCGTGTCGCCGGTTATTATGAAACTGAAAATACCGTTTGTGGTGCGGGCGTCCTCCATTGTCCTGTCATGCTCGCCATAGAGAAAAACCCAGTCCGGTGAGTCGTTTTCGAGCAGATGAGCCCAGTTGGCCGTGTTTTCCATGTCCACGTTTGTGGTGTACCGTAGAAAGCGAAAGCCGGCGATGGGCGATCTTGTCGGGCCGCTTGGAATCCAGTCCTGCTCGTACATCAGTTCGTACCATGCGTTTATCGTCACGACAACCGTAAGCTCGGTTCCCCCTCTGACGTCGTAAATCACGGGCCAGAATCCGCCGTCTATCGGCAACGTGTCCGTGAAAAGCGGCACGTCCCCGTCGAAAACAGTTACCCATCCATGATGCTGCATACAACGCGCCTGAAAGCGCAAGCTGAATGTCTCGTCGGAAAGCGGATGATCCGCCGGCCGTGGCGTAGCCGTGGCGCATCCCGTCATTGAAAACCCGATTACCGCGACCAAAATCGCGGCGGCAAAAAACCTGAAATTGTTTTTCATAAAAGCCTCTTCTTCGACTGTCCGCCCCATTTGTTCGGTGGACAGCCGCAAACATTTACCTACCCAACGGGCAGGGATACTCCCGCATTGCAAGAAAAATTGTTTGAAAATGAAATGGCAAAACTTTACGGCTTGCCGTAAAGCCTACGCTTTTGGAGGCTTGAAAATAAAATAGGTGATTTTTATGAAGCCAGATTGTTCCTCGGTAACAACGCCGTGCAATTCAGCAAGGGCGAAGCCGTCAACATTGCCCGCCTGAAAACTATACGAACCAGAACAGCATCCCGCCCCGACAAGAAATTCGCAGCAAGCGAGGATTTTGATTTGAGTAGAGTCTCTGGCTAAGAGGCAGCAGCACACGCTTGCCGTGGTTACACAGCAAGAGGTTTCACCGTTTTCGGCAAAGGAAACGCAACACGGATTGCCCGTTGCGGAAACAGCGGCAGCGAATGCATCGAAAGGCAGCAGCGCAAACGTCATGGCAACGATAGCCACAATCGCCATGGCTGTACGGGTCATTTTGTGCCGCTCTTCGTGCAAAACATCCCCCTATTGCTAACTTGCCTTATACCACAAAACGGGGCGGCATGTCAAGCCTTGCTTTCCATGCCCAAAGAAGTACTACCGCCCAACCGGCACGCGGCCGCGCGGTTCCCCCGCCTAAACCTTGAACTGCGAGACGGCCCGCGTCAGCGTGGAAATGTTTTCCTGCGTCCTGCCGCTAAGATCGTTGACCGTGTTCACCGCCTGGTTCACCTGCTCGGCGCCGGCGGCCATCTCGTTGATGCCGTTAGTGATCTCCTGCGTGGCCCTCTCCAGGTTCTTGCTTTCCGAGATCACTTCCTTGCTGCCCTCGAGCATCTCAATCGAGCTGCCCCGCACCTGCCCGGTTATGTCCCCGACCTGCCCGGCCGCGCTTAGAACCTGCTTGCTTCCGTGGCTTTGCTCCTCCATCGCGCGGCGGATTGCCTCCTCCTGCTCCGCGACCGTTTTGACACCCTGGTCTATAGCCTCGAACTTGGTAAGGACGTTCTCGGTGGATCGGGTGATCTTGTCCATCGAGTCCTTGATTCTTTTCAGCACGTCCCCGATCGTCTTGGACTGGCTGCTGGAGTTCTCCGCAAGCTGGCGAATCTCGCCGGCCACCACCGCGAAGCCCCTGCCCAGCTCGCCGGCCCGCGCCGCCTCGATCGCCGCGTTCATCGAAAGAAGGTTCGTCTGGCTGGCGATGTTTTCCATAACGGCGTTGATCTCCAGAAGACCCTCGGACTCGCGCACGATGTCCTGGATGTCATGCGCCACCTCCTGCAGGCTGGCCCTGCCGGTCTCCGACGATTCCTGCAGATCGCGCACGTTCTCGACGTTCTTCATCAGGGTCGCGGTGACGGACTTGATGTTCGCAATCATCTCCTCGATCGCGGACGATGCCTGCGACACCGCGCCCGTCTGGTTGTCCACCTGGCCGTTCAGCTTGTTGATGTTTACCGTTACCTGCTCCATCGTCGCGTTGGTCTCGGTGACGCTGGCGCTCTGGTTCAGCACGCGGCCCTTGATGCTCTGGATGTTCGCCGCGATCTGGTTCATCGCGGACGCGGTCTGGACCATGTTGCTGGCCAGGTTGGATCCGATGTCGGACAGCGTTCCCGCCTGCTGCTTGATCGCGACGATCATTCTGCGAAGCTGCTCCATGGTCAGGTTGAACGAGCGGGAGGCCCGGGCGATTTCGTCGTTGCCCAGTTCCGGAAGCCTTTTCGTCAAATCGCCTTTCGCGGTCTCGTCCAGCGTCTGCGTCAAAAGGCCGATGGGCCTCACCATCCGCGCGATAAAGAAGAACATCGCGATGGCGACCGCCGCGAGACTCGCGACACCTATGAGGATCAGGTTTCGCTGCATCGCGTTCGTGGCGGCAATCGTTTCCGCGTTGGAAAAAGCGACCGAGAACATGCCGACGGGGTTGCCGGCGGCGCCGACCAGCGGCAGGTAGTACGCATGGTGCGGCACCCCGAACAGCGTCAGCTCCGCCATCAAAGGCCGTCCCTGGCGCAGAACCTCCTCGGTGACGCTCGCGTCAGCGTCAATGCCGACGGCGCGGACACCGCCTTCCGTTAAAATCGTGGTTGCCGCGCGCGTGCTTCCGCCAAAGACCGTAACCTCCGCGTTGAAAATCCCGGCGAAGCGATCGACGAACGCCTCGGTGTGCAAAAAGACGAGGGGTGTCATCGTGCCGATAATCGAGCCTGCGTGCCTTATCGGCACGGTGGTGTTCAGTCCCATGGGCATAGTCGCCGTCGAGGAATAGGACGTCGAGGTCTCCCCGCGCAACGCCGCAAGGCCAGCCGCGCTGCCGTCCTGATCGCCGTAGTTGCCGAGATCGTGAAGCCGCAGGACGACAACCCCCTGCGCGTCGCGCACGACGAAGCTGTCTACCCCCATGACGTCGGCGATGTATTGCAGGTACTCGACGATTGCCCGCCTGGATTGCGCCCTTCCCTGCGGGTTGGCGTTCCAGCTCAGCAAATTCGACACGACCTCGTAGCTGTAGGCAATGGAGAGGGCGATAATCAGCGTCTGTTCCTCCAGGTTGTTTAGCTGCGCTTCCGCGGCGCTGGACGCCAGGCGGATGCGCTCCTCGGTGAGATCGTCGGCAAGGTTTATAGCGGACACCGAAACGTACACGAAAATTAACACGACCATAAGAACCAGCATACCGACGATGGGAACAATCAACTTGCTCTTCAAACTGCTAAACATACAGACCCCCTTTTCCATGACAGACAGATAACCGTGGCAAAAGCGAAGTTTTCGTCACCCGTAGTTGGCCAGACTGGCCCCGCTTTGACAGCCCTTGAAAATAAGCGCTACTCATTTCTCCTCCAAAAAGCATGTTTTTGAACACGTTTTTGTTTTTATAAAAAAAACCCGCAGCCGCCCAATGCGCGTGAGATACGCAAGGAAACCAGCGAAGGGCGTTTTTTCGATAGGGGTGAAAGTGAAAGCCTGGGAAAATTACCTGTCAGGTACTTGACAGAGCCGCGCGTTACGTCACAACTAGCCTGTTTTGCGATTCCGCGAGTTTCCATAACTCTCAGTCATCCGGGCGGCCTTGGTTTTCGGGAAGTACAGCCACGCAGGGAAAGCCTTGTGCGATTGCCGCCTGTGGCATATATCGTACCGATTCTAGAAAACAGTGTCAAGTGAAGCCGCGGAAAGCGAGAAAATTTTATCGGAGCGAAAACCGCCCAACCGACACGCGGCCGGGCGGCGTTCGCGCTAAACCTTGAACTGCGAAACGGCCTTCACCAGGGTCGAGATGTTCTCCTGGTTCCTGCCGGTAAGATCGTTGACGTTGCTTACAGCACTGCTGACCTGGTCCGCGCCGGCGGCCATCTCGTTTATGCCGCTGGTTATCTCCTGCGTCACCTTTTCCAGGTTCTTGCTTTCCATGATGACTTCCCTGCTGCCCTCCAGCATTTCCAGCGATCCGCCCTTTACCTGCTGCGTTATCTCGCTTACCTGCCCGGACGCGCCCAGAACCTGCTTGCTCACCCGACTCTGCTCGTCCATTGCGCCGCGAATGCCTTCCTCCTGCTCCGCCACGGTCCTTACGCCCTGGTCTATCGCCTCGAACTTGTTAAGGACGTTGTCGGTGGATCGGGTGATCTTGTCCATCGAGTCCTTGATCTTCTTGAGCACGTTGCCGATTA
>Ga0209755_10005603_pt1 | contig 14224 bp, 11 predicted proteins | sample TergutCo191P1_FD_187301 | JGI IMG/M metagenome (GOLD analysis project Ga0209755, IMG submission 187301) | Cornitermes sp. P1 segment gut microbial communities from Petit-Saut dam, French Guiana - Co191P1 (SPAdes) (version 2) | ecosystem: Host-associated > Arthropoda: Insects > Digestive system... | reverse complement strand
AAGCATATACGCCGCATACAAAAATTAGCCGCAGCCAATGCCACAAAATAAAATGTTTGCGAAAAGGATAGTAGCTCATTGGTAATAAGCCAATACACTGTCGTGGCAAAAACAGCATAAAAAATTGCCACAAATACAAGCGTATCAAGCAGTTCAATTATAAATTTGCGTGTTTTTGTCATGGCCGCGCTCCTTCTATTAAAATGTGGCTCTGCCCCACAGCGCTTTCCTATACAAATATTATTTCCTGGTTCCGCTCAATGCCGCTTGGTTTTGGGCCGGGCATTATCCAAACCGTGCGTGCACCTGTGGCTTTCAATTGCAAAAACGCCGCTTCAATTTCGCGCGAATAATATGGGGTAATAAGCCAATATTCTGGGCCGAAATTACCGGCGATTATTATTTCATTAATTTTTTGGGCAAAAGGATCCACATTTTGATTAGTAAAATCTACATATGCCAAAGCTTCTAAAACAGTGCGAGCGTGCTGGATACCTCGCCCCTGCGGTATGTTTATTTCCGCGTCAGAAATTACGCTTTTTCCATTGCCGGAAAAGCCCGTAGGTGTACCGCTGGCAATCATTTTTTCCGATACCGACGCCGCAATTTTTACAGCGCGCTCTTCTAAGCTCTCGTTGTACCAGGCTTCGTGCCGCTTTACATCCAGCAAAATTTCTATTTGCCGTGCGCTTGAATATTCCCAAATATTAACCATCAGGCCCATACCCCGGGCCGACGCCTTAAAATTAACGGCCTTCAACGGGTCTCTGGAGGAATACTCGCGGATACCGCGGAACGAAAACGGATCCGGGTTTATCGGATGCCTGCTAATCAACTGCCCATACACCAACGTACAAAGTTCTTCAACCTCGTCCGTAGCAATTGTACCTGGGTAAACCGTAAGGCGTACATCGCATGGGAATTTTTTAATATAGCGGTTCTCCATTAAAACATCCCAAGCGGTAAGCTCTACCCCGTCTACGAAATAGTAACCCCGCCTGCTACACGTGAACGCTAAACGCCGCGTGATTTTTTGCTGCATTAATATATGAAATAAATCCCTGCGATAATATGCGTCGGTGACAATGGCGGCTTGTGCAAATTCAAGTTCTTTGGCCGCACGAAACTTGACTGTAATCCAGGGGATGGGCAGCCATTTGTTATTTGTCAAAACTTCTGTAAGGGTTAAAACATCGCCTTCTGTGGCATGGCTCCTGGATACGGAAATATCCACATCTAAATTACGGACGCAGTATTTTGCGTAAATTTTGTGTATGATGAATATTGTCAACGCAATTGCGAAGAAAATCCCTAACGTGGGCATTTAAATTTCCTCTGTTGGCACGGGCACCTGCGCAAGCGCATTGTGGATCACTTGTGCCTTGCCTTCTGCACGGACGGTGCTTCGCAATGTTATCCTGTGCGCCCAAACATATGGCGCAAGATATTTGATATCTTCGGGCTTTACAAAGTCACGCCCATCAATAAACGCGTATGCCTGTGCCGCGCGGGCCAATGCCAGCGACGCACGCGGGCTTACGCCCAAAGCCGCGCTTTCGTAATTGCGTGTAAAAATTGCAAGGGCAGAAATATATTCGCACAAATCCCTGTGAACGGTGACGGTACCTACCGCTTTTTGAATCTGCACCCAGTCCTGTACTGTAGTTACGGGCTGCAATGTTTGCAGTGGGCTGTTTGCCAAAAACCGTTGAATAACGTCAGCTTCGCCACTTTTGTCCGGGTAGCCAATGGAAATTTGCATCATGAAACGGTCAAGCTGCGCTTCCGGCAACGGGAATGTTCCCTGTGTCTCCACAGGATTTTGGGTGGCAAGTACAAAATACGGCGGCTGCAGCTCATGGGTTACGCCGTCAATGGAAATTTGATATTCCTCCATACATTCCAGAAGCCCGGATTGCGTGCGCGGCGTAGCTCGGTTAATTTCGTCCGCCAACAGAATGTTTGTAAACAGTCCGCCCCGGCGAAATGTAAATTCACCCGTTTGCGGGTTGTACACATTTATGCCTGTAAGGTCGCTGGGCAATAAGTCTGGCGTAAACTGAATGCGTCTAAAATCGCCGGATATGGACGCCGCAAGCGCCTTTGCCAAAGTAGTCTTGCCCGTACCGGGTACATCTTCGATAAGTACATGCCCGCCTGCGGCCATTGCAACCAACACAAGCTTAATTTCTTTGCTTTTACCAACCATAACTTTTTCGATATTGGCATGTATTTCGCTTACTTTGCTTTTTGCTGTACTTAAATCAAACATGATATAAAGCCCTCCGTTTACTAAATTTTCATTTTTAACGCAGCGCGCGCAAGTACAGACAGTGCGTCTACATGCTCTGCCGCCGTTTTGCCCTTAATAAGGCTAAGCTCTGTACAGCCAAGTATTATCGACTGCGCGCCTTTTGCCAAAAGGGTATCTTCCAATTTGCCAAACTCTTGAATATGCCTTCCTATTTTTATGCTGTAAATCATATTCATTAATTCTGCCTGCTGTGTCGGGTCTGGGGTTAACACTTCAATTCCTCTGCCCTCTAGCGCGTCATGCAAAATGCGCGATTGTAGAGTGCCCTGCGTAGCCAGCAAACCCACTCGGTTTAAGCCCTTCGTCTGCACATGCGTGGCAATTTCGTCCAACAAATTTATAAACGGAATACCAGCCATATCGGCGGCCTCTTTGTAAAAATAGTGAGCGGTAACACATGGCATAACAAGAAAGTCCACCCCGGCACGCTCTAATGTAACTGCCGCGGCAATAATATCCGCCATGGGGTTTATATCACTTTGCCCTAATATATACGCAGTTCTATCCGGAATAGATGTTTTGCTGTAAATAATTATGTCCAAATAATCTTGTTCAACTTTAACGTGTTGGTCTTGTATATTGGTTATCATCGCATAAAAAGAAGCTGTTGCTAACGCACCCATTCCACCAATTACGCCCATTGTTTTGCCCATGATAACCATCCTCTTTCGTAACTACATTTGCACATTTATAGTAGACTACATGGCACTGTGTGTCAAGTTTCACACCTTGGTATAGTTTTAAAAGTGCCAAAAGTGTAGACAATAATTACATGCGCAGATATAATGCAAACAAAAAGGAGATGAACCCATGAAAGACTTAAAAGGTACAAAAACCGAGAAGAACTTACTCGCTGCATTTGCAGGGGAAAGCCAAGCTGCCATCAAATATGCTTACTATGCGTCGCGGGCAAAAAAAGATGGCTTCGAGCAAATAGCAGGCATTTTTCAAGAAACAAGCGGCAACGAAAAAGAACATGCGAAATTGTGGTTCAAGGCACTGAATAGCGGCGGTGTTCCTGACACATCTAAAAACCTTTTAGATGCTGCAGAGGGAGAGCATTACGAATGGTCTGATATGTATAAAGAATTTGCTGAAGAAGCAAAGACAGAAGGGTTTTTAGAGCTTGCGGCCCAATTTGCAGCAGTGGGCAGTATAGAAAAATCTCATGAAGAACGCTATCGCACCCTTTTATCAAACATAAAAGAAGGCAAAGTATTCTCTAAAACTACTAAAGAAGTGTGGATATGCCGCAATTGCGGGTATTTGTACGATGGTACGGATGCACCGGAAATATGCCCCGTATGTTTTCACTCTAAAGCATTTTTCGAAATTAGGGCAGTAAATTATTAATAACACTAGCAAAGCAATCCAAAATGCAAATTTTGGATTGCTTTGTCGTTTTACGTCTCGCAATGACGGAACATAATCAAACGTTGGCAAATTTAAAAATTGTATTCACACACTTAGCATTCTCGTACCCATGCCGGAATATCAGATCATAGTCCATGGGCGTGGGCGAGTTAAGTGTAGTAGGGTAATCACGCACTTTTAGTGCATATTCGCCAGTTAATGAGTCACCAATAATGTCCTGCAATTTTTTTTTGGGGATGCGAAGCAATTCCGAAATATGCTCGCAAGTATATCCAATCTTAAAGTACATTCCCTTGCCTTCTCGTATTACATGTGCCAAAACCTCGTGAGTGCGCAATATATCCACTTGATTTTGAGAAATATCAAGCAGCCGGCGTAGGTTTGCAAGCGAGATATGCCCGCGCCGCAATTTATGCCCGATGGATGCCGACGCATTTGAGACTATCAAATAATCAATCTCGTCGTCAAGGCCTCTTCTTGTTGTAAATAGCGGATCAAGGCCCAGGTTATCATAAACGCCGCCATCCCATAAGGTGTAGTGGTCGTCTACGGAAACTCGGGCTTTTTTGCCGTGCTTGTCTTGTGACCAGCACAAATTTTCTGTTTGCAGTATGTAAGGGCCAATCAGTACTGGGAAGGCTGCCGACGCGGCAACTACATGCGATAGTGGCAAAGTTGGATTTTGCACATATCCAATTTTGCTGTCACCCATATAATCGCGCCGCATTCTAAAATTATTACCGGTTTCAAATGTTGTGCAGTTAATTTCCCAGTACGGGAATGTGGGTATGTCTTGCAATGTGCCATGTATGTGCCACTTTTCTTCAAGTATTTTTGCCAAAAGCTGCACCCTGTGCCGCCAATACCATGGCGAGAACGATAAACGCCGCAATGCCGTACGCTGGATGTTATTCTCTAAAATAAGTTGCCGTATTTTTGGCTGTACTTCTGTAATAAAGTCGCATTCGCTGGGCCATTTGTTACCGTTCGCCCCTAGCATTATACCAATTGCTATGCTGGCGCCAGATACTGTAGAGATATTGGCAATACGGCGGAAAAGCTTGGCCTCGGCCAGATACTGCAATGCCCCAAGGTGGAAAATTGCCGCGCGAATGCCACCGCCGGATAGTGCAAGACCAATGCGCGAGTTAGATAGATCCATATTAGAGAACTCCTTGAATAAGTTTACAGCATTATATGTTTAGAACAGCTTTTTTGTGGCAAGAATTATCTTACAAAACAAAAAGGGTGATATTATGAATGCTGAAAAACAATTCTTGCTAAACAAACTCAAGCCGCTTGTAATACGCGAAGGCAAAATTCTTGCGGTTTCTCTTGTGATGGGCCTTCTGCTTGCGCTGATAGTTGCCACATATGTATATTCTCGTGATGCGCTGCGTGACATTTCGGACAATGTTATACGTTTCCATGTGCGCGCAAGCAGCGACAGTAACGCCGACTTAGTGCTAAAAGAATATGTGCGCACACAGGTTTTGGCAGAATTCGAAAGCCTCCTTTCAAGCAACACATGTATAAATGAAACCCGCGCGGTGCTAACGGAAAGGCTTGACGACATAACGACGTTTGCGCAAAGCGTAGTAAGTACCGCCGGTTTCGACCATCAAGTAACGGCCCAAATGTCACATATGTTTTTTCCAACGCAATTTTACGGTAGCATAGCCTTCCCACCAGGTGAATATGAAGCCGTAAAAATTATAATTGGCGAGGGCACCGGCAGCAATTGGTGGTGCCTAATGTTCCCGCCGCTATGCTATGTAGACATGACTGCTACTGACAGCGGCCGGCGCCAACTTAAAGACACTGTTTCTAACGAAAGCTTTCGTCTGCTGACACACCAGGAAGAGCAAAATACAAACCTGATGGTACGCTTCCGCGTAGTGGAATGGTGGCAAAACCGCGGCAGACAAACCGAAACGCCGCCTCGGCATGTTGCAGGGCGTTAGGGGTTGTCCCGTTAAGTAACTTTACTTTGCACTCCGATTAAAATCCCCTGACGAGACAACCGTACTAAATTATTAGTATTCGTATCTCGTGCATTGGTTGATAAATCCTGTACTTGGCAACAAAAATTTCTGTTTCTATTGCGATATATGAACTCTCCTTCGACAAATGCTCGCGAAATATTTCGTGAGCATTTTCTATTTGGCTGTCCTGGCTTAGGGTACATAGATATTCCCCGGCAGGGATGCACTTTGTGTTTTCGCCCGGTACATTTGTTTCGCAAAACGCATAATATTCTGCCGCATGTGGGCCTGAGCCTGATGAATAATACGCAAAAAAGCCATAATCTGCCCATTCATTTTCTCCGATACTATACGGAATGGACAAAAATTCATGCATAAGGTCTGAAAAGCTTAAATTATGCACTTTGCGTACATAGACTAATTTTTGTGGGATGTGTCGGGTATATATCTGGCCGGGCGGGTATTCTTCGGTAATATCAATTTGACGCTCAATTTCTTTGATAATACGCAAGCCGCGCTTTATCGAACTAAGTTTTTTTATGGCGATGCTTTTCCCTTCCGCCAAAAAGGCACGGACATCCATTATGTCGCCCTGCGTAAATTTAGGGAAATCTTTTAGCGGAATGTCCATCTCTATGCAAAAGCTAATAAAATCAACCATGTTTATTTGGTCAAAATTATAGTACCGATACCTCGTATCTGGGTCGATATAGGCTGGGGTCAATACCTTTATACGCTCGTAATAACGCAGCGAATGGATGCTTGCGCCTGTAAATTTTGACATTTCACCGATTGTTAGCAGTTTTTTCTTGTCCACTTGAGGGTCTCCCTTTATTTTACCTGATGCACTATCAGTAGCTATCACAAAATAATTTATCATATTTTTTGCCAACAAACCACTTGCACACAAAATTATTTTATGTCACACTGTATAAAATCATTATACTGCAAAACATGACATTATTCTAACAGCCTCTAACTGTTGTGAACACAATTTTGTACTTGTATGACCTTGAAGTGGACTTTAATAATATCCTGTTAGCGGTTGATGAGGACGCAAGTGAATATTGGCTAGCAACTATGCGTCCGTATTGGGTATCACATGATGAAAGCTGGAATGTACTTGACGAAATTAATCGTGAAAGAGCTTTTAACAGGGAATTTTCGCGGTTATTATACGGTTTTTATGCGACATTCATGATGATTTCTGTGAATTTAGTGAGCAGGAAAGCGGCTATCTGCGTTACTATTTCACTTTTGAAAAAATCAATGGCGCTTATAAATTAATTGGATTAGCCGCTGGTACATAAATGTCAAACGACAATCCGATTAGCTACGCATTATAGCGTGTCTTCAGTCACGATATTGAAAGGAGAAAACAATGGCAAAAGTAAGAGAATACGGACTTAAAATAGGAACACTTTCCACTGGGTCAAAAAACTGTATAACCGACGTCAAAGGTGTAAAAGTTGGACACGTAACTTTGTACGAACCTGCTGACAGTGGCGACTACGCATGTACGGGTGTCACAGCGATAATACCGCATGATGGCAATTTGTTTAGAGAGAAGCTGGTTGCGGCATCATATGTGATAAACGGCTTTGGCAAAACTGCTGGACTTGTCCAAGTGGACGAACTTGGTACACTTGAGTCACCTATCATGCTTACGAATACACTAAGCGCGCCCGAAGCGCAGGCTGCTGGCATCGAATACATGCTTGAGCAAACGGAAGAAATCACTTCTATAAATGTAGTCACTGGAGAGTGCAATGACTCAAGGCTAAATTCAATACGTCGCCGCTTTGTGACAAAAGAACATGCGAAAGAGGCTCTTGCATGTGCGTCAGATAAACCAAGTCCAGAGGGCGCAATTGGTGCGGGAAAAGGCATGGTCTGTTTCGGGTATAAAGGTGGAATTGGTTGTTCATCCAGGCTTGTGCCTTATGAAGGCGGCGCGTTTAGCGTGGGCATTTTGACATTGACTAATTTTGGTAAGCAAGAGGAATTTGCATATGCTGATTGTGGCACGAGTACCGAAAAAGCATGTAAAAGCAAAAACCATCTAAGCGATGGCTCGATCATGATAATAATGGCAACAGATGCACCGCTAAGTGATAGGCAGCTAAAGCGTGTCGCAAAAAGATGCGGTATTGGTGTTGGTCGCACTGGTGGCCATTGGGGACACGGCTCTGGTGATATAGTGATTGCCTTCTCGACCGCGAAGAAAATCTCTCACGCGCCAAGTGGACTTTTGGAGTCTGCTACACAGTTACGAGAAGATGACGCGGTGTTTAACAAACTCTTCCAAGCAGCTGCAGAGGCTACAGAGGAAGCGATACTAAACTCCATGGCACAGGCCGAGACTACGACGGGGCATCAGGGCAATGTGATTTATGGATTTGAATTTAAAACGCGTTAACTTCTTTTAACCGCGAAACTTGACTCTCATTATCAACAAACTATTGCAACCGTTGAAAACCTGCTATATAATGACAAAAACGGCTTGCAAAAGCTAAAAACACGCAAAGGATGGTTTTGCCATATGAAGAGTTTTAAGAGAATGAGACGGTTTGTCTGTTTTCTATTGACCTGTTGCCTACTGCTTAGCACGGTGACACACAATGTGGCGGCGGGGGGAAACAGCCCGGGAGATGTGCCCTTTGGCGCAAACGCCGTACGCACAGACGTATTCAAATGTTGTTTTGATGGAATTGTAACGTCTGATTCACCCACAGAATTTTTTGCACAAATAGCACATTTAAATTACTTTACCGTCACAGTCTCATTTGAAATCCATGCTTTTTATCCCACAGGCACTTTGGTTGGAAACACATTGCTTGAAGTGCCGCGAGGTAGCACTCTCACTGCCGACCAAATACCAATACCTGTCCCAACACCGCTTGGCCCGCCACTCCCACAATCTGGCACATCGTTTATACACTGGACAAGTTCACAACATCCTGGTGAGTTTATACTACATTCCAATGAGTTTAGGGATGGTTTGACGGATCTAGTAATTACCCAAGATACGATATTTACCGCACATTTTGCAAAGTATTTCTATACCCCTGGGTCATCAGAGGTCACAGTCATATTTGAAACACCATCAGAAATGGTTCAGCTTCAGCAGTTTTTACTAAACAACCCCGGTGTTCGTGTTCCACCAAATTATTTGCGCGAACGGGCATTGATAGGGCATACAAATTTTGAAGAGCAACTGACTTCATTCCTTGAGGCTCAGCCATATGCCGTCGTTGAAATAACATTTGCATCTACTTGGCATCATAATTTTGTCAGGATAATTGTACCTTTTCATTTGATAGATGAACTTAACACTTGGCCGGAAGTTTCTAAAGCTGGTCACTTGTCTCTACCAGGCGGTTGGACTTCCGTACCATTTCAGTTTGAGGGTAATGGCGGAATGCCGCAGTTCCAAGAATTTGTAGTGTATCATTATGTTCCAGAAGGTGTGATCTATGCTTCTATTTTCGCCCAAGTAGATGAACCTACACGTGAAGGCTATACCTTCATTGGCTGGTTTACAGCATGTGAAGGCGGAGTACAGGTATTACCGGAAGATGAAGTTGGAAACTACGCATGGAGACAGCTTCACGCTCAGTGGGAACCTGTCACTGTCACAGGCTGCGAGGGCATTCCTATAACACTACTTTGGAATGATGGCAGCACCGGTCTCGACAATATTTTTTATGTAATTATCGTTCGCGATGGAATTGTAGAATCTGTGCCGGAAGAACCGCGCCGTGAAGGCTTTATATTTGCCGGACTTGCAAAAGATGCGGAAGGCAACTATCCAATTCCACACGATATGCCATGGGAAAGCCTTGTGGGCATCCCGTATGTCTATATCCAATGGGAGCAGGAGCCGGAAATTACCCTTACTTTCCGCAGTAATATTGGCTACCCCGCTTTACAAACTGTTACCGTTACTGTTGGCACCCCATTTGCGGAAGTACTTGCACAAATAGAAACACCAACAAGCAAAGAACCTTGGCACCAGTTTGACGGATGGTACCCTGCAATAAACCTACATTCTGTGGTAGACTGCTGCACGCCGCTTTACTTTGATGCTGTGTGGTGGTGGATTACAAGTTATGAGCCACTATTCTTTGAAGGCAATGGCGGCACGCCAGAGTGGCAAGGGGTTATGTTCTCCGGATTTACACCAGACGACACACCACTGGATTTCTTGTTTAATCAAGTTAAAGCACCTACCCGTGAAGGTTATGAATTCATAGGGTGGTTTACCGCACCTGAAGGCGGTATACAGCTCTTTCCTACAGATACAGTTGGAGATGCCAGACGGGCATGGCATACTTTGTTCGCCCAGTGGGAGCCGGTGGCAGTAGAAACCGTCACCGTCACTTTCGCTGTCTTTGAACACGGCGGCGGTATGTTGGTTGGCAACACCACCGCAGAAGTGCTGATAGGCGGCACACTAACTGCCGAACAAATTCCGACTCCGGTTGGAATACCACATTACTGTTCCGTGCATGGTTACGATGGGGACTGTTCTGTCGCTCCGATCTTCGCGTATTGGGTGAATGAACAAATGTATCTTTTTAGTCATGATGACCTAACCAATGTGGTGATTACCGAAGCGATCACCTTCACCGCGCTGTTTGAGGGTGTGCTTAGTAACCATCAAATGACACTGCTTTGGAATGACGGCAAGGTTGGCGAAGATAATGTTTTCGCAAGAATTTCTGAAAGAGACATATGGAATGGCACAATAACCGAGCTTCCCGCGCCGCCAAGCCCTGCACCTTACCTGTTTTTTGCGGGTTGGGCTACCGATAAATACGGACTCAACCCATTTGTCTTGCAAATACCCCAAGGATGCATTTATCTCTACGCCCAATGGGGCATAATTTCTGCGACTGAGATAATAGAGTTTTGCGGAAATGGCGGTACGCCGGAAATGCAAGTCCGACTGTTCTCTGGGTTTACACCGGACTATGTATCACTGGAGTTCTTGTTTGATCAAATTGAAATACCTACCCGTGAAAGTGGTGGGTCGTTCTGGGCGCATTATGAATTTATAGGATGGTTTACCGCACCGGAAGGCGGCAGAAAAATATTCCCTACAGATACAGTTGGAGATATCAGGCAGGTAGATAACAGACTGTTCGCACAATGGGAACGAATGATAATCCCGGTGATGTACCTAGTCACATTTGAGCTTTGCGAAGATAGCGCGAACTACGGATTAGGTACGCTGGTTGGCGATACCGAGGTAATTGTGCATCCACTCAACACTCTGGATCGTTCACAAATTCCAACCCCGGTTGCCGCTGATATTAGTGATTGCTGCCACTTCGCAATGTTTATGTATTGGACGAGTCCGCAATTCCCCGGAAAATTCTTTGGAAATGACGATTTGCTCAATCTTGTAATTGTGGACAATACAACATTCATAGCAGTATTTGGTTTTGCAGAGGGACACCATAGCGTAAGACTTATGTACAATGACGGCAGTAGCCGTGCATTTTACGCATTTGCAAGTCAAATGCCGGTTCCTTCACTCGCGCCGCCAAACCGTGAGGGCTTCGTCTTCACAGGATGGGCGACCGACCCACAAGGAAACAACCCATTTGAACTCATAGAAGGAATGGTAATTGGCGGTTCTTGTAAGAATCTTTATGCCCAATGGGAACAAGAATGCCCGAGGCCATTATTCAGAGTAATATTTGAAGTTTCCTGCGAGATGGACAGCACTCTGCTTGGCGAAACCACGGTATATGTAACAACGCCGGGCAGCACGCTCACAGCCGAGCAAATTCCAACCCCGGTGGCCTCGCCCGCTAACACTGGCTTCGGCGGTGTGATGTTCATATATTGGACGAGTTCGCAGCACCCCGGTCATCATCAGGATTTAACCATTTTAGCGATTACCGAAGATACAACTTTCACCGCAGTATTTTATCCTGTCACAGGCTGTGAGGGCATTCCCATCACCCTGCTTTGGAATGACGGCAGCGACAATGTCTTTCACACGGTTGTCGTTCGTGCAGGTGTTGTGGAGTCACTGCCGGAAGAGCCGCACCGTGAGGGCTACATCTTTGTTGGATGGGCGAAAGATGCAGCAGGCAACTATCCAATTAACTCGCCTGTGCCTTGGTCAAGTTTGGGAATCGCCACAGTGTACGCCCAGTGGGAGCGGATGCCAGAAACAGTTACATTTACTTTCCGCAGTAACATTGGCGAACACGCATTACAAACTGTTACCGCTACTGTTGGCTCCCCATTTGCGGAAGTGCTTGCACAAATAGAAACACCAACAAGTGAACAACCTTGGTATGAGTTTGACCGCTGGTATCCTGTAATAAACCTGAATTCTGTGGTAGACTGCTGCACACCGCTTTACTTTGATGCCAAGTGGTTGACTATTATGAGTGATGCCGCTCTATTTTTTGAAGGCAATGGTGGTACGCCAGAGCAACAAGGGATTATGTTCTCTGGATGGACTCCTGATGACATGCCCATTGACTGGCTTTTCGCACAAGTTGCTCAACCAACCCGTGCAGGTTATACCTTCCTTGGGTGGTTTAGCCGACCAGAAGGCGGCATACAGCTTTTGTCTACAAACAACATTGGAGATGTTAGACGGGAAGCGGTAGCAGGGGACACACTGTTTGCCCAGTGGGAAGCCGTGTCTCAAGCACCGGCACCGCCGGCACCTCCAACCCTACCGCCAGCACCACCAAGCAGCTCACCGCCTCCACATGTGCCACTGCTGTCACCAGCACGCCGGCAAACACAGCAAACAGAAGCGGTAGAGGCACCGGTATACGCCATACACTACGATGAGAGCGGTGGAGACCTGGACGCGCCGCCGCTGACAACTTTACCGGTACCAGAGCAAAGTGCGACAACGCTAATTTTTACCAGCAACAGCGAAAGGTATTTCTACAGAGGACGCTGGCACGCAGGTATTGGTACGCCATTTATTGACCCCGCCACTGACCGGATGATGGTCCCGATACGCACCATAGCGGAGGCAATTGATGTTGCCGTAGACTGGTGCGACGATACCCGTGCCGCAGTCATCTACCTGCCAGACGGCAAACTGCTGCTGCCTATAGATGAGCCGTTACCAAATGGTATGGGTACACCTGTCATAGTAGAAGACCGCGTGTTTGTGCCCCTGCGTTTTATCATGTATACTCTTGGCGCCGACGTTGAATGGGACAGCGAAAATAACACAGCAGTTATCACAATGCAGTAAAAAAATTACGCAAGTAAAAAGATATTATTTCAAAGAGCAGGGTATCTGAAATGATGCCCTGCTCTTTTATTAATCAAAAATTAAAAACTTCACTTGACTCTAGCACTATGCTATACTTTATTATCTGTACTGCAAACAGTCTGTTTGCAATATATTTGATTCAAAATGCAAAGGAGATTTTATGTTTCAGTTATTTCGCCAAGCAAAACTAGGCAAACTACGCGTTCTTTTCCTAATGGTATTTCTGGGGCTGCAAACAGCCGGTACATTGTATCTGCCGCGGCTTACGGCGCGCATCATTAACAACGGTGTTATGATGAGGGACCAAGATTATGTATTTGCAACCGGGGCTTTGATGCTGGGTGTTGCCGTGCTTACCGGCATTGCTTCGATTTTAAGCACATATTTTGCGGCCTGGGTGGCAACCAATTTTGCGCAGATTACACGCAAAAAATTGTTTAGGCATATTCAAGACCTATCATATCAGGATTACAAGCATTTTAATCCGGCATCGCTTATAACCCGTGCAACCAACGACGTCGAGCAGCTTCAAGGCGCGTTGACCATGGTGTTTACGTCGTTGCTGCCGGTTCCGTTTGTTGTAATTGTAGGTATTGTGTTGTCGTTTAGAAGCGACCCGTTCATGGCACTTATTGTATCCATTGCTGCGGTTATTTTCATGGCACTGTGCGGGGCAGTGGCATGGATTGTTTTACCCATATTCACAGAAATACAAACCGGCCTGGACAAAATCAACGAGAAAGTACGTCAATTTATCACTGGTATTCGTGTAATACGGGCGTATAACCGCACAAAGCTTGAGCGCGACAATCTAAATGCCTCGTTTAATAAATTCGCCAAGCTGAATATCAAGGTAAACCGCATTTTTGCAATGATTCTACCGGTTGTATTTCTTGTTATGAACTTTGTTCTTGTTGCCGTAATTTGGTTTGGCGGTATAAGGCTTAACACGGGCAACATGTTAATCGGCGATATCACCGCAGTTATTGAATACAGCATGAACATTTTATGGTATCTGCTGTTTGCAGTTTTCACGCTAATAATGATCCCACGTGCAAAGGTTTGTGCCCAGCGTGTGCGCGAGGTCTTAGACTACAAACCAGAAATAAAAGACGGCACAAACCATCTGTCACATGACGGCCGCTTACGGTTGGAATTCTCGAACGTAGGGTTCCGCTATCAGGATGCGGAAAACCATGTCTTACACGGCCTTAGCTTTGTATGCGAACAGGGTACAACCACCGCAATTATAGGCGGTACAGGCTCGGGAAAAAGTACAATTGC
>Ga0209755_10005602_pt1 | contig 14227 bp, 15 predicted proteins | sample TergutCo191P1_FD_187301 | JGI IMG/M metagenome (GOLD analysis project Ga0209755, IMG submission 187301) | Cornitermes sp. P1 segment gut microbial communities from Petit-Saut dam, French Guiana - Co191P1 (SPAdes) (version 2) | ecosystem: Host-associated > Arthropoda: Insects > Digestive system... | reverse complement strand
GGCTTTATTCATGTGCATCATTTAACCCCAGTCTATGAAATGAGCGGGGAGTATGACGTTGATCCGGTAACGGATTTAGTGCCGCTGTGTCCTAACTGTCATGCAATGATTCACAAAAATAAGAGCACGTTGTCAATCGATGAATTGAGGCAACATTATATAGAGGCACAAGGACGCAAATAGCGAACACAAGGAACCTGCGCATGGACATGTTGCAAAAAGGCGAAATCCTCATATATTAATTCGAAAGCGGAGACACCAAAATAGACGTGCATTTTGAGGAAGGAGCAATTTGGCTTCCGCAAGTATCCATCGCAAAGCTGTATCAGACTACGCCGCAGAATATAATTATGCACGCACGGCATATATATAGCGACGGCTAGTTGGACGAGGCGGCAACTAGTAAGCAATCCTTACTAGTTCGAATGGAAGGCACCCGTACATTTCGGCGTTCCGTGAAATTCTACAGGCGACATTGATGAACTGAATTTCAAACCAAAATAACGGCAAAAAATGCTTTCGTTGTCTTTTTGGTATTGATTTTGATGCTTGGTCACTTGTAAAACCTCGATAAAAATCGTATGTTTCAGATTAGAGGGATTATAGTCATGAGCATAGAAACGCTAACCGCCTTGGAGGAAGCCATAAAAACCGATAACTTACTCAGAAAACACAATCTGGAAAAAATAGGTGTTTTTGGATCATTCGCCCGGGGTGAACAGGCAAATGACATTGATTTTTATATCGACATGGATAATTACAGCATCAAGAATCTGATAAGTCTGAAAAGCGATCTCGAAGAAATAACTGAAAAAAAGGTTGACATAATGCTGAAAAAATATGCCAATCCGATTATTCTGTATCGTGCTGAAAAGGACATGAAATATGTTACCAAATAAGAAGAATGATTTGGTATATCTGTTCAATATTTTGGAACACATCGAAAAAATCTGGAACTACACGAATTGATATAGAAACTTCGCATGAGCCATAAATTGCGCATTGAAAATCCCTGTACGTTTAGGAACTCTTTTTGAAACCCGCCAGCCTTGCTCGTGCTGTCTTGCGTCCAATCTCCTCGCCAAACGTCTGCGTCTTCAGGAGAGGCTTACGACTATCAGAAGCGCCGCGAAGAACACGCCCATGGAAATGCACATTTCCCTAAAGCCCAAATCGATTTTGCGTATGTTTGCCAGCAGAGCGTTGCTGCCTTTTACGAACCACCTGAAGATGCAGTACCCCGCAACCAAGCTTACCGCAAAGATGGCAATCTTTTCGAGATAGCCGGCCAAGCTCACGTCGAGCTGCGTGCCGAACAGGAAGCCGATAATAACCTCGCCGAAGATTCCCAAGACAAGGCACAAAAGCCCCAACACAAAAGTGCTGGTTTGCTGGCACCCGTCGGGTTTTGCCGCATCGTCCCCAAGCTCCAACCCGGAACGTCCAAAAAATATTTGCGAAAACTTTATGAACACGAGTATCGTTCCAAGGTTTATGAAAACCATTACCGAAGTGAGCAGCCAGTCCACGTCGGCCATCATGAAGTATTTCGAGATGCTTCCGCCAAACATGGGCGCGCCGATTATTCCCAGGCCCGCCATAATTGCCGCTACCCCCACCACGGGGTTTTGGCGCAGCACCCCGCGAATCTTGGTTATATCGCGGGTGCCGTAAACCTTTACAATCATCCCGGCGCTTAAAAACAGGGCCGACTTGCTCATTGCGTGGTTCACGATATGGTACAGGCTGCCCGTGTATGAATAAGGCCCGTAGATGTTCAGGCTCGTCATAATCAGACCAATCTGCGCAATCGTGCTGTAGGCAAGTATAAGCTTGATGTCGGTCTGCGCCAAGGCCATCACGAACCCGACTATGGCGGTAAGAATCCCCACCACTAGGAAGAATTCGGTAAGAGCTATTCCCTGAAAAATATCCTGGAAACGCAAAAACAGGTAAAGCCCGCTCTTTATGTGCAAACCGGAAAGCATCGCCGAAACCGAAAACGGGGCCCCTGGCGTACCGTGCGCTTTTGGAAGCCAGCCATACAGCGGAACAAGGGCGCACTTCAAAGCTATGAACGTCATTATAAGCGCATAGGGCAGGAAAAACTGCGCGCCGTCCATCGCGCCTATCCTCTGCGTGGCGGCGTACATGTCCAAAACCCCGGTGATTTTGTACACATAGCCTATGCCAAAAAGGTAGAACTGCATAACGACTATGTTCACCATCAAATAGATTATGCCGTCGTACATCGAACGCTTGTCGCGCTCAAACATGATAAGAACGGCGACAACCACGGTCGCCACTTCCTTAAGGACGAATATGTTGAACAAATCCCGCGTGAGAAAAACGCCTATCAACAGGCCCTGCCAAAGAAACATCAGGAACCAAAACAGGCGGCTGTCGTTTTCGAAGAAGCTGTAGATGGTGACAAGCAAAAAGAGAAACGCCGTGAGCAGAACAAAAACCGACGTAAGGGGGTCGGACATAAGGGTGATTCCCAAAAAGCCGTCGTAGTTTCCGATGTTGGTAACAACGACGTTTTCCCCCCGGCTAAGAAAAAAGAGATAGCAGGCCGCGCAGAGCAGGGCGATTTGCGCCACAATGACGATTATCCTCGTAATCTTCGCAAAAAAGAAAAGGTACAGGAAAACCGCCATCAAAATAGGAGCCATCACAAAATAGGTAAGCATACAATCTACTCCATGCTCTTTTCTTTAATTACGTCCCAGTCCGTCGATTTGAGTTTTCGGAACAGCGTAATCAACATAGTTATGTTTATCGCGGTAATCGCAAGGCCGATAATGATGGCGGTTATCATCAGGGCCTGCGGCAACGGATCCGCAACGTTTTCGATGTGCTGCAGATTCTCCCCTACCGGCGCCAGTATTCCGGCGGTATAGCCAATGCTCAAAAAAAACATAATGACGGAAGCTTCCGTCAGCACGATAAAAACGATGGACTTTATCGCGTTTCTGCTTGTTATGAGGCCGAAAAAACCGATGAAAAACATGACAACGGCGAAAACTTCCACCACATTGAAACCCATCCGTTATCTCCTCTCTATCACGATGTATCTGTAAAACAGAATAACGAAGCCGCAAGTCACCTTTGCCGCGATCAGCGTATTCATCATAATCAGATAGATGTTTTGGAAAATCGGCACGTGGGCGATCGACAGGAGGTCTTTGAGGTCCCAAAAAACGACTACCGTGGCCACCAAAATGATGTTCACAAAAATAAGTTTTTCTATGAAAACCAGCTTGACGACGGGCGTGTCGTAAATGTCGCCCACTATGTGTATGCAGACAAAGAAAGAGGCGATCAGCACCCCGCCCTTGAAGCCGCCGCCCGGCGAAAGAAACCCCTGCAAAACAAGGTACAGCCCAAAAACCAGAATCATGGGGCAGATTATGTGCATGACAAAGATGGCCTTGTCGGACTTTCGAAGCGGGCTGCGCCGCCTGCGCCTGGTGCGGGGCTCGTCCGACCACGAAACGTGCACGACCGCCATTACGCCCACCAGCAGCATAAGCGCCTCGAACAGGGTATCGTATATCCGGTAGCCCAGGTATATGGCGGTTACCGCGTTTTTCCCGCCGACGTCGTGGGCAAACATCTCCAGGTATTGAAACTTGAGGTACGTGTTTACCTCGCCGTCGGGGATGAAGTAAACGAAAAGGCCAAAAAGGAAACCGGTAAAAACCAGGGGAAATATGTACCGCTTAAAGTTTCGCGGCTTTTTCTTTGCGGCAGCGTCCGTCACCCCGTCCGACGTCTTCGGCGAAAACTCGGAACAGTATTTTTCAAAACAGATGATAAAGAAAATGGCCATGAACGCGCCCACGGCGCCTTCCGCCATGGCCACGTCCGGAGCCCCCAACATCAAAAAACAGGCGGAGGTAATAAGCGAAAAGGCGCAAAAATAGATTATTATCCTTGTTACCTTTTGCTCGCGTATTATAAACAGCGCGCACACAATCCATAAAGAAAGCAGCATATGTATCATGCGTGAAAACCCCTGTATTTTTAACTGTCTTCGGGATCTTCTTCGGGCTTTTCGATTTCATACCCGCTTAAATACGCGGAACGAGCCACCACATAAGAAACCAAAGGATTAAGCACCAATATAATTATTACCAACAGCAACAGCTTTCCCGAAAAGAAGCTGACGCCGTGCCTGACCGCAAGCCCCGCTATAAGGGTAAGCGCGCCCACGGTATCGATTTTGGAGGAAACCAGTATCCTGGGGTAAAAGTCGTCAAACTTAAAAATCCCCAAAACGCCGAAAAACATAAACACGATTCCGGCGACAATGATTACGTGGCCTACAATTTCCAATTGTCTTTCCTCCTTTTCCTTTCGGATATGAAAAGCGCGATGAAGATGGTTCCTATGAATCCGGAAAGGGCATAGATGATGGCAAAATCCAAAAGGTAAATCGTGTCGTTGACGGACGCAAAAACCACTGTAATGATAATGACTTTTACGGAAACAAGGTTCAGGCCAAGAAGCCTGTCCCAAATGGACGGTCCCCTTACGATTGCCACCACCAGAAGAACCAAGTATGCCAGCATAATCCAAAGTACGTACACTACTCCGCCCTCTTTTCCTTTTGCACTTTTAACAGTTTTTTTTCCAGCTTGCCTTTTATTATTTCGCCGGCTTTTTCCGTATCCACGTCTGGGTCGTTTTTTCCCTTTAGCCACAAAACGGTAATCCTTCCGTTTTTGGAATCCAACAGGATGGAGCCGGGGGTAAGCGTGATGGAAACGGAAAGCACGTTGTTCAAAAATTCGTTGGTAATTTCCGTGTCCGTTTGGATTATCTCAACCTTCGCGCCCACCAAAATTATTCTGATAACGTAGACGGCGGAAACGTATACCTGTCCGATCAGATAAAGAAGATACAGGCCAAGCCTAAAAAACCTGACGTTGCTCATTTTGTTTATAGGAAGGTATTTGCGGGAAAAGTACAGGCAAAGCAAGCTTACGGCGACGCCGGTTATTATTATAAACGTGGAAACATTCTCGCTCAAAATAATCCACAAAAGAGTTAATGCCACTACTACGCAGATGCTCCCGATGATAAGCATTGCCCCCTTTCTTAAATATTTGGGCTGGTTTCGTTAATAAGCAAACACCGAGTAATTTAATACCCGGAAATACCGCCCGCGTCAACTTCAAACGTTTACCTCACGATACTACCGGATGTTCCTTCTTTAATCAACATATTTCGTTTCGCGTTTGTTAAACCCGACTAAAAAATTTTTGCGGCGCGCGTTTTTGTGTCGTACAAAATCAGCGGCATTACGAAGCTTGCCAAGCCACAAGCCCACTTATGCTGTCGGATTATATTTTGTTTCCGATGGCATTGGGGAGGCTTGGCTCGGAGCTTTGCCCCGCCTGTTTTTTTTGGCTTTCAGTATTGCCATTTGTCCCCAAGAGTGCTACACTCATCTAAAGCTTCCGCTTGGCCTTGTGGATAACCTGTGGAGAAAATGGGGACCGTACTGGGATATCGCCCTTACTGCCCGGGGAATTTTGAAAAGCTTGGTGATTCGTTGCCTAACTCCTTATCCCATAAGGAATTGGCGTTCTTTTACTACACAGACGTTTAGGTAAAAAAACAAGCAATCGGTATATTTTTGAGTTTGGAGGTTTCGCGGCGTTTTGGCGCCTGTGGATAACTTGTGGATTATTGTGTATGATTAGAGCGAAAGGGTAGAGATGAGCGGATTAAGCAAAGAGGTTCTTTGGAACGAAACCTTGACTCAGATGAAGGCCGAGCTGGGCGAGGAAGAATACGATATCTGGTTTACGGACGTGTGTTGTCTGCGCTCTGGGGAAAACTCCATTACGATAGGCTTCCCGTCGGCCTTCCATCGCGACAGGGTAAAGAAAAGCTACCAAACCAAAATCAGGTCCAAGCTGACGGAGCTCGCCGGCACGGAAATAGCTTTGGAGTTTGCCCTTGTCGAAAAAGGGAAAGAGGAAGCTCCGACCCAGAAACCCGTAAAAAACATTTCCGTCGAAACAAAGGAAAGCGAAAGGGCAAAAGCCCCAAACGAAGCTTTCATTCCCTCCCTGGAAAAACCCAAAAGGGAAAAGCACCCGGACCTAAGGGACGACTTTACTTTTGAAAGATACGTGGTGGGCGGAAACAACGACTTCGCCGCAAACGCCGCAAACGCCATAAGCCGCAACCCGGGAACCAGCTACAACCCCTTTCTCATCTACGGCGGGGCAGGCATGGGCAAAACCCATTTGATGCAGGCCATCGGAAACTACATACACGAAAACTCCGACAAAAAAGTTCTGTACGTCACCTCCGAAGACTTCCTTAACGAATTCACCGAAGGCATAAGAACAAACAAAATGACTTCGTTCAAAAACAAGTTTCGCCGGGTGGACGTGCTTCTTATCGACGACATACAGTTTTTCGCGGAAAGGTACGGCGTTCAGGACGAGCTTTTCCATACCTTCAACACCGTGATAAACGCCAGAAACCAAATAGTGTTTACCTGCGACCGCCCTCCCTCGGAGCTCAAGAAGTTCGAGGCCCGGCTTGTCTCCCGCTTCGACCAGGGCCTTACGGTGGACTTGCAGCCCCCGAAATACGAAGTCCGTTTCGCCATCCTGAAATCCGCGGCGGAGGACAAAGGGGCTTCCATCCCCGACGACGTGCTGGAGCTCGTGAGCAAGAAAATATCTTCCAACGTAAGGGACTTGATTGGCGCGCTCAACAACCTCATAGCCTACGCCCAAATAATGGGCGAACAGGTAACGCTGGAAATCGCACAGCAAAGGCTGAAGGACGTTCTTGTTTCAAACAAGCAGTCAAACCTGTCCATCGAAACAATTCAAAAGATTATTGCCAACCATTTTTCCATCAGCGTAAACGACCTCAAAGGCAAAAAAAGAAAACAAAACATAGTCTACCCTCGGCAGCTTGCCATGTTCATATGCAGGGAAATGACCGAATATTCGTCAACCGAAATAGGGGAAGCTTTTGGGGGCAAGGATCACTCCACGGTAATTTATTCCATCGACAAGATACGCAACCGTTCCATAGTTGACGCAAGCATAGACCTTACGATAGAAACGCTAAAGCGTCAAATCAAGGAGTCCGTATCAAAAATGTAGAAAACCAGTTTAAAACATGCATATATGTTGTTGAAAGGCCGGGGGCTTGTGCAAAGTCTAAAAAACCGGGATAATTTTACCTGTCCGTTTGGAACTGTAAATGTATATGGGATAAGGAATTAGCGGCGTTTTCCACTTTTCAAGCCGCCTACTACTACTTCTATTATTTTATATATGGGTATATAATAATAGCAGAGGAGCGAACCATGAAGTTTGTCTGTGAAAGAAACATCCTTTTGAAGGAAATCGCCATAGCGCAGGAAATCATTGCCTCAAAAAGCACGATTTCCATACTGTCCAATGTCTATCTGGAAGCCGAAAACGACAGCCTTACCATCAAAGCCACCGACATGAAGGTAAACTTCGAAACCAAGGTTCCGGTAACAGTTTTGGAACCAGGGCCGGCGACCGTGTTTGGGGACAAGTTTCTTGGGATTCTCGGTTCCGTTCCCGAAGGCGAAATGGAATTCGAATACAACGACAACAGGGTAAAAATAAAGACCTCCGTCAAAAAAGCCAACTTCCAGCTTAAGAGCATGGATTTCGACAAGTTTCCCGAATTCCCCGTGTCTGGCGAGGAATACTTTGAGATGTCCATAAAGGATTTCAAGGAGATGGTAAGCCAGACGGTGTTCGCCGTTTCGGACGACGAAACTCGTTTTTTCATGAACGGCGTTTTCCTGGAGAAGGCCGAGGGCAAGCTTGTTATGGTGGCCACGGACGGGCGTAGGCTTGCGCACATAAGCAAAGAAATTGAAAACGTGCAGGATTTTGCCGGGATAATAATTCCGCCGAAAATCCTTAATGTTATAATCAAAAGGGCCGGGGACGAGGGGCTTATAGCTATTTCCGTTACCAACAAGACAATCTTTATCCGTTTTGGGTCTTACAGCCTTTCTTCTGTTTTGCTTGAAGGTCAATTTCCAAACTATCGCAGGGTTATACCGGAAGAGCAGACAAGCTCCTTTACCGTGAACCGAAAGGAAATGCTGGATGCTCTTAAGCGCGTGGCGCTGCTTGTAGAACAAAAGTCTTATCGTATATATGTGGGGCTTAAACCCGAGGCAATGAACATTTACTCCGAGGAAGGGGAAATCGGCGACGCCAAAGAGGAAATTCCATGCAAGTTTGAAGGTGAGGAAATCGTGCTGGCTTTAAACTATCGCTACATGGAGGAACCGTTCAAGGTTATAAACAGCGAAGAGATTTGCATAAGCTTTACGAACCCAAGCAAGGCCATAACGATTGAGCCAGTTCCCAAAGCCGACTTCTTCCACATCGTAATGCCAATGCAGTCGTAGCTGTGATTATATCTTCCTTGCGTGCCGCGGGGTTTCGCAACCTTGCAAGCTCCGTGGTAGGCACTTCTTCCAAAAACGTTTTTCTTGTGGGCGAAAACGGGCAGGGCAAAACCAACTTCCTTGAAGCTTTGTACTTCTGCGCCTATGCTTCATCCTTTCGTGGAGCCTGCAACAAGGATCTAGCCCAGGACGGAGCTTCCGATTTTTCCGTGGCCATTACCATAGCCGAAAGCGGATCCGTGGAAAAGGTTCACAGCGAAGTTCTTATTAAGTCGGAAAAAGAAAAAAAGGTTGTGCTCATAAACGGGAAACGGACGGAAGACCGAAAGGAGCTGCTTTCCGTTGTTCCCTGCATCGTTTTTTGCCACGAGGACATGGAATTCGTAAAGGGCAGCCCCGAGGATCGCCGATGGTTTTTCGATCAGGTTTTAAGCCTTTACGATCCCGTCTACCTTGATGACCTTCGCTGCTACAGAAGGGCGATCAGGTCGCGCAACATCGTTTTGCGGGACAACCTGAAGCAAAAGCTCGACGGAAGCCCCGAAACGCTTTTGGAAGCTCTTGACTGCCAGTGTGCCTTTTACGGAACCAGGGTTATGGAAAAGCGGGAAACCGCGGCGAAGCTTTTCTCGGAGGTTTTTACGCCGCTTTACGAAGAAGTTTCCGGGATTTCTGGTATGACCGTAAGCTATACGCCTTCATGGAAAACATCTGGTGAAAAGGAGGCCCTGGATTGGCTTTCCAGACGGCGGCCCATAGACATGGCCGCGGGAGTTTCGCTTTCGGGGCCCCACCGCGATCGCTATCTTTTTAGCATCGGTACCACAAACTTCGTTACCAACGCCTCTACCGGGCAGCGCCGTCTTTTGGCCCTGCTTTTAAGGGTTGCCCAGGCTTGCCGTTTTTCCGAAACCACCGGCAGAAAACCCGTTCTGCTGCTGGACGACGTGCTTTTGGAGATGGATGGCGAAAAACGCCGCCGCTTTCTTTCCGTGTTGCCGGGATATGACCAGGCTTTTTTCACCTTTTTGCCGGAAGAGCCTTTTCACCAGTACCAAAGGGAAGATACCATGGTTTACTACGTAAGGGATGGACGGATGGAAGCCGAATGCATGTAAAAAGTATCGGGGACGTACTGGAATCGATTTTTGACGACAAGCTTATGACAAAGGCCGAGGAATACTCGGGCTTTTTTTCCTGCTGGAAAGACCTTACGGAAAAAAACGGTTTTCCCGCCGCCGCCGCCCACTCGTGGATAAAAAACCTCGACAACGGCTTGGTTTGGATAGAGGTGGATCACCCCGGCTGGAAGCAGATTATCCAAGCCAACGAGAGAAAGCTGCTTTACGACTTTCGTTACAGATTTCCGAAAATGGGTATTTCGGGTATATCGATTATGCTCTGCCGTCCTGGTACTCGCCCGGGAAACGCAAAAGGCAAAACTGTTGCCGAAACCGCCGTTATCAAAGAACGCCCGCAGACCGATTCTTTTGATGCGCCTGCCGCCGCGGCGGACGATCAAACGCGGAATTCCGGATATGACGGCATCAAAAACAATACATTGAAAAAACTTTTAATGAGCTTGGAAAAAAGCATAAACGAAAGGGACTCGTAGCCCATGAAAAAAATTCTTGTCTGCGGCATGACAAACATCGAAACAACCGTCAAAATAGGCGGCTTCCCAATAGAGTATTCCCCCGTAGACTACAACTTTAACGGGATAAGCAGCTCGGTTTCTGGGGTTGGCTATAATATCGCAAAGGCGTTAAAAACGCTTGGCAATGATCCCGTGTTTTTTTCGATAATCGGAAACGATATATACAGGGAAGTCATTCTCAACGAATTGGCAAATGACAAAATAGATGCAACGCATGTGCTGTCCCTGCTGAAACAAACCGTCCAGTCCAGCATATTGTATGACGGAAACAACAGAAAGATAATACTGGATTTAAAGAACATTCAGGAAACCAAATACCCGATAACGCAACTGGAAAAAATCGTAAACCAAATAGACGTTGGAATCATCTGCAACATAAATTTCTCAAGGGATTTTTTACGGGTGTTACGCGGCCACGGAAAAACGATAGCCACGGACGTTCACGTTTTGGACGACATAAACGACGAGTACAACAACGATTACATAAAGTATTCCGACATACTCTTCTTGAGCAACGAAAAAATCGCGGGCAATGAAACGGACATGATAATGCGTTTGTCCCAAATGTATAACCACAAAATAATAGTGGTTACAATGGGCAAAAACGGCCTGTTGATTTACGCAAAGGAAACCCGCGAAACAAAACACTTCCTAGCGGTAAAAACGCGGGAAGTTGTAAATACAGTAGGCGCTGGCGATGCCCTGTTTTCCTGTTTTGTGCATTACTATACCCACACCGAAGACCCATACCGTTCGATAAAGCTGGCTATGACGTTTGCGTCTTACAAAATAGGCGAGAACGGCGGAGCCAAAGGTTTTCTCACGGACGGGGAACTTGTGAAGCTGAGCATGGGAAAGGCTGTGTTTGAATAGGCTTGTCCTTGGTTTCAGCTTTATCATTCATAAATATTAATCCCTGATTCGCAATAATGTTTTATATAGAATATTTTAACTTACGGTTTAAAGGTGAATATCCATACTAGAAGATTGTACCACAGGGCGCAACGACCCTTATGGGTATCTCTTCAATGTATTTTGTTTATGCAAAATAAGCTTGACTTCATTCCCTGAAATGTGGTAAATTCATATAAGGGGGTTTTATGGCATTGGCGACTGTAAATTTGGTGTTTGATGACGATTTTGTCAAGCAAATTGATTATTTCGCAAATACTGAATCTCTTACTCGTACCGACTTAATCTATAATTCAGTAAGGATGTATATTAGCCGCAAAGAAAAATTGAAGGAACTGTTTGCCTATGGCGAACACGTGGCAATGGAAAGTGGTTTTTCTGAAAAAGATGTTATGGAAGAGATAAAAAAATATAGAAGCACCAAATGAAGGTGGTACTAGATTCAAACATCTTTGTGTCATCGTTTTATTGGGCTGGAAATCCAAGAAAAGTATTTGAGAGGGTTGCGAGTGGCTTAGACGAATTATATGTTAATGATGAAATATTGGAAGAACTTGCTTCGGTAATGTCTAGGGAAAAATTCAATACAGGTGCAGATGAGATAACAAAATATATAGAAATCATTAAAAGTTATTCTGTAAAATTATCATCAAGCAATATCCCTGTAAAGATTAGCAGAGACGAAGATGACAACAAAATATTACAATGTGGAGTTGATGGAAATGTTGATTTTATTATAACTGGTGATGATGACTTATTGGTATTACTTAAACACGGGAAGATAAAAATAGTGAAACCAAAAGATTATTTAAATTTGGTATAGTTTATCCCCGCAAAACCCGTTTCTCCGCCTCTTCCTCGAACTGGTTGGTGTAAAGCTTGCGGTAATGCCCCTGCTGTTCCATCAGCTCGTCATGGGTTCCCCGTTCGATAATCTTCCCCTCATCAAGCACAAGAATTATGTCGGCGTTGCGTATCGTGGAAAGGCGGTGGGCAATGACGAAACTGGTTCGCCCTTTCAGCAGCGTCTGGATTGCCTCCTGTAGAAGCATTTCCATTTCGGTATCTACGGAGCTGGTCGCCTCGTCGAGAATGAAGATGCGCGGGTCGGCAAGGACGGCGCGAGCGAAGGCGATAAGCTGCTTCTCGCCGGTGGACAGACGGTCGCCGCCCTCGCCTACATCGGTGTCAAAGCCGTTTTCCATTTTGGCGATAATCTTGTCCGCATGGACAATCCCGGCGGCGGCTTCCACTTCCGCGTCGCTTGCCGAGAGCCTGCCGTAGCGAATGTTATCCCTAATCGTCCCCGTGAACAGATGGGAACTCTGCAGCACGTAACCCATGTTGCTGTGCAGCCACAACTGGCTCCTTTCCCGCGAGTCCTTCCCGTCGATTAAAATCTCGCCTTCCGTAGGCTCGAAGAAACGGCAAATTAAATTCACAATCGTAGACTTGCCCGCGCCAGTTTCCCCCACGATGGCGACGTACGTACCCGCCGCCACTTGTAGGTTGAAATTCTCCAGCACGTCCTTGTTCGCGCCAGGGTACCGAAAAGTAACGTCCCTGAATTCTACGTCCCCTTTCAGCACTTCCCAGTTTTCCTTTTTAGGGCTAAACGCGTCGCCGTACTTTTCGACAATATCCGGATTGTCGGTAACGTCAGGCTCGTGATCCAGAAGGCCGCCCACCCGTTCGATGTTCGCTTGTGTTGCGACAAATTCGGTAAGAACGTGGGCGATGTTCTGGATGGGATCGAAAAAGCCCCCGGCGTACTGCAGAAAGATCGCAAGCACTGCAAGGTTCGCACCCATCACCGCAATCTCCCATCCACCGTAACCCAGAAGCGCGGCCGTCGCGGCGGTGCCGACGAAAAGAAGCGTGGGAATAAAAATCGAACGCAGCCGCGCCATCCGTTTCGCGTTGCGTCGGTATTCCCCAGTAATTCCTGAGTACTCGGCCAGGCTTTGCCGTTCCGCAACCAGAACCTTGACCGTCCGCGCGCCAGTGATGCCCTCGTTCATCGCGCCCGTTATCTTGGAGTTGAGTTTTCGCAGGGTGCGGTTCACCCCGAAAATTCGCTTCTGGAAAAACCAGGTCAGCAACGCCAGCGGCGGAATGGTAACGCAGACGATAAGCGCCATCCTCCAATGAATGACGAACATGGCAATTACAACCCCGACGCAGTAAAAAACCGCCCAGCTAAAATCGATAATCCCCCACGCAACGATGTCCCCGATGCGGCTCGTGTCCGATGTCGTTCGTGCCATCATGAACCCGACCGGGGTTTTGCTGTAATAGGAAAGCCCTAGTTTTTGCAGATGCAGGAAAACCGCGTTCCGAATGGCGCGGCTAATCGCGGACTCCGCCCTGATTCCCCAGTCGATAAAAAAGCGCACGCTGACCGCCTGCACCGTTATCATCGCAAGCGAGATCGCCATTAGCCGCCACATGCCATCGGTAGTACGCGGCTCGATATTGTTCCTTATGGCAAGGCCCAGAATCAACGGAAAAAAAACGTCAATCAGGGCGTTCAACAGCATGAGCAGGGCGCACAGTATCAATGTTTTTTTCTGGGGCAGGATGAATGGAAGCATCCTGCCCCAGGTTTTCAGGGACATGGGCTTGTTGTAGTCAAGATCGTCAAAACCGGACATGTTATTCCTCGTGTTGTAATGGTATTTGGTATTATACCATTTCTGAAAATTTTTTATGTACTTTTTTCGCTTATATCAGTGTTGAATCTACCCTCGACATTACCAAAGAAATTTCTTCCAACGGTTTGGCAAGATATTCATAAGCTCCAAGTTTACGGCAGCTAATCCCATAAACGCCTCTTAATTGTGAATTTTCCACTTTTGCAAGGATGAGGTCAAGTGGGTTTTGACACCAGTTAAAATACATTTTTTCATGTATTTATACCAATTTAGGAAACCAACCACCACGTTTGAAGTACTGCGGTTATGGACGGGAAATTTTTGCCACAGGCCAGATTTTCCTTCCCGATATAAACAATCCAGACAAGGTCAATACCGTGCCCAATGCCGACACCCAGGTAACTCTTTCACCTAACACAATTACGGAAGCAACAACGGTAATGACGGGAACCAAATAAATATAAACGCTTGTTTTTACCGCGCCCAATATTCGTACCGCGAAATTCCAGGTGGCGAAACATAAGGCGGACGCTCCCAAACCAAGAAACAGAATATTGA
>Ga0209755_10005601_pt1 | contig 14229 bp, 1 predicted proteins | sample TergutCo191P1_FD_187301 | JGI IMG/M metagenome (GOLD analysis project Ga0209755, IMG submission 187301) | Cornitermes sp. P1 segment gut microbial communities from Petit-Saut dam, French Guiana - Co191P1 (SPAdes) (version 2) | ecosystem: Host-associated > Arthropoda: Insects > Digestive system >... | reverse complement strand
GACTGAATGCAGTGGGCGTTCAATCTGGATAGGGGCAGACCCGAGATAGAAATACACAACCTTGGCATTCAGTCAACGGCGGATGGCACTCTGGTGCGGCCCGGTCTGCCCGTTCCCGCCACTGCGCAGAACGTGTTCGAGATTACCGGAACCGCGGGCAACGAGCGAATAAGCGACATTACCGGCAGCGTAAGCGATCTTACCGGCGTGCGGGGGATATACTTTACCGCGGCCAGATGGGACATCGCGGCCGAGGAATGGCGCTGGCTGGACGGCGTTGCCGGCAGCGGCTTTACGCTGACAGGGGCAAACTGGCTTGACGATTACGGCAACCTTACGCCCGCCGGAATAGCCAATGCCCGCTGGCGCGACCTGCCCGGCCCGGGCGATGCGGACGAGCCCCCGAGGCATTTCGTGGACTGGGCGATTCCGGGTAGCCTGTTTTCGACCCCGGGCCAGTACAAGATACATGTGCGCGCGACGGACTGGTCTTTGGACAGGCTCGGCGAGCCCGCAGGCAACCCGCACAACCTTGGCGGGGTGTCCCGCATCTTCTTCGTGGACGAAGGCGCGCCTAGGTTCCTAGCGTACGACGACGGCTGGGACTATGTGGAAGACGGGGATGCCGGCTCGGCCGAGTTTTTTGCGATCAACTGGAATAACATAACGGATGACACGGCATTTGCCCTTATGCCCGAATACCGGCGGGTGTTTAGTGCCGAGGCCTTTACCGACAATGCCGACATCGTCTTCCGCCTGCGAGGCAGGCTGCGCGACGCAAACCTTAGGGAGCTTACCGCGACGATAGGCACGGAAGGGATGCCCAATCTGGTAACCGCCGCGGCCGTGGCGGGCGAAGACGGCTCCGCGGACAGCGACGGCAACGCGGTTCCGTTCCAAGACAGGCTTTCGCTTGAGCAGGCGAGAGTCGGCGATGACCCCGACGGCGCGATTGTCCCCGGCGAATGGATATGGACGCTTAACCTACTCGAAAGGGATGTTAGGAGCCTGCTGATTCAGAATGGTCATGCCGGCATTCGCCGACTCGTGAGCCTGTTCGCGACGGACGTGGCAAACCACAGATCCGCCCAAGTGCAGTGGGCTTTCAACTTGGACGGCGAAGGCCCGACCATTTACATCCACAACCTGCAAAGGGCGGCTCTTGAATTCACCGTTAACGGCTCCGCGAATCCCGTTCCCGCGGCTCCCGGCACGCACGTTCCCCCGGGGATCGTGCGGAACGTGTTTGCCGCGGGAACCGCCATTACCGGCAGCGCAAGCGATTACACCGGCGTGCGGCAGGTGTATTTTACCGCGGCACGATGGTGCTACGCGGATAACGCTTGGCATTGGCTGGACGGCGATACGGGCGGCAACTTCGAGCCCAGAACAGGCTGGTTTAATGACGCCACTGGCAATCTTACGGATTACGGGGTAGCCTACGCCAGCTGGCGCGCGCTGCTCGATTCCACCGAATCGCGGCCTTCCCTAGAGTGGGAGATTCCCCCCGACCTGTTTGAGGAACAAGGCCGGTACATGGTCTTTGTGCGCGCGACGGATTGGTCGCTGGCAAGGTCGATCTCGACCGGGGGCAACCTTACCGAGCCCGTTGGCGGTTTCGGCTACCACTTCTTTGTGGACAGCGGCCCGCAGGAGATTAGGTGGGGCGCGCGCGGGGGAGACGGTGTTGTTGTCATCGACAACAGGCAGTTCTTCAACGATACCGCGCTTGCGAACGATGGGTTTGTCTTCTATGCGGGGGACGAAAACACCATAACGTATTTGAGCGCCAGCGTCATGAATGCCGCGGGGACGGATGTTGTGCCCGGCTCCAGCGTCAGTATCACGGTAGGCCCCCCCGCGGGCAGCGCGGATCCCGATCTTGCGCTTAACTGGTGGGCCGCCGGCCCCAACAACCACTGGGGCACTGGCTTAAGGCGCGTAACCTTGCGGCCCGCGTTCCCCGGTGACGCTCCCGACAATGTCCAGTTCACGCTGGAAGTAACCTTGCAGGATTCGGCGGGCAACGAATCCTATATCGGGCACACTAGGACGTTTACCCGCATCAACCAAGCTCCTGTCATAAACGTGCGATCGGTTACGACGCGGCCCGCGCAGACCATAACGGACGCGAACCTTGCGGCAGGAATAATCAACATCGGGCTTGCCGGCAACGTGACCATCCGCGGAACTGCGGACGCGGGTAGCCCCATACTTGCGAGCGGGGTGAGCTATGCCCTGTTGCGGCCGGGTCAAGCTGTTAGCGCGTATGATGTCGAGTGGATTCAAGGTGGAGACCAGCCGTCCCGGTGGATGGGTGGCCCAAATGACGAGGTCGAGATTATGCGGATGGAGCCAAACCCGTCCCTTACGTGGACGATCGAGATACGCAACACTCGCGAGATAATCGACCATGCGCCGGGTTTTGTGCAGGCGCATACCGTAGTGGACACGGCTCCGGGCCCCAACCAAGTCGCTAGGGACACCCTTTCCTGGGACGGTGATCCGCTCGAGCTTGACAGCACGGTCTTCCTAGCGCGTCTGGCAGTTGAAGTCGAGGACGAGTCCGGCAACGCCGCCCCAAGGGTCTTTAACCTGTGGATATACCCCGAGGGCGACAGACCCAGGGTTACGATCCTTAGCCCGGCTCCGGTCGGATACGATGTGGATGACGAGCCCAATGATCTGGATGAGGCCCGAAGGGGCAACCTGCTAAGCGGCAGGTTCACGCTTACCGGCAGGGCGGAGGACAACGAGGATATCAGTGACGTGTTCTTCAGGGTGCTGCGGCTAAACGACGATGGCACCCTCGGCGCGCCGTTCACCGATTTGTTCATTCCCGAATTCGCTGTTGACCCGAATACCGGCGAATGGGGGCAGGTGTCTGGCTCCGCGGGACAGAATCCGATACCCATCATCCCCGGCGGCGAGACGGTGGCATCCCCCGGCTGGTACCAAGCCAGCGGCGGCGGGCGCAGGGACGTGGTATGGTCTGTGCCGATCAACGCCTGCGGCAGGCTTGACTATGAAGGCGCCGGGGGCGAGAGAGCGATAGTCATTCAGGTCGTGGCGCGGGATGCCGAAGGCGGGATGCACAGTCGCATCACGTATGTCTCCACGGTTCATGCCTACGTGGTGTCTGGCGCGCCGACGTTCGGCGAGATAGAGCTGACGTTGGTCGACGCTATGGGCATACCTCGAGATGGCTCCCCCGATGAAGTGCACATAGGCCGGCGATCGGGCACTGTCGAGCTTACGTTTGACGTGAGCGTGCTTGAGGGAAGGGAGCTTTCGTCTATACGCTTCCAGAGAACCGACCCGGCTACCTTGCGCGGCACGGGGCCGATGATCGACCTTGTCGGAACGGTGGAAAACAGGTTATTGGCTGATGGCGTGACGTGGCTATTGGGTGCGGGTATCTCGGAGATAGAGGTAACTACTCCATATCCTGATTATTCTGACAATCCCAGAGCAAGGCGCATAACCATTGAGATCGACGCAGCGGCGCTTGCCGGCATGTTTGATAACCGAGCGCTGCGGTTCCCGTTGCACATAACCGCGTCGGACAACTCCAGCCCGGTGCTGACGGCTAGGGCGGCCGATCTGTACCTGCACATCGACAACACCCCGCCGTTCGCCAGAATGGAGCTTAACCCGAGCATCGCCGGCACCTCGGCGACCCTTGGCGGAAGCGCGTCCCCGTGGCCGGGTATCGTGCGCGAGGACGTGGGCAGGATGGACAGGGTGATAGTCTGGTTCGAGCATCTTCCCGGAAGGGCACCCGCTGGCGTTGCTGACAACGGTATTGCGTGGCATTGGTCTGGCGTGGGCACCCGTCCGACATTCCGGCGTGGCGATCCAGTAGATGTAACCAGACCCGACGGCACCACGGGCACGGTTCAGTTGCCTTTTATTCCAACTGGTACCGCTGCGAACACGCAGCAGGACATCAGCTACGCCATAGTGATAGACATCAACGATCCGCTCGGCCACGGGATGCGCCACGGCCATAGGCTCGCCACGGGATGGACGATGGGCGGTCTTGGGCAGATGTGGAACTTCACGTTCAACAGTAGGCTGTTGCCATCCGGCCCGCTGAACATGCATTTCGTGGCGTTCGACTACGCCGGCAACGCCAGCTTCCACACGCAGCAAGTTACCGTGATGAACGACGCGCCCTTGATCCTGGATGTTCAGATTGCCACGGATCTGCGCGGCGGAGACGCGCTGAATAACGCGCTGAATACAGGTATCGATAACGCCACCGGCACAAGCAACATAGCGGTCGGCAGGGATGGGATATTCAGTCGATTTGTGGTCGCCATTCCCGATGAAGCCATCGATTTCGGCTCGCCAAGCGACGAAGAACGATCCCTTCGCAGGGGAATATCCCTGCGGCGCAGGCCGCCCACGCAGGCGGGTCTGCTCGGCGTCGGGGTGGTTCAGGATGCGGGTGCGCATCAGGGCATCGCCGAACAGGGGGCAAGGTACCACTTTGGGGATTTTACCATTCGGAACAACTTCCTCGCCTTTGGTATACAGACTGCGCAGCCGCCTGGTGCGGTCGGCGGCAGAACCTTTAGGGTTCAGCATGTTCGGCCCGAGACCGGCGCGAATGCCGTTAGACCCGCCAGCCAAATAGAGGCCGGCAATGCGTACATAGTCGAGTACAGCCCGGCCACCGTGGATTGGAGCGCGGTGGGAGCGCAACGGCGCGTTAACACGGGCTATGTCTTTGTCGCCATCGCAGACGGCTCGGCCCTTTTTGATGCGGGGGCGGCGACGGTTCGCAGGCTTGATCCCGTATATGGGACAGATCTCACCCATACGTTTGGTGATGCTGCGGAAGATGCTCCCGTTTTATCCCAGCCCGATCGGGACTTGGCTGTCAGGGCGGAATTCGCCTTTAGGGGGAACGCGTTCGGCACTGGCGAGAACCAGATTAGGGACTACGTCCACGCAATTGTGCCACCTGCTACTGCGTTGCCAGTATGGCGCGACAAGTACGCGCTGTTCCTTGTAAGCGTGTTCGATGGCCCCGAGGACGATCTGTTCGGCGACCACACCCTGATTTCGGTAAGGGTGAACAACGACGACCGAACCCCGCCCTTCGCCCAGCTTTACGATCTTAACCCGGCGGCCATTGGGCACACCCTTGCGGCGGCAGGAGCGAATCCGGATGCGCCGGCGACAGCGGTGCAGACGGTGATCAGGCCCGCCGGCATAGGCGAAAACCGCACTATGGGCAGCCTGTGGAGGCACAACCTGCACGGGAACCTAAGCCGGCCCGGCAACATCGAGCCGCGCAGGATAATAACCCCCGTTCTGGCTGCCCATCCGAACTACATAAATTACTGGCACAGTCTTACCCCGGCCGAAATGGGCGAGGTTGACGGCGACTCGGAAAGGGTGAATCGCACCGCGTTCTTCGACGTTGACACGGTGTCCGGCAGGGTAATCCTGCGCGGCTACGCGGAGGACGACCAGCGCATAAGCGGGATCAGCCTTGTGTTTACGGAGGTAGCGGGAGTTCCTGTAGGGAGCAGTGCCAACCTTCTCTCTGCAACCGTGCCCATACTGGTAAGCAGCGATCCCACCGGCCCCATGCCGGACTTGAACGGCGCGCCGCCGCAGACGGGAATGCTGGCCGTGGCTGACGATGCCCGGGCGACAGGCAACGTGTTCTTTACCGACACCGTGGATCTGCACCGGCACAGGGTGGAATGGGCCTTTGTCTGGGACACCGCGAACGTCCCGGGGAACTTCATGGCCGGCAACCTTACCGTGCGGGTCATTGCCACGAACGCGCCTGCGGCGCAGAGCCCGCTGATTTTGGCAAGCGCGAACACGACCATAGAAACCGTGCGCGCGGGGGCACCCGTCACGGCGCGCACCGATACGCGCATGAGAAACTTCGGCTTCCCCGCCGGCATGTTCGTTTACAACCAGATACAGATCAACGTGCGGCCATACATAACCGGCTTTGCGCGAAACACGGCCTTCAACAACACCAGATCCCTGCAAGGACGGCGCGCGTTCTATAGAGGCGGGGTAGCTGGGCAAGACGATGAAACCGCCGTCGTAACCGGCTTTAATCTTGGCTTTGCCGCCTCTGGCTTTGAGGGATCCGCAACGAACATTTTCTTGCCACGCGTTAGCACCAATAATCCTGGCGTTGCGGCCGGCGTGGTTGCCACTCCCGGCACGTTTGGCTTGTCTTCGTCTTCGCCCTTGCTTTACCGACAGTTTACCGTGCCGCAGGATGCCAGAACTGGTGACGGTATAGTAAGGCTTAACGTGGTTCTGCCCACCGGCAGGCCTGGGGCAGCCGACGCAGCTCGAACGTTCCAAGCGGTGAACACCGGCGAAGAAAGGCGGACTAATTGGGCTTGGAGTGGAACTGGCGACAATGCCGGTGTAACAAACGGCGTCTGGTGGGTGCAGCCTTGGAACGTCGAGCGATCCGCGGCCGCAGGGGAAATCGCCTCGGCGTTGTGGGACAACGTTCCCAGGGTGCATATCTGGCAGTCCAACAATGCGACATCTGACGCCAATCAAGGGTCATTCCCGGCGTCCAGAACCACTTGGGAAGGGAGCCTTTTTGGCACCTCAATGGCTATTAACCCGGCCACCGGGACTCTTCACGCAAGCCACAACGAGGGCGGCGGTACTGGCCTTGGGGGAATAGATGGGCCTAACGTAGGTATCACCATTATAAGCACCAACGAGCTTGCGAGTAGAACGATAAACACAACGACCGCAGGTTCGGCTTTTGACCAAGCAGAATTCCGGGTTGCGATGAGCTGGGTTGACCCGATCATGAATTCAGATATCACTGTGGACGCGCAAGGTCGTCCGTGGGCCGTGTCCAGTCTCATAGGCAGGGCATCTGGCGATCAGCACTGGAGGGGCCTTGGCGGTATATGGGCGCACGGGCCTGGTGGGCAAAGGATGGACTGGACTACCTTTGCTGGAACCGCTTCGAATACGTTCAACAACAGGATGTACAATATCGAAAGCACCTGGTACAACGCTGGAAATCAGGATACGTTTGGCTGGGGGGATGCTAGTGCGGCTAGGCAATCGGTTGGTGGCTGGGGCGGTGGCACTGGCGCCGTTGGGACTGCCATGATGGGGGATTTCGGGCAAACCGACCAGTTCAGCAACCCGCGCGTCGCAACTTTCTGGGACGGAACCACCATGCACACTCACGTGGTCTACTTCGACAACAAGGACGGCTCGATTAAATATCGGTACATAAGGGAGTGGGGGGCTTCGCCCAATGCGACCGATCATGGAGTCTTGGGTACTGGTGGTGCTCCTGCTGCCGCTACTTCCAATGCCGTGGTACGGGGCTGGGTGAATCTGGACGGTGGTTTTGATGCGGACGACACGGTGCCGGTTAGATACGTCTTCCCCTTCCGTAACGCTGAATTCGATGGCCCTGCTGGAGCCATCCTTGCGACCGGTATTGCAGTGAATGAGCGGGTGGTTAACCACAGTGGCCGTGACCCGCAGACGCATCCTAGCGGACCCAGAACCAGAACCCGCGGTTCCATAATTGCCGGCGAGCACAACGATATCGCCGTTACCAGCCAAGGGCATCCGGTGGTCGCCTACTTCGACGCAACCAACAATAGGCTTAGGATGGCGATCAGCAATTCACGTACCCCGTTTGTTGCGGCTAGCTGGGACATAGTTGACGATGTTCTACGCAGAGGTACTGCTGTTGATCCTAGGTCTTTTGGCACGGGGCAGTACGTAAGCATCGCCATTGACACGCGCCGAACGTTCGCTGCGGCTACGGGCCCGACTCTGGTCGCTGGTACCATAGCCTCTGCAACCAGCGGTTGGAACGACGTGCACATATCGGCTTGGAACGACAACTTCAACAGCCTTGTGTATATCCGCGGGCGAGTGAATTCCACTGCCGCCAATGGCTATAGATGGCACTTCGAAGATGCGCGGGTTATCGACAGCGTGGGCAGCGTGGGTCGTCGCAGCAATATCTCGCTGGACGAGTACGGAAACCCGTGGATTGCCTATCTTGACGGCAGTTTCGTGGGCGGCAGGGAAGGCGTGAAAGTCGCGTTCCTTAACCGCAATGCTGCGGGTAATCATCGGAACGAGTTTGGCCGCAGGCAGTACGACTATCTGGGCGATCCCATGATCGGCTGGGAAACCATGCACGTTCCGGCAAGGTTCCCGGTGGTCGATCACCAGGACTTTGTGCAGGCTTCGCAGCTCGGCATGGAAAACTTCCCCACAAGGAACGGCCCGCAGTTCACGACGGAGACAATGCCGGCGAATAGATGGTGGAGGGGAGCCGTGGGCTTCCTTTCGAACGACCTGTTCCGCATAGCGTACTGGGTAGAGTAAGGGGGGCGCAAGAATGAAGGGAAATTTTGCCATAAACATATTCAGCAGGCTTTGCAGGGGCGCAAGATCGCCCGCGATTGTTGCTCTGGCGGGCTTCCTGTTGCTCGCCCTCCTTGCCTGCGAGCAGCCCTTTAGGGCTGGCTTGGGCACGCTGGTTGATGCGGAGCGTCCCGGGGTAAGCTTGGCAAGGCCGAGCGGCGGCTCGTTCCTGCGCGGCGACGAGCAGGGGCGCGTAGTCTTTGCCGGCGCAAGCTGGGATGACCTGCGGGTCGAGGCGGTGCAGTTAAGCTACCGTCAAGGGCTCGACGAGCCGGAAGACGAAGACTGGCAGGATGTCGATGCCCTGACCAGCCCGCGCAGGGATGGCGGCAGAATCTTTCGCGACTGGGAGCACTCGATTAACGTCGGCGTCCTTCGCGACGGCGAGCTTCGCGTTCGGCTTAGGGTGAGCGACGGCATAGAAAGGGACGGGAGCCTGTGGGAATATAAGGACGAGACGGTCTTTTTAGTAAGGAACAGCCCCCCGGCCATAACCCTGACCCTTCCGCTGGTGGCAGATGACCTGCTCGGAAGCGTGGATGATCCCCTTAACTACGGCTTCTTGAACCCCCCTCCCTATGGGGGCATTGCGTATATCGGCAACCGCCGGGTGGATGGCGAGGTCGGAATGATAGTGGGGATCATAAGGGACGACCGCGGCGTGAACCTTGTCCGGAACGCGGCTGCTGGCCTATATCCGCCCCGGTTCCGCCTTTGGGAGATAACGGACGCCGAGAGCCCGCCAGACGGGATTCCCGGTATTCCGCAGGTGCAGTTGAGGGATCTTACGGAAGCTTGGGTCGAGGGGCAGCGCTGGTGGAACTTCGGCGACGTCCTTCTTCCCCCAAGCGACCTTATTCCCTTAAGCCTCACGAACGTGCAGTTTTTCTTCAACTTTCCCGACTACGCCCGGGGCCGTAACTTCGCCATCCAGATTAGTGCGCAGAGCGTCCCTGTCCGCTTTTGCGCGCAGGGGGGGGACTCTGCGAATTGCGATCCGGACTGCGACTATTGCGCGGATCACTTCGACTCTTTCCTGTTCCCAAGGGACGAGTGGAGCGATGTCACATGGGATGCGCTGGAAGCAAACCGGCGGCTCGAGAACAGCTTCGTGGCCTTTTTCATCATGCCGCCGCAGGAGCCGCCGGCTCTTGAGCTTTTGCAGTTCCAGAACATTTCAGACTACTACGCATGGAACGACGACCGCGGGGATTATAACGACATGCCCGGCTACAGCGAGGACGATGCTCACCCTTTCATCACAGATCTGGCGTTTAACGCCAAAAGCGGCGCCTTTACCCTGCGCGTAAGGACGAGCCACGAGGACGGGATAAGCCACGCCATGGCCTTCTGGGAGGGCGGCGGGAACCGGGGCCGCTTTATATGGGATCCGGTGGCCTATCAGGGGCTTCCGTTCAGCAGGTGGGGAGCCAGCGACCGGAGAAAGCAGGTCGTGAATGACTATGGCGAGAGCGTCCCCAACAGCGTTCGCAACTTCGTCTTTACCTACGGGGGCGGTGTCGCCGGCCGGGTTCCCGACGTTGCGGGTTACAACGCGGGCGTAAGGGGCAGGTACCGAATACAGAGGTTCATCGGCGGCGATGAAGCGTGGAGAAGACTCTACGACGGCATTCACGCGCCTGCTGGCTGGAACGCGTTCTACGATTCCAGATGCGACCTTTGGGCTGACGACGAGTGGGACGCAAACACCGAGGGCGTCTTTACCATTTGGGTGTACGCTAGAACGCCCGCGGGTACGGCCAACACCGTCCCCCTTGTAACTTTTCTTACTCTGGATCGGGCGCAGCCGACCTTGGAGCTTACCCGGCTGGACGGATCTGCGGGCGAGACCACCGTGGACGGGCGGCTTGCCCACATAGTCAACGGCGTGATAAGGCCCATGATCTTTGCGTCCGACGCGCGGGCCTCCGACTCGGGGCACCGCGCTTCTGGCGGGTTTTTTGCCAGACCTAACGGCCTTGCCGCCGAGGAAGTGATGTTCCTGCTGATTCACGACAGGGACAGGGACACGCTCGATGCCCATATGGGCCATCCCCGGTATAACTTCTGGCCGCTGCCAAGCGCGGCTGGCGCCGGCGCGGTTCCGACCCTGCCGGGATCGATAACGGTGTACAGGCACGGCCCGATTCATGACGGCAGCATGTACATACAGACGACGCGCAGCCACGCCAGCAACAGGTACGACCCGCTGCCAGACGGCACGTACTGGCTGTACGTTTTCTCGCGGGACAGGGCGTTCAACGTTGGCCGCGAGTCGTTCCCCTTGGTGGTAAGGGCCGACTCCGATCTGCCCGAGTTTGACTTCTCGATCGGGCTTATAAACCGCGACCCCGTAACGGATCCCAACCAGTCTGCGGACGGAACGCCGGCAGGCTTTAGGGCTCCGGGAACCATCGTAAACGGGGTATATGTTCCGGGCCCCGCGCGCAACGTGCTGCGCCCCACCACCGACATAAGGTTCAGGATTCGCGACGACGACGGCCTTGACCTTGGCGTTCAGGGCGGCGCGGCGACTTCCATGTCGATAACCTTTACCGGTTCCTTCGTCAACGCGGCCGGCGAGGTTCGCCCGCTTGCCGACTACCGCCACGCGAACTACCTGATAACGCTGACCGACCAACAAGCAAAGGCGATCTTTTCCCCAAGGGCCACTGCGGACAGCCCGGTTCCAAGGGAAAGGGAGGGCACGATACAGCAGTCGCTGCTTCTGGATCTTCTTAGGGCCAGCCCGAGATACCGGGCGCTGTTCGGCGATGCGCTGAATGGTAACAGCCTGCCGGGCGGCCTGTACCGCATGATCATATCGGTTTCCGACGATCCAAACTCCAAGCTGTCTATGCCGCTTTTGGATTCCTCCGGATACGAGCCGGTGGACAGGGCGACGGGTCGGGTCGAGTTCTGGATCGCCGTGGACAACGAGCCGCCGAGGGTGTACCCGAGCGTGGCCTACATCTACCCGCCGGACGAAAGGCGCGTCATGCTTCCGCCCCCGGAGCATTATCAGGCTGGCTATTTCGCGATAAGCTCGCAAATACACGAGGACGGGCGCCGGGTCGGGATCCTGCGGGACGACAACGGCCCGCTCCGGGTTACCGGCTTTACGGTCAGTGTGACCGAGGCGACCCCGCCCGAGTTCGAGGGCAGTTCCGTCGACGTCCTTCGTGAATCACGCCTGTCAAGCGGGCCCGGTTTCATCGGCGCGCCAAGGGACTGGGTGACGCTGAACCGCCACGAGGACGTGCAGGATGTCTGGGAGTACTGGTTCGAGGCGTGGGTGAACCTGAACAGGTTCTTCCCCGGGATCGAGGCGGGCAACTTCCGCTTTACGCTGACGGTGAGCGATCGCTTCGACAACCCGCTCTCCATCGTGCGGCAGCATCAGGAAGACGAGGTCTCGCCGACCGTGATGCTGACAAGGGAGGTAGAAACCTTCACCAGGCCGTCGCTTGGCCCCGAAATTGGCGTAATAAACGCCGGCACGGCGACGGTGCGCGGCCGCCTTGCCAACAGCGTTATAAGCTTTTCCGCGCACGCGTGGGACAACTTTACCGTGTACGGGCTGCGCTGGTGGCTTCTTCCCGCCGGCACGGGCGCGAGCGGGGTCAGCTTCGCCTTGCCCGGCGGCCTGACCGATTACGGCGTGGTCGATAGCTTTAATTCCTACCCGGCGTTGAGCGACGAGGGCCAAGCTGCCGAGTCGGGGCGAGCCATACCGATTGCGGATGCCGCTAGTAGCGTTGTCGGCGCTTTCGGGTGGCTGGACGCCCCGGGCGGGACGGTCTACATCGACACCCGCGGAATGGGGCTGCCGGACGGCGAGTACGTCCTGCACCTTATCGCTAGGGACGCGCACGGCAACGATTCGCTGGACTATACCGGCACCCAGCACCCAAGGATCGCGCAAAGGATATTCCTGTATCAGGATCAGGACAAGCCATACTTTGACGCCGGCATTCTGCCGGTCGCCGGCAACGTGCGCGGCGAGCACGGTCTTTGGGTAACCGGGATCATAATGGACGACGACGGCTTCGGCAGGGACACGCTGGAAGATGGCTCCGTAAGGATGTGGGTATCCCGCACGAGGCCGTTGGATCCTATGACCGGGGAACCAGTGGAGGATTTAGAAGACTGGGAACCAGAGGATCTTGATAACTGGGCCGGCAGCGTGTACAGGGATCTTACCGTCGCAGACGGACTTACCCGTAGCGGCAGGGACATAGTCCTTAACATCGGCCTTCTTGAGGTTTTCGGCCGCGACGACATTCTTTTTGTCCGCAACCAAACCGCATATGATGTCTACCCCATAGGCCACCCAAACAGGCACCCGACTAGGCCTGGGCTGGTTCGCCGGGACGGCACCATATACTACGTGATCCGCGCGCGGGACTCGGTGAGCAGCAAGATTCAGGGGCCGTTTGTCGCGGGCGTTCCGGCGTACCCGCAACAGCAGATGTCGCGCTACAGGGCTTTTTCCTTCACGGTGGATTCCCTTCCGCCGGAAATAATACTGAGCGACCCCTTTCCGTGGTCGTATGCATGGGAAAGGATTTTCCGCGAGGACTTCCGGCTTGTGGGTTCCGTTTCGGACGTGCACCTGCCCACGATGCCGGAGCCGGACGGCAGACCCTACATTCTCTGGTCGCTGAACGGTGCGACGCCCCCCGCTAGGTTCCCGCTGCCGAGCGAAATCGAGCCGATACCGGGCAGGCAGGAGCAGATAGCCGAGATCGACATTTACATGTCCGATCTTCTTTCGGGCAGCCACGATCCGCCGGTGTGGGTGGCCGGTTTTGCCGACATCTTCACCAACCCCGACAGGGACGGCGAGTACGTGCTTGAGCTTTCGGTGGTTGACGGGATCGGCCAAGCCGCGGTGATCACGCTGAATTTCACGATAGACCGCCATCCGCCGGTCGTCGGCGTGAACTTCCCCGGCGGTCAGGCTGCGAGGGACGCGGCCCGTATGACCCAAAACGAGTTTGACCGGTGGCATGGGGTACTTAACACCCCAAATCATATGAACTACGAGGATCGGCGCGCATGGGCCGCGGAAAGGACGCTGCCCATCATTTTCCACGACGGAACCGCCGATCCCATTCTTTCTGGCAGCATCGTGGACGAGTTCTCGGACATATTCCCGCTTGATGCCAACGGAAACCCCGAAGTCACCTTCACGCTTAACCGCCGTCCCCAGCCCCACGAGGTGGTGTGGGTAGGCGAGGGCAGGAACTGGCGTTGGGAGATTGACCTTGGCGGCCTGCCCGACGGCGTTAACACGCTTACCATAACCGGCGTCGGGGATCGCGCCGGCAACAACGCCCCCACGGAACACTTCGCCTTCAGGATGGACTCCGACGAGCCGAGGCTCTCGCTGAACGCCCAGCCCATGCGTTTGCGGGTGCTTGGCGCGGCGGAGAGTTTCCCCGCCGGGCAGCCCGTCCTTACCATAGGCGGCACGGCCACGGATACCAATCTTAGGGACGTAAGGATTACGCTTAGGGGCGAGAACGCCGATCTCGCGACGTACGTCGTCAGGGACGAGGTGCCCGGCCACGTATGGGTCTGGGATGATGACGATGAGTTGTGGGTGTTGTACTGGTCTTTTGGCCTTAGCGAGACGGTCTACCGGACGCTTGTTCCGGGGCAGACCTACGAGATAGTGGTCGTCGCGCATGACTGGAGGGAGCACGGCGGCAACTCGGAGCCGGCCGTCTGGACCTTCACGAAGGATCCCTACCAGCCGGAGATCGGCTTTGGCACGGAGGACGGCTTCGTGTTCATCTGCGACTC
>Ga0209755_10005600_pt1 | contig 14232 bp, 14 predicted proteins | sample TergutCo191P1_FD_187301 | JGI IMG/M metagenome (GOLD analysis project Ga0209755, IMG submission 187301) | Cornitermes sp. P1 segment gut microbial communities from Petit-Saut dam, French Guiana - Co191P1 (SPAdes) (version 2) | ecosystem: Host-associated > Arthropoda: Insects > Digestive system... | reverse complement strand
CTGGCGGTATACGAAAAGCTGGAACCTGATAGACAGGAAGAAGTGCAAAAATACGCCGAAGAACGTTTTTATCTTCAAGACCATAAAAAACTCCGTGATGAGCATTGGGAGGTTGGCCTCAGAGGGAACAGGCTGGAAACTGTGGAAGTGCCGGACGAGGCGTTTCAAGAAGTTACGCCAGAGGAAAAAAGGGCAGGTTCCGCTTAGTTCGGTGATTTTTTGGAGTATATTATGAATGAACTAGCTAGGTTGGTGCCATTTATCTTCAACGCGCAGTCCTGCCATATCATGGACAAGAATGGTAATCCTTGGTTTGCGGCAAAGGATGTAGCCGAAATATTGGACATCAAACAGAACTACCGCAATTTGATATCAACCTTTCCACCAGATGAAAAAGACCATGTGATATGTGCCGTGTTTTCAAAACACGGCACATCGCCAAAATCCCGCGCCCGAAAAACCCAGCGAATCCTCATAATCAACGAGGCTGGGGTAATGCGCCTTATCCTCAAATCCCGCAAGCCAAACGCATGGGAGTTCAAGGAGCGCATCACAAAGGTCGTCTCCTACTTCCGCACGCAGGGCATAAACCGGGCGGCCCTGCCAAGAAGCTACTCATGGGGAAAAGAGAAGGAGCTTACCTGGACGGAATACTTCAACAGGAGGCAGGAAAGCTACTTTAAGCGGAATCCCGCCGCCACTTATGACGATTTTCTGGCAAGTCTACCTCCTGGTATGTGGTAGGCAGATAAAGCAGGAAGGCCCTGAAAATCAGGAGGGGGTTATGAACGAGCTAGCCGGGCTGGTGCCATTTATCTTCAATGCGCAGGCTTGTCGTATCACTGACAGGGACGGCAATCCTTGGTTTGCGGTAAAGGATGTATGCGCAATCTTGGAAATAAAAAACCCCTCCCAGGCAGTGCAAAGGTTCCCATCAGAGGAAAAAGCCATGATCACCACTATATCTACAACATATAGTGGTGCAGAGAGGCCCATACCTCATAAGCTCCTTATAATCAACGAGGCCGGGGTAATGCGCCTTATCCTCAAATCCCGCAAGCCAAACGCATGGGAATTCAAGGAGCGCATCATAAAGGTCGTCTCCTACTTCCGCACGCAGGGTATAAACCGGGCAGCCCTGCCAAGAAGTTACTCATGGGGAAAGGAAAAAGAGCTTACATGGACGGAATACTTCAACAGGAGGCAGGAAAGCTATTTTAAGCGGAATCCCGCCGCCACTTATGACGATTTTCTGGCAAGTCTGCCCCCAGGCATGTGATGGAACATCGAAAGTTCCTTCAGAAACCCCGGAGGAAAAAAGGGCAGATTCCGCATAGTTCGGTAATTTTTTTGAGGATTTGATGTTCTGAACCACGGGACTTTAAGAAAGAATTTGCCAAACTCATCAAGGAAAGGAAAAAGGCAGGGCAGGAAAGCCATTGAAAATCGAAATAAACCCTGAAGCTGCGAAAAAACTTGACCCCACGGCCAGTTGGGTGTACACTTCCTTATTGCTGTATAAGCCTATATAAGCAAAGGAAGGTGAATCATGGCAGAAAGAAGCGATGAGGTAACGTCAGGTGTAATTTTTACTGTGCAGGGATCATCCCCAGAGCCTTATAAAATAACCGTAAACTTTAAGCCATTTACAATTTCCTGTACTTGCCAAGCTGCTGTAACAGGGCAGCCTTGTAAGCATCGGATACATATATTAAAGGGCTATTGTGTAGACATGGTTTCTGCCCCCGATAATTATGATGAAATCTTGTCGGTTATCAAAGATGCGGCTTTAAACTCGCCCATTCTGCAATTGCTAAATGAATATGATACGGCAAAAAAAAGCCTGAAAGCCAAAAATGACGCGTCCGAAAAATTGTTTAAAAAATACAGGGATGCAGTTATAGCCTCAACTTTGAAAAAAGGAAGCAAAAAGGCAACAGAGAAGGCATCCGCAAACTTGGATGAAGCCTTACAAAGTTGCGTGGATGTAGCCGCCGAAGTAGAGGCGCGAGTTCAATGCTTGCGAACAATTTTCATACGCCCTGGGCATTCCAATACCTCAATCAGCAAAACTCTCGCCGAGCAAGCAGTGCAAGGGGCAAATTCAGCCCACGGCAAAAAAACGGGGTAGTTTTGCGCCCTCATTTGTTGAGAAAGAAAACGCCTTGACGAAAAGACGAGGGCAGGTTATATTCGGTCTATGAGGATGCACGGAGGCTGATCGGGGGGCTTTTGCTACCACGGGCCAAGGCACTTGCGTCCTTCGTATTTTTGCCATTGACACCCAGCCCAATGCATGACAATATAGCCCTATCATATATGGAAACACCAAAGGTTTATATCGAGACCACGCTTTTCAACTTCTACTTTGCCGAGACAAGACGGCAATATTACGGCAGGACGGTAGATCTCTGCCGGGATGCAAGGCTGTTTTTTGATGCCGTGGGGGAAGGAGAATTCGAACCCTATACCTCTGATTATGTCATGGCGGAACTTGAAGATGTATGCAACGAGGGGTATCGTCTGGAAATGCTGCAACTTGTTGCCGATTATGGTGTTACGGTATTACCACGGGACGGAAGAGAGGAATGGCTTGCGGATAAATATATCGAGGCAACGGCGATTCCTGCCAAACACAGAACCGACGCTTTGCATATTGCATCTGCGACGGTACATGGCTTAGATTTTATAGTGAGCCAAAATTTTGAGCATATCATAAAGGACAAAGCTATAAGGCTGACGGCGATGGTAAACGCAGCCGAAGGCTTTGACAGCGTAGGCATTTATGAGCCGGGGGAGGTTATGGGCGATGAAGGAACATGACTACATGAACGATCCTAGACTGGACGAGTTCAAAGACGCGCCGCTTCCGCTTAGGGAAGTTCGCGCATGGCGGCTTGCGGTGCAGGACAGAACGCAGGGAATGACGTTGGAGCAAAAAGAAGTCTATTACGATGGGGTGCGGGAGCGAACCGATGCCTTTTGTGCCAAACACGGTTTAAAGCTCAAATATGCGGAATCTGCCGTTACTGGATAGGTTCAATGCCAAATCCCCGCTCTGATTCTACACCTCATGGAGCGGGGGTGAACATCATGAAATCAAAAAAGCAGACAATCCCCCGCACCGACAAGGTAATTGGTCGTCAAGACTTCCACCTTGTCCTTTGGGGAACGCCCTTGGCCTTGGGTCATGGGCGAGGGTAGCCTAACCTCAACGGTGTGCCAGCCGTTCCTACTGGTAAAGTTGGCCAGACTTTCGTTGCGAAAGGAACTCAACAGGAACCTGCCTTGAATGCCCTCAAGGGTTCCCAAAAGGGCATCGAAATCCATCTGGGTGTAGCCGTCATAGTGGCCTTGATCCGTGCCCACATAAGGCGGGTCGAGGTAGAAAAACGTCTCTGGCGTGTCGCGGCTTCCGATGATCCGCAGGGCATCGCAGCACTCGATCTGAACGTTCTGCAAACGGATCGCATAGCCCGCGGTGAAACCTGACCTTTTGTTGGCCAGTTTTTTGCTGGTGGTTCCGGTGCGGTCATAGCCGAAAGTGCCGTCCAGCTTGCAGCCATAGGAGCCGTTGGCCAGCATCCACACTGCCCACGCCCGTTTTATGCGGTCAAACATGTCCGGGTTTTCGTAGATTACCCGCGCCTGACGATGCTGTTTGCGGCTGTGCAGGCTGATTTCTATTTCCCGCTCCAAGGCGGGGAAGTCCCGCTTTAGCACCTCGTAAAAATTGATGACCTCGCCGTTGGTGTCGTTGATGATCTCGACCCCTGACGGCGTTTTGGCGAAAAATATCGCGGCCCCTCCGCAGAAGAGTTCGCAATATACCTCGTGTTCTGGGATCATGCCCATGATTCGCTCGGCAAGCTGTTGCTTGCCTCCGTAGTAGGAAAGCGAGGTTCTCATACCCATGAGAATTCCCTCCAAAGTTACGGACTTGACCTTGGGGCGTGGGGTTGCGGATAATGATCCTGCCCGGCGCGCACGGGTACGGGTGGGATCAGGGCTACCCTGAAGGTGTCTTGGCACCTGCCCGGCAGTAGTGATGCCGGGTTTCTGCCCGTTTTTTTATTGCCCCTTGCGGGGTACCCGGCAACGCCGGGGTTGTTCGTGTCTAAGGCATGTTCCAGCCGCCTTCTGCGGTGTTGGCCCAGTCGTTCGTCATGGGGTTGCCCGTGCCTTGGGCCATGAGGCAGTTATGAAATGTCCTTACCGTGCTGGGGGTGTCGCCGTTTCGGTTGCCTGTTCCAGTCCGACAGCGCAAAAAACCACAACTAACCTCGGGCAAGGTTCCAGCTTGGCCGATACCAGTGCCAACACAACTCGTAAGATTATTGCACTCCCAAAAAGCAACGCCAATATGACCAGCAGCAACACCAGTAGCGACGGCCTCACCCGTACAGTGACTAAGGCGGTTACATCGCCAAAATGCAAAACAACTACTTGTATTAGATACAGCTCCTACACAGCCGGTAAGATTATTACACAATAGAAAGGCATTTGCTACGTTAGTACCTATGCAGTTTGTTAGATTGTCACACAGGGAAAAAGCACCGCCAGCAATAGATCTGTTATTACCTCTACAGCCCGAGAGATATTTACACTGTAAAAAAACGCCACCCCCACCATTGCCGGTGGTGTTAGTACCTGTGCAGCTTGTTAAATTGTCACACAATACAAAAGCACCGCCTGGCTCTGCGCCAATGCCAGTAGTGCTAGTGCCGGTACAACCAATGAGATTATTGCAGCGTAAAAAGCCGCCGCCATAATTATTCTCCGGAAGAGAAGGAGCCAACCTTGCCCCCATACCAGTACAACCAATGAGATTATTGCAATCACAAAAGGCAATAGCGGATCCTGCAAAGTTTTGGCTAGCATTCCCCCTATTTATTTCGACTCTAACGTTCAAAAATAATGTGGTTGTGTCCGATGGATTACCACGGATTCCGCAAAATCGCGTTGCTGCGGTTATGGTGCTATTTAGTCTTATAATGCTGCCAGACTCTCCTGCAACCGATATTGTGCGGCCATTGGATATATCAATTACTGCAAGTGGATTGAGGTTAGTTCCCCCAGATGCGGAATAATTCAGCGTCCAAGTTCCCGCCTTGATCAATATTCTAGAGTAATCATTCCCCGCCGCGTTACTCGCCCACGCAGCAAGTGCCGCGTTGGAGTCAATTACGAAAGTGTGTAAAGGAACGACTCCCGCAGGAAGCGTGTCCAGCTTCTGCTTGTCCACGCCGCTCATCATGCCCGCGCGCCTTTCCGCATCCGTCCCCCCGACCGCATTGGGCAGGGGCACAGGCGACCCGCCCCTAATGCGCAAGAGACCCACATTTGCGTTACCATTTGCGGGAGCGGCAACCCCAACAATGGCACCGTCGGTAACAGCGCCATCGGTTTCAATAAGCACAAGAGTCGTCCGCGTCGTCGTCGTGCCGTCCCCAAGCTGGCCCCGCATATTCAGCCCACATGCCCACGACGCGCCGTCCGTCCCGATGGCCACACTGTGCACCTCGCCAGCAGAAGCGCGGATCCAGCTTGCGCCGGATCCTATCCGAGCAGGGACATGAACGCTTGTCGTCGTCCCCAGTCCAATCCGCCCGTTTGCGTTGTTTCCCCAGCCCCACAGGGTGCCGTCCGCCCTTACGGCAACGGTAAAATTGCTGCCTGCGGACACCGCCGCCCAATTTGTCGCCGACCCTACCCTAGCAGGGGTGTCCGTTGTTCCCTCCGACACGTTAAGCCCAGTGCGCCCGTTTACGTTGTTTCCCCATGCCCATAAGGAGCCATCGGTTTTGATCGCCATGCCATGATTCGTTCCAGCGGATACGTAAGCCCAGTCCATATCCACGCCTACCCGCATGGGCGAAAGGACGTTTCCATTAGGAAGGATCCCGATCCTGCCGCCCGCCGAATTGCCCCAGCCCCACAGGGTGCCGTCCTTTCTCACGCCGAGCGAGTACTGATCGCCCGCTCCGCATCCCGCCCAGTCGGCATCCGTCCCTACCCGGACGGGGCTGGTGCGCTGGCTCGTAGTGCCGTCCCCCAGCCTGCCGTTCGTGTTGCTTCCCCACGCCCAAAGCGAGCCGTCCGCCCGAATCGCTAGGGTATGAGTCTGGCTTGCGGCGGCGAAAACCCAGCCCGTTGCCGTCCCTACCCGCATGGGGCTCAGGGTCTGCCCGGCGGATGTCCCCAGCCCAGTTCTGCCGTTCGCATTGTTTCCCCATGCCCATAAGGAGCCATCGGTTTTGATCGCCAGCGTGTGTTCCATTCCGGCGGCGACGCAATCCCAGTCGTTGTCTCTTCCGATTCTTACGGGGCTGGCTCTTTGCGTTGCCGTGCCGTCCCCAAGCTGCCCGAAGTCGTTGCTGCCCCACGCCCACAGCGAGCCGTCATTTTTGACAGCCACGGTGTGAGAACTACCAGCCGACACCTGCCTGAGCACGGATCCCCAAAGCAGATCCAGCCGCTGCTTGTCCATGCCGGAGATCGCCCCTGCCGCCTGCGGGGTAGCCATCGACATTTGCAGCGCATCGCCGTTCAGCTTAAGCCCGTTGCCACCAGGAACGCTAACGCCGCCCCTATCGGTCGCCGTTGCGGGAGGGAGAAAATTCATGTCGCTGAATTTTGCCCACGCCGCAGCCCCCGCAGGCAACTGCCAGACGATGTTGTTGTCAATGTCAGGATCGGCCAAGACCTTGCAAAGGTAATTTTTTTCGGGGGCAAGTCCGGAAGCCGCCGGCAAAAGCGCGACGGTGTTGACAGAGGGCAGCCAAGTGTTGGTGGCAAGTTGGGCATCCAAAATTCTTTGCTCCGCCGCAACAAGAGTCTCCGCATCGCCTTGGATGCGGGCCTGCGCCTCGACATTGACGGTGTTGTCGATTAATTCGTTTATCGCATCAACGGTGTCGGAAACATTTGCGTTGTCTGGTTCGCCGCTGATTCCATCAAGTGAACCAAAAGCCTTTTGAAAAAGTGCTTGGCGAAATCCATTAAGGCAATTCATCCATCGCGCCAAAAACGGCGTTCCCTCGACGCTCTCTGACGTTGGGGCATCCACGGCTTTCCCGCCAGGGTAGTTGGGATCAGTGTCATCCCTAAAATCGGTATAGTTCTCATCAATTCTTATCATCGAGATCTCCTTCCTGCCAGTCGATAAACACGATGGCCGTTGTATGTGCGGGCTTTACCTTCAAGATTATATATTCGACATAATTTTTCCAGATTGCATCTATTTTGAGGGGCTCCACATAGAGTATATTCTGTTGTTGGTTGCGTATGACAAAATCACATACAAAAAAACAATTTTCCCAATAAGCACTGTCGGCTGGTATGTTGTACTCCGTTGTCGCATCGTTCTTGATAATTGCTGGCACGAAATTTAGGGAACTCAGCTTGAATCCGCAGACAGCTCTGCTGTGTCCGCATCGCATGGTACGATGGCCGCATACTGACATATAGATAACTCCCGCATGTCGCGGATTGCTGACGGGAATATTTTCTATAATGTTTATACGTGGCTCTATACGTTGAAGCAACGATTCAAGAAACGAAGTGGACTGATCCCCCGCAAATGTCTTCCACATGGAATCCAGAATATCCCTGCGCTTCACTTTCTCGGCTTCCGTGAAAAGCAATGCGAACACTCTTTCCCATTTGTCAGGAAAGCGTGTGGTATCGGGAAACAAGTCAAGATATGCACGCTCGGCTTCCCTGCGAATATCCTCTGGAAGCACGGCAAATCCCTTAAAGAATTTTCGCTTCGAGTTGTCCGCAAACATCTCAAATGCCCGCGAGCGTGGGGAAAGTTGTTTTATCGCATCAAAAAACCTTCCGCTCATACGGGTTCCCCATTTACAAAGAGGTGCAACAGCTCGGCCAGTTCACCCATGCCGAGCGATTCCCTTGAGATCACCGTGCCATCACGCTCCAAAACAACGCTTTCAAACTCCGCTCGCAGTGAAATGGATATCTGATCAACGACACTTGTAACATTGTTTCTGGAAATCGTGTCCGTTCTGTTGTTGTCATCAGACAGCCCGCGAATGTATGGCTCCCGACCAAGAAAATAATTTTCGATTGCCGGCCTTGCCGCATTTGCGAAATCTTCAACGGGTATTCCAGACATACCGTTTATGCGAACGCTATAGTTGATAACGGAAATTGAGCGAATGTTTTTATAGGAACCGTCGAAGGCTGGATCAAGAACCGCCGTTATCGGCTTTCGGTTTGCGATTCCCGTTACCGGATCATAGGTACAGGCATCGCCCACCTGCCGCATGAGATCCGATGTCGGAATACGGTGCGGAAATTGCGCCGGCATCCCGGCAACGTACACAAGGACACCTGCTGCCGAGTCAGGATCGCCGTAAGGATACGCGTTTAGGACACCCGAAACATCAGAAGCCCATATCTGATAATCGGATAACGCGCCCCCGAGAGGCGGCGAGCGAAAACGCCGTATGACGCGCTCCCGATATTCGGTTTCGGTTTCGCCGTCCATCCCGTAGGCAATTACAGACTCCACTGTCGCCGTTCTTTGCACGTTGCCCAAGGGCGTTACAAAATCAAGCGCGTCGTCTTTTTCAAGGTTCCCGATGGGGCCGATATCGGCACAGACAACAGGGATGATTGCTTCATCTTCCTCAAGCGGGATGCTTTCTTCGGTTATATATACGCACCCGGTAATATTGCTTTTTAATTGGGTACCCGACACGATGGTGCTTCCGGTATTTACCACGGTTGCGAGAATTCGCCCCCTCCACTGTGTCCCAAGCCTTGGTTCCCCCACGCCGATAAGAACGCCCCACTTTACAAGCGGGCGGATCGGTATGCCTAACGCGGTTACGCTTCTCCAGTATGCGCTTTCCGGAAACAGCTGAAGGAAAACCCATGCGATTTGCTTGTAGCATGTAACAAAAACCCCGGCCAGTATCGTAGCTATGGAGAACAGGAAAGACTTAGGCAAGCGGCGGAAGGCGGCGTTAAAATTGCTTTCTATTGCGTTTATTATCAGATCCCTGATTTCCTCGATTGTCTTGTTTTCAAACTGCATTCGCCGACCTCCAGAATACGGCAAACGCATTGTCGTAAATCGTTTCGCCTTTTGCGTTTATCTGTATCTTTAGGTTAAAGCGATTCTGCGAAACCGCCCTGCCGTCCGTCAAAATCTCGTCCGCAATTTGCTCGGCGATTATCCAGTCAAGATCGAGTCTGGCCGCTTCTTCCGCATCCAGAATATTCATTGTCGTCATGGGAAGGCCGAAAATAACGGCCTGCAAACGCGATACCAGTCGCTGATTTTCGTTTACCCCACGCAGAGTATTGCCCCACCATGTCCTGCGATTCCTTACCCTCCCGTTGTCTTCTTTGTTGCCGCCAAAAAGCGACAGGTAAACGGCGGTGCCAAAGGTTCGGTCGCTTGCTATGAATCCTTCTGTTATGCGAATATCGCCGCCATCCGGCGTATCGTACAGCAGCAGATCGCCCTCGAATTTCTGCAAGCTCATCTTATCACCATCCCCGTTGTTGCCCCTACAAACGAGCCGTGGCTCCCTGCCAAGGGCGCAGGATTGATGCACCCCAGAAGCCAAGCGTGAATCGCGGCACATATATTCAATAGCGGTGCTGGATACTCGCCATGTGGCGGTGCTATTACCAACGGTGCCACGGCAAGCAAGCTGCCGGGTGCTACCGTTGCAAAGTTTGCCGGGTGTTGGATTATGGCCCCTGCGAAACACGCTCTGATTAAATTGCCCCATACGGCAACGCTTTGCGGCTGGCCTATTGTTTTGTTTGCTATTACAAGTTTGGAAACAAATGACTGCACGGGATCGGCTGTTGACGCGGGTGGCGGCAGTGCCGCAGACCACCCGAATTCTATTTCCATGTTCTCTTCAACGTATTCCGTAAGCCCCTTGTCAAAGGCTTCTATGTATGCCGTACTATGAGGCCGCTCGCCGTTTTTCCAATCGGTGTTATCGGTGATGTTCTCAAACTCGTCTTGTATGGCCCTGCACATGGCCTGTGGTGTCATTGCCATATCACCCACCCTTTAATCCTATTATGCCCATTGCGGGGCCGCCATGTGGCCCGCCGGTGATAGCGCATAGAGTCATTCCATTGGGACACCATGCCGTCGCCCCTATGGTTTTGAGAATGATCTCGGTCTCGCCGGTTATTTCCACACTGGCACCTTTGATGATAAATTTTCCAGAGGCATCATGTTGAACATCGCCCGTGCCTTTGATGATGATACCGCCCTTTACGGTTACACTCAATTCTTTCTCTATCTCTACACTTGCATTGCCTTTTACGGTTTTGATAAAGTCGCCTTCCGCTTCCAGTTTTACCGTGCCGTTTTTTAGAAAGGACATTTTGCTTACGACATTGCCTTCCTCATCCCTTGCGAACAATATTTTTTCGCCGGGCTTCGCTCCTTGCGATGGCGTTAAAACGCCGATCGTTACATATTTTCCGGTGCCGTCCACTTTAGTCAGCACCAATCGCTCGTCAGGCAATGGTACCGAATCGTCCCCTGCCGGCGTGTATAACAGAGTGTTTAGGTAGAAATCCTTTCTTGTTTCCCCTGTCAGGGTTACGAATTTTTCCGCGGCATATTTAATGGCTCGTGCTATCACTCCCACGGGAATACCTCCGGAAAATTTCCCGTAAAAGAACCGGGCAGAACAAGATTGAGTGTCGCCGTTTTCCCCTCGGTGGTTCGGATCAGTTTTATTTCCCTAGCTATAAAATTTGTTTCTCTGGCAATCATGGCGGTTGGGGCATGGACGCACACGGTCATCCCTTTATGGAATCGTTCCCCGTCAATGCACTGGTGAGTGTCACATTGCAGTTCATACGAGACGCAATCGGCAAGCATCCTGCCGGCATAGGCATCGACCGCGTTTTGCAGATCGGTCAAGGTTTCGGCATCGTCAATGATTGTCGCATGATGGCGCATGATCCCTTTGTTTATCAGGTATTCGTTTTCAAAAGTATAAGATGCGGAGGGATAATCTTCCCCCGTTGTCAAAAACCCCGTTATGTGCGAGAAGAAGTCCTGTGCCTCGAATCTTGATTTAAGCGAAAGCATTGGGGAGGTGCCTTCCGTGAAGGTTGCAGTCGCTTTCCCCTGCCTTGCCGTGAAAAACAACAGTTCCCCTTTTTCGGTATTTGTGAAAAGCAAATTTCGTTGTTTCGCAAGCTTGCCTAAAAAACTCATAATCTTTTCGTCTGGCTCGATACTGACCTCGGTAAAGGGCGGGCCGATGTCGCCGTCAAACACGACCGGGATATTGTAAGGCTCACACGCGGCATCCGCTATTCCCCGCATGTTGATCCCCATAACCTTTAGCGGGTACTTTGTGGGGGGAATCGTGCAATCGTTTAGGATGCCGCAATGCGGATATCCCTGCAAGGTTATTTCCCCAGATTCGCTGGTCAGTTCCGGATCGGGTGTCAGCAAGCTGCCCTTGAATACCAACTCGTCATTGTAATAAACCTCACAAGGTCGGAACGCAAAAGGGGTTATCGCGCTTTGGAGTTCGTCCATTGCGCTCGAATATGGGGCGGAAACGCTGAAGGTGTCAAACGAATCGTAGGATAAAGTCAATTCATAGCTTGTAAATCCCGTGAATTTATTTCCGTCAATTTTTATGGCAAGATCCTGCTCGCCGTCTGCCACCACGACCGTTTTGGTGTGAATGCTGCTTGGGCGGTCGGTCTCGTTTTTGGGGATAATAAGGGTGTCGCCGACATGGATAATAGGGGAACCATCTGCGGCTGTTCTGCGGCTTGCCAGTTGTGGATTGCTGGCGGTAATCTTTCCCCATTTCGAGCTTGAACCAAGATAACGTATGGCTATGGAAGCAAGGGTGTCCCCTTGGCTGACCCTATGAACTTTAGACATAGTGCATCACCTTCGTTCCCATCGGCAACAGTTCTATTTCATCGATGCTGAAATTATTTGAGGCAATGAATTCATCCAAGTTATCGACCGTGCCGTACAGTTCGGCACACAGTTCTATAATCTGCCGATCCCTGTCAAGCGTGAATACTCTTTGCATGGGAAGCGCAAAGGAGGCGTTCATAATCAGCCTAGTGCTTTGGAAAACCAACGCTTTCAGATTTATATAGCTAACGGAATTTGCATCCACCAAGGCGCCGTTTACAGAGGCCGCCAGAACTTTCTGCGCAAATAGAGACGCTTCTTTTGCCTGTGCTTTTTGTGCCTCAAATGCCCCCAGTGCCGCAAGTGCTGCTTGAGCCGCCTGTTTCGCCAGTGCCTCCAGCGCATCCAAGGCATCCTGTGCGGCCAGCACCGCAAGTGCTTCCAATGCATCCTGTGCTTCCTGCGCCGCAAGTGCCGCAAGCGTTGTTTGCGCGGCCAGCGTTTCCAATGCGCCCTGCGCATTCCGCACTTCGGCTGTTGTCTGCGCTTCTTGTGCCATTTGCGCCAATTCTGTTGCTTCGATTGCCAACATTTCCTGTGCCGACAATGCCTTTTGCGTTGCTTGGCTTGCCTGATTCGCCAGCCCTTCCAACGTTTCCGGTGCTTCCTGTAGCACCTGTTCGGCCTGTGTTGCGAGTACTTCCGCAGCTTCTTGGGCTTCCTTTGCCGTGTCCGCCGTTTGCGCCGCTTCAGTTGCAAGTGCTTCCAATGCCGCCAGTGCTACGGTACCGCTCACGGAGGCGGCCTTCACTATTTTTGCATCGCTAAAGACGATAACATCGTCCAGCATGTTTAGGATTCTGCCCGCCGTTTCCACCGCCTCCTCTCTGGAGGCCACGCCTGAATTTTGGTTGGGCAGGGCGGAAGCTTGGGCCGTGCCGATGGCCGCACCCGAGGCAATCGAGGCCACTGCGCCAGAAAGGCCGAGCATCGCTGTCGCATACGCGTTTATGATTTTTCTTGTATTAAAAGGATCGTTCCTGAATTGGTTAATGAGGGTCGCCGTTAATGCGGCATAGCCTTGCATCTTCGATGATAAATTTACCGCAAGCCTGGACGGTAGTGCCATAAGCCGCAAAGTAAGTCTGGCAACGTTAAGAGCGCGAGTATACGCGTTTTCAACCCTTCTGGCAGCACTTATCCCTCTGTTATACAGTTGCGTTATGGAGTCTCTAAGCTCGTTTGCCGAGGCAAGCCAATCCGCAAAGGAGCGTCTGTCGGACATGGCCAATGGCTGGAGGTTATCTATTATGTATTGGGTTTGTTCTTCCAGATCCGCTGTTATTGCCAGTTGTTCTTCTACTGATTCTATCGCGGCAATGCTTTCCGCAAAATCCTCTGCGGCGGCATCCTCGAATAATTCATAATTTTCATCTATGGTGTCTGCCGCAACTTCATTTAACAGTTCTTCATCTTCGTCATCCAATGATTCGGTGAATGTAATTGTAACGATAGACCGGTTCATGCCTGTTACCAGCTGGTCTTCCCGCAGGATATTTCCGGTTGGCCTTACCTTGTGCGTCCCATAAATCGGGTGTTGCAGTTCGCCCCTGCCGCATTCTACAAGTGCCTCTTCAAAGGCTGTCGCGGCTTCCATGCAATTGATGCCGTGAAATATACAGGCCAGCGGAAAGGTCATGGCTCCGCGCCCTTGATGTTGAACGGTGGCTCCGTCCCTCATGGGATAGGTAAATACCCCTGTTTTTAGTTCCGTTGTTCGGCTTACGTTGCCATAGGAAAAAACAAAATCGTTTCCGCTGGGGGAGGTATACCTAGCCTCTTTTATCACCGCCATTATCTGTTGCTCCCCGAATTGACAAGGCGGATATTAGGCGAGCGCGGCGTGCGCGTGATTCGCGCCTGTGTTCCCTGTTCGGCGGTTACTTCGATGGCAAGCAGATCCCTATTTTCATGGATGCTGTATGCCATGCGCTCTTCCCGTGTTACTGGGGCTATGTTTCTGGGATTGTCATTGTCCGCATTTTCCCTTTCTGGTTTGCCTGTATCGATTGCGATCTTTGACACGGTCGGTATGGTAGACATGGCGTGCGTCAACGTTTCGATGGCTCTTGCCGTTGCCAGAATATCCCGCAGCGTGCCGTTTATCCCGTAAGTGGCGGAGCGGATTGCATCTTTTGTGCGTGCGGCTGGAAGTGCCGGGGGAACAAAATTCCCGACAATGGGTGCGGCCACGTTTACGGGTGGCGAGACGAGGGAAACAGAGGTTGCAGTGTTGGTAGTTCGCACCGCGGCTAGGATTTCCCGCAGCG
>Ga0209755_10005599_pt1 | contig 14234 bp, 12 predicted proteins | sample TergutCo191P1_FD_187301 | JGI IMG/M metagenome (GOLD analysis project Ga0209755, IMG submission 187301) | Cornitermes sp. P1 segment gut microbial communities from Petit-Saut dam, French Guiana - Co191P1 (SPAdes) (version 2) | ecosystem: Host-associated > Arthropoda: Insects > Digestive system... | reverse complement strand
GCAAAGCCAGATTCTTATAAATATTTTCCAGAGTGCCGTATTTTGTGAGAAGTTCCACTGCGCTTTTCGGCCCTATTTTTGTAACGCCGGGAATGTTGTCGGAATCATCACCTACGAGTGAGAGGTAGTCCCTCATTTGATCGGGATTAACGCCGAATTTTTCCTTTACCTGATCTGCGCCTATTTCTATTCCTTTTGCGCCTTTTTCAATTTGGTAAATGCGAATTTTATCATCCACAATTTGTGCCATATCTTTATCTTTTGTGACCAAAAACACTGCACAGTTTTTTGCGGCAGCCTGTTTTGCAACGGCGGCCATTATATCATCAGCTTCAAACCCTTCACGTGCAAGAATAGGTATTCCGCTTTTTTCCAAGCTTTCGTTGAGTGAAGGCATTTGTTCTGCCATCTCAGGCGGCATTGGGCTTCTGGTGGCTTTATATTCTGTATAAATATCGTGCCTGAAATTTTTCTTTGCTACATCTTTAACTATAGCAAAATATTCCGGCTTATGCGTTTTGATTATCCGTAAAATAGCCCCCCAATACCCATGCAAAAGCGAAACCAACTGCCCCTGCCCATTTCTCAAAGGGTTTCGGGCATAAGCATAAAACATTCTAAAAGCAAGTGCGGAGGAATCAATCAGGAACAAGCGGTGCATTTATGGAATATAGAAATTCGTCAAGATATTTTTTCTTAAAACTATCTTTGACCTCAACAACAATAAGCTCCTTTTTAAAACGTCTGAACCACGATTTTTACATCAACCCAGCAACCGCACTAACAATGCTTGCTATCGAATCCCTGTTCATCTTGGAAAAGGCAAACCATCTTTTCCCCAAATCTTTCAGAGAAGCCCCAATATGATACACGGTTTCTCCTTTGTCTATTATCAGAAATCGATCGTGGCTTTGGGCAAACTGTTTTATTGCAAAATCGCCGTATTGGGCATTGGCTTTTTGAACATCAAGATTTATTTGTTTGCTTGTGCTTTTGGTGAGCAATAATGCTTTTACGTCTTTTTTCTTTTTTGCCAGATGCGTAAGAGTGTTTTCGTCAATGTAATTGTCGATAAGCACTATGCTTTCTTTTGCAGAGCGGATAATTTTGGAGGCAAGCTCGTAGGCATCAAATACCTGTCCGTCAAAGAAAACGCCTTGGGAGGGGATAAGATGCGTATTTATTTGCAGGTCTATTTCGTTTACTTTATTTTTCAGAACTTCCATATTATCTTCTATGCGATTAATTCGGTTATTTATAGAGTAGCCTTTCAATAAATAGTCTTTCAAAACTTTATTTGCCCAAATTCGAAACTGTGTGCCTCTTTGGGATTTTACACGATACCCAACAGAAATAATTACATCTAGGTTGTATAATTTTATGGTACTTTCTTGAGTTTTCTCCTTTATTGCGCCGTGTTGAGTGGTTATTCGGAAATTCCGAACAACCACTTTTTCGTTAAGTTCGCCTTCCTCAAAAATATGTTTGATATGTTCGCTTAAGGTTGATTTTGCTTTATCAAACAGAATTGCCATTTGATCTTGCGTTAGCCAGACCGTTTCCGCTTCAAACCTCACATCTACCGAAATAGCTTCGTCTTCGGTTTTGAAAATAATAATTTCGTTTGCCATAAAACTCCTATAAATGAAAAAACTCACCCTTGCGAGGCGAGCGTGTTTCAAGCAAATATATAAAGGTTTTGCTGTTTTGTCAAGGGTTGGGGCTCATTTTTGTTGTTTTGCGTGCATTTTGCAAACAGTTGTTGACATTTTTTAAAACGTCTGAACCCCGATTTTCACATCAACCCAGCAACCGTACTAACAATGCTTGCTACCGAATCCCTGTTCATCTTGGAAAAGGCAAACCACTTTTTGCCTAAATCTTTAAGCGATGCTCCAATATGATACACGGCTTCGCCTTTGTCTATTATTAGAAAGCGGTCGTGTGATTTTGAAAATTTACTTACTGCAATCGGTGGATATTGAGATGCGTGCTTTTGAATGGCAAGTTGCAACTGTATTACATCCAAATTGTAAATTTTCGTTAATTTTGCTTGTGTTTTCCATTCAATAGCCCCGTGTTGAGTGGTTAGTAAGGAATCCTTACATACCACTTCCTGTTCAAGCTCGTCTTCTTTGAAAATATTTGATATGTGCATGGTTATGTTATTTCTTGTGGTAGAGAATAGCTCTGCGATTTGCGCCTGTGTAAGCCAAACAAATGTTTACATTTTTTAAAACGTCTGAACCTCGATTTACTTGATTTAAGGATTTCCTTGATTTTCTCATGTTAATCCTCTAATCATATGAATCATGGTTCTGGCTTCGACTTGTAATGGGTTGTGTGAATTATTTCCGCATAATGTTTTGCCGTCAGTATGCTTTTAATATTGGAAAGCCTTTATTCTTCTTCGGGTCAATTCTCCAAACATTAACAAAATCCCAATCTATATAAGTGTTTTGTTGTTTCATTTCTGACACCGTTTTGGCACTAGAATTTTTGCAGATTGAGCCATCGTTACCTCCAGCCAAGCCACCAATATTCATTTCTCCCTTTACAGTTCCAGAAGCATAACTATTGACAATTGTCCCAATATTAGCACCGATAAACCCACCACCAAAATTATTTCCGGTAACATTTCCTATGGCATAACCATTGGTTATTACACCAGTATTTAATCCTGTCAATCCACCAACGGCTTCGTTTCCTACTATATTTCCTGTGGCATAGCAATTTGTTATTGTACCGCTTCGATTATCTCCTACCAATCCACCGCCAACACCATTTGTTACATTTACATTGCCTGTAGCATAACTATTGGTAATCATACTTGAATTAAATCCAACCAATCCACCGCCAAAATTATCTCCCTTAACATTTCCGGTGGCATAACAATTATTTATTGTAGCATTGTTTGCTCCTACCAGACCGCCAATATAAAGTCCATCACCCTGAGTTTTTGTAGCAAAGTTACTCTCCTTGCCTGCTCCAGTCACAGACCCAGCAGCGTAGCTATTCTCAATTATGCCATATCCGGTATTCGCTCCCACCAAACCACCGATAGTATTTTTTCCTTTTACTGTTCCAGATGCATAACTATTGCTAATTGTACCACCACTATTATATCCCACCAAGCCACCAACATTATCATTTCCTGTTACCGTTCCGGAGGCATAACTATTGTTGACTACGCCAGTATCTGCTCCAACTAAACCACCGACCATATTATTTCCTGTTACATTTACAGTAGTATAACTTTTCTCAATTGTACCTAAATTACCTCCTACCAAACCACCAACAGCATCTCTGCTTCCATTTATTGTTCCTGAAACATAGCTATTTTCGATTGTGCCACGATTTACTGCGGCTAATCCACCGATACTGCCACCTCCTTTTATATCAACGGCAACTCCAAGATTTTTTATCACTCCATTTTTACCGACAATTCCAAATAAACCCATACCACCCTCATTAGGCTGATTTATTTTAACTCCTCTGATAACTTTCTTGTTGCCATTGAAAATTCCATTGAACGGTTTCTCGCCACTATTGTCATTCCAGCCAATCGGTATCCACTCACCACCTTTAAGATTGATATCGTTAGCAAGCGTGATTGTTTGACCATTAAAATCCTTTCCACTGTAAACGTAACTTGCTAACTCTCTCAACTGTGCTTCTGTTGTTATTGTGATATTTTCTGTAATCCAATAATTTTGTTTCTTTAATGCATTTGTAAAACTTCGCAAATGCGGAAAACCATCATTTATATTTGGATCAATAATCCAAACATTAGTAAAATCCCAATTTTTGAAACTACCTTTTTGTTTCATTTGCACATCAGTTCTAAATCCAGAGGTCATATTTATTGTACCACCAGCATTTAATCCTGCCAACATACTAGCAACATCAGCTAAAGCATAAGAATTGGCAACTGTGCCGCTGTTATATCCAACAATCCCGCCCGTTGTTTTTCCTTTTGCACTTCCTAAAGAATAATTATTGATAATTGTACCACTATTATATCCCACCAATCCACCACCGAAAGATTCTCCTTCTACATTTCCCAAAGCATAGCAATTTTCTATTTTTCCACTTTTATTCTTCCCAAGCAATCCGCCAGAATTAGAAGAAGAACCTGTAGCCGAAACATTACCGGTAGCGTAGGAACTATTTATTGTTATTGCCATGCTACTTCCAACCAAACCTCCAGAATTAGAATTAGAGTCATAACGAAAATCAGACACAGAAACAATACTGCCTGTTGCGTAAGAATCTTTTATTGTTATTGTAGGACATCCTCCAATCAAACCTCCAGAAGAAGCTGAAGAAGCTGAAGAAGTAGATATATTACCAGTTGCATAAGAATTACTTATGGTTATTACATCTTCGCCAATTCCAATCAAGCCTCCAGAATAAGAAGTGCGAGAGGCAGATGTTGATACATTACCAGTTGCATAGGAATTACTTATTGTTACTGTCCTGCCTCGTCCAACCAAACCACCTGAAGAAGAAGTAAATGAAGACTTAGAGACAGAATTCCCAATTGCATATGAATTGTTTATTATTATTATTTTTCCACTACCCACTAAGCCTCCAGCATTAGAAGCTGAAGTAGAAATATTACTTTTAGAGTATGAATTATTTATTATTATTGATTCTCCTCTGCCTACCAACCCACCTGAATTAGAGTTAGAAGAAGTCGCCGAAACATTGCCTGTTGAGTATGAATTATTTATTGTTATTTTATTTCCATCTCCCAACAATCCGCCAGAAGAAAAATAAGAAGAAGTAATGCTATATTTGATATTTACTCCGCAGTTTTCTATTAGTTTATCGGAAGCATAATATCCAGCTAATCCCCCAGCACTTTTACCTATTATACTATTAACATTCACAACAAGATTTTTAATCTGTCCGTTAGCTCCGAGATAACCAAAAAGACCAGCGTATTCGTTACTTGATACCGAAACTTCAGATATTGACTTTCCTCCGCCATCAAATGTTCCTCTAAACTGATTTGTCGCAGTTCCAATCGGTTTCCACTCGCTTGTTAGCGTAATGTCTGCACCAAGCTTAATTATTTTTCCATCAAAGTTATGCCCATAATCAACCCAGTACGCTAATTCCCTCAATTCTGTTTCGGTTGTTATTGTAATATTTTTTGCATCCCAATTGATTTGAGACCATACTACTGCGGCAAAACATAATACCGCTACCAAAACATTTTTAAACTCATTCATAAAATCTCCTATTTTTTGCTATCACGATAATCGGCAAAAATTTATCTCTTTGAATATGTTGTACGCATATAGCCAATTCCGGTAACATTTCCCTCTAAAATGAGTGTTGAATTTGATATTTCAATAATATAATATATTTGCGCAATACCAATAGGTGTCATATGAATTAACCTTCCGTCACTATCTATTCTCCAAGTAAAACTTTCGGCATAATGTCCAATTCCTCTAATGTTGCTGGATTCTGCCAATCCACTTCCATCATTAAGAAACTCCATCTTCTCAAAAAGTAAATCTTTAGCTACGTTGCTTTCCATTGTATACCATTGTCCTACTAATGCCTTTTTGGGGTCTTCACTCTTACCTTTACCTCCTGACTTTTGTTTCTTTAATACTTCTGCAAAAGATTTTAAATACGGAAAGCCATTATTTATATCAAAATCTATTTTCCAAATATTAGCAAAATTCCAATCTCTATAAGCACTTTGTTGTTTCATTTGCGTTTCCATTTTCGTACCGGAATTTGAACATATCTTTCCAGTATTTATATCTGCAAATTTTCCACTTGAAGTTGCATTTATGAGAGCATAACTATTGATAATTGTGCCGATATTTTCTCCCACAAATCCACCAACATTTTTCCTTCCTGTTACTTTGCCTAAAGCATAGCTATTTTCAATTATACCACCACTCGCTCCAACCAAACCACCTGTGTTTTCTATTCCGGTCACGTTTCCTGATGCATAACTATTTTTAATAGAGCCAATACTTCCTTTCATACCACTATTTATTCCCACAAGTCCTCCAATAGCATTATTTCCAGTTACCATTCCAGAGGCATAACTATTTTCAATTATACCCATATTCGTTCCAGCCAAACCACCAACCAAACCATCTCCTTCTATATTTCCCCAAACATAACTATTTTCAATTGTACCAACATTCACTCCAGTCAATCCACCCACAATATTTTTTCCTTTAATATCAACGATAACCCCAAGATTCTTTATAACTCCGTTTTTACCAATAAATCCAAACAGCCCTTGCCCATCATCATATCCATAAATTTTAATACCCCTGACTACCTTGCCATTACCATTAAAAATGCCATTGAATTCGGCGTTGTTTTTAGCCACTCCAATTGGTATCCACTCACCACTTTTAATATCAATGTCTTTAGCGAGTGTAATTACCTGACCGCTAAAATCCTTCCTGCCGTTTACCAAGCCTTCAAATTCCTTCAATTGAGCTTCTGTTGTTATTGTAATGCTTTTTGCATTCCAATTGATTTGTGCCACCACTATTGTAGTAAAACAAAAGACAGCAATTAATACATTTTTGAATATTTTCATGGAAACCTCCTATATTTTATCCATTTCTAATTTTATTGTTGATGAAATCTTGAATCTTAGACCCATTCAAAACAAAACACTTGTAATTTGCCCCAGATGTGTTGATTATTATCGCATTATCAGTAACTAAATCTACTGACGTTATCTGATTGAAAGCGAGATCAAAATTGGTAAGCCTCGCTTTATCCCAACCAATCCACCAATAAATTAATTTAGTTATTGAAAAATCTTTGTTAACAGCTACTCCTTTAACTTTATCATCATAAACATTTACCATACTAGCCTTAATTCTTCTTACCACAACAACTCCAACATATATTGTACTTATAGCGTGGACTATACCAACAATAATCATCGCATAGGAAACTGAGCCAAACTTGTAAGCAGGACTAAAAAAGATATAGCTCTGTGGAACATGTAAATCTGCGTAGTTAAAAGTTTGTTCTCGCAAAAGAAAAGCTAGCCCTAGCCAACCAACAAAGCATATGATAGCTCCAATTTCTGTATGCATCCTTGTTACAGAAATGTCATAATTTCCCACGCCAGAACCTGATATCAACGGATTATTTGAATTACTCATAATGTTATTCCAGTTATAAGAATTATCATAGAATTTCTTCGTATGTAATTACAATTAAAACCTTACCGTTACCACCAACGGAACCAGATTGACTACTATCATATCCACCAATTCCACCACCACCAGTTTGAGTTGCAACCGTGCTTGTACCTCCTAAACCTCCGCCAAATGAAACTTCATAACCTTTTCCTACGATTACAGCTGCACTACCACCACGATTTGTTCCTCTTAAATCTTGCTTTTCATTTCCATTGTTGCCAGAATTTCCACTTGCAGCGAACCAATCCAAGAGACCTGTAGGTCGATTACCTGCACTTCCACCGGCTCCGCCTGTTAGGACCGTTCCAGCTCCTCCTCCTCCTCTACCTCCTTCTGCAGTAATGGTTGTCGAGCTAATTTTAACCGAAGAACTTCCACCAGCATTTCCAGGATCGCCTGATTGCCAATAACAACCAATGCACCAAGAAATACTTACTCCGCTTCCACCAGAACCGCCTCTACCCACGGTTATATCAAAAGTTTCCGGTTGCTCTATTGACAATTTCATATAAGCTGCTGAACCACCGCCACCAGCAGCACCAGTTCCTTTCCAAGTGTTATCGAATGGATTACCAGGAATGTTACGGTTACCACCTTGCCCACCGCCACCAGCTCCAAGAGCGTAAACTTCTACTGTCGCAGGAAAGTATTTATCAAAAGTATATGTATGAGTACCAGCAGTACTAAACTCTTCTCTAATCTCTCGTTTTTCTGATTGCGTAAGTGAATACTTAGTTTTGGGAAGATTCTCTAACATTGAAACATCAAATTCAAAACCAGTGGCATCGCTTTTATCAAAAGATGATATTTCGGAATAATCTAACTGCCAAAAATAAGTATCTGGTATCACATATTCCCTAAATTCATAATCAATCTCTCCCGTTTCGGTATTTTTAATAACATATAAATATACGTCTGAAGTGGAAAATAGCGTATATCTGTAATAACCAGCCGGCTCATTGTTAGTAAAATTCCATGTCCTTGATTCCATAGTAGTTTTAATATACTCCGTTGCGTTGGTTTGAGTGTTAGTAAGTGAAGTATATTCTTCAGTAATTATAGTTTTAGAATTACTGCTATACCAGTTCCAATTCTGATCAGCACCAGCCTTTATATCAAAACTAACTACCTTTATCGGAAATTTCACGTTAATTGCTTGACTTGCCTTAATATCTGTAGTCTTAGATTCTGTATGTTCATCAATAACTGTTATTGCCGTTTGAATACTATTTGTAATGGTTTCCATTGAACTGTTCTTGATAGTCTCTGTTATTTCAATAGTATAGGTAGAATTTATTCCGTTATGATGCTGCGTTGTATGGTAAAACAGTGGAATATTTTTCAGTTTACCTAAATATATATAATAAAAATCGTATTTCCCATAAGAATACGAATATTTTATTTTATCGTTACCAATTTCAGAAGCTGGTTTAGCTATATATTTGTCTATGGATTCAATGGTCCCAATACTATCAGTGCCACCATCATCGGAAGAACAAGAAAAAGTTAATGCCATAGCAAGCACAAAGCCTGTCGCCAAAAGAAAACGATTAGTTTTCATACAAAACCTCCATTTTTTCCAAATAAAAGACCCTCTAGCAGAAGCCCTTGACACTTCCAACCATCAATTTTACATAGGTTTTTCATCAACATACCATAAATATAATAAATTTTTTATAGAAAAGCAAGAGAAAAATTAGTTTTTCATATATTTTTCATATATTTTCCGTAAATTTCACTGTTTTTTTACGAAATTACCTATTATGAGTGAGAAACAGCAGTTTTTGGGGATAAAGAAGTTTCGCGAAAGGATGAATATGAAGCAAAACCAGCTCGCAAAAGAACTTGGTCAAAGTCCAGCGGCATATAATCACTGGGAAATGGGGAAAAATGACCCACCTTTTGAAGCAGTGCAAAAACTTTTTGAAATGGGAGCAACCGTAGAAGAACTATTCGGCGTAACTTACATCGGCGGAACTGCGCCAATCGATAGCGCAAAAATCACCAGAGAACAGGCTATAAGCATAGTGCGAGCCGGGCTTGCCGGGATTCTGAATAGCTCAAGCGGCGTGATTAGGAATAGCAATGTGCTGGGGTGAGCGGATTGGGGGGTATTAATTTTCTATAACTGGTAATTTTAACAGTTTCCTATTTTCCACTTCCATCAAAACTTTCATCTGTTGAATAGCGATTAAATTTAACTTTATTAATCGTTCCTTTTGCGAAAGTTCATCATTGATAAGCACTGCGTTAAGATTTTCCATATTTGAAAGGCAAATTAACTCATTAATTGTGGCGTAATCACGAATATTGCCTTTGCTGTTTGGGTTAGCTTCTCGCCATTCTTTGGCAGTAACATTCTAAAGCTATTGAGCCCAGCTTGACTTTTAATTATGGCGAATTCGGTATAATTAAAATCTTTATTGTAGATTCTTTCCCAAATTCCGATATATTCCAATGTATTACGGTTTCTTAACCAATCAGAAACAAAAAAGTCTCCGTCTTTGGCTTTAATCATATCTGCATTACAGTCACTTCCGTATCTTTTACCACTATTTTTGCCACGCCTTGAACCTTGGTTAAAATTTTTGCAAAATATAGAAAAAAGTTTAGCGAAGAAGACCTTTGAGAGAAAGCTTAAGCAAAACCAGCTTGCAAAAGAGCTTGGTCAAAGTCCAGCGGCATATAATCACTGGGAAATGGGGAAAAATGACCCACCTTTTAGAGCAGTGCAAAAACTTTTTGAAATGGGAGCAACCGTAGAAGAATTATTCGGAGTAACATACATCGGCAGAACTTCGCCAATCGATAGCGCAAAAATCTCCAGAGAACAAGCTATAAACATAGTACGTGCCGGACTTGCCGGGATTTTGAATAGCCCAAGCGGCGTGATTAGGAACAGCAATGTTCTGGGGTGAGGGAACTACGGTTCATCATCCTCATCTTTTGATTCAAAAAAATAATCTATCTGCTTTTTTATTTCAGCACTCGGAAGCGATTTACGCCGCTCAAGACGCTCTTTTGCTTCAATTAAGATCGCCTTCAGCTTTTCTTCAAGCAAAGATTTCGGGGGAAGCTCTGTCCAGTACTCTGCAACGGCAATCCCTGACTTGTCCAATTCAAGCAATTCAACTTTTTCTCGTTCTGCCGATGTGCAAAGAATAATCCCAATAGGAGACTCTTCTCCATCTTGTCGCTCATGTCGGTCAAGCCACTTCAAATAAAGCAACATTTGCCCCATATACGCAGCTTTGAATTTGCCGATTTTTAATTCAACCGCAACAAGCCTTTTCAATTTTCTGTGAAAGAAAAGCAAGTCTAGAACAATGTCTTCACCGTCAATAATCATTCGTTTCTGACGTGCCACAAATGTAAAACCATTGCCAAATTCAAGAATAAACGCCTCAAGTTCGGTAAGTATCGCTTTTTCAAGATCTGCTTCAATAAAGTTCTCTTTTAATCCGAATATATCCAGCAGGTATGGGTCTTTAAACACGTTAAAAGGAATGGTAGAGCTTTCTGAAAGCTGAAGGTTGGCAATTTCCTGCCGCTCATAGGCTTTGCGATATATTTGGCGGCGTAATTCTTTAGTTCCAAGACAACGGCTCACCGCTTCATTAGCATAATACAATCGGGCATCATCAGAGTTAATTGGCAAAATTTCAAGAAAATGCGACCAACTTAATTGTGACGCCAGCTCCGTCACAATTGTGAAATCTTTGAATTTGTCAGCGAAACGCATCATTCTGCGGATATTATGAATCTCGAAAGACTGTCCATATTTTTTCATCAATTTTGCCGCCAGCTCCGTCACAATTTGCTTGCCGTATTCAGCACGTTTACCAGCAAGCACAGTAGAATTAACATAATGCCCAACTTCCCAAAACATCAGCGTAACTTCCTGATTTGCATAGGAACTGGCACGAGTCTTGCGATTCTCAATTATTTCAGATACACGTGCAAACAACACGTTTTCATCTATATGCGTATCAATAGACGCCACCTCTTTCTTTTGTTCCTTCTTAGCCATTAGAAATGGAATATAGAAAAAAGTTTCACTCGATCATGGCGTTCCGGTATGGTTAGATGGAGAAATAGATATAGCGCCGGAAGTTGTAACTTTTCCTATAAATATAGTAATTTCTTTATAGGAATTTATACAAACCGCTCCAAGATCCTACCAAACAGGCTATAAGCATAGTGCGTGCCGGACTTGCCGGGATTCTGAATAGCTCAAGCGGCGTGATTAGGAATAGCAATGTGCTGGGGTGAGCGGAGGGATACCCTTCCATCGGGACTTTTTTCCGGGTTTTCCTTTTAGTTGGCTGCCGAGCTCAAAACCTAAACAATCCGGCAAACCTTAGCTGCCCGTCTCTAACCCCTTCCAAATCTCCCACATTTTGAATGCTTGCAATATCAAGCTGAAGCACATCGGAGAGCATTACGCCAAGGCCAACATCAAGCTCCTGCCTTTTGCCTACCTTATCGTGAAGATAGCCGGCTCGCAAAGCTACCGTGCCGGCATAAACATATTCGGCACCTAAATTAAATATGCCTTCCTGAAGCGATTTTCTGAAAGTATCAATGCCTTTATCGCCATCTTCTATGGTTTCCGGATAAAGCCAAGCCCTCCACGCAGATATATAAAATGGCTGCGCCTCGCCTCGGGAATTTTCATAAATAACGGTTTTGTTGTAGTCCGTATTCAGCGTTATGCGGTGGTCCGGGAGCTTAAGCAAATCGTAAGAAAGCCCAAAACGCCATGTTAAAGGAATAGGATCGTCATTGGATTTATCAACATAATAAACGTTGGGGCCTATATTTGCAAGCACCGCTCCGAACCTGAGCCCATTCACGCCAAATAAATTGCGCCCCAAAACGCCAACGTCTATAGCATAGCTCGCCGTTGTTGCATCGGGCTCGTTTAATGCTGCGCCGGAACTTAAAGCGGAGTAAAAGAATTTAAAACTTAAACCCAAACCCCAATTTTTGCTAAGCCTTGTTCCATAGCTCAAACCTACAACTGTTTCCGAACTGTTGAAAGCAGTAGCTTCATCGGGATTTATTTCGTTAGACACAGTTGTTTCTCCAAAACTTATGAAATTCACAAATAAACCCCAAGTTCCCCAGTCGCCTAACGGCCATGTTATGCCGGTGTATAAATGATAAAGATCCGGAATGTTCAAAACAGGCAAAAGTTTTTCATAAAAAAACGCAACCTGGCTTTGTGCCGCATGATAGCGTTCCACGCCGGCGCCAGTGCTCAACCATAAATCAGGGCCAAGAGCAAGCAAATGCCAAACCGTATTGCTCATAAGCCCGTTGCCTGAGTGATAGTGGTTCCATCTACCCTGAGTATTTTCCGTTTCTCCTCTGCCAAGCTCGGTTTCGCTTTTGCGGCCGCTCGGAGTTGCATACTCCGGCAAGTAGCTCCACACTCCCCTGTTTGTGCCAATCCAAATTACTCCTTTTTCCGAAACCGTTATGCCGTAAACCTCGTTGTTTTCAAAACGAACCTGTTCCCATCTTCTCAAATTGAAATGCGAAAGCCCTTCTTTATGCACAGACCACACATGCCCTGAACTGTCTATGGCTATGGCTTTCGGAGCTAAATCCAGGATGCCGTCTTGAAGAGTGAATATGCCCCATACGTCTTTTTCCTTATCATTTTGCTTTGGAGTTAGCCTAGCTATGCCGGCCCCTTCAACACCCACATAAAGCTCTTTGCGCATTTCGTGCCAAGCGATGGATGTTATTTTTTGAGAAGGCAAAACCGAGCCCCTCTGCTCAAATACTCCGTTTCTGTAAGCGAAAAGCCCTTTATCCGTGCCAATCCAAAGGGTTGCGCCTTGGTTAGCGATTGCGGTAATTCTGTACGTTCCGAATTCGGAAGTGAAGTCTTTGAATCCTTTGCCGTCAAAGCGGAACAGCCCTTTTGTAGTTCCTATCCAAAGTTTTTCCGTACGCATTTCGTAAAGCATTGAGAGTACCGTATCTTTAATCATTGCTGAAAAAGGGATTTTAACCTCAACTAAACGCTCTTCTTCGCCAAGCGTTTTCACTCCATTGTAGTTGCGCACAAAACCAGAAATGGAATCTAAAGATCTTTCCGATCCCAAAAATGTTCTAACAACATCTCTGAGTTTTGCGTTTCCCTCCAAAGGAACGGTTATGTCTTCTCGCCAAACATGCCCGTCAAAATGCAACATTCCATTTGCAGTGCCGGCCCAAACCTCATTCCTGGTTAAGAACCCTCTGCGGTTGCGCGCTGCGAATGCTGTGTGCAAAGGCGAATTATTATTTGCCCCAGCCCTGGACAATTCCCATTCGTTTGCAAGAGGGCCAAAAGCGAGGCCTGCGGGATTGTAATAAAGCGTGTTGCCGTCATCGGCGAGCGCTACTCCCGATTCGCCCATCCCAAGTTGGCGAGCGCCAACGGGCATTTCAAGGGTTATCACTGCTGAAGCCCTTGCGAAAGCAAGGGTGGATAGCAATAAAAGAAGCAGAATCGCTTTGGGCATGGTAGGTAAAACTTACCCGCTCACTTGTACGCTAAATGTTTTCCCGCTAACGGCAATATTGTAGTTAACAGTTCCACTTTGGAGCGTAGCAACCGGCGCAGGTGCAGGAGCAGCAGCTGCAGGCTTCTTCTTTGGAACGGAAACTTTGGCTTTGCCCTGCAAGAAATCCAAGCCCTTGTTGCCGCCCTTTGTTGTAAAGGCACCGATTATGAAAAGATTTTCATCGGTAACAGGCAACTTGTTTTCTTCCAAAATCTTTTTAGCTTTTGGAATGCCGGGATCCAGAACATCCATAGGATTGCCCTTGAACACAGGTTTCTTCAATTGCTCGCTGGCAATTTTTACAATCTCAGGATCCGGTTCTCTGGGAGTTTTGCCAAGATATCCGAGAATCATATCGCCATAGCCGTCAGACATTTTTTTCCAAGGGCCTTGAACTGTATTGGCATAAGCTTGCTGGAAATAGTATTGCGAAACCGGAGTTACGCTTGTGCCAAAGCCGCCG
>Ga0209755_10005598_pt1 | contig 14238 bp, 11 predicted proteins | sample TergutCo191P1_FD_187301 | JGI IMG/M metagenome (GOLD analysis project Ga0209755, IMG submission 187301) | Cornitermes sp. P1 segment gut microbial communities from Petit-Saut dam, French Guiana - Co191P1 (SPAdes) (version 2) | ecosystem: Host-associated > Arthropoda: Insects > Digestive system... | reverse complement strand
GCGCTGGAGCTTTGGGACGACGGGCGCGTTCTTTACAACTTCCATTTTTACGAGCCGATTTTGTTCACCCACCAAAGGGCGCAGTGGACTCCACTAAGGGACTCGGACGTAAGCCAGCGTTACCCGGGGAAGATTGAAGGGACGGATAAACTGAAGGCGCGCTTTGGCACGAACGTGCCGGAGCAGTTCAAGTCCGTGAACGCCGACACGACATTCGACCGCGCGTTTCTGGAAAGCGCGCTTTCCCCGGCCGTGGCGTTTGCAAGGCGCACCGGCAGGGAGCTTTACTGCGGCGAGTACGGCGCGATAAACCTTGCCGATCTTGACAGCAGGATTAACTGGATTAGGGATGTCAACGATCTTTTCGAGGAATACGGTTTCGGCAGGGCCTGCTGGTCGTACAAAGGGATGTGCTTTGGCCTGACGGACGACGGCGGCGAACCGGTGTCGCCGGAGCTGATAAAGGCGTTGACGGCCCGCAACTAGCCGAGTCATATTTTGGAGGAAAAACAATGAACGTTCTTGTCATAAACGGTTCGCCTAAAGGCGAAAACAGCAACAGCATGAAGCTTGCCCGTGCGTTTCTGGAGGGCGCGGGATGGGCGGATGCCAAAGTTATCGACGTGTCAAAAGCGGATGTACAGGCCTGCTCCGGGTGCTACGTCTGCTGGAAGCAAACCCCGGGGAAGTGCGCGATGCGCGACGACATGGACGGCTTCATTCCCATGATTGTCGCCGCCGAGCTAATCGTATGGTCTTTCCCCTTGTACTGCTACAGCGTGCCGGGCAAGCTGAAAAACCTTATCGACCGGTGCCTGCCAATGGCCCTGCCGTTCATGAAAAAAGGCAGCGAAAGCGGCGGACATCCTGGTCGCTTTGATTTGTCGCGGCAGAGGCACGTCATCGTTTCCACCTGCGGTTTCTGGACCACGAAAGGAAACTACGACGGCGTAACGTTCATGTTCGATCGCCTCAACAAAAAATACGAAACGGTTTTTTGCGCCCAGGGCGAGCTGTTTCGGATACCGCAGCTGAAGACCCTTGCGGACGGGTATCTTGAAACCGTCCGCCGCGCCGGGAGGGAATACGCCGGCGCCGGCATTTCCCCGGAAACGCGGGACGGGCTTTCGCAGCTGCTTCTTCCGCGCGACGTTTTTGAAAAGGGGGCTGACGCTTCGTGGGGGATCGCGATGGACGACGGCCCGCAGACACCGGGAGACGCGCCGTCCGGCAACACGCCATTGGATGACACGCCGGCTGACGGCGGACTGAGTTTCGTCGCGCAGATGGCCGCCTTGTATAAACCCGACGGCAAAAATCGCGTGCTGGAATTTTTCTACACGGACATAAACAGGCGGTATCAGATTCTGCTTGCGCCGAGCGGCTCGCGGGTCGTCGACGAAAGTTCCCCCGAAGCTTTCGGGAAGTACACCACGAGGATAGAAACGCCGTTTTCCGTCTGGCGTTCGATTGCCCTCGGCGAAATCTCAGGGCAGGACGCGCTGATGCAGGGCAGATATAAAGTACTCGGGGATTTCGGGCTCATGATGAAATGGGATGACCTCTTTGGCGATCCTGCGCCCGCGAAACCCGCCGCCGAAAACGGGCCTGCCGAAAAACGTGAGCGCAAAACGAACATGATGGCGCTGCTTGCCCCGTGGATCGCCGTCTGGGTTGCCCCGGCGATAAACCCGTTCTGGGGCGGCATGGCCGGAGTCGCCTTGGCGGCGTTTGTTCCCCTGCTGTGGTTCGTCTTCAAGCCCGTGCCCTTCGAGCAAATCGGCGTGCCCATCGTCGCCGGGTTTTCGCTGGCCGCACTGCTCGGCGCGGATCCGCGAATCGTCGTTTCATTAAGCTACGCGGCCTTTGGACTTATTTGGCTTGTCGGCGCGTTCACGAAAACGCCGCTTACGGCCTATTACAGCGCGAACCAATACGGCGGCGAGAAAGCTTTCGGGATTCCGCTTTTTACGCGCACGAACCGCATACTCACCGCCGCTTGGGGCGCGCTGTATCTTGTCATGCCCGTCTTGGTATTTGTCATTATGGGTACGGGCCTGTCGCGGTTCGTTGGGCTGGCCAGCTCCGTCCCCCCCGTGTTTATGGGGCTGTTCACGGCATGGTTTCAGAGATGGTATCCGGCGCGCCGGCGGCTTTGAGCCAGCTTGAACCTATCCCGCCTTTATGCTATCTTTTGCCTAGCGGAATGCTCTGCTTAAATTTTTCGACACCGCTGGAAAGCGGATGGAGGCGATACCGTGCCGGCTGAAGTAAAGGGCTTGAAAGAGGAATGCGGCGTTTTCGGAATATGGGGGCACAAGGATGCCGCGCACGTCGCGTATTACGGGCTTCACAGCCTGCAGCACAGGGGGCAGGAGGGCGCGGGGATTGTCGTCAAGGACGGCAAGAAACTTGCCAGACACCGGGGGCTTGGGCTTGTCGCGGAGGTCTTCACAAAGGATACGCTGGACAGGCTTAGCGGTACGGCGGCCATCGGGCACGTGCGTTACAGCACCATGGGAAAGAACGAGCTGGAAAACGTGCAGCCGCTTCTGTTCCATTTCGAGAACGACAGTCTGGCCCTTTGCCACAACGGGCATTTGGTCAACGCCAAAACCCTGCGGCGCGAACTTGAGGAGCTTGGCAGCATATTCCAGACCAGCTCGGACACCGAGGTCATGGCCCACCTGATCAAAAGGAACCCGCATTCCAACGTGGAAGCCCTGAAAAGGACGTTCAACAAAATCAAGGGCGGTTTTTCCTATATCCTGTTAACGCAGGACGAGATGGTGGCGGTTCGCGATCCAAACGGCATAAGGCCCCTGTCCATCGGCCTGTTGGGGGGTGCCTACGTAATCGCCTCCGAGACATGCGCCCTTGACATAATCGGCGCGTCCTTTGTGCGCGACGTGCGCCCGGGGGAGATGGTGATAATCAACGACAGGGGCATGAAGTCGGAAATGTTCATTCCCGAAACCGCGCTCCGGATTTGCAGCATGGAGTACATCTATTTCGCCAGACCGGATTCGAACATAGCCGGCGTGAACGTGCACACGGCGCGAAAAAACATGGGAAAAATCCTTGCCAAGGAATCCCCAGTACAGGCGGACGTGGTAACCGCCGTTCCGGATTCGGGCGTTTCCGCGGCGATTGGTTTTGCGGAAACCACGGGCATTCCATACGAGATGGGGCTTATTAAAAGCAGGTACGTGGCGCGGACTTTTATCCAGCCGTCGCAGGAGCTGCGCGAGCAGGGGGTAAAGATGAAGCTGTCGCCCGTGCGCGGCGTGGTCGCCGGCAAAAGCGTAGTGATTGTGGACGACTCCATCGTAAGGGGCACCACCACGAAGCGAATCGTCGGGCTTTTGCGCGCGGCCGGCGCGTCCGCCGTGCATGTACGCATCTCGTCCCCGCAGCTCAGGTACCCGTGTTTTTACGGCATCGACATACAGAGCAGAAGCGAGCTAATCAGTTCCGATCATTCCGTGGAGGAGGTTTGCGCGATAATCGGCGCTAATTCCCTTGCCTTCCTTAGCGAGGAGGGCCTTGTTAACGCCATTAACATACAGGCGGAAGGGAAGCACAGAGGATTGTGCATGGCATCCTTTAACGGGGATTACCCCACAAAGCTGCACGACTACGAGGAAGAAATTCGCTACAAATGGGGTAGGGGATAAAAAATGTCGAGTGCATACAAAAGTGCGGGGGTGGATATAGAGGCCGGTTACGAGGCCGTGGCGCGCATGAAAAAGCACATCCTGAAAACCACGCGCCCCGGGGTGATGGGCGCGGTGGGCGGTTTCGGCGGGCTGTTCGACCTTGGCGCGGTTTCCGTAAAAGAGCCGGTTCTGGTGTCGGGAACGGACGGCGTCGGCACAAAGCTGAAGCTGGCTTTTACCATGGAAAAGCACGACACCATAGGCATAGACGCTGTGGCGATGTGTGTCAATGATATTATAACCCAGGGGGCGCAGCCTCTGTTTTTTCTGGACTACATTGCCTGCGGAAAGCTCGACCCCAAACAGATAGAGGACATCGTAAAGGGCGTAAGCGAAGGCTGCGTGCAGGCCGGGTGCGCACTGCTCGGCGGGGAGACGGCGGAAATGCCGGGGATGTACGCCGAGGGCGAATACGACATTGCCGGGTTTGCCGTGGGCGTGGTGGAGAAGAAAGGCATCGTGACCGGCGAAACCGTAGCCGAAGGGGACGTGCTGGTGGGGCTTGCTTCGTCGGGTACGCACAGCAACGGGTATTCCCTGATCAAAAAAATCGTAACGGATAACGGCCTGTCCCTTGACGCGGAGTACGACGGCTTCGACCGTCCCCTGGGGGAAGTGCTGCTTACCCCGACGCGGATTTACGTTAAAACCGTTCTGGATATTCTGGACGGGGTGCAGGTAAAAGGCATGGCCCATATCACGGGCGGCGGCTTTATCGAGAACATTCCCAGGGCAATACCCAAGGGGCTGGGTGCGCTTGTCGAGAAAGGCTCATGGAAAGTGCCGGGGATATTCCGTTTCCTGCAAGACCGCGGGCGCGTCCGGGAGGAAGAAATGTATAACGTCTTTAACATGGGCATCGGCATGGTTCTGGTGGTGAAAGAGCAAGACGTATCGGCGGTCGCGGCGAAAGCGGGGGAGGGCGGGGCCTTTGTTATCGGGAAGGTTGTGCAGGGCGAAGGGGTAACTTTTTCGTGAAAAACATAGCCGTTTTTGCCTCCGGGGGCGGTTCCGATTTGCAGGCCATTATCGATGCATGCAAATCCGGTCGCCTGAATGCCCGGGTTTGCGTCGTTGTAAGCAACAACAGCGGTTCCATGGCTTTGCAGAGGGCACGGAACGAGGGGATACCCGCGTTTCACTTTAGCGCCAAGGTAATCGGGGATCCGGCGGAACTGGAAAAGCGGATGCTGGACGCGCTTATGGAGCACGAAACCGATCTGGTTTTTTTGGCCGGTTACCTAAAGAAAATGGGTGCTTCCGTTCTACAGGCCTACGAAAACCGTATCTACAACATTCACCCGTCCCTGTTGCCCAGGTACGGCGGGGAAGGGATGTACGGGATTAACGTGCACAGGGCCGTTCTGGAAGCCGGCGACGCGGAAACCGGTATTACCATACACCGGGTAAGCGCCGAGTACGACACCGGCGAGATTGTCGCGCAGGAAAAAGTGCCGGTGCTGGACGGTGACACGCCGGAAACGCTGGCGGCAAGGGTGCTGGCCCGGGAGCATGTGTTTATCGTCGAGGTGCTTTCGGGGATTCTGGACGGGCCGTAAAACGCCGCCGACAGGCCGGTTTCGGCATTTGGGGCTTCGGAACGGAGTCCGGGGGACAGCGGCAATCCATTGCGGTGGCGTTTTCGGCAAAAGTAGGGTACAATGGGGTAATTTAGGAGGTTACCTCATGAGCGCGAACGGTAAAAAACCCTGGTGGGCCGCCCTTCTGGCAATGGCGTTGTTTGCGGGATACGCCCACGGTCTGCAGTACAACAGTGAACGGGATTTCCTGTGGGAAGTCTCCGGCGACGGCGTAATAATCACCGGGTTTACGGGACACGGCACGGCGGTGCGGATTCCCCCGCAAATCCGGGGAATGCCCGTTACAGGTATCGGGGTTGGCGCGTTTGCCGGACGGGAACTTGTCGGCGTTGTCATTCCCGACGGTGTTACCCACATCGGAAACAGCGCGTTTTTTGGCAATCGAATTGTCGGTGTCGCCATTCCGGATACCGTTACCCGGATTGGGAACAACGCGTTCGCGAACAACCGGCTTACCGGCGTTGTCATTCCGGACGGCGTTACCGGCATCGGGAACATGGCGTTTGCGAACAACCGGCTTGCCGAAGTTGTTGTCGGCAACGGCGTTGTTTCCATCGGGGAATGGGCGTTCGCGTTTAACCCTTTGACCGGCATAGTCATTGGCAACGGCATTGACACCCTTCACGAAAATGCGTTTACCGGGTCTTTGGGAAACCTTTCGCGAATAAGCGTCGGCGCGGGGGTCAACCTTTACGGTTCGCACTGTGTCTGGGCCGGCTTTCGGTACGCCTACCGTGCGAACGATCGCGCGGCGGGAACCTACGTCTATGATACCGGCGAATGGAGATTTTTCCCCGGCCCTGCGTACGTTTTTGACCAACGTCAGTACGACGGCGAAGAGGATTTTCGGTGGGAGGTATCCGAAAACGGCGTTGTCATTACCGGTTACCTGGGGCGCAATACCGAGGTACGTATTCCGTCGCTGATCCGGGGAATGCCCGTTACCGAAATCGGCGCGGCGGCATTTCAGGGAAGCGGGTTTACCGGCGCTGTTATTCCCCGCAGCGTTACTTCGATTGGGTATGCGGCGTTTCTTGGCAATCAACTTGCCGGCGTTACCATTGGCGACAACGTTACCACTATCGGGGACTGGGCCTTTGCGATGAACCGGCTCGTCTGCGTAACAATTCCGGACGGCGTTGAGGAGATAGGGAGCCACGCGTTTCGCGAAAACCTGCTTTCCGGCGTAACAATTCCGGACAGCGTTTCCTACATCGGGAGTTGGGCGTTTGCAAGAAACAGCCTCGCCGGTATTGTCATTGGCGGCGGCGTTACCGGCATCGGACATGCGGCATTTTCGGATAATCTGCTTTACGACGTCACCATTCCCGGAAACGTTGCGTTTATAGACTGGGGGGCATTTCAGGGCAATCAGCTTTTCTCCATAACGATTGGGGACGGCGTTGAAATAGAAGCCGGCGGGGGATTTCCGTTCGGCTTTGATCTGTTTTACCGGGAGCAGGAACGCAGGGCCGGAACCTACAGCATCAACGGCCGGTGGAGTGTGGAGTTCAGGTAAAACGGGCTTACCTAAGCCTGACCAGCCCGGTTTCCCGCGAAAGCGTTTGGGCGAGCGCGTCCCAGTGGTACTTTAGGTGGATCCACTCCAGCGCTTCCTCCCAGTCGCGCAGGAGGGTGCCGGAGTTGCGTACGTTCCACAGCGGTTCCGGAAAAACGCGCTCGGTGTAGCCGGTATTCCAGCCGACGTTTTCCGCCCTTACGCGAACGTCGCCCTCCAGCAGCCACCCTTGGGGCCTGTCCCTGTTTCGCGCCACCTCCGGAAACAGCACCGGTCTCCAGCGTCTGTCGAACTCCCCTGCGCACGGGACCCGGGGGAGGTACTCCGGAACGTCTGCGTTTTCCGCGTAAATCCGTCCGGCGTAACCGGCGCGTAAATCCGGGGGGGAGGCCGGAACGGTCGCGCCTTCGGCGTGCATCCACTCGACGAGCGCCAGAACGCGTTCGCGGCGGTTGCGCAGGTAGGTGAGCGCGTCGCCGCCGGTTATGCGGGTGTCGAATCGGCGTATGCGGCCGCGGGAAATCTGCACGGGTTCGAAGCCGGCGGAAACGGAAAACCTCGCGCCGGTTTCGCCCCGTCCGGAACCGGCGAAGGCCGCGGGCGTTCCTGCTTCAAACGGCGCAACCGGTTCGCTCCGGACGAAACTGCCGGAGCCGAAAAGGTCAAGGCTGAACTCGTTCCAGCCGTGTTCGTTGCCGCCAAGGTAGTCCAGCGAGACCAGCAGGAACGTTCCTGAGGTGTCCGGAAACGTGGTTCTGATTCGCGCCGACGGAAACGTTTCCGGGAAAACCAGGAGCGAGTAATATCCGTCCCGGTCGCGCGTTACGCGTACCTCCAGGCCGTTTCCGGAGTACACGGCCAACACCCTTTCGGCGCGGGCGGAACCGTCCAGCAGACGGCCGGTTCTTTCCGCCAGGGAAACGCAGCCGGCGAGCAAAAACAGTGCCGCGAAAACGGCCGAAAGTTTTCCCACGGGCGCGCTCCTAGAAAGTGATCCTGAACCCGAACGAGGGTATGGGAATGGGTATCTGGTAGGTCGCGGCGTGAACGCCCTGGTTCACCCGGCCGGTGAAGGGATCGAAACCGGTGTTCCCCTGCGACAGCCCCAGTTGCGACGACAAAAGCCCCAGAACGTTTTCCACCGCAAAGTACATTTCCCAGCGGGCCATCCCGCGCCCGCCGGTGTTCCCGCCGAAAAGCGAAAACTTCACGTCCATGGGAAGGCTGGGGCTTGTGCGGTTGTTCTCGTCCGGTCTGGAGGGCCAGAAGTACCTTAGAACAAAGTGGCCCTCTTCGCCGGGGGTGTGCACGAAAACCGGAAAGGACTGCGGAACGCCTTCGCGTCTGGAAAGCTGCACGCCGCTGGCAAGGCCGAAGCGCGTGTAGATGTTGAAACGCGGGGCGGGCCTGAAGTTCAGGACCAGGTTCAGGTTGTGGAAACGGTGGTAGGACGGAAAGTGCCAGCCCCGCCGCGTCCCTCCGGATATGCCCATCGCCGCGTTTCCGCCGTAGGGGTCCAGCAGCCGCGTCCAGTTGAAGGAGTAGGAAAGCCAGCCGTCCACGCGGCGGGACTGGGTTCTGCGCAGCATAAGGTCGATTCCCCAGACCCTTCCCCGGCCGTCGAAGCGGGGGCGGACGTAGGGCTCGCCTTCGGCGGTGAAGCCAATCGGAACGTACATCCTGTTGAATATGTGCCTGTAGTAGGCCTCCAGGTTCAGGCTTAGGCCCTCGGCGAACTCCAGGCGGGTTCCCGCAACGGAGGACCACGAGCGGTTCGGCCTCAGCCCGTCCATCCGGAAGTGCTGCTCGGCGGAAAACAGCGCGTTGTTCATCGACGCGAAAAGGCCGGTTCCCAGCGTCACGTTCAGGGACTCCAGTATGCCCCGGTTTCGCAGCACGTTGAAGTCGAAGTGTGCCCTGGGGTTCAGCGCCGGCGTAGTTCCGGCGGAAAAACCGGTTCCGACAACGCGGTAGCGATCCAGCCTAAGGCCGACCTCCGCGCTCATTCTTCCGCCCGGCGTTCGGTATTCCGCCAGGACGTATCCGGACGTGGAAAACACCGTGTTCGCCGCGTCCGGGTTGTGGGTAATCGGAATGCTGACCATGATTTGATCGGGCGGGGGGAGGGGGATTCCGGGCGGAAGGGAGGCGAGCATCGCGTCCCTGATTTCATTTTGGTCGTCCTCGTCGAAACTGCTTAGCCAGCGCTGCCAGCGTATGTCCTGAACGCCGGTCTGCCTGAACCTGCCCGTCTTTTCCTGCACTCCGGCGGCGACCAGCAGACCGCGTCCCATATCCCAGTCGAAATCGACGCGGCCCTGCACGTTGAACATCCTGTCGGTCTGTCGCACGGAGTCCCGCGTGGTGTGTCGGACCGGGAGGGTGCCCCCGAAGGGGGAGTCCGAGTGCGTCGTCATTTCCATTTCGCCGTCCACGGCCATGCTCATGTGGCCGATCCCGGCGACGACGCGCAGGAGCATGTCGTTGCGCGGGTTCCACGCAAGTCTTCCGGTGGCGAAACCCTGGCGGTTTACGTAGTCCAGTTCCGCGCTTACGCGGCTTATCCCGATTCCGCCGCCCTCGCCGTTGACGTCGTCCTCGAAGTGCGCGCCCACGCCGTCCGCCCCCCAGAACGCCGTTCCGCCGAACTCCAGTCTGTCGGAAAGACGGTAGCTTCCGGTAACGGTGCCGCTTCTTATGTAGGGCGCGACCCGTATGAAGTTTACCGCGTCCAGTCTGGGGAAGGGCCCGGAAAGCCGCTGCGCCAGCCATATCACCGGATCGTAGTACGTAACGCGCCCCATGAACAGCACGCCCCCCCTCCCTCCCAGGGGGAGGGAGAGGCCGAAACTGGCCGCGCTGGAACTGGCGCCCGTTTCCAGTTTTACCTCGGTGGGGGAGGGGGACCTGGTTCTTATGTCCAGGAGGCCGGAAATTGTGTGGCCGTAGCGTACCGAAAACACGCCGTGGGAAAGCTGGGCGCTTTCCACCATCCGGGGATCGAATATCGAAAAACCGCCGCCCCAGTGGAACGGGTTGAAGACGTAAAAGCCGTCCAGCGCCGCCCTCATGTCGCCGGGGTCGCCGCCCCGTATGCTGGGCTGGGCGTTGAACATTCCGGTGTAACCCACTCCGGGCAGCAGCCTTATCGCGGCCATCACGTCCTCGACAATGCCTATCTCCGCGGTTTGGGCAATCTCCCGCCCGGCGACGGCGACGCTGCGCCCGGTGACGGTTTCGCCGCCGCCCGGCCTGGCCGCCTCCACTACAAGCTCCCTGCCTTCCATTACGCCGGAAAGCCACAGCCCCACGGTGAACCGGTTTTGTCCCGGCGTTATCACCAGCCTGGCGGTTTCGTATCCGGGGTAGCTCACCTGTATCAGCATTTGCGCGCCTTCCGGCACGGAAAACGCGGCCCTGCCGTCCCGGTCGCAGACGTACTGCCTGCCGTCCGGAAGACGAACCACCGCGCCTTCCAGCGGAAGGTTAAGTTCCACGTCCTCGACAAAGACCTCCACCTCGCGGGCGGAAAGGTTGGACGCGATCGGGAGGAGCAGCAGCGCCAGAAGAACCGCCGAAAAACGCGTCGGCCGCCGTCCGTCCATCGCTCCCGCCTATTCCGCCCTGGTCAGGACGATTGCGGTTTCGTGCAGGTCGCGGACGCCGGACGCGCCTATTCGCACCCGCGTAAGGCCCATGTAGGCCGGAGCGGAATCCGGGCGGCCCTGCGGGTTTCTTGCTACGCCGGAAACGTGGAAAACCAGCCTGTCGTCGGGGTTTCCGCCGGCCGCGTCGAAGAGCGCGAAAATCTCCGCGCCGTTCCGGTCCGGGCGAAGCTCCAGGAGGTCCCTGCCGTCGGCCCGGAAAAAGACGTATCTACCCCCGGAAAACGCGCCGTACGCGGAAAGCTCGTACTTGCCGTTGGGCAGGAAGCGCAGCCGCCCTATGGGGCTGTCGAAAATCGCGTCCTTGTGCGGCGACATTGCGTGGTCTGCCGCCATGGCCCTGATCACGGCCCCGGCCCGCCGGTACGATCCGCTCCAGGGGGGGGGTACCCCGATCCTTTGCCGCCTGTCGTCGGTAACCGTAACGCGGATGCCGTCCATGGATTCCAGTTCCACGTTCACGCGGCGGCGCATCGTGGTTATGGTGCTGTTGTAGCCGGAAATGAAAATGCCCTGCCTGGTGGTGTTGGAGTGCTGCCAGGAAAAAATCTGCTGGTTTTCCTCGCCGAAGAAAACCATCTCGCGCCGGACCGGGTCGAAGAAAATGAACTGGCTTCTGTCGACGGTGCCGTCCGGAGCGACGTGGTACCAAAGGTCGTGAACGAAGTTTTCGAACACCCCCGGCCTGCCGGAAAGTATTTCCCGCACCCGGTCCTGCTCGACGCGGGCCCCCGGAATGCGGACGCTGCTGCTGCGCACGTACACGCCGTCGGCCTCGTGGAACGAGTAGGTAAGCTCGATTCTGTCGAGAATGTTGTCCGATTCCGGATCGCGCCCGGCGGCGACTATGGCGAAGGGCTGCCCCCTGGCGATTCCCTGCTGGTAGGCCAGCGATCTCTGAACCTCCCGCACCGCGACGGAGCCGTCTATCCGGATGTCCGCGATTACGTCGAAGGGCCTGGATACGTCGTTCGACGGGTTTCTGCGGAATACCGTCATGGTGTGCTCGTTCCGGGCGTTCATTCCGGTAACGACGACCACGTTGTTGCGGTCGCCAAGAAGGTCCATCGTGAACAGCGAAACGGTCGCCGGAACCGTCGCGGCGGTGGGAAGCTCCCAGAGCCGGCGGTAGCCGGCGGAACGCCCGCTGAAGGCGAAAAACGCCACGGATACCGGGTTTTCGGAGCCGCCCCGGCGGAACGCCACGACCTGATCCTCCGCGCCGTTGTTGTTGAAGTCGAAGTTCAGCACGGATATGACAAGCTCGCCGGTTTCCATGGGAGCCTTCAGGATGTAGGCATCCTCCTGCGCGACCTGTTCCGGAAGCGCCGCGCCCCGGCCGTCCGCCGCCAGCCCGGAGGGGACGATTGCGCGCATACGGTGTCTTTCCGGCGTTTCCGGCTCGACCCGGGGCCGGTGCGCGTACACGGCTATTCCGGCGGCGCAGAGCAGAAACGCGGCTACGGTAAGTACGGTTTTCCTTTTCACAAAGCCTCCAAATGTTCGGTTATTTTGGCCAGCGTCCCGGCGACGGTCTGGTAAAGCCCCAGGGAGCTTTTGAACCCGGACGCGTTGAGATGCCCCCCGCCGCCGAGTTCCTGGGCGATTTTCGCCACGTTGACCGCGCCCTTGGAACGCAGCGAGCAGCACACCTTCCCCTCCGGGGTTTCCTTTACCATGAACGAGACCGCGACTTCCCGGGTTCTGAGCGGGAAGTTGACGAAGCCGTCCGTGTCCCCGGAAAGCGCCCCGGTCGCGTCGAAGTCCTCCCTGCCGAGCACCTGGAGCGCGACCCTGTTTCCGCAGTGAAGGCTCAGGCCGGCCAGGGCCTTCTGCTGCAAAAGCAGGGTTTGCACCGAGACGTTCTCGCAAAGCCGGCGATATGCCTCGTTCGGGTTTGCCCCCAGTTCGACAAGCTCGCGGGCGGCCGCAAAGGTTCGCGCCCCCACTTTGGGAAAGGCGAAGAAACCGGTGTCGTAGACTATGCCTACGTAGGCCGCAAAGGCGGTTTCCGGATCGACGGCGGTGCCGGCGGCCTTGGCCAGTTCCAGCGCCATCTCGCAGGTGGACGCGGCGGTCGCGTCGTAAACGCCCGGCAGGGCCGCGCCGTGTCTGGGCTCGTGGTGATCGACGACGAAAACCTCCCGCGCCCTGCCGACGACCTCCTTCATTTGCCCGATGTGGTTTTCGTCCGCGGTGTCCGCTATTACAAGGGCGGACCGTTCCGGCAGCGCCCCGTGCCTGTCCCTGTCCCACTGCTCGATCAGGCCGGAGCCGTCCATGAACCTGAAGTTTTCCGGCACCGGGCCGGCGTTAACGACGCGGACCTGTTTCCCCCGGTCCCTAAAAATACGGGCCAGGATCATCTGCGCCCCAATCCCGTCCGCGTCCGCCGGATCGTGCGTGGTCAAAATAAAGGAATCGTGGCGTTCGACAAACGCCGATAGTTTTTCGATCATACCAAGGCTTCCAGTGTATCAGGTTTTGCGAACAAAGGCAAACGGCCCGCAGACGGTTTGCCGGGAATGGGCGGACGCGTTGCGCCCGTCCGTCAAATACGGTATGCTTTGGGGCAAGGAGCGGGCTAATGCAAAAAAACGAAACGATGTCCATAGACGAGCGACTTGCCATAACGGGCAGGGCTGTTGAACTGCTGCATGCGGGGGACGAGGAAGGATTTAACCGTACAATGAAATCGATTCCAATGCCGCCTTATATGGCGAAGGCCGCCAAAGAGTCAATCGGTTTGGATTTTCTTTTAAACGGCGGCTGGAACCTGTCGGAAGTGGAGGCGGAATTTGGTGCCGAGTGGCTTGTTAAGTGACATCTACGTTGCAACCACGGCCATAGACTCCGGTCGCAGGGGTTTTGCCACAAGGGGGAAGGAGCAGGAGGGGCGTATTTATTACGAAACCGGCATAGCCAAGGCTTTGTCCGCTTTTGCGAAAGCCAAGGATACCGCCGATCCGGAAACGATTATCCGCGCCGAGTACGCTTTTTTGTCGCAGGAACTCCAGTTCTGCGACAAAGCCGACAGGGACGCCCAAGGCAGTCTTACGCTTGCCATACAGAGCTTTATGGACGCGCTTTCCTGCCTTGAGGCTGCGGAGGATGCCGCGGGATACAAAAAGCTTGTGGACAAGGCGTTCCCCCGCATTCCGAAATACCGCGTCGAAGGCTTTCCGAAGGACGCTTTCCACATTGCCTGCCGCGCGCACAAGACAAGGATACGCAACGTTTTGCGCTCGCCCGGGATCGACGCCATGGAAAAAAATCTTTTGAAGCAACGCCGCTCCAATCTGGCGGTTGCCGAAAGGAGCTACACGAAAAAACAGGAAAAGGCCGTGACGGGCTGATTCGGTCTGCGGCACGGTAAAGTAGACGAATACGCGAAAATTATGCGGTATTTTACAAACGCGGGAACGGCCGGGCGGCGCGGGGTTGTTTTTACGACGTTGGCGACGGTCTTTTGAAAAAAACCCTTGACAAGCCGGGCTTTCAGTCGGCATAATGCACCCTGTAGACAGCAAAAGAACGCTTTGCATCGTTGCGGAACACCCTGAAAATCAAAGCTGTCTCGGAAGGTTTATGGAAGCGCAAAAGGCCGCGGACACGGTATCGACCTCTCGCAATACGGGCTACGGGCTACGGGCTACGGGCTACGGGCTACGGGCTACGGGCTACGGGCTACGGGCTACGGGCTACGGGCTACGGGCTACGGGCTACGGGCTACG
>Ga0209755_10005597_pt1 | contig 14239 bp, 12 predicted proteins | sample TergutCo191P1_FD_187301 | JGI IMG/M metagenome (GOLD analysis project Ga0209755, IMG submission 187301) | Cornitermes sp. P1 segment gut microbial communities from Petit-Saut dam, French Guiana - Co191P1 (SPAdes) (version 2) | ecosystem: Host-associated > Arthropoda: Insects > Digestive system... | reverse complement strand
AAGAGGTGTTTTACATGAAAAGTGCAATCAGACTTTTAGGTATTACCTTTTTCGTTGCAATAATCGGATTTTCAATGATCGCTTGTGATCATGACCAAGTTACTGACACATCACCACCGCCTAAAGTTAGAAATTATGAAGAGCAAATATCGTTCATTTTCAGGTTAAGCAATAAATTTACATTAAATGAAATGGGAACTGTGAATTATTCAGAGGACTCATATAAAATGTACAGAATAACTTATAATGAATCCGCTGAAAATAACAGGAGATACTTAGTAATCTGCGCTATACACGGTCATGAAGAAGCTCCTGTTTATGCCATAAAGGACTTTATTTTGAATCTGGATTCACAGGAGAATATGTTTGAAAACGTAACCGTAGATTTTATCTATATATTAAATCCTTATGGATTTGAACATCATTTACGCTACAATGGAGACGGACATGATCTAAACAGGGATTTTTATAAAAATTTTAAAACAAGGGAAATACAAATACTTATAAACAGTGTTAAGGATATACAATATACCGGAATGTTCGATTTTCATGAACACAGATCGTCAAATGGATTTTTCCTGGAATATTATCAAAAAAGCAATAAACAATTGGCATTGCAAATATTGAGAATGATGCGGGAAAATAACTTTGAGCTGGATAATGAATATATTGACGTGATATTAAAATCCAATAATGGAGAAATTTATGTAACTCCTTATGCAAAGTGGGCTTATGAAAACATCCTAAAACAAGCGTCAACAGGGGTATATTTTGATAAAATCGCTAAGGAAGTGTTTATTTTTGAAACACCTCATAAACTGGATATTGAAAGCAGAAAGAAAATGGTTAATATCCTGCTAACTTTTTTATTCACACACACTCCATAGATATTTTGAAATCCATATACAGGTGTATAAAAAAGTATACATGGGTTAAAATCAAAGATGCAGCGATAACAGAGCTATAAAACTGTACCCGGAATAAGTTAAAAATTTGTAAATATAATACGATAATAGTAATAAGAAGAAAGAAGTCTAAATTTGGAAAAGGCGTTTATTCACCTGTGACAAAATAACCGATTTTGGAACAGGCTCAAAAGAGGCATTTACGGTATGGTCGATAGAACAGACAGGTTCCATATTAATCTAAAACTTGCAATCATTGATTTGCTGGTAATTGTCTGTGTATACGTAATAGCCTACTTAGTGACACCTGCCAGGCATAATAGTGAAACTACGTTATCCTATGCTTTGATGCTGCCTTCATTCTGCGTGATTTATTTCCTTCTCATGACTTATTACAGGATGTATAATAATTCTACATTTTTTTATACTGACAGAGTCGTGAAAAATACGGCATACTCTTTTGTAATTACTTCAGTATTGGTGTTTATATATTTGTTTCTTGCCCATAATACAACGTTCAGCCGTTTATTCCTTGTATTGTTTTTTTTCTCCGGAGTTACAGCGCTGGTTACTGAAAAAATGATCCTGCTAAAACACAAAAAAATTCTATCTTCCAGAGTAAATGTCATCTATGTCAGTTATATGGGTGGAAATAATGAAGATTTGTATGAAAACTTCCAACGTTATGCACAGTTATCCGGTTTCAATTTCAATGTTGTGCAAAATATAAAATTTAAAGGTAACAGTACAAATGAAGTAACCGGCCTGGAGGATTTGATTAACTTTGAGAAAACTTTAAGGCGGCAGCCATGTGACCAGGTAATATTCGCCCAGTCGTTGACAGAAAAATGGGATTTAGCGCCTTTTTTAAGAATAACAAATGAAATGGGAATAGTGACAAGAGTTCTTTACGATGTATACCCCATAGATAATTACAGGTGGTATATAAGCACTTTAGGATTATTTCCGATGCTTACCTATTACAATGTCGTAATCAGCCCATTTTCGCTTTTTATAAAACGCTTGATGGATATTATCGGCAGTCTGGCCGGTATTGTATTGTCATCTCCAATTATGATAATAACCGCGATAGCGATAAAAATTGACACGCCGGGCCCTGTGTTCTTTAAACAGGAAAGAATCGGGCTGAACAGGAAAAAATTCTACATGCTGAAATTCAGATCAATGGTTAAAGACGCGGAAAAATACAAAAAAGAACTGATAGCTCAAAACGAAATGGGCGATACCAGGCTTTTTAAAATAAAGAACGATCCGCGTATCACCAAAGTCGGAAAAATTATCCGCAGAAGGAGTATTGATGAATTACCGCAATTTTTTAATGTATTAAAGGGAGAAATGAGCCTGGTTGGTACACGTCCTCCAACGGTTTTTGAAGTGGAGCAATATGACAGGCATCACTACAGGCGTATAAGTATGAAACCTGGTATTACAGGAATATGGCAGACAAGCGGCAGAAATAAAATTAAGAACTTTGAAAAGATTGTTCAAATGGACACAGACTATATAGACAACTGGTCTTTACTTCTTGATATTAAGCTGATATTTAAAACGATAAAAGTATTGCTCAATAAGGAAGGAGCATACTAAGTTGAAAATACTGCTTGTTAATAAATTTTTATTTGAAAGAGGCGGCGCAGAGACATATGTATTCAGGCTGGGTAATTATTTTAAGTCAAATGGGCATGAAGTTCAGTTCTTCGGCATGGAGAATAAAAAGAATATAGCAGGCAATGAATGGAATATTTATACCCAAAATATTGATTTTCATAAAAAATCTCCGGAAATGTTACTATACCCATTCAGAATTATTTACTCGTCAGAAGCGCGCCGTAAAATGCGGCGTATTATTGAACTGTTCAAGCCGGATATTGTTCATTTAAATAACTTCAATTACCAGATTACCCCATCCATTATATATGAGATCAAGAAACATAATATTCCGATAGTTTATACAGCTCATGATTATCAGTTAATTTGTCCGAATCATATGTTCTATCAGCCAAATAAAGGGATTATTTGCGAAGAATGTATCACATCCGGTTTTACGCGCTGCGTGAAGAATAACTGTATTCATGGTTCAAAAATAAGAAGCATTCTGGGGTTTTTCGAATCAACGCTGTACCATGGTTTGAAAACCTATTCGCTGATCGATAAGATTATTTGTCCAAGTGAATTTATGGAAAAGAAAATACTTTTCAAACATTGTTTCCAGGGAAAGACTGTAATGATGCATAACCCTCTCCAAAAACCAGCAGAAAAGAAAGCGATTAACAAAGGAAACTATGCTGTATATTTTGGACGTTATTCCATAGAAAAAGGAATTAATACCCTTATAAACGTATGCAAGCGTCTGCCTGAAATACAGTTTATTTTTGCCGGAGGAGGCCCTCTTGAGCATTTACTGAATGGCATTCCAAATATAAAAAACGCTGGTTTCCTTACGGGTGAAGATCTAACAAAAGCAATATCAGAGGCCCGTTTTTCGATATATCCGTCTGAATGGTATGAAAACAATCCGTTTTCCGTAATAGAATCCATCATCTATGGGACTCCTGTTATAGGCGCGGATATCGGCGGTATTCCGGAAATCATAAAGAACGGAAACAATGGTTTATTATTTCAATCGGCCAGTGAAGATGATTTAGCCGAAAAAATTCTTGCGCTTTGGAATAACAGCAGACTGCTTGAAGAAACAACAAAAAATTGCCTTGAGACAGAGTTTGAAACACCGGCAGGTTACGGCAAAAAATTATTTGATTTGTATAATCAAGTAATAAAATAGGGAGTGGCGAATTATTTAATCATGAAAATCGCGATGATTGGCCATAAACGAATACCTTCCAGAGAAGGCGGAATTGAAATTGTTGTTGAAGAAATTTCTACAAGACTTGCGGCGCGCGGGCATACTGTTCATGTTTATAACAGAAAAGGCAATTATGTTCATGGTTCAGGAAATGAATATAGGAGGATAAAAGAGTATAAGGGTGTAAAAATTATACATATACCAACAGTAACAGTAAAAGGACTGGACGCGCTTGTTTACTCGTTTTTTGCTGTTATCAGGGCTTTGTTTGGGAGATACGACGTAATTCATTTTCATGCTGAGGGACCGGGGGTAATGATTTTAATTACGCGGTTATTCAAAATAAAATCTGTGGCAACAGTTCACGGGCTTGACTGGCAGCGTGCAAAATGGGGAAACCTTGCCAGAAAATATATAAGATACGGAGAAAAAGTCATTGCCAACATGGCGGATGAGGTAATTGTACTTTCATCAAACAATCAAAAATACTTTTCAGACAATTATTCCCGTAAGACAAATTTTATTCCTAATGGTGTAAGTAAGCCCAATATCCGGAAAGCTTCACTGATTACGGAAAAATACGGCCTGCATGGTCATGATTACCTGCTTTTTTTGTCCAGATTGGTTCCTGAAAAAGGACTTGATTACCTTATTGATGCGTTTAACCCAATAAAAACGAATATCAAGATGGTTATTGCCGGGGGAAGCAGCCATTCAAATGAGTATGAAGTAAAAGTAAAGGGGAAAGCGGCAAATGACAGTAGGATAATACTTACCGGATTCGTTGAGGGTGAATTACTTGAAGAACTGTTCAGCAATTGTACGGCATATATCCTGCCAAGCGATATTGAGGGAATGCCCATCAGCCTGCTTGAGGCCATGAGCTACGGATGTTCTTGCCTTATCAGCAACATACCCGAAAATACGGAAGTTGCCGGCGATTTCGCCATGACTTTCAAAAAAGCCGATACAGCTGATTTACAGGAGAAGCTTGAATGCATCCTGAACAGAGGATTCAATGCTCATACACCTGATGAAATAAGCGCATATATATTGAAAAAGTACAACTGGGACAAGGTTGTCGACAGTCACCTTATGGTTTATAATAATAACAATGATATAGAGGCGGTTTATAGTGGGTAATATATATAAACTATACCAGCACAAAAACGATTTATTCGTTGATTCATTTGACGATATAATTCTTAAATTAATGCAAAAAAGCCAAAGCAGTAAATTAAAATCCCTGTTGTTCTGCGGATGTGAACCAGGCGTCGGGACAACCACGATTACCATTAATATTGCCGTATCTTTGGCGCGTGGCAATAACAAAACACTTTTGATAGACAGCGATATGCGAAAGAGCGCGAAGAGCAAAAGACTGAGTGAGGAATCCCAATTTGGTTTGTCGGATTTTATTGCCGGCAACAATACTGTAGAGGATATCATAAACCAGACAAATTTCGATAATCTTGATTACATCACCTGCGGTACCCAGTCCAGCCAATCGGTAAAATTACTCATGTTTAAAAGTCTCAATAATTTGATTTCTTCAATATACGAATCCTATGATTTTATTTTGTTTGATTCGCCGTCTCTGGACGCGGTTAATGACTCTATCGCTATATCAATTTTGGTTGACGGAATTTTTCTTGTAAGCGAGCTTGAAAGGACAACAAAAACAAATATCAGAAAAACAGTTCAGCAATTTTCCAAATCTGATAACAAAGTCCTTGGCATGCTGGTTAATAAGGTAGATGAACCAGAATACCGCATGTATATGAAGAATTATGACTATTTCAACAAGAAGAGGGATAAATCCTGATGAATAATATAAAACGCACAAAACATTTTTTTCTTTTTCCTGCAATATTATTTTTAGCTATATTTATTCCTTTTAAAAACTTACATGCAGTAGATATTGTTGCTACTTCCTATACCATTTCCGGAAACGCGCTGAGTGATGATGTTATTACCCTTCATTTGGTACTTGAGAATATCAGCGGGGGAACGATCCGCGATGTTATATTTATATACAGATGCGCAAACGATAAATTTTTTCCGGCACATGGGCATTCCAACCAGTTCTCTTTTTCCAGAATCCCCCCCGGTGAAAAAGTTGAAGTAGACTTGAAAATTGCTACACTGAATATACTGCCCGGTGAAACCATGCATTTATTTTTTAACTATATGTTCCCGGCCATAATAAATGACATGTGGGATGTAAAAGCTGGCCATTTTATCATCGCCACTACTTTTAAAAGTATTGACGCGCTCCAGATAATGGGCATGAAAGTAATGGATGTTGAAAAGCTTGAAGACAATTTAAGGCATGTGACATTTCAGGCTTCTGTTCTTAACAAGGATAAATTTTTTGCGCAAAATATCGTTATGCTTCTTGAGGGAATAAATTTTGATTTTTCTGCTTCAGTACCGCTTGGCGAGATTGATCCTGGTGATTATATAATCAGATATTTTGGCCTGTATCTAAACTCTGATGACATTGCTGAATTTATTGTACATTTTTCCTATCAGGACATTGAAGGGTTAAGTTATAAATCCAGTCCGCAAAGAATGAATACGTATCTAAATTATATTTTCTCTTTCGACAAAACACAGGATACCAAAGCACTTGTTTTGTTTGTCGTGAGAATAGTTTTTTTTGGTTTATTAATCATTTCATTAATATTCTTTGCCGTCTTTTTATTCCAAAAATTGAACAGGAAAAAGGGAGTCTAATATATGGACGCGGAAATGAAAGCCATAAAAACGGAAATGCGGCTTGTCGTCAGTACAATTATTAACAATATAAAGATAATTTTATTATGCGGGCTTCTGGGAGCATTTGCTTCCTTGTTTACCCTGCTTATTCCCATTGATGTTATGTATAATGCCCATTCTGCCGTTTCTGTAACTATTTATGAGGAAAATTATGACAATACAAGGAGTATACGCATACTTAGAGTTTTGATGGATTTATATGACAGTTCCATGATCAGAGACAGAGTCTTGGAAATTTCAGGCAATCCAATAACAATAAAACAGCTGGACAGTATGGCAAATGTCGGAAGGAGTTCTTCCAGTACGCTTTTGACAATTAATACACGCCACAATAATCCCGCTGTTGCCATTGAAATTGCAAATGCCATTGCCCATGTACTGTTTATGGAAGCAGACAGACTCTTTGAAACGGCAACAGGAATTAAGGTACTGGATAACGCGTATGATGTTAAAATTGAATATACTGGTGCAATGATTCGCATTGCCGCCGGCCTTTTGATAACATTTTTATCTATGGTAGGCGCCTGCATTTATTTTATAGTAAAAACTTTGTCGTCAGATAAAGTTTTATTTATAGAAGATTGTACTATGGATGGTACATTGGAAATATTGGGAGTTATTCCGTTTGCCAAATAGCGCAATACAAAACATATGATATATGATTATCAACTTTTTGCTTGCCGGTATTTTGGTATCCGGACTGCTTATACTTATTTTTACAACATTTTTGGTCTGGAACAAGCCGGTTTTAATAATATATATCCAGCTCGGATTTTGTTATTTTTCGCGGTTTTTGGTATTTCAGATTGGTTTTCCTGAACCCTTAAAATATTTTTCTGATTACTTGACTATGATTTTACTTCTCCAGATTATCCTGCATTTTAATAAAACCAAATATTTAAATATTCGCAAACCATTATTATTCTTTATCTTATATGCCGCAGTAGCAGTCGTTTCAACTATATATAACCGATCCAATCTGCTGTTTTTCTTTTGGGGAATGCGGCTGAATTTCCGTTTTTTTATCTTCTTTTTCGCATGTGTAATATTTTTAAGAAGGACTGATATTGATAAACTTTTGAAATTTCAATTATATCTGCTTCCTGTAAATACAGTCATTATTTTGTTTCAATATTTTGTCCAGGGACTAAGATTTGATTTTCTGGGCGGATTGTTTGGAAATCAGGAAAGCTGCAATTCTGAATTGAATTTATATATGTTTTTAATAACTGCTGTATCAATTGTTTTCTACACAGTGAAAAAGATAAATTTACCATTATTAATCATTAACATAGGAATGGTTTCCCTAACAGCAGCCCTAAGTGAATTAAAAATACTTTATGTTATAATACCATTCGTAGTTCTTATTGTTTTTATATATTATTTTCCAAATGTCCGTATCCTTAGAGCCGGTTTATTTATTGCGCTATTACTGATAGTTTCATTTTCGCTTTTGGTGACAATTTATCCTCACTGGAGAGTTCAACTAAGTAATATTGATGATATAATTCTTAATACTGCTAAAACCGAATATACTCACGCGTTTTCATTGAGCCGTATGACAGCCGGCCCATATTTGTTTCAAAATGTACTCACGACGCCATCACAAAAGCTGCTGGGAATAGGGTTTGGCAGCGCCGGTAATTTTTTAAGTTTTGAAAGCCCATTCTTTATCCGGTATAGTATGTTAAATTACGATATTTTTCATTATGCGTATATTTTGGCTGAAATAGGTATAATAGGATTAATTGCATACTGTTTATTCTTCATGTCAATATCGTATGAATCCATACGAATAAAAAGGATATTAAATCTTGAATTCGATTTTTATTGCTGCATAAGTTTTATTATTTCACTTTTGGTTTTAGTATTTATTGTATATCATCCTTCAATGTATATGGATGGAGCTTTTATTTTTTATTTCCATCTTACGTTTCCGTTTATTATTGAAAGAGATTTAAATGAAGGCAATTTAATTTTAAAGGGCACTGTTGAAAACTAATGGCCAAAGACATTAATCTGAAAAACAGCAGAACATGGAATGTACTCAGAAACATTTCCTGGGCGTTTTTATTACAGATTGTGTTGATGCTTTTACAATTTTTTTCCCGCACTGTTTTTGTTCTAAAGCTTGGCAGGGAATATTTAGGTATTACCGGTTTGTTTTCAGATTTAATGCTGATACTTGGCTTGGCCAATTTTAGAATACCTGAAGCAATAGTTTTAAGTATGTACAAGCCATTGTCGGACGGAAATAGAGGAAGAGTACTTGCCTGGTTTAGTTTTTACCGCAAGGCATTTATTCTCATACGAATTGCTACTTTGGCCCTGGGCTTGATACTTATACCGATCTTACCATTTTTGATTAAAGATCCGCCTGATATTCCGGAGAATTTTACAATCATATATTTATTTTTTCTGACTCAGTTGATTGTCAGCTATTTTGTAATTCATAAACGTTCTATTATTTTCGCGGATCAAAAAAACTATATTATTAATATCTATCTCAAATTATTTCATTACATTCAAATTATTGTACAAATAATCGTTTTATTGATAATGCAAAATTTTTATCTCTTCCTTCTGGTAGAAGCTTTTTTAACCGTATTGATGAATTTTTTAATAAGCAGAAAAGCCGATAAAATGTATCCATTCATTAAAGAAAAATGCACCTATAAATTAGACAAAGATGAAATCTCGGAATTTTTTATCAACACAAAATCAATGTTTATTTATGCACTTGGTTCAATAGCATTGATAGGAATTGACAGCATACTTGTATCTTCGATTGTCGGTATTGGAATATTGGGATTATGTTCAAATTACATGCTGATTATAAATTCTGTAAAAGCTTTAATTGATCAGGCAATGACAGGATTCACTGCCAGTATTGGAAACCTAAACACTCAAAAGAATATTGAGGCAACAGAAAATGTTTTTAACCAGGTAAATTTTATTGTATTTGCTGTGGCTGCGTTCTTTTCAATAAATCTCGCCGTTTCATTAAGCCCATTAATTACGGTTTGGCTGGGAGACAGCTTTTTAATCTCACAGGCAATAGTAATATCCCTGGTACTGAGATTTTATGTTATGGGTACCCAATATACCACCTTTACTTTTCGTTCAACCCTGGGACTGTTAAAAAAGCTAAAGTATATTCCATTGATGACCGCTTTTGTCAATATTTTTTTATCAATAGTCATGGGGCGTTTTCTCGGGGTCACGGGAATATTTTTTGCTTCCTCGATCGCGATTTTTTTCTTTACCATAATACCGGAAGCGCTTATTCTGTATAAAAACATATTTACCAAAAGCAGTAAAATGTTTTTCATCCGCTACTTTGGATACTTGATTTTTATGGCAATAAATTACTTAATTACAAGCTACCTGCTGGAACAGATTAAATTTTCAGGATGGATTGGTTTTTTTGCGAGGGCATTCTGCGGTGCTGTTATCAGCGGATTACTGTTTATTATTGTATTCTTCAGGGACAGAAATTTTAAATTGATTTGCTCCAGAGTAATATTCATAGCAAAATCATGGAGGTCAAAAAATGAATAGAATGGTTTACCTGTTAATTTTACTGTTTTTTTCAGTGAATCAAACATTCGGACAAGTTTCTACAGAATTTGAAGCAAGGCAGCAATTAAGAAAACTGGGAATAACAAGTTCAAAAATTATTGAGAATGCAGAAACCATAACAGTCAGAAATGGAACAATTACGGGTACCGGCGGTATTACTTTTTCTTTACCAATTTATGAGTATATTGAATGGAATGATATTTTTATACAACAAGGCGCCGCAACAAGCTACATAGATAAAAACGATGTAATAATTAACGCGGATGTTTTATATATTTCAGCAGTTGTAATAAAGAGAGACAACCGAAAATACTTACTTGTAGGAAAAAAATTAAAAGATATTGTAAATATTTTATTATGACGAACTTTTTGCTTGATCAAACAAAGCATACATTGATATAATAATTAATGCGTGAATATACAAGGGAAATGATTAAAAAATTCATTCCGGAATGGATTTTGAAAATCAGAAGAAAATATGTAGTATATAAAAAGCCGATAAAGAGCACAGAGCGCAGAAAAATATTAAGATTTGAAGTGCATCTCGCTGATCATTGTAACCTGAACTGTATCAGTTGTAGTCATTTTTGTTCGCTTGCAAAAGAAGCATATCTTGATGTAGATATGTTTCAGCGTGACTGTGAAAGAATTGCGGAGTTGTCAAAAGGACAGGTGGAGCAAATACTTTTTTTGGGAGGAGAGCCGTTACTTCACAATCGCGTTGTTGATATTTTCAAAATAGGACGGCTATATTTTCCAAATGCGAAGCTCGCTATTATTACCAATGGGCTGCTTCTGCCAAAACAGGCAGATTTATTCTGGATTGAGTGTAATAAAAACGACGTGCATATACATGTAAGCAAATACCCAATAAAAATAAATCATTCAGAAATTGACAGGCTTACGAATAAATACAATGTAAAGATCGCATATTTGGGAACCAAAGGTACGTTGGTATGGCGGGACATGAAACTTGATACAACGCAAGGACAAAATATTAATGAAAGCTTCAACCTGTGCTATCAATCTAATTTATGCATCAATTTATATGAAGGTAAATTGTATACTTGCCCCACAATACCGTACATAAAGTATATAAATGAGTTCTTTGGGGAACATTTTGTAGTTTCTGAAAATGATTATATAGATATATACAAGACAGAAAGTATGAACGAAATACTGGATTTTTTATGCAAGCCGGTTCCCTTTTGCAAATATTGCAATATTAAAGATCAGCAGGTTATTTCCTGGGCTGTATCCAAAAGAGACATAAAAGAGTGGATTAAAAAATAAACTTATTATCTGGTAATCCTAATTGAATCAATATATAACTCATGAACACTGTCATCCTCCTGGACTGCAATAAATTCCAGCATATTTATTTTTTCCCATGAAGGCGGCCTGTTCCGGGAGTCAACATATTGCCCGATAGAATTATCTATCCCCCCCCAAATTCGCATTTCTTCAAGCGGTATGCGAATAGAATGCCATCTTCCATCAGGAGGAATTCGCCTCTGATCAATTGAATATTCTATTTGCCAGTTAATATTGTCCTCGAAATTATAAAAAACTACATTAACCGGAAATGATTTTTCTGTTTTAGCCTTAAATTCAAGAACATACCCGTTCCGGGCAAGATACGTAAAATCCATAACAGGCATTAAAAGTGATAATCCATCCCACCTGTTACCAAACCGTCTGAGATCGCCAAGATGGATCGCATATTTTCCTTCCGCTGCCGGGGTATAATATAAATTAATTATATTTTGCCGGCGATAAAATAAACTGATTCCATTATGAAAATCATCCTCAAAAACGGAAAAACCTGATTTCAGTTGTTCTCTCTGCCGCTGAGGGAAAGGAGTTAGATCAAGGGCTTGTATCAATTCAGTATTAAGGTTGACGTTAAGATCTCCTGCGAAAGCCCATCTAAACATACCATCCAATTGAGAATTAAACATACCAAAAGAATTATAATAGGAATACAGAATCCACGGAATACCGCGTTCTTCAAATAGTTCCCTCACATATTGATGCCATATTATTCTATCAGTTGATAGGGAATTCTTAATATAAACACCGAACTCTCCGCAGAAAACCGGAACATTCCTGCGTCTTGCAAACCTAGCTGCCTGATCGAGCTTTCTTCCCAATGCCGCTCTGGTTCCGTCAAAGAAATATCTTCTCATAAAGTTTTCAGCCCATGTTCCTCTTAGTTCACGAGGGAACACAGGCATTCGGGTTCTGTCATAAGGAAAGGGAACGCCTGATAAAGATCCTAATAACGAATTTGCCGACTCCACGCCCTGATGCGTAAATATAAAAGGATCATAAAAATGGAAGGTGTATAAAAGTTTTTGATCGTTATACTTTGGCAGAGAAGATAAAGCATTAATGGAATTGAAGTCAACACCGCCAACAACTATCCAATGTTTTTGATCGATTCTGCGGATTGCTTCTATTACATCTCCCTGAATTCTACCCCAGTCTCTTGCTGAAATGCCGTGGGGTTCATTAAAGATTTCATAAATAAAATACTCGCTGCGGTTTTTAAAATATCCTGCTATCTGAGACCAGACGGGAAAAAGAAAATCTCTGATAGTTCTGTTAATTACCGGCTGCCCTTCAGGGTGAACGTTAAGAATAATATATAATTGATACTTTTCGGCCCAATCGACAGCAGTATCAAGCAATGATAAAAAAAATGGATCAATTATATAATCAGGAGCTCCGGATGTAAAAAGATTTAAATCAATCGGGAGGCGTATAACATCAAAACCCATTTGTTTTACATCAGCAAAATCCTGTTCAGTATATTTATTATGAATTTCCCGGGCATTTTTCGGTGTCGTTTCAAACCACCCGTTAAAATTCACTCCTTTTGAAAAAGGAGCCGGAATCACCGCTTCTCTTGAAGGCAGGCAAATAACAGTATTATAATTTAGCATTAACATTGTAAAGACAAAAATTAATTTTCTCAAACCGGTTTCCTAATAAGTATTATTTCATAACTGTCAGGATTTGTAAAGTCTCCGCATTAATGGCAGACGTACAACAAAACCAGGCTTGTCCCAGTATACCGCCTATTTATTATATATCTCATTTAAATAGGTTATTCTTGCGTTATAATAATTCTTTAGTTCTTTTATTTCCCAATCAAAACTCCTATCAGAATTCCAGCGGTCAATATCTTTTATAACACCTCCTCTAATTTTTAATGCTAAATCATCAATGAAAGTTGGCATTTCAGAAATAATCAAAAAATTCTCGTTCCAAATCTCTTTATATCTTGCAGAAAAAACAGGATCCTGAAAGAAACGATTAAAAAACGGATGAATTAGATATGGAAATGAATTTGCAGAAAATTCTCTTCCTTCAAAAGCATCGGCTGACAGGCTCCAATCTAAATCCCAAAGAGGGCCGGCGCTGATTTTGCCATCTTTATCTTTGTAGAAAAAAACACTGCCTATTTCCAGTCCATCTTCTGCTCCTGGACGGAAAAGGTCTTTATTCATCATAATAGTCTGTACGATAAAATATTTGACAAATGTGTCAATATCAATTAAATCACGATAACCATTTTCAGGAAAATCTGAGGAAGACATTAAATTTGTTAACTCGCTCCAATTATCTATAACGAAATTATAAGCCGGATTATCAATATCCAAGGGATAAAATTCAGGTGTTTTTATCATTATAGGTAAATCATAATTTGTTGTTCTGAATTTTGGATCTTCATCCCAATAGCGATCTATTTCTATAAACCAACCTTCATTCAGATCAACTTTTGGTCTTCCTGGAGCACCCAATCCGGATGGATCTGCCTGCCTATGTTCTGTAAATAGGTACATTCCCATATAATCATCATTCAAATAGAGTTCAACATGATAAAAAGAACAAGTATATTGTAATCCCAGCCTCTGCCCCAGCTCAAATCCAATTGAATTATTAAGTGCTCCACCGCTTTTTAGTAATACCCAATTTCTGGCGGCAGGAAGCCCAAAGAGGGGGTGATTCTCTCTAAACCTGATTCGATAGGGATTTTTGGCACCGTCCTCATAACTCCAAGTACTATTACCACGTCCTCGAATTTGTTGATTATCGATTTTTGATATATTATTTGAAGGATTATTGTGATCGGTTAGGG
>Ga0209755_10005596_pt1 | contig 14240 bp, 15 predicted proteins | sample TergutCo191P1_FD_187301 | JGI IMG/M metagenome (GOLD analysis project Ga0209755, IMG submission 187301) | Cornitermes sp. P1 segment gut microbial communities from Petit-Saut dam, French Guiana - Co191P1 (SPAdes) (version 2) | ecosystem: Host-associated > Arthropoda: Insects > Digestive system... | reverse complement strand
TCAAAATCAGTTAAATTAAAATCTTTAATTTTAAATATATTTTCAGAGAAATCATTTCCAAAATCAAATCCATGTCCTCTACATGCGGTAGGACAATATAATATTAATTTATTAAATTCTTTTAATTTCGGCAAAAATTTAAATAATATTGCATTCCCATCATCATTAAATATAGGGTCAAATTTTGGGGATCCTGTTACATGTAATTTTCTACTATCAATATATTGAATGGCTGATGTATACACTCTTGCGATTTTAGAATTAACCGCAGTTAAATCAATTATACTAGATCTTCTTTTTACACTGATTAAAAAATCTTTATTATTCATAAAAAACATAGATCCAAATACATCATGTGAAAAATGAACTGCGCTATATAAAAGTACCCAAATTTGTCCTTTTAGTTTAGGCATTGGATCTGGACAGATTTTATCTAAAACTACATACTTTGCTTTTGAAATATAATTATTTTTATCTTCATCTGAAAAATTACAACAAGTAATTCCTTCCTGTTGCATTTTATTTTGCACTTCTGTATCTTCTACAAACCATACAGTTTTAAAATCTGTATTTTTTATTATATATTCCCAGAAAACAAGTGAGCCTACAGAAAAATCCGGAAAACTCATAAAAATAATTAATTTTTCATCCAGCGGCTGAGAACTCTCATATGGGAAAATATTAAAATCCATTTTTATTTTAAAAATTGATCCTTTCTTCTTCTATAACCAGTGGTCTATTCATTAGTCTTAGTCTTGTATTAATAGCCATAATATACTCGCCGATAAATCCCAAGAAAAATAATTGAACAGAACCAAAGAAAAATATTCCAATTATTAATGGAGCTATTCCCATAGGAAAGTTATCCCAATAAATTATTTTTAATATTAAATAAACAAGCGCTACAATTAAGGTAATCGCACCAACTATAAATCCTGAAATAGACGCGATTCTAAGACCTACTTTTGTATAGGAAGTAAAACTAAGCATTGCTAAATCATAAAGTGTATACCAGTTATTCTTTGTTTTTCCGGCTTTTCTTTTTTGCTGTTCGTAATTGATCTCTTTACGTTTAAAACCCATTTCCGCGACAACTCCTCGCAGAAATGGTATAGGATCTTGTAAATTTTTCATTATTTCAATAAAGGATTTATCATAAAGACCAAATCCGGTAAAGTGTTCTATTTGTTCCACATCAGATATTCTTTTTATAGTTTTGTAGTAACATGTTCTTAAAAAACGAACAAACTTATTTTCTTTACTTTTATTTTTTATGCAAGAAACAATTTTATAGCCATTTTCCCATTCATTAACAAGTGTTGGAATAAGTTCTATAGGATCTTGAAAATCAGCGCATAATAGTATTACGCAATTTCCTGTTACCTGACACATTCCATAATATGGTGAATTATTTTGTCCAAAATTTTTAACGTTAAATATTGCTTTTATTTTTTGATTGTTTTTACATAATTCACGAATAAGAAATTTTGTATTGTCATTTGAATAATTGTCAATAAAAACTATTTCATAATCATATAAAGAAAGATTAGATTCAAATGTTTTTATTATTTCATTACTAAGAGGAACAACATTCTCTTCTTCATTATAACAAGGTATTAGTATGCTTATTTTCTTCATTAGGTATTTCCAAATTTATTTTGGATTGTCTAAAAGCCCAGAATTTATTCATAATAAAATTCAAAGGTACAGTTACAACTAAAATAAATAATGGGGCTATATATTTTGAAATATGTAATAAATCTATAAAAACAAATAAAAATATGTTTTGTAAAATAAGTCCTGTAAAAGCATAAGAAATAAATGTTTTTATTAAAGCGTGTAAAACACTGCGTTCCGCGCCATCTTCTTTTTTAAAAACATATCTAGAATTCCAAAAAAATGAATTTAGTACGCTTATAAAAAATGCTATAATGCTCGCAATAAGGTAATGAAGCCCAAGATATACCAATAAAGCATAAATAAGATAAGAAATTATTGTATTAGAAAGTCCAACAATGCCGAATTTTATAAATTGAATTGCCGTACTTTTTATTTTTTTTTTATTTGCAGTTTGAAATGTCAATTATTCTTCTAATCCCATCTTCAAATGTAATTTCAGGTTTCCAACCAGTATCCTTTGTTAATTCAGTAATATCAGCGCATAAGTACATTAAAGATTTTTCTGTGTATGGTATCTCACCATATTTAATTTTATATGAAGGATTTAAATTATTTTTAATAATTTCAAGATATTCCTTTAATTGCCTGCCCTCACCACTGCCTAAGCAATATACTTTACCATTTAATCCTTTTTCTCCAATATCTAAAAAAGCTCTGCCTGCGTCTTCTTCATGAAGATAATCCCAAATATGGGTACATGGTCCTAACGGCATTGGTTTGTTTTCATTACAATTTATTATAAAATCTTTAAGCAAAGTTTTTTCATTGTCATTTGCGCCATATACGCTTAAAATTCGCACCCATATATATTCTAATTCTAATTTTTCACATTCACTTTTAGCGAGTTTTCCAGCTGCGTATTTACTTATTCCATACGCATTTTCCGGATTAACAGATGTCATTCCTGTTAAAGATGTATTTACACGCCCATATTCAGCCTGTGAACCTGCACCAATAAATCTTTTACATCCAATTTTTTTTGCTATATTTACAACAGAAAGAGTATAGTTTACATTTTCAAGCTGTTTATTAGAATCACAACGTCCTTGTTTATCTGTATTGCTCCAACCAAAATGATAAAATACATCAATATCGTTTATATTGTATTTTTCATAATCAAAGTTTTTAATAGAATCAAGATCACAATTAATAAGTGTGATTAATTCAGATTTTGGCATACGATTTAATCTGGAAGAATTTGAACGTATGAACGCGACAACTTTTATATTATTTTGAATACATTGTTTTATTAAAGCAATGCCAATCATACTCGTTGCGCCTGTTAATGCTATTGTTTTCATATGCTATTATTTTTCTCTTCTTTATATAATTCATATACATAGGATGAACTTTCTGCATACAGTCCGCTTTCAATATCCTGAAGTATTTCAAATAATTTAGAATTAAAAAATATTTCCATTGCATTATCAACTGATATATCATTTTCATTCGATATAAAACCAATTATATCTCTTGATATATATTTTATTAAGTACTTCTGCGTTATATTCATAAGATATATGAATTTTCTCTTTCTAATAATTTAACAGCATTTTTCGAATGAAAGGAAATTTGATTTGTTAATTCTTTATATTCTAATCTGCTCTTTAATTCATTAATTGTTATAATATTATCTTCAAATAAATCAAATAATAATCTTATATCGTCATTTGCCACAGGACCAATAACAATATCATATTTACAGTCTGTATTACAATTTAAATTTGATATATCTTTAAATTTACTGTTTCTATTATTAATAACAAAAAGTGCCCATTCATCGGAAGGAGTTAAATATATTTTTTTTGTGATAATTGGATTTTCAAATTCTAAATCATCAATATTAAACTTTGTAACTGTAGGTATTCCTCCAAATTGTTTGACTGTTCTTATTGCCATATTTTCGGCTTGTTCTTCAAACTTCGTAGTATAAAAGCCTTTACCAAAATCTTTAAAAGGTTTACATAAATCCAAATTAATTTGTTTAATTTCTACATTAGAGCCATGATAAAGAATCATATAAGATTTCCGCCATTTTTTTTTGTTATACAAGATAATGCTTCTAATGTATCAGCTTTGGATAATGTGTGTTCTATTTCGTAATTTTCAATTAGAAATTGAATGCCATTATATTTTTTTAAATAAATAAACGCATCTTTGATGTTTATATTATATTTTTCTGAAAAATCGAATATACAAGAGATTAAATAAAATGCAGATTTTTTGTTATATTTCATTATACTATTGAATACAAGCGCCTGTTAGCGCTATTTTTTATCAATTCTCAGAAATTATATTATTTAGATATTCTTCTTTAGATAAATATGGGAACATATCTGCATATTCACGGGAAACTAACCTTCCATCTGGTAATTTATCAGATGAAACTCTTGGTATTAATAACTGCCATTCTGGAGTCATAACATCACAAATAACAGGCTCATTATAAGATAATACCTCAATAATTTTATTATCTACTTCATCAACATTATTTATACGAAGAGCTTTGATTCCGTAAGCTTTTGCAATTTCAAGACTATCTGGACACCATACACCAGTTTGTGGACTCTCTCCGATAAATCTATCATCCATAAAATTTCTTTGAGTATGTCGGATAAGTAAATAACCATTATTATTAAAAATAAATATTTTAATTGGTAACTTATTATGTTTTATTGTTGCTAATTCTTGCAGATTCATTTGTAAGCTTCCGTCGCCTGTAATAATAATTGTTTCTTTTTTATCATTTGCTAAACAGGCTCCAATTCCTGCAACCCAATAACCCATTGAAGATAAACCGCCAGTTGTGAGATAATGTTGTCCATATTTAATTTTCCATGTTTGACATACGACATGAAAACATGAACCAGTATCTACCAGGATATTTGCATTACTTGATACTAGTGAAGATAATCTGTCTGTAAAATAATATGAATTAACAGGTTTTTCATATTTATATTCAGGAAGAACTACAGGATATTTTTTTTTCCAGTTATTACATATACTAATCCATTCATCAAAGTTAAAAACATAAACATCTTTTATACTATGAATTAAGCCTTTAATAAATTCCTTGCAATCTATACATATTTTAGTATCTATTTTTACCCCTGGCTTATTTAATTCTTTTTCATCTATGTCTATAACAAATTTATAAGAATTTTTGCCAAAATCTGAAGGAGAGTGTCCTACAAGAGCAGATGCTAATCTGCATCCAATAGAAATAATTAAATCAGAGTTTTGAATTGAAAAATTGGCTGCGCGTTCTCCATAATTACCAGGTCTGCCAATGTACAAATCATTATCACTTTCAATAAGATCAATACCTAATCTTGATGTTATCACAGGTATTTTTATTATTTTTAATAATTGTTTAAAATCCTCACGAGCATTTGCAAGGCTTACTCCTTGTCCTATTAGAAAGATAGGTCTTTTAGAATTTTTCAATTTTTCAATTATTTGATTATAGTATCTATCCATACCAAAAACATTACATAAGACATCGTCTTTAATATGAAGAAAAGCATCAATATCAACAGTCTGCCTTTGCATATCAAGAGGAACATCAATCCAAACAGGACCAGGTCTTCCTGTGGTTGCTTCCATGTATGCTTTTTCAAGATAGTAATGTAATTTTGTTACTTCATCTATTGTAATGTAATATTTTACATAGTTATTTACCAATGGTTTAATATTTATTCCCTGAATACCATATTGTCTAATACCGGTTTCTTCCTGATATTTAACAAAAGATAAATTAGATTGTCCGGAAATAACAATCATAGGAGCAGAATCAGTATATCCGCCAACTACACCATTTAGTGCGTTAACGCTGCCTGGACCTGCTGTAACAAGAGTTATTGCAGGTTTATTTTTAATTCTTCCATACGCATCAGCAGCCATTGCTGCTGATTGTTCATGATGTGTGCATATTATTTCATATTTTTTATTTTTTCCAACAGCATCATCAAGATACATTGCTTGTCCACCGGTAACCATAAAAATTGTATTAATTTCTTTTTTTGAAAAAAAATCAAATATGTATTCTGAAACATTCATTTTTAATTTCTCCTTAAAATATTATAATAATGAGGAAATTGCATAAGACACATCATCTTCCTGTTTTTTATCAGAAAGATGTTTAGCAACTTCAACAATCATATCTTCTTGACCACCAACAACTTGACGCTTTCCTAATTCAATAAAAATATCTCTTGGATCTACATTAAATTCCTTAGCAGCTATTTGAACAGGAGCTTTAAATGCTGAAAAAACACCAGCTATACCGCTAACAATACTAATATCTGATAATCCTTTTTCATCAGGTAATAATGGTTTAATAATTTTTTCACTTGTATCAAATAGCTGATATAAATTAATATCCAATGGATAACCGCACTTTTCAAGCAGTGCAGCAATTGCTTCAAGTTGACAGTTTCCGGCTCCAGCACCAAAACCGCGTATAGTTCCGTCTATAATTGATGCGCCTTCTTCAATTGCAATATAAGCGTTAGCAACTGCAATATTTAAATTATTATGAGGATGAAAACCAATATGAATATCCATATTATCACATAACATGGATATTACATTTTTAACCATTTTTGGAGTTGATGCACCAGCACTATCCATTAAAATTACGCCATTTACGCCATATGTCTGCATTTTTCTTGCTTCTTCAAGAATTTTTTCCGGAGATGCCATATGGTACATCATTAATATTCCATATACCTCTTTGTCTCGTTCTCTTAAGAATTCAATATGCTGTCTTGTAGTATCAGCTTCTGTACAATGACATCCTATTTTAAAAAGATCAACTCCACATTCAATTGCTGGAATTATATCATCTTTAATAGTTCCAAATCCTGGTATTAAATATACACCCAATTTAGTGTTATTAAGATTATTGCGTGCTGTAGAAATCATTTCCATATCAGATAATAAAGATAAACCAACCTGTAAAGAAGAAGCTCCCAATCCATTTCCATGTCCTACTATAATAACATATACACCTGATGAATCCATGTGTTTACAATATGCTTCTATAGTTTCTTTTGTTAGCTGATGTCTTATTGCGTGAGATCCATCACGTAAAGTAGCATCAAATAAACGTATTTTTTTCATTCTATTTTTTTATACCCCTTTTTTCTGTATTGTATATGCTTCAGCAATTCTTATGGCTGCGCAAGTAATAATATCAAGATTACCGGAATATTGAGGTAAAAAGTCGCCAGTACCTAACACTTTTACAATTATTGTCAATCTTTCATTTTCAATAATAGGACCAAGAGAAATTTTATAGCCTGGTACATATTCTCTTACTTTTAATTCAACATTTTTAACTGTCGCTATAATTTTATCCATATCAGGGTTTTTAATCAAAGCATATATAGTATTCTGCATTGTAATAGGTGGTTCAGCCGGATTTAAAACAATAATAGCTTTTGTTCTTTTTATACCTGTAAATTCTTTTAATGCTTCTTTTGTTGTCTGGGTAAATTCATCAATGTTATTTCTTGTTCCAATACCGGCTGATCTTGATGCTATTGTTGCAGCTATTTCAAGATATTCAATATCTGGGTGTATTTTTGATAAAGCATGTGCAATTGGAATAGTTGCTTGACCGCCGCAAGTTATAAGATTGACATTTTTTTGTTTTAATGCATCTTCAATATTAATTGTTGGTACACAAAAATATCCAACATGTGAAGGTGTTAAATCAATAGTGAAAATTGAAAGTTTTTCTAAAATAGGAGCATTATATAAATGAACTTTCGCTGAAGTTGCATCAAATACAATCTCACAGCAATCATGATTTTTTTCAATATAATTTATAGAATCAAAGGTTGTCTGAATTCCGTGTTTTTTAGCTAATTTAATACCTTCAGAATCAGGATTGTGACCTGCAAATATACTGCACTCTAATAATTTTGATCTTGAAATTTTTAATAGTAAATCACAACCTATATTACCAGTTCCTATAATTCCAACTTTTGTTTTTTTCATCAATTATTTCCTAATCTTCCAAATCAATTTCATCTTATAAAAATCCCATCTTTAACAACTTTAATCATTCTATCAATCATCTCATTCGTCATCCCAGAATATACGCAAATTCAGAATGGATCATTCATGACACGATCCGTGTATATTTAATTCAAGCGCCAACAACTGTAATAGTCTTCTCTTTATAAATTTCGCTTCGAATATACAATTTTTCATCCCATGATTTATCAGAATCTCTGTCAAAAATTACAAGCCAACCATGTGAACTGCCGCATTTTTCCATGTATTCATACGTTTGCTCAAGACCATCTTTAATTGTTTTTTCGTTACGTAAAATTTTAATTTCTATCGGATATTTGTTATCCAGATATTCAATGCAAAGATCAATTCGTTTTTTACCAAGCGCCATTTCCCTTGTTAATTTAGCTCCGCCGTTTATAACCCTTTGTAAAAAGGCCTGTAAAACAAGATGGGGAGCCGCTTCAATATATTGATAAAAAGTATCATTATAACGGGTAATCCAAATTTCGCTGTTTTCCCGCCAAAATATTTGAAATTCTTTCAGCAATATATTCATATCAATTTTATTATTAACTATATATTTAGGAAGATCATCGGTAGGTCTTTCTAATTTTATGTTTTCCTGTAAAGAATAATTTAACGCTCTAATTATTATTTCCGCGTAAATCGGATTTGCAGGTTTAATTACACCTTTGCCAAACTCTTTTATTAGACCTAAATCTCTTGTATAAAGATAGTCATCAGAACGGAAATCTATTGATATACCTTCACCGAGTATTAAAGGTTCAATTATGCTTCGTACTCTTGGTTCTTTTAATCTTTCCATTAAACTGTCAAAGTGGGTAGGGCGTTTTAATATGAGAGTGTCAATTGCTTTTCTCGCCATCTCCTGAGTTATCGGTGTATTTTTATTTTTGCAGATATTAGTAACACATTCTCTCATAATAGCATTTACAAGCCATGGCTGACCATCAGTTTGTTCATAGATATATTGTATTGTTTCTTTTTCTATTATTTGATTTGTTTCATTTGTATACTGAGAATACAATTCCGATATTTCATCAAAAGTAAATGTTGATAAAGTTAAAGCTTCCGAAATAATATTAAAAGGGCTTGCGCTGCCAAGTGTTTCGCTCTCCGGGCGTATCTTTGCCTTATAATCTCTTATATTGCGCATACCGACAAGCGCAATGCTGTGAACAAAAGGCACTCTTGCCCTTGATGCATAACCGCTTCTTAACTGTCTTAGAAAAGAAATTAATGTGCCGTTACTAAGGCAATCGGCTTCATCAAAAAAGATCACTAAAGGTTTATCTATAACTTTGCAATATTCGCATAACGATACATTTAATACATTTGCGTAATCATTAAAATCAGCGTTCTCAGAAAAATCTTGCGGTAACCTTTGTTTTTTTATATCATTTTTTATAGAAAATACAATTGCAGGAATACCGTCTTTTGGATCTGTTATTCCCTGAATTCCTTCCAGTGAACAATATAATGTATGATATTTTGACTCAGTATTAATTTTATCCGCAAGATCCCATAGTAATGTAGTTTTTCCGCTTTGCCTTGCCGCATGAAGAACAAAATATTGTTTTTGTTCAATTAAATCAAGCATTTCATGACCGCCTCTTTTTAGAGAATCGATCATATAATGCTCTACAAAGTTACACGGACCTGCTATGTTAAAATACCGCAGCATAAATTATTTTATACCTTTAATTATTACGCTTATCATTTTATCAATCATCTCATCTGTCATTCCGGGATAAACACCAATCCAGAATGAATCGTTCATTATACGATCCGTTTCTTTTAAATTACCTGCTACTCTGTAACCTTCACCGATCTTTCGCAATTCATCAAAACAGGGATGTTTAACTAAGTTACCGGCAAATAGCATACGTGTTTGAATATTTTTACTCTCAATAAATTGAACAAGTTTATTTCGGTTTATTCCTTCTTTGCAGGTAATTAAAAAACCAAACCAACTTGGGTCTGAGTTAGACACGGCTTCTGGTAAAATTAATTTATTTTGTATATCTTTTAAACCGTTATGCAAACGCTGCCAATTTGTTTTTCGTTTTTCTACAAAAGATGGAAATTTTTCCAACTGCGCGCAGCCGATGGCAGCTTGCATATCTGTTGCTTTTAAATTATATCCAAAGTGACTGTAAACATATTTATGATCATAACCGACAGGCAGTTCACCGAACTGTACATTGAAACGGTGTCCGCAAAGATTATCTTTTCCTGAAGGGCAGGCGCAATCACGCCCCCAGTCACGCAGAGAACGGATTATTTTATGTAAAAGCGGATCGGAAGTGTAAACAGCCCCTCCTTCGCCCATAGTCATGTGATGCGGGGGGTAAAAACTTGACGTTCCGATGTCGCCTATCGTTCCCGTAAGTTTAGCCGAACCGTCTATTGTATATGCCGAGCCAAGCGCATCGCAATTATCTTCAACCAGCCATAAATTGTTTGATTTACAAAATGCTTTTACCGCTTTTAAATCAAAGGGATTTCCTAGAGTATGCGCTAACATTACCGCTTTTGTTTTTTTTGTAAGTGCTTTTTCCAGCATGGAAACATCAATATTATATTGAGGAATTGTAACATCTACAAAAACAGGAACCGCGCCATATTGTAAAATTGGCGTAACAGTTGTAGGGAAGCCAGCCGCAACTGTTATAATTTCATCCCCCCTTTTAATTGAACGTTCACCTAACAGAGGGGAGGTAAGAGCCATAAAAGCAATTAGATTTGCAGATGAGCCTGAATTGACAAGGGAGCAGTAAGGGATATTTAAATATTCGCCGAGCTGTTTTTCAAACTTATCTGTATAACGCCCTGATGTCAGCCAAAATTCCAGAGAACTATCCACGAGATTGATCATTTCTTGTTCGTCAAAAACACGAGATGCGTAAGGTATACGATCCCCGTCATTGTACGGCGGTTTTTGCATAAATGTTTTATAATATTCTTTTATATTATTAAGTATATGCTGAGAGGCTTGTTCTTTTGTCATTGATTCAAACATTTAATTAATTCCTTCAAGTGATTTCTCTATTAAGAATTTCTTTATTTCCTGATCATCTTCATAAAAACCATTCATATATTCAACAGGTTCTGCAAAATCAATATCATCATGAAATGCTAATTGTTCTATATATAAAGCAATTGCTGTACCGCCTACAAGGTAATAATTCCTTTTAAATACAGAAATAAAACTTAATAATTCCTGTTGTTTTTCTGATAATATTTCAATATGCATATTTATTAAAAAATAATGTAAAATAATTGATTATTATTTTATGATAATTATTTCTTCGTCTTTCACTTTTATTAATTGAATCAAAAAAAATATTTGCTACATCCTTAATGTTCATTACTTTAAATAATTCTCTTACATCATCCATGCTTCCATAATTTAAAATATGTTCAACAAGTAATTCATCGCTCACTGTTTCGCTTTTTGGAGCGGGAGAATACCAGAATAAAGCCTGACGTGCTTCTATATAATTTATCAATTCTTGGGTTCTGGAAAAAGAACTTTTTAATTGTAATAAATTATTTCCCTGCATTTAAAATATACCTTTTTCTAATCGAAAAGTAATAATTTCAATATTTAATTATAATATAAATAGTTGTTTATATAAATTTATTAAAAATATTCTTGTATTTGCTTATCAATACAAATTATTTTTTCATCATCAGAATTTAACTTAGCAAATTCCACAACTTTATCAACCGCAGTTTTTATATCCCATAAGGGTTTCCAGTTTAAAACCATTTTTGCTTTCGAGCAATCGAGTTTTAAAAAGCACGCTTCGTGTAACCTTCCGTAGGAAGGTAGTTCGCCGTCTCCTTGTATTCGCCATGAAGAGCCTTGCCCCCATGATGTGCAAAAAAGATCAGTAAGCTGCCCTGTAGTTACGCAATTATCATCATCAGGACCGAAGTTAAAAGCGCCTTCTAATGATTTATTTTTATATTGTTTTTCAGCTAAAAGAAGATAACCTGATAAACATTCAAGTACATGCTGATAAGGACGGGTAGAGGAGGGGTTTCTTACTATTATTTCCTTTCCTTCTTTCACAGCCTTGATACAATCAGGAATTATTCTATCTTCCGAGTAATCCCCGCCGCCTATCACATTTCCTGAACGCGCTGTAGATATTGAAGGAGAGCTATCGTTATTGAAAAATGAATTACGGTAACTGTATGTAACTAGCTCGCTGCATGATTTACTGTTTGAATAAGGATCGTAACCGCAAAGATTTTCATTTTCTCTATAACCCCAATGCCATTCTTTATTTTCGTAAACTTTATCTGTAGTAATATTAATAAATGATTTTACCGAAGATGTTAAGCGTAAAGCTTCAAGAATATTTACTGTACCCATTACATTTGTTTCATAAGTATCGGCAGGTTCCCGGTATGATACCCGCACAAGGGGCTGAGCTGCCATGTGAAATACAATCTCAGGTTTTGCTTCGCTTACAGCTTTTATTAGCGCGTCACGATTTCTTATATCGTTTATTATTGATTTTATATCATTTTCTATTTTTGTTTGAATAAAAAGCGATGGGGTAGTAGGCGGCATAAGGGAGTATCCGGTAATATTAGCTCCTGCTTTTAAAAGGATTCTGCAAAGCCATGTACCTTTGAAACCAGTGTGACCTGTGATAAAGATATTTTTATTTTTATAAAAGTCCAATATTATTTTAACCACATTGCCCAAGGGCATTTTCCTGTTGTCCACATTTCTGTTAAGTCATTTTTATCTTTTAATGTATCCATCGAACGCCAAAAACCTGTGTGCTTATAAGCGTTTAACTGTCCAAGTTCCGCTAAGCTTTCCATTGGTTTTCTTTCCAGAATTGTGTCTTTGCTTTCATTTAAATAATCAAATACATTATGCTCCATTACAAAAAAACCGCCGTTAATCCATGCGTTATCACCTTCCGGTTTTTCTTTAAAAGAAACGATAGTACCGTCATCTTTTATATCCAATGCTCCGAAACGTCCGCTTGGCTGGATTGATGTTAATGTTACGTATTTCTTAGAAGCCTCATGTGATTTAATTAATTCAGGAATATTGATATCGCTAACTCCGTCGCCGTAAGTAAGCATAAAACGCTCTTTACCTACAATTTCTTTTGCTGCAAGTAATCGCCCTCCTGTCATGGTGTCTTGCCCTGTATACAGCATTGTTACCTTCCAAGGTTCTGTTCTATGATTGTGTAGTTCTATTGAATTATTTGACATATCAACTGTTATGTCTGAATAGCGTGTATAATAATTAATAAAGTAATCTTTTATAATATGGGATTTATATCCTGTAAGGATGATAAAATCGTTATATCCCCAATATGAATAAATTTTCATAATGTGCCATAAAATAGGGCGGCCGCCGATTTCAACCATAGGTTTTGGGAGAAGGCTTGTTTCTTCTGATAGGCGAGTTCCAAGACCGCCGGCCAAAATTATTACTTTCATATTATATTCCAAAATATTTATTTAATTGAAAATTCTAAAATATTTTCAATTAAATAGTATCTTTCATCTTGTGAAATAATTACTAAAGATAAATTATAATTAGTATTATTTAAATATTCTGATGAAATATATGCTTCAAAACCTGAATTTATATATTTTTGATCTCCAAAATGATCTGCAACATCTTGTCTTTTAATTATTCTAGTATCGAATATTAAGTCATTTATTTTTACATGGATTTTATATGGAGAATTATCGCTAATAATATCTATTAACCATCCATTTATAATTATACCTTCATCTCTTTCAAATACATTCGGAACGTTAGTATTTTTTATAGGATTCTTAATAAAATCAATATTAAATTTATTATTTATTACTTCTTTTCTTTTTAAATATTTAAAATCTATAAGTTCAGATTTATTTAATATTTTATAAATATTAAGAATATTAGTGTCTAATATTTTGTTTTTTTCTATAATAAAATTTTCATTTCCTAATTCGTTTTTTATTTTATTAATATATTCATTCAAATTATAAAAAATATATCTTTTGTTTTCGGATTCAATAGAATTTTCATTTGAATATTGTCTTAACAAGTTTTCTATGTTTTGATCATTATATCCCCATCTGTCAATTAAAACACCTTTAAATCCTACAATAGCAGTTATATAAACTAATTTGTCTATAGGTAAGTTCGAAATATATCTCATCCATGTATCTTGCTCTCTTCCTTTCACTGTTCCATACGACCATTTTAATTCATTTGAGAAAAGATATCCAATAGCTTGACTATAATCACTAACTCTATCATTCATCCTTCCATTTTCCGGAAAAGCCATGTATGGTAATTGAAATATCATTGAGCCGCTCGGTATATTGCTTTCTATCTTTTTTATATAATTTTTATTATAATTGTATTCTGTTTTTCTGGCTTCAAATGATCCATTTAACTTTTCTAACATAACAGGCGAGGTTTGATCGTAAATCATAATAAAAATAACTATAATGTATATTATTATTACCCA
>Ga0209755_10005595_pt1 | contig 14241 bp, 6 predicted proteins | sample TergutCo191P1_FD_187301 | JGI IMG/M metagenome (GOLD analysis project Ga0209755, IMG submission 187301) | Cornitermes sp. P1 segment gut microbial communities from Petit-Saut dam, French Guiana - Co191P1 (SPAdes) (version 2) | ecosystem: Host-associated > Arthropoda: Insects > Digestive system >... | reverse complement strand
AAAAAAAAAAAAAAAAAATACTAATCCACTGCATTACCCGACCATTACAGTATTTCCTTTTCCTATCAGAAAAGTTCTTAGTGTCTCATTCTATTTCCCGACAGCCTCCTATGCGTGCTGAGTCTCACTGACCTCATTTTTCCATTTTTGTCTAATTTGAAGTAAGTATCTTCGAAGTTTTAAATCCCCATGACATTTGTACGGTTTATTACTTCCTTTTAGGCTACATTCTGATTCACACCCAGCTATTTACTATGCACGTTTTCTCATCCAGAATTTAAAACATGCTATTATCATATTACAGCGACGCGAAAGTGATTCAGCACGTTACTAGACACTCCTTGTCCATAATGGCTAACCTCTCGGCCCCTTTCGTAGAGCTAACAAGCTAAAAGACTTCGGGCGGTGTAATCAGTATCTTGTGATTACGTGGATTACTTGTACCATGAAATGACTACACTCTGCCCGTTTGTCACACGTTTCACGACACCGTGTCGGATTGTCAGCTTTCCAATTTGCACAATATTTTGCATCGCACTAACTAGTGTTTACGTCTCGCTGCTCCTCTGGCAGTATTACCATGCGAGTCAGTAACTGCTTCAATTAAAAATCGTCACTCTCTGAAAACATATCATACACTAATCATAAACCGGAGACTGGATGGCATAGTCGGTATTATAGTAGTAGGCTACGGGCTGAATGTCCGGGGGACCGTGGTTCGATTCCGAACAGAGGCGAGAGATCTCTTGACTCTAAGCATCGTCGTCTGGGTGCAGGGGACTGTTTTGTTGGAAGTAAAACGCCCAGGGAACGAGGCTGACCGTCAATGTTCCCTGCAAGATGTGCGCGTATGCGCGCGCACAGGTTATGAAATCAGCGAGTATAGGAAATTGAAATGCGCACAAAATTTAAATAGCCAAAAATACAATAATAAAAAAAACATGGTCGTTAATTTATAAAAGCAAAATTGTCCAGATTGTATTGATATTTATTTACATTGTAAATCGCAGTAATTTCCTGTTTATTTGTTATTATCCTGTTTATTTCCTGTTGTGTTAAAATATTTCATCACAATTTTAGTACCTATGAGAGCGGTTATGTTAACAAGACATAATTTCAGGTTTATAATTTTGCATACACTTCATTCAGTGCGCACAGGGTCTTGTAATAGGGGCAAAAATTTGCCCAACTTGAAACTTTTGCGCACACAGGCCATTAAAAATTGAGAGGGGTCTTGCTGACCACTCACATCCAATTCGCGCTGAAGTTAAAAATAAATAGAGTCATGAATCTACGCCCTCTATATGCTTTCTGCTTTTTAAGTTATATTTTAATATAGCCCTTCCAGACACCTATTACCTACGTGATTTTGAATTGAAATTGTGTAGGAATTTCTTTTCTTCGACGCTGCCCCACATGTTCTGCCCAAATCATATTGCAGGCCACCCATACCAATAAAAAAATTATTTTGTATTACACATACAGTCGAATACAACTATGTTTCACCTAGTAGTACAGTGGGAATACAACTACACATTTCGGCCCTATATGTGGGTTATCTTCAGTTTGTGATTTAACATACAGAGCAGCTATACAAGATGTGTCGGATGTTCTTTTAGGGCATTGGGAGTTGGGTGGGGGGAACGAGATATCGTTGTTTCATTAGTGGGTACCATGACCTATGGCTGCTATAAGTGAATTGCCATTAGTTGTTTATGTACATATGTCAAAGTAGGTTACTATTCTTATGCTAAGGACATGTTACAAATAGTATCATTATTAATATTGGTGTCAATATACTTCTTTGTTGTTGAACCAACATAACGGGGATGACGCATCTCAAAATCACCAATACCAAGTTTTATCGAAATCATATCATTAATTTTGTGATGCGGTATATGAAATGGCAGACGGAGAAGGCATCACAAGAATGTCTTAATTTTATGAGCTTCTTGTAGATAATTCATTAAATGCACTCTACTATAACCTTAGAACTGCTGTCAACGTACTCATGTTTCTTTCTTCACGGGATCCACGCGGTCGCTGAAGGAGTGAAAATTACTACGAAGTTATATGAATTGTTGGGGTCTTTGAAATAAAGTCTGAGCCCCCTTGGAATTGCCCTGCGTTTTCGTGGGGTTGCGCAGCTTACATTTCTTTAAAAAATGAACTCTTCTAACGGATTAATATTTTTTAAACAAGCATATAGCTTCGGTGAAAGTACTGTAGTAACGCTAAGCATTGAGCTTTGAAGCGGCTAATAAAGATTTAATTTTCTTTAATTTTTAAATCACGGTATACTGGGCAGGATATAATAAAAGTTCTGTTTCTTCCTGTGTTGCATTTTTTTTTTACTTCTCCATGTGTATTTGCCCTTTTGTCTGAATACATCTCCTTGTCTCTCTGGCGTAGGAAGTATGGAACTCAATGATACGGAAAGAGATGCATGCTTGAGTGCAGAGGGAATTGGAGAGCATGATACATTCCTTTCTCTTGTATTTTCTTGAAATTGAGGATGACCATATGCCTGTTTCACAGTCACGATGTGATCGGTGTGGGAAATCTTGATTACCAAACAATACGAACACGCTAGTGAGTGAATGTAATGAATAAACACTTGGAGGTTTCTCGACTTATCGAATTGTAGCTATAAGCCAAAATGACTTTCCCCGATCGATCTCTGATGTGTGACAATATGTCACAGAACTGAACGAGCCACGGAAGGCGACAATCTAAAGTGAATATCATGACAAGACCTAGCAGGTTAGCGAAAGTGGTAACGAGTCTGACTTGTGTTCTGTAGTTACTGGGTTTAAGTCTCGACTGGTGCAATCTGCCCTGACTGATTTCTAGAAGTTTTCCCTCCGTCCCTCTAAGCAACAAGGTACTGAAGTAGGCTACAGGGACTTTCTACTCGTATTTCTAGCGCACTCTACACCCATTTCCTCTCAACTCAGCTCATGATAAATGACACCTGAAATTTATGCAACTCCATTATCCCCCTAATAACCAGTCAGAAAAAAATTGGCTGGCGCAATATTTGGGGTGATGATTATTACGCGACTAACAACGTGATACTCTGACCATGTCTGTATTGTGGAACGTAATTCATCAGTATCTATCTGCGTCTATAATATCCTCAGCAGTACAGGATTACTCTTAACCTGAACTGTACGTAACATACAGCTCGTACAGCCCAGTATGCACTTCTCGGTTTGAAAACAAGTCAGTCGTTGCTGTTTGTGGAAATAATCACTGTCTGTTGTGAGATAAACACAAAACACATAAATACACTGTGCGGGCAGACGGTGAAATCTTTAACATTAAATCTGGTGGTACATTAACTAACCACTAGGCTTCAAAAGGTTAATTGCATGTCACAGAGTGTTGTTTGTCCATCATCTGTTCGCTCGTCTAGGATTTCCCTACGCGACGAATAACTTGAATTCTGCTTCGGAACACTATGTGTGTGTCGTCATTCTGTATGAGTATTCCAGACGGTACTTTTGGAAACCTACAGTTACACTGGCAGCTATATTTGAGATATATAATTGTCTGATGCACTGCATTGCACATTAGACTGCGATGTCTGCACTCTTAATAGCGTTGCTGGGTCAACGTTCTCCCTCTTATGCGCGTCTTCGATTGCGCTTTTGCCTAACTCGGCTGCTTGTTTGGTCCATATCACGCTCTGAAAAACTGATGTGAAATTGTAAGTAATAATAGAAATGCAAGCCGATCCCAGTAGCAGCGAGGTCTAAGGCGTCGTTCTGCAGACGTTCGCCTGCTGGGATTGCGGGTTCGAATCCTGCCGGGGCATGGATGTCTCTGTCTTGTGAATGTTGTGTGTTTTCAGGCAGAGATCTCTGCGACGAGCTGATCACTCGTCCGGAGGAGTCCTACTGATTGCTGTGTGTCTGAATGTGATCTCGAAACCTCAACGATGAGTTGGCCTAGGTCCACTCTGGCTGTCGAGCCATGGAAAAAGAATACAAATGCAAGTACTTAAGTGTCTTTATTTGGCTAACTGCGCCCTACTTTGGAACCCTCAGGGAAACAGGAAGAGAGGAAGACCGAGAAATAGCGGGAGAATATCGGTAATCAAGGAAGCGGGTAGAAGTTGGAATGAACTAAGGTTCTTAGAAGCCGATAGACAGAAGTGGAAAGGACTCATGGACAACCTATGTTCCTAGAAGGAACGATGGGCTCTATTATTATTTGGCTAAATGCATTGGTCTTTTGCGAGATTTCATAGAGTAAAAAGACAAAAAATATTTTTGAATGTAAAGTTTCGTGTAAAAGATGACATCTTCATCGCGATCCTGCAGTAATTTAGCCTCACCAATGTCGTTCATAGCTAAGAAAGTTACGCACTGCGTGTACTATGGTTGACGTCAAAATAGCAGAAGCTTTCTTTGAGGCGTCTCATTCTTTCGAAACCTCAAGTTTGAACGTTTCACAAACAGGCCTGTCTTCATCATGGTACAGGTAGTCCAATAACTATTTCTTCTGTCATCTCACGTAATTAAAATACCATAAATTTTATTCGCGCACCAATTCGTTTGTTTTACAGGGAACAGTTCGTTGAGTTTTAGAGTGAAAATTAGAAAGTGACTGAAAATCTTTTTCTAAATAGACACGAAAGATGATGTTACACGCATTTCCTGGTCATTACTGCAACATGAGGAAGTTGCAAGTCGCGAAACAGCAGTAGCTGCTACTGTTTCCTCTGAGTGTAAATCCAGACGTCCGTACCTGGCAGAGAACACATATTCGTGTGCGTGATTTTCTTTATTTTTCTGTCTTAGTCTTTCGTAAGTGTGTCGGTGGTGTTACTCTTTCCGGACTGGACTACCCAGTGTCTTGGCGCCTTTTGAGACTGCTACATTCAAGGGCACTGTTACGTGAAAATCAACACAACTGTTATTACATTATCCTTCTACCTAACGTTTATGGCTGTCCAATGTCAACATGACATTGAATTTAAGAAACAAACACAGCAACATGCTGAAACTTACTTAAACAATTTTGTAGTCAATGTTCCCAAACATACGAGGGCGTGCTGATAAGTCCTTAGCCCGACCTATTTCCCGATGTCGTAGAACGAAATCGACAGTGTCGTTGGAAAGAGGGGTCTGTTCATGTGCAGAATTGCAAGTCTTTTCTTGTTACAGAGGCTGAAAGGAAGCATGTCAGGTGATGCGCGCGATTTCAAGAACGTGGAGACGCGAGCTGCCATCAAGTTTTTTTTTGTGTAAGGCAAGGCGCCGAAGGAAATTCACCGCCACTGTGACAGAAACATTAGGGGAACATGCACCATCGTATGCCACCGTCAAAAACTGGGTGGCTGTGTTTAAACATGGTGATTTTTTCACCTGTGTTGCGCCTCGTCCTGGACGACCCAAAAGAGAGACCACCCCGGAGATTATTGATAAAATTCACGAGCTAATCTTGGAAGACCGCCGAATTTCGGCTAAATCAATAGCTGAGCAACTGGGCATTTCACGTGAGCAATTTGGGTCCATCATTTATGAAGATTTGGACATGCGGAAGCTCTCCGCGAAGTGGGTCTCGAAATGCCTGAACGCGGATCAAAAACGTCAACTGTGCCAGTCGTCTGAGCAACTTTGGGAATTTTTTCGACGATCCACATGATTTCCTGTGCGGTTGGTGGCCATGGACGAAAACTGATTATATCACTATGACCCGGAGACAAAGCAATGATCAATGGAGTGGCGGCATAGCGGCTCACACCCACCTCCAAAGAAATTCTGAGCGCAAAAATCCGCTGGAAAATTTCTCGTCTCGATTTTTTGGGACCAAGACCGCATCCTCCTCATTGATTATCTTCCAAAGGGCCAAAATATCAACGCGGAGTATCACTCCTCTCTGCTGGTGCAACTGAAGGGCATTTTGAAGGAAGGGTCTTGTTCTTGAACGACAATGCTCCGGTTCACCGGGCACTTGCAACCCAGAAGAAATTGGCCTACCTGGGCTTCAAATGTCTTGATCACCCACCCTATTCTCCGGATCTGGCCCCTTCGGACTACTACCTGTTCCCTGGACTGAAAAAAACAATTGGAAGTTCACCATTTTTCGTCCGACGCGGAGGTCATTGCTGCCGCGGAGACCTGGTTGGACGGACAACAGTCTGAATTTTTTTGAGTGGCTTACAAAAGTTAGAGCAACGGGCTAAGAAGTGTATTGAGATTCGTTGGAATATGTTGAATAAATCCCGAGTTTGGTCACGGTCCTCACCCCCTTCTAGTGCCGTGGTCAAGAAAGAACAAAGCTATACCTCTACTACGGTATGGGCCGTACGGCCTATACAGAGCCTCAGTGCCTGTACAAGGGTGCACTTTACCTTTACCTTTTGGCCACTGTAGATTGCTTCCTTCCTGGTCGGGCTAAGGACTTATCAGCACCCCCTCGTATATACTGTAGCCTACTTCTGAAAATATGCCTGTTGATTTTTCTGTTAACTATTTCAACTAACTGTGCTACCTACGTATGGACAGTTGCTGTAGCATGCTATGAAGAGAGCTTGCTACCGGCGTAAAGAGAAACTAATTTCCCTCCAAGCCCATATGCAGGTCTGACTGAAACAATATAATTGCTCGCACTAGACCTACTTAAGGACGCTGGTTACGTATAACATTTATTCTAACTTTTTAAATGCGACAGACCATAACAAGGTGAGAAAGTTTGTCTCATTATACGGTACCACTATATTCCTGCTGTCTTTAACTGTGCCTACTGTGTAACTAGATTCGACCAGACGGAAAGCGCTTCTCTGTTTTTAAACACGAGAATCGAAAACGTACATACCACAAGGATGTGTGAATTTTACAAATGCGGTATTTAAGATCTTACGTTTATTATTTTCCCTGGTGTACTCAGACATATTACGTTTTATAGAACTAGAAAAACTGTGTCAATGCTGATCAAGTATCAGGGTTTTCTAATGGTAGGTAGGTTTCACCCTTTTTATAGGCCACGAAGGCCCTTAGAGTGAGTAGAGGTATAGCTCTACTCTTTCTAGGACCTCGGCACTAGATGGGGGTGGGTGTCTTCTAATGTAATAATAATAATAATAACTTAATACCATTATTGTGACAAAGTCATGGAATATGGGGCATTTGGCAGACTTGGGGGAAAAGATAAAAAGGTGTAGGATTTTGTGTGGAAAACCTGAAGTAAAGGGCTTATAAGACCTAAGTTTAGATGGGAGGGTGATATTAAAATGGATCTTCAAGAACTAGAATGGGAGGCGTGGACTGGGTCTATTTGGTTCATTATGTGGACGAATTGCCGGCTCTTGTGAAGGCTATGATGAACTTTTGGATCCTCCAAAACTCGGTGCATGTCTGGATAATTTGAGAACTATTGGTTTGTTGAGAAAGACTGTTCCATGGAGTTGTATAGTGAAATATTGTTCTTATATATACAGGGTTATTCGAAATGATTGTCATACACAATACACTTGAGATAGGAGTATATGTATTTTTTATTTAATAGAAAATATAGAGCACCTGTAAGGTGTGTAACAAAAACTTCGAGTGTTGTTCTATTAAATATAAGAAATACATATACTCCTATCTCAAGTTTATTGTGTATGACAAGTTGTTAAAACCCCGACAATCATCTCGAATAACTCTGTATTTAATTGTAGGCTACACCAAATCAGGCAACGTTATATGTTCATTTACAGGAGGTTATTAACATGATGTTGTGCACTGTATCCCCTTTTGAATTACGGGAAAATATCTTATGTGGTGTGACAATTTTTGAGTTTGTTCAAAGTAGGCGCTGAAGTTGACCGATGTAGACCAGACTGAAGACTCTTCAGTGCATCGTTTGTTTTGCTGCCTTTACCTCGTGTCAAAATTGTTCTAGAGGACGAATCATACAGACGACAGATACGCAGGAGCACGCGACGCCACTTCTCCTGAAGTTCTCAAGTGGCATTCTTTTTGCCCCCAAAATAGGCATAAAAATCTCAGTCCAGTTTGTTTTATATGCTCACGTTTGCCTCCTTCACTGTGACCTTTGCGTGGTTTTCCTGAGGCGAATATCGACATCGTTGTAGTTAAAAAACCACAGCCTCATTCTTCCTGACTCAAGATTTGCGGCAGTGGAGAGCAACTTCTTCTGTAAGACAACCAATCCACAAGCATCAGAACTTCAGTCACAAAATAGCAGTGCTGTTCACACTTTTACGGCAGAGTTTGATATTGAGTTCCCAGACATTTATTAGTCTCAGTACTATGAAAGACAGTATAATGTATAGGACCTGTAGTTTTGTTTAGATAGATGGAAAAATGTGAGTGAGAAATTTGTTGCTTTCCTTTACCACCAGGTTCTCAATAGACTGACGTAAGAGCGTGTGAGAAGTAGTAACTGATATTAAGCTCTCCAATCTGTCGTTATCTAGTCGATGTATAAGCTTACGCTCTCCTTGGACACATTACTTTTTGTAAATAGCCTTTCACGTGGTGTATGTACTTCCGAAACGGCTTTTCATTCGCCGCGCTTTGTCACTAAGCACTGAAAACTCACCAGCAGGTACTTTTTGGGAATGATTCAATCAATGTCCGCATCCTAATGCATATCTGTCTGATATAGTCCTAAATGCAGCTTGAGTATTTTTAACATTAATATCAAATGATGTTTCAAATAGGATAATTGCTGACTCGTTCTCGCTTTGTGTATCTTCAAGGAAACAGTTGAATTGCAAGTCATACACGAGTTTAAGCAACCCAACCGAACTCACCCAAAGAACTTCCGGACGGCAGATGTTTGAATGCACAAAACATGCCTTAACCCACTCAGAAACACGTGTAACACCTCAGATTCTACAACAAACCTTGCATGCACTGGAATATATACATAAAAAATGCACAAAATCTCCTACATGTTTCGGTAGTCCGTGGTTGCCTTCATTCGAGAGTCTTCACGGTGGTTGAAGCAGTGCTTTCGAAATGGTCCGCTGTTTGCAGCAGTCACACACTTGCACACGTATTAAAATATTTCGTTCAACCACTCGTAAAATGTAACAACGTTAAAACAATAGTGGAGATAATTCTTCGAGCTCCAGGCAGGCTGTGAGTGGGGGTACTACGATCTTCACCGGATAATTAACCTTTTGGCGCCGGAATTATTTTTTTTTAATTTTAGCACATCCTGTATATAAAATGTGAATATTACAGGAACCAAATACATTAAAATTATGAAACAAACTGCATTTTGAAGAGAAAAAAATGGAGAGTATATACCACGTTTAAAATATTCAGTACCTATATTTGTTGAATAAATATATAAAATGCAACGTTTAGAGGTTAGCGATGCTGTACGACCACTATAGTGGTCGTTAGGCGTCAAAGGGTTAACAATCGTACGAAGGTCACCTCCAATGCCAAATATGGGTCGAGTCCTGGAGGTGTTTTGTGTGTGTACACTCTGTATTGAGTAGCGGTATACAGTACATTCCAGTGCGTGTAAGTTTGGATTTGTAAGTTGATTTCTATACAATGCACGGTACACACAATATTAAAGCGTGTAGCTTTTTTCCATAAGCTTAGTTGGTTTCATGTTTCCACGCAAGTGCATCGTCTTCAAACCCAGATTCTTGAAGTAAGCTCGTCAGTCTCTTTAGGCCCATAAGTTAGTCCAAGATAATACAAAGTTTCCTACCAGTGACAAGTGCTTTAACATTAGAAAGACTTCATGTTCGCCACAAAAATATTTATAGGTTCCGTATAGATTTATACCGTCAGAATAAACAGAAATTGTTTCCGTAAACAACATTGATCGATTGAACATTTTAATGGGGAGGAAGTGTATATTCTTTAAATGAATTTTAATACCTCAGCGGATTAAAATCAGTGGTCCTAACGGCGACCTTAATATTACCTCTCTCTTTATAGTCTTTCCAAACACGTACAAATATGGCATCGGGTCACACGCTGCTGACCTGTCCAAATTTTGCAGTTATGCGAACGTAGATAAGTTTATGTATAAATGGCGCAATGTACCCACAGAATGGAATTCACTTTCTCGTTGCATGGCGCGAGATTGTGGTTTTCCTGAATCATTTATTCCTGCCGGTTAATGACATGTTTACTGGCGCTTCTGCACAGAGGCGAGGTAAAAGGTGAAAGGTCAAGTCGTCTCTGTGGTCGCCATGAAGGTGTATGGAAGGCTGAAGGTATAGCTCCACTAATTTTTAACCCAGACGCTAGATGGAAATGAATAGTCAGCTTCACGAACCGGTCACTTTTTTATCAGGGAAAGAGCCAAAAGTAACGGGTGAGTTAGATGACTGGTGGGCGTCAGGTCCGGTCTGGACCCTTTAAAGGAGAAAACAGTCTCATTTGTCGCCGTGTGTAGATTCTCGGCAGGAAGAGAGATCCTATTTTTTCTAAGATATAAATCATTACTTTATACCGCAGTAATTAAAATGTAGATTTGGACCTGGGTGATCAGTACGAAAAAGTGCGCCTGAGTTTTATGACTGGCGTTCTAACCAATTAGGGAAAGGAATTTTGTGTTCGCCGTTACATCGAGATCCACAGTCTTCCACACATCGGTATGGCAGGCTCTTGTCATGAGAGCAAGGCGACAAGTGTGAAAGAGACATGCCTTTATGTCTTTCATAATGTGGTACTTATGCACAGAAGAAACTGTGCCTGTACTGTTTGTCTTTTGCAAGTAGCGACAAATGCGTAGAAAGTGGAACTGAACTTGGCTGTCCAACGTCACACCATATATTGTTGTCAATGTGCATCTACACTTTTCGTACATCGAGTCTAGTAGAATACATTTTTCTTAATTTCAAACTTTTGGTCTATTCTGAATGTTGTATTCTTTATTAATAATTGTCCAACGAGATGCAACACAAAGCAGTCTGTTTATTATTCTGCAAGTTCGCTCTACATATTTCGGGTATCAAACACACGCATCATCGGGAGTACACAAAACTGTAACTACAGCCTCCGGTACTGGTCATATTTTTTGTGCAACTACCTCTCTCCAACGTGGCCAAGTTTGGTGTAAACCTGATGATGGGTGTAGTTGACACCCGAAACATGTAGAGTGAACTTGCAGAATAATAAATAGACTGCTTTGTGTTGCATCTCTTTGGACAATTATTAATATAGATCAGCGACGCACGGAACCATAAACATAAAAAATTGTAATCTTTCTTTTGGGTGATTCCCCGGCCTCTGAATTTTATTTGCCGACCCTCTGTCCCATCTCCATAGGCGGGGTAAGCACCGCCTATGAAGATGGAATATATAGAGTGTTTCGAAACGTCAGCACATAAATTCAAACCCTGAGGAATGACATAGTAGAAAGAATACAACGATTATACTTTTTTTTGTTTTGGGGGCTCATGGGTTGTAATAGCGTTTAAAGACAAATAGCGACAAAATGATAAATATGTATGAGTATACATTACCTTCTGCAATGGTGCATAAATATCTTGAACCACTTTTCTTACGAGACTAATTTTTTTTTTTTTTTACGGTGGAGCCTATTACCTCAGCGTCCACAGTACGAAAGTTACTTCAATTCGTTATTCTGGCGCGTATAATTTTAAGTTGGCTGGTTGAGTTCTGGGAAAATTTTGAACCCCTGATATGTATTCTCGTGACAGTCATAGCAATGACGACGGTTTTTTATCTGTAATTTCCGAAGGGCAGCTACCTTTTTAATATTGTCCCGTTGTATTGTTGTTATCATCTTCAGCTTTCAAGGATTAGGCCTGTTGGTTTATTTCAGTTAAAAATCCACTGCTGGAATGTCACATTATTTGGTAGAACTCCTTCGGCGGGAGATCATCTCCTCTCACAGCCTCTAACCACACAGGACAGCAAAGCAACCACAATATTTTTTCCCAGACTGAAATCTAAAGACACTGTAGAATTATTCGGGTTGTTCGCAGCTGAACGGCACAATGTACTGCAGTTCCCTACAAAAACATCCACTTTATTTGTGCTTCAGACGAATTAAAACTTCACTTCCACCGCTGCATAGCCCTTCCAGTTCTTCACTAGCACACACTGCAGGACTTTCCGGATGGCGACAGGCCACCGCAAGGGCTGTTTGGTCACGGAGCACAAGCAATCGTGGACAAACAGGTTACAAAGCGGATTAGAACCCGCAGTATCAGAATTTTTACCACCTTAGAATGCCTGCCAGGTGGTTGTGATATTTGGCAGCACCTACTTTATTTCTGTCTGGGTGGACAGAGGTAGAGGCTGTTAGAGGCGAGGATATAGTGATAAACAGAGTGTGTGGTTTATAGCGATCGTTCGTAACTTGGTTACCGAGCTGTGCGAACATTTCCTGGAATGTTTACCGAATTATTTGTCAAAATTTTCAGGATATCTATGAAGCAATAAATGTCGATGATGATAAATATTTTTGCATGGTAGCCGCAATGTTAGTGGTGGTGGTGGTGAGTTAGAGGTAGTGGTGTGATGCTACTGATGGCGTACTTGTGTTCGTGCTGGCATCTATAGTGTGGCGATAGTAGTGGTGGTGTTATGATAGTGTTCGTAATATAGCAAGTATTGTAAACGTGTGGTGGTAACTTGGCTAGAGTCGTGTTGTGACGACTAATGGTGGTAGTGATGAACGTTATGATGGTCTTGCTGTAGTTGAAAATGTGTGGTGGTGGTGGTGATAGTTTAGTGTTGGTAATGGCGTTTAATGGCGGTGATAGATGTGTAGTAGTGATAGTGTAGTGGTGTGGAGGTGGTATTTTAGAGAAGCGCTCACACAGAATTATTGAAGACCGAGTCTAAATTACTAATAATATTCATTCTATTCTACTCCTACTTCTTATGATCTTTTCCAGTTCCACATCTGAGGTGTGTAGTAAATTATTTTAGAATCTTTTCAAGCAACTAGCCGAATAAAATTTCGGCTGTTGGATGATGGAACGTACAAAGTGGTTGTCTGCTAGCACACATGGGGAGGAAGTGATAAATTTGTGGAGTAGTGGATTCTTGTGTATGTGTGTGTGTGTGTGTGTGTGTGTGTGTGTGTGTGTGTGTGTGCATTCGTATTTAAGAGCTGCGAACTTTGGATTGATAAGGTCTTGGAATCGTCGATGTAGGTGCAGTAATTTATTACGTAATTGAAGTGACTCTTAACATTTCACATAAACATAGTCACTTGCATTTTCCAAAATGTTCTTCTGATTCCAGTTGCTGAATATACGCAGCAACCACAGTCACACTTAAAAGCTGTTAGTTCCTTCTCCGCCTCTGTGTACCTAACGTCAGTCATCAATAACGAACTGTTATTGTTTCTTTGTTCTTGCAGTTACGTCACAGAAAGGGCGGTCAGTTTTCATAACAAGCAACCGCAGGATAAATACACGTAGATTTTATGCCCTTTGCTCAATCGCTGTGAGAGAATAATAATTTTCTCGATTTTATTTTACACCCTAATTTTAAAAGATTAAATAGCAGAAATTTAAACCAACAAGCTTCAGGTTCCTGTGACCGTGCATCGTGAGCAAAGTGCGAAGAGAGAGGAAAAACCAACAAGATGCAACAATTAGATGTTTATTATTAACTTCTGTCTCAACATGTTTCGGGCATCATTATGCACATCTTCAGGAGAACAATGGTATTAATCACTGCCTTGTAGGATGTGAGCACTGTGAAGGTTTCTGTTCGAATTAGTCGAACAGAAACCTTCACAGTGCTCACATCCTACAACGCAGCGCCCCACAAACGCTACCAACCACATCCAGCAGAATCAGAGCAAAACACCAAATGCAGTAACACGGCCTTTGTTCTCCTGAAGAGGGGTATAATGATTCCCGAAACATGTTGAGACAGAAGTTAATAATAAACATCTAATTGTTGCATCTTGTTGGTTTTTTTTCTCTCTTCACACTTAAACCAACAAATTACTCTGCATTTAGGGCGAAATCCCTATATGGATTGCAATCTGTTGGTTTCAGTTTCTTTGATTAAAGAAACAAATACATGGTAAAATGCAACGCTGTAAAAATCAATTTATAAGAAATATGCATAAACCCTTGGTGAAAACTGTCCTTCGTATTAATTTCTTACGGACGTAACTACGTTGGGCGCCTGTATACGTGGCTTCAAGTCCCACATTTTTTACCATATCTTAAATAAAAGAAAAACAAGGGTCATATTTATGAATGGTAAGATACACAAGGCACTCATACATTGGGATTATGATTCGCCTTTT